>Ga0335079_10006824_pt1 | contig 13047 bp, 11 predicted proteins | sample Lox_Sample_33_FD_206719 | JGI IMG/M metagenome (GOLD analysis project Ga0335079, IMG submission 206719) | Soil microbial communities from Loxahatchee National Wildlife Refuge, Florida, United States - Lox_Sample_3.3 | ecosystem: Environmental > Terrestrial > Soil > Wetlands | place: USA... | reverse complement strand
GTGGCCGTAAACCAAATCTCCTCACCGGACGCTGCCCAAGCCAGCCCGATCGCGCTGGCCCAGCGTTCGGTCAGGTCAGATTTCTTGCCGCTGAGGTCAATCACGCTAACCATTCCTCCATCGTCGCGTAAAAGATTGTGATCAATGAAGGCCAGGCGGTCGCCCTTCGGCGAGAAACGCAGATCGCTGATCCAGCCCGCCGTTTGATAGAGGACCTTGCCGACGGGATACTCAAGCCGGCTTTGGCCGCCGACGTCATGCACTACCGCTAAGGCGCTGCCGTCTGGTGTCCAGTCGGCTTGCTCCACGTCATCCAACAGGTCTCGCGGCGCGTCCGCGCCAACGGAAAGTTGGGCTGCAGTTCCGACGTAAGTGAATGCGTTATCCGCGACCCGGTAGTGGCGCAACACAGCCATTTGACCCGACGAAGAGACGGCGAGGACTTTCGTCTCCGGCAGCCCCAGATCACGCGACTCCGTGGAATTTGGCGAGCTGATAAAGACTGCCTGTGGACTACCTTCCCAAGCCGCGCTGTAAATAGCGGAACGCGGGTCGGGCGCAAAGCGCGCCGCCGACAAAGCCCCGCGCCGAAAAGTCAATTCGCGAAATGTAGGCACAGCTTGAGCAACTGTCCTCCTACCGAAGAAAAATCCAGCAACCACTCCGGCCAATAGCATGATCGCGGCGATCGCCACAATCAGCGGGAGTTTTATGCCGCGAGAGGTGGCGCCGGTTTCCTTTGTAACGCGCTCGGCGGGAGCCGTTATGATGGCCGCTGACGCGCTTGATTCCTGGGTTGCGGCCATTTGCCGCGACGAGGAAGATTGCCGGTCGCGTTGCAGGCGCTTCAAGTCGGCCCGCATATCGGCCACACTCTGGTAGCGCAGATCCCGATCCTTCTCCAGCGCTTTGTTGACGATTCGCTCGAGTTCCGCGGGAAGATTCGGGTTCAGCTGCACCGGCGCAACCGGAACTTTGTTGAGAATCGAGTTGAAGATTGCCGCCGAAGTGCCTCCTTCAAAGGGCAGGCGTCCGGTGCTCATCTCATAGAGAACAACGCCGAAAGAGAAAATGTCGGTGCGCGCGTCTAGGTCCTCGCCCAGCGCCTGCTCCGGACTCATGTAGGAAACCGTGCCCAGCGCCGCTCCCGGCGAAGTGAGATGGTCGGCTACCACGCCCGCCGTCACGGCGGTGACACCGGCAGTTTCGTGCAATCCGCGCTCGGCCGTGACCTTGGCCAGCCCAAAATCGAGGATCTTGGCGTGATTGCGTTGGGTGACAAATATGTTTGCCGGCTTGATGTCGCGATGAACGATGCCCTTGGCGTGCGCCGCTTCCAGCGCATCGGCAGTCTCCGTCGCCAGACTGAGCAGCAGGCCCGATTCCATAGGGCGAAACGCGATGCGGTGCTTCAGCGTGCTGCCTTCCAGAAACTCCATGGCAATGAAGGAGTGCCCATCATGGCTGCCGACTTCGTAAATGGTGCAGATATTGGGATGATTCAAGGCCGAGGCAGCGCGCGCTTCGCGGCGGAAGCGTTCCAGGGCTTGCGAGTCCTGCGCCAGGTCATCCGGAAGGAATTTCAGCGCGACGAAGCGCCCGAGCTGGGTATCTTCGGCTTTGTAAACCACACCCATGCCGCCGCCGCCCAGCTTCTCGATGACGCGATAGTGGGAAATGGTTTGGCCGATCATGGCGGTGGAACGCTGAGTTGACATCTTAGGGGCACGCAGGCCCGCAGTCAACGAGAGCGCCCCGCGGCCATGCCTCTACTCTCTCACTAGCCCTAGTCCAGGGGTCGCGATAATGTCAGCGCTAATCGACAATTCTGTCCGCATGGGCCTCAACCGTCTCGATCTCGCGATTATCGCGCTTTACCTGGCAGGCATCACTCTCTTCGGGCTGCGCTTTCGCAAACGCCAGCGGTCGTTGCGCGATTATTTTCTGGCCGACCGCAACATTCCCTGGTGGGCGATCGCTCTTTCCATTGTCGCTGCTGAAACCAGCACGCTGACCATCATCAGCATTCCCGGCCTCGCCTACGACACAAATCTCACGTTTCTACAGGTCGTACTCGGATATCTCGTGGGCCGAGTAGTCATCAGTTTCGTTCTGCTGCCGCAATACTTTCGCGGCGATCTTTATACCGCGTATCAGTTGATCGAACGCCGCTTCGGACCAAAGCTGAGAACGCTAACGGCGGGTCTTTTTCTCTTGACTCGCGCTGCCGCTGAGGGAGTCCGCGTCTACGCCGTTTCGATTGTCGTCGGGATCGCGCTCGGCACCGGCGAGGTCGCATCCATTGTAATCATCACGGTGCTCACCCTGATCTATACCTTCGAAGGCGGCCTGGCTGCCGTGATTTGGACCGACGTGGTGCAGACATTTATCTACGTCGGCGGAACGCTGGTGGGGCTGGTCACAATTCTGCATCTTGTTCCCGGCGGATGGGCGGCGATTCACGCCGCCGCCGCGAGTGCGGGAAAGTTCCAGATGTTCAATTTCACTCCCAACTTCTGGCTGCCCTACACCTTTTGGGCGGGGGTCTTTGGCGGAACATTTTTCACTATTGCCAGCCACGGCACCGATCAATTAATCGTGCAGCGACTATTGGCCGCGCGTGGCCAGAGACAGTCGGCGACGGCGCTGATCGCCAGCGGGGTTGCGGTTTTGTTTCAGTTTGCCTTGTTTTTGCTCGTCGGAGTTATGTTATGGGCTTTCTATCGCTCGCCTTCATCCAGTTTCGGGCGGCCTGACCGGATCTATCCCACGTTCATTGTGAGCAAGATGCCGCACGGCATCGCCGGCCTGTTGATTGCCGCCATTCTGGCCGCCGCCATGTCGAACCTGAGCGCGGCGCTGAATTCACTTTCCTCCAGCTCGATCATCGATTTCTATTTGCGCCGCCGCCCTGAAATCGACGAGCGGCAACGGGTAAGGCTCTCACGGCTTGCGACATTTATTTGGGCTTTGGTTCTTTTTGCGCTGGCCGTGCTTTCGCTGCACAAAGTCAGCCGCGTGGTCGAAGTCGGGTTGCAGATCGCGTCAGTGGCGTACGGCGCGTTGCTCGGAGTTTTCCTGCTCGGCGTCCTCACTCGCCGCGTCAACCAATCCGGCGCAATGATTGGAATGCTCTTCGGCTTCGCCAGCGAAATCTATCTCTCGCTGTTTACGCGCGTGCCCTGGACCTGGTGGGTCGCGATTGGAGCGAGTGTAACGTTCGCCCTGGGGTACGGGGCGAGCTTGTGCCTTGGCGAGAATGTTCCCGGCCAGGAAAACCCCTGACCTCTCGGGCACGCAAAGACACCCGCTGGGTAGTTGGTTACAAGCACTTGAAAGGACCGTCAAACAAAGATGTTCACTCGTCACAGCTTTTCCCTGCGACCTTTGCGATATTCTTCGCGAACTTTGCGGTTAAAAAGCGTTGGGCTGGCGCCTGGGAGGAATCATGGGAACCTCTGACCTCACGTCGCAAATCATTGGGGCTGCGATCAGGATCCATCGCCAACTCGGCCCGGGATTGCTGGAATCTGCGTATGAAGCTTGCCTTGCGCACGAACTGGACAAGCTCGGGCTTCGCATCGAGAGGCAAAAACCGGTTCCTCTCGTCTACGAGACCGTAAAGCTCGATTGCGGCTTTCGGGCCGATCTGGTGATCGAAGGCAGAGTTGTCGTCGAACTTAAATGCAAAGAGGCAATCCATCCCGTGGACGAGGCACAACGAGGCACAACTACTCTCGCACCTCCGGCTTCTCAATATTCCAGTTGGCTTGCTGATTAATTTTCACACCGCGTTGCTAAAGAATGGCATCAAGCGCATGGTCAATAACTATCGCGAGCCCCGCGCGGAAAGCTCTTAACCGCAAAGTCCGCAGGGCGCCTCGCTAAGACCGCAAAGAAAAACAATGCCAGAAGCCGAAAGATGAAAATATCTCGGACAGCCTTGTTTGTTCTTCCGCGCCCTTCCCTGTATTTTCGGCTGTCTGCGGTTAAGAGTTCTTTTGAGAGTTTCGCGTATACTTCCTCCCCAACATGGGGCCCGAAATCAACCAGAGCCGTCCCGAACTCGCCCGCGATCTTGGCGTCAGCCAATCCACGGCCGTGGTCGTGGGCACGATTATCGGCAGCGGAATTTTTCTTGTTCCCACCGAGATGATGCAGGCGGTCGGCTCCGCCAGGCTGGTTTATCTGGCCTGGCTCGTCGGCGGAGTGCTCTCTTTTTTCGGCGCGCTCACTTACGCCGAACTGGGCGCGATGAAACCGCAAGCCGGCGGCGAATACGTCTACATTCGCGACGCGTACGGGCCTCTGCCTGCCTTCCTTTACGCCTGGACCTGGTTCCTTATTTCGAAGCCCGCTTCGATCGCCACGCTGGCCACCGGATTTGTTCGGGTACTTGGCACTTTTTCCGTTCTCAGCTTCTTCTCGCTCAACTTCATCTCTACTCCTTTTGCCATTACGTACGGCCAGATCGTCGCCATCGCTTGCGCCATTCTGATTTCTCTTCTCAACTATGCCGGCATCAAGAGGGCGGGAGCGTTTCAGCTGGTAACGACGGTGCTGAAAGTCGCCATTATCCTGAGCATCGTTGGGATCGGCTTCAGTTATAGCCAGGGTAGTTGGCAGAATTTTGCCGGCACGTTTACCGGCGCCAAAGGTGGCATAGCCGGCTTCATGGCCGCGCTCGTGGCCGCGCTCTGGGCCTACGACGGATGGAACGACCTGAACATGGTCTCGGGCGAAATTCGCGACCCGCAGCGCAGCATTCCGGTCGCGCTCATTCTCGGCGTTGCCGTGGTGGGAGTTCTCTACATGCTGATGAACGCCGCCGTGCAATATGTTCTACCTGCGGCGGCGATCGCCGCTTCGCCCCAGCCCGCAAGCGCCGCTACGGCGGCCGTTCTTGGTGGCATGGGCGCAGGAATCGTAACCGCTGGAATGGCGCTTTCCATGCTCGTCGCCATGAACGGCACCGTCATGAGCGGCGCCCGCGTTCCATTTGCCGTCGCCCGTGACGGTTATTTCTTCTCCGCACTCGCCCAGGTGAATCCGCGCTTCCACACTCCCTCAACTGCCCTGTTCGTGCAGGCCGTGCTCGCCATCATTCTCCTGTTGCTCGGAGGCAACTTCCGCCAGTTTTTTACCCTGGCGATTTTCTCCGAATGGCTGTTCTATATGATCGCCGGAAGCACCATTTTCGTTTTCCGCAAGCGCGATCCAAACGCGCCCAGACCATATCGTGTCATCGGATACCCCGTTGTTCCCGCGCTCTTCGTGTTGATTGCGGCTGCGCTTCTTTTCTACACTTTCGCCGACAATTGGCCCGGCTCGGCCTACAGCGCGCTGGTGATTCTGGGCGGCATCCCTCTGTTTCTGGCTTTTTCGCGGCGGCGAACGGCATGATTTGAGAAAAGATCGCATGACGATATATTTTCTATTGCGCGATTGCGCGCCTATTCATCACGGGTCTAATCTACGCCTTGGAGGAAACCATGACGATGATTCACGAAGCCCCAGCTCAAAAGACGTTTCACGTCACCTCGATCTATGATTCACGTCTGGTCTGGCTCACCCACGAAAAGCCAATCGCCGATCAGAACGGTGTCCTGGTGTTCGTTGACAGCTGCGGCAATGAAATTACCGTGCCCCAATCGGCGGTTTGGATTGAGGACAGAAGGTCAAAGCATTAGGTGAGCGCCACGGCAGCCGGGCCTTGGAACAAGGCAGGCCTTGTGGATGCTTTTTAGTTTTCCCACTCGGACTGGCCGCCGGGAACGACGTTCGTGGTGGGGCACGCACTTTTGACTTCCCTATTCATCGCGCTGGCCGGCAGCTATCTTGCCCTCTTCGTATGGCATGTGTCGCTGAACGCGAGATAGCGTGGCCCGTAGCTGAAAAAGGCTCAAGGTTTCCCATGCCGAAAGAAGTTTGAAAATGCGCGGCATGATTCACCTCCACCGGAAGAGACTGATTTGGCGAGGAAGCGCCGTCGCTGCGGGGTCGACGGCGCGGCAGTAAATATAGCAATGAAGGGTGAGACACTCATTACTTTAGTACACTAACTCAGGACACGTTTACCCCCCGTCCTATCTCCCGTAGCTTAGAGACTCCAACCCCGTGCTTCTTCCCCAGGCTCGGGTCCCCGCATTGGAGACTTATTGCATGGCTACGTCGAACAGTTTTCAGTTGGCTATTCTGCCTGAACGCAGGATTGACCGGCGCGCTCTCGCGGCCAGCTACGGTCTCGTGGTTCTTCTTATTCTTATTGGCATAAATATCAGCTTGATCTGGCCTGAGCGGCTTACTTTGGCGCAAAAGTATCACGTCACGGAGTTGATCCCTCTTCCCAGCCTTCAGCCCAAGCCGATGAAGTTCAAAGAAACGCCTAAAGTCGTGCACGCCAAGCTGTTGCCGCCGGCTCCCGTTTTTGCCGCGCCAAAACTGGTCGTGCCTCATGAGATTCGCACACCCAAGCACCAGGAAGAAGTCGCCGCTCCTAAAGTCGTGATGAATAACTTCACGCCAGCAGTGTTAAAGCAGGTTTCCGGTGGCGCGCGTCCGGCGCTGATCATTCACACCGGCGAATTTGGCAGCTCGGCAACGCCCACGATCAATGCGCCCATACAAAAAGTCCAGACCGGCGGTTTTGGCGATCCGAATGGCCTCAAGGGACAAGGCAAAGAGGGCGCGCACTTAGTCGCCGCCAGTACGGGTGCGTTCGATCTGCCTTCCGGCCCGGGCACAGGCAACGGTGCGGGCGGCGCCAACGGCCTGAAAGGAACCATCGCCAGCGCCGGCTTCGGCAACGGAATCGCCCAGTCCGGGCAAGGCGATGGCCGAAGCAATGGCCGCGGCTCGATTCAAACTGCAGGATTTGCCGCGCAACAGGTAACGCAAGGCGGCAGTCATGCTCAGCTGGATAACGGACCAGCAACGACACCGGTTGAAATTATTTACAAACCCAATCCGGTTTACACTGAGGAAGCACGTCAGCTCAAATTGCAAGGCGAAGTTCTGTTAGAGGTCATGTTTGCCGCCAACGGGCAGTTGCATGTGAATCGCGTAGTCCGCGGCATGGGGCATGGCCTGGATGAAGCCGCCGTGGCCGCTGCTAACAAGATGCGGTTCAAACCGGCTTTGCGCAATGGACAGGCAGTGGATTCCACGGCCATCGTGCACGTGGTCTTCCAATTGGCTTACTGAAATTTTGCGGCGGCGGCTTCAAGCCAGTTTTTGCCGCATCTCACTGGGAAAGATCACACTGAGGAAGACCGTGGGGACTCACCGAGCACGGCGTAATTGTAGAGAGGAATGAATTATGCGCAATTTGGGTTGCATGATCGTTGTTTTTCTGCTGCTGGCGTGGAGTGCGTTCGCGCAGATCGCCGACCAATCTTCACCTGCCCAGTCGCCGGCATCCCAGGCGACGCAGCCCACAGCAACTCAGCCCGCCGCGGCTCAGCCGGCGGCCGCTTCGGCGCCACAAACGCAAAACGCACCCCAGCCCCCTGCCCCCGGGCAGTCGCTCGCCGTGCCCGCGCCTCCGCCGACCACCATGGATCAGGTGGTCGATCGCGCCATCGAACGCGAGAATGCGTTGATGAAAATGCTCACCAAGCGTACTCCCCTCGTCGAAACTTATCTTCAGAACCTCAAGCTCGACCAGCAAGTCGGGCCTGCGCCGGTGCAGGATCATTACTTCCTCGGCCGCATGGACCTGAGCGAGGGCGTCGACCGCCGCGATTATCTTTCTAAGGACACCAGCTTTGAGAGCCGCATGCTGGGCGGCTTTACCAAAATGTTTAAGTTCGAATACAAGCCCATGGGTTTTTCCTGGATGATCTTCGCTGACCGCGACGACTTCAACCGGCAGACCTACGACTTCAAGTACGTTCATCGCGAATTTCTCGGCGACGTGCGCACCATCGTCTTCGACGTGACTCCTAAGAAAGGCACCGGTAATGGCCGCTTCGAGGGACGCATCTGGGTGGAGGACCAGGATTACAACATCGTGCGTCTCAACGGCACTTACGCGCCCCGTCCGCGCAATGCTTACTTCTTCCACATGGATAGCTGGCGCCTCAACTTGATTCAGGGCTACTGGCTGCCCTCCTACATCTACAGCGAAGAAGGCGATTTCAGTTACGGCTCCAAAGACAAGATGGCTTTCAAGGCCCAGACCCGGCTCTGGGGCTACAACCTGCAACAAGCAGGGAAAGATAGCGAACTGACCCAGGTGCTGGTGGATTCAACCGTGAAAGATGAAAGCGCCGCCGCCCAGGACGCTTCCCCGCTGCAAGCCCAGAGGATGTGGCAACAGCAGGCGGAGGACAACGTAGTGGAACGTCTTCAGGATGCCGGCCTGCTCGCCCCGGAGGGCGAAGTTGACAAAGTGCTGCAGACGGTCGTCAACAATCTTCTGATCACCAACAATATCGACCTGCCGCGTCCCGTCCGCACGCGCGTCATGCTGACTTCACCGCTGGAAACTTTCAGCGTGGGCAACACCATCATCGTGAGCCGCGGGCTGGTCGATGTGCTGCCCGACGAAGCCTGCTTGGCCATGGTGCTCTCACACGAATTGGCCCACATCGTTCTGGGCCACAACCTAGGCAGCAAGTACGCTTTCACCGACCGCATGCTCTTCTCCGACGAATCCACTTACCAGAATCTTGGCTTCCGCCATGTTCCCGAGGAGGAAGCCGCTGCCGACAAGAAAGCCATCGACATGCTCAAGAACTCGCCCTACAGCCAGAAGCTTGGGACGGCCGGACTGTTCCTGCGCCAGCTTCAGCAACGCGGGCCGGCGCTTTCCGCGCTGCTTACGCCGCACCTGGGCAACAGTTTCACCGATGACAAGGGCAACGTGACCCGCATGGCTGCCCTGATGACTTCGGCGCCCCAACTCGATCCCAACAAGCTCGACCAGATTGCCGCGTTGCCGCTAGGCGGCCGCGTCAAATTGAATGCCTGGGACGATCACGTAGAGCTGATCAAGAGCGCTCCCGTCGCCATCACTTCGGCTCGCGACAAGATGCCGCTGGAGGTGACGCCGTTCTTCCCCCGGCTCACTCGCTTCGAAGCCGCCGCCGGCCCCAATGCTCCGGCTAGCGCCGCCAACACTGCGCCCAGCAATTAATGTAGACCGCGGGCGTCTCGCCAGCGCGCAACCAAGTTGCAGTAAGCGTGGGCCGGGACCGGAAGTCAATTCCGGAATTCCGGCCTTCGTATTTTCAACTGCAAGGATTTCCCAGGATACGGGTACGAATGGAATTACTGCCTGCCCGGTGAGAGACTCTCGGTCTTGGCAAAATCTTCCGTCACAAAAAGCGTATTACCACTGCGCGCGACCCCAAAACCGGCCACGTTGTAGGCTGCGTTTAGCACGTTCTCCCGTTGCGAAGGCGACAACATCAGACTTTCATGCGCCTGCTCGACCGTGGGCGCCGAGGCCACGTTTTCTCCTTCGCGATCAAAATGGAGTTTTGTATGGGAGGCAAGACGCAGGTTCAATGGCATTTCGCCGGCCAACTGATGCGAAAGCTGCCGTGTGGCCGCCAGGGCGACTGCATGCTCACGGGCCTCTTGCGTCAATCCATCGTCCATTTGCAACGGCGGCAGGCCAGCCTTCACCCGGTCCGCGTTCGCCATGTTGAAGAGCCGCCGTTCAGCCTCAGGATCGGCCTCTGCCTTGCCCCCAGAGCGTCCAAATGCCGACGTGCTTAGCTTGATCGTAGTCGCGTTCTGTGCCAGAACAACCTGAGCAAAAATAAAGCAGGCGTTGAGTATGAGAGGAAACTTTCGCATGAGCAGAAAACTGCTTGGCTTCCTCTCAGGCTAGCCCCTAGAATCGGGACCAGCACCTTACGATGGGTCATAGTCCTTCTCACTCCCAGCGCCCATCGAGAAAGTGCGTGTATCGCATTGATGCCAAATGGTTTAGCCAATCTTGATAGGTAGATCCATGACTGCCGCCTTCAGCCTCGCACTCTGCGCCGTTCTCGCAGCTCTCGCTGCCTTTGTGACCTGGCTGGTGGTTCGCACTCGCTCGGCCGTGCTGTTCGAACGCGTCACGCTGCTCGAGCAGTCGCTGGCAAACACACAGTCGGAACTCCGGTCCGCGACCTCTGCCAACGCCGAAGCCCGTGACCAACTCGCCTCGCTCAACGCTACCTTGCAGGAGGAGAGAAAAACCGCCACAGAAAAGCTGGCCCTGCTGAACCGCGCCACGGAAGAACTGCGCGAAACCTTTCACGCGCTCGCCGCGCAAGCCCTCAAGAGCAACAACGAATCGTTCTTGCAACTGGCCCGCACGCGTTTGGAGAAAGATCAGGCTGAAGCCAAGAAAGATATGGAGGCGCGCCAGCAGGCGGTTGAGCATCTGATCGCGCCCATCCAAAATTCGCTCGGCAAGGTCGACGAGACCATTCGTCAGATCGAGAAAGAACGCGGCGAAGCTTACGGCACCTTGACCGCCCAGGTCGACTCGCTCATCAGCACGCAAAAAGCCTTGCAGGCCGAAACCGGAAACCTGGTCACAGCCCTCCGCACTCCCGCCGTCCGCGGGCGCTGGGGAGAAATTCAGCTCAAACGTGTGGTCGAAGTGGCCGGCATGCTGCCCTATTGCGATTTCAGCGAACAGGAGACCATTCACACCCCGGATGGACGCTTGCGCCCCGACCTGATCGTGAAGTTGCCCGGCGGCAAGATCGTCGTCGTCGATGCCAAAACCCCGCTGCAAGCGTATCTCGAAGCCATCGAAGCCAAAGACGACCTGGCCCGCCACGGCCGCCTGATCGAACACGCCCGCCAGGTGCGCGAGCATATGGAGCGGCTCAGCTCCAAGGCCTACTGGGAGCAGTTCGACGCTTCCCCGGAATTTGTAGTGATGTTTTTGCCTGGTGAAACTTTTTTTAGCGCCGCGCTCGAACAGGATCCCGGCTTGATCGAAGAAGGGGTAAGTCAGCGCGTCATTCCCGCTTCGCCTACCACGCTGATCGCTCTATTGCGCGCCGTCGCCTACGGATGGCGACAGGAACGCCTCGCCCGCAACGCGCAGGAAATCAGCGCTCTCGGCAAAGAATTGCACGACCGTTTACGCAACCTGACCATCCATCTGGAATCGGTGGGCAAAGGCCTCGATCGCGCCGTCGAGTGCTACAACAAAGCCGTCGGCACCTTGGAGAGTCGCGTCATGGTCTCCGCCCGCAAGTTCGCCGAACTCGGCGCGCCGGTCACCGAAGAGATCCCCGAAATCGATCCCATCGAAACCACTACGCGCACTCTGGCGCTGGAATGGGATGAAGAACCAGTCCGCACCGACGAAAAATCCGACGCAGCTGCCGAGGGATAGTGATTGCAAACCGCATGAGAAAACGGAGGCTAGTTCGGGGATTTTGCAAGTTCCCAGCTGTCGAGCGTTCTTTCGATGAAGTTGCTGACCGGAATAGGCTGGTTCGAACACGCGCAGCGCGGGGACAAAACCGTCATGAATAACCGTACAAAAACACTCTGGCTGCCTGCTCTGGTTAGCCTGACCGGTTCAATGGCGTGGAGGTTGATTTTGCAGCGGTCCTTTCCACAATCTCAACCGCTGTTAAACCACGCTGGGCTTCCGCTCACCTACCAGCTTCTCTGGCTCACCGCCTTACCACTGTTTGGCGCAGCAGGCGCCTATTTGTCCCGCCGCGCCGGAGGCGGCCGATCGACCGGCCTCTTGGCGGCTCTGTTTCCTTCGATCGTGATGGTTCCATTCTGGCTGGCATTAGCCACCAGGATGAGTCATCCGTCTCCTCGTCAGTGGTTTGGCCTGTTTTGCGGTGTGCTGAACTGGATTGTTGCACCGGGCATCGCCTTGTCGTTGGGTGCGTGGTCTGTGCTGCGTGCCCGACCCGCGAATAACGCCAAGAAAAGCATGAACACTCGTACCAGAACGTTTTGGCTACCGGCGCTCGTCAGTCTCACCGCGGCTATGGCCTTTCTGACGATCTCGACGTTGGGCAGTCAGGAACCTCGAATTGTCGCGCGGGGATGGGCAACTTATGTGGTCTACATCCCTTGGCTTCTCACTTTGCCGCTGTGTGGCGCCGCTGGAGCGTATTTATCCCGCCGCGCTGGCGGCGAACGGCGCGTATGCCTCGCCGCTGGTCTGTTTCCGGTGACCGCGATGACCAGCTTGGTCGGCGTTCTCACGCTCACCGGCCAGTTCGTTTTTGCCAAACCGCAGTGGCTTCATTTCTCGATGGCGTTGCTATTCGGAGTCATTTTCCCCGCCGTAGCGTTGCTTTTGGGAGCCGTACGGTTCGCGAAGGCTACGGGCTTGTCATCCTGAGCGAAGTGGTTCGATTCGCTCGCGAATCGGATCACGAAGTCGAAGGATCCCTACGCACCTACGCAACAGCGTTCGATCCTGCCGGGCCTTCAGAAGCGAGGCTCTCCCCAGCCTCCCAGAACCCTTCGAAGTTGATAAAGTAGGTGACCACTTCGACATCCGGAAATGTGGCGTGCACCAGCTCTGAGGCCCGCCGGAGCTCCGCCCAATGATGCTCGGCCTCAGCCTTGCGATCTCCGCCGTAGAACGCCAACCCGCCATATGTTGCGCAATCGGAATGGCAGGTAAGAATCACTTTTTCCGTCTGATGCAGGCGGATCGACATGCGAATTTGTTCCAGAATGAAGTCCTGTTCAAAGTCGTTGCGCGGAGTGGCCAGCGTCTTTGCGCCGCCGGCCACCACGATCATGTCGGGCTGCAGAATTCCGTGCCTCTGAAGAAACTTGTTGGTCGCAAGCCGGATGCGCTGGTCAAAGCAGCACAGCACCGCCGCATCAGCAACGTACGGTTCCGGAGATGAATCAAAGTGAAAAAGTTTTTTCATTTGTCATCCTGACGAAGTGATCCGATTTGCGGCACCGCTCCATCCACCTGGTCATCCTGAGCGGAGTGGGCCGATTCGCTTGCGAATAGGGCCACGAAGTCGAAGGACCCCGTGTTTGCCTTTCGAGCCTCCGGCAAATAAATGCGTTTACACCCCGCCCGTGATTTTTTCA
>Ga0335079_10006823_pt1 | contig 13048 bp, 6 predicted proteins | sample Lox_Sample_33_FD_206719 | JGI IMG/M metagenome (GOLD analysis project Ga0335079, IMG submission 206719) | Soil microbial communities from Loxahatchee National Wildlife Refuge, Florida, United States - Lox_Sample_3.3 | ecosystem: Environmental > Terrestrial > Soil > Wetlands | place: USA: Florida... | reverse complement strand
TGGGACGGATGGACGTGACCGGCTCGGCGTGAGCGAAATCGTTGAGCTGATCGCCCTGCTGGATGTTGCGGAGGGCGGCGCGTTTGCGAGAGAGGGTCTCGACGGCGGACTTGTAGGCGCCGTCGGTGAGCAGCCAGAGGTAGCGGCGAAACAGCGGGTAGGAATCCTCGAGCGGGAAACGTTCCAGGTCATAGCGCGATCCGCCGAAGCCCCCGCCGCCAACATTGGTGTTGTCGAACTTATAATCGCCGACGCGGACGTGAATCTCGGGCAGGCGGAATTGCTGGCGCTGGCGCGTGAGCATGCCACCGAGGCTGGCGGAGGCAGTGAAATCCTCCTCCTGGTTGACGAGGTACTCGACGAAGTAAGGGCCTTCGAGGTTGGAAACCGTCATCGATTTGGCGCGGGCCAGCTCGTCGCGCATGGCCTGGAAGAGGGGATCGGCGGGCGCGGTGTTGGACTGGGCGCACAGGAGGGCGGCGAGCGCGGCGCCCGCGACGGATACGAAGAGAATGCGGGCGCGCGTCACTTCGATTTCTCCATGGTAGTGGGCTCGGGAAGCAGCGGAGGACGCTCGTTGGACTTGGCTTTTTTCTCGATTTCGATTTCCGATACCAGGATGGCGGGAGAGACGGCCGAGACCGGGACGGAGCCCGACTCGGCTCCGCAATAGCCGTTGAAGACTTCGGGCTTGTCGCCGGTGGCGATGATTTTGGAGAAGCTGGCCAGGGGAGTGCCGACGATATCGGCGCCGCGGACGAGCTCATCAGGGCGGCCATCGGGGTAGACGCGGTAAACGATGACCGGCATCACCTTGAAGGCCTGCAAGCCGGCGCGGGCGGTGGTGGTGAAGCCGCCGGTGATGTCGCGGAAATAGAGGCCGTAGGGCTTGTTCTGCTTCTTGATCTCGTCGATGAGCATCTGACGGAGTTTGGCCTCGGGGACCGCGTTGGCGGATTCGACGATGAGGTTGCTTTGGCGGGAGACGACTTCGAGTCCCGGCTGGCGGCGGCCGTGCCCGTTGGAGTGCGGGAAGCCCTTGATGGGCGAGCGCGACATGAGAAATTCCTTGAGCACGCCCTTGTCGACGGCGGTGATCTTCCGGCCTTTGACGCCTTCGTCGTCGTAGTCGTACCAGCCGTTGAGATCGATGTTGCCGACCTTGCGGCGGGTGGGATCGAAGACGACGCTGAGGAAATCGGGCAGGACCTTGAGGCCGACGCTCTTGGTGAAGGTCTGGCCCTCGCTTTCGTCCTTCTGGCGGTGGCCCTCGATGCGGTGGCCGAAGATTTCGTGGAAGAGCACGCCGGCGGCGCGTCCGGAGAAGATGGCGGGGCCGAGGAAGGGCTCGGCTTCGGGGGCCTTGAGGAGGCGGGAGACGTCGTTGGCGACGCGGTCGATGGCCGCGAGCACGACCTTGTCATCGGGCAGGCCGGACTCGTCCACGGCCTCGAAGGTTTCGAACGAGCTCAGGTCGGTGCCATCGGAGGCGCGGGAGGATGCATTAATAATGATGCGGGCGAATCCGCGGCCGTGGACGATGCGCGAGCCCTCGCTGTTGACGAAATAGCGGGTATCGTTCTGATGGAACACCGCGACGTGCGAGGTGAGGACGGTGGGATAGTTTTTGAAGCGGCCGGACCACTGGCGCACGCGTTCCTGCCACATGGCCTCGTTGAATTTCGGCTTGGGCGGCACCTGGATAAAGGTGGCGGGCGGCTCGATGGAGAAATCGTCGGAGTCGTCTTCGGCGGCGACGCGCACCTGGGTGTTGGTTTTGATGCGGATGAGGCGCTCGGCGGCGGCGCGATAGGCGCGGTCGGTATCGAGCCAGAGGCGGCGCTTGATGGAATTGACATTGTCCTCGTAAGAGACGAGGGCGCCGGAGGTGAACTGGCCGCGGTCGTTGCGGATGCGGTGGTAGTTATCGAGTTTGGGCGAGCCGACGCGGATGGAGACGTCGAGGGTACGGCTCTTGACGCCACTGGTGGCATCGACGGTGCCGAGCGTGCCGGAGACGGAGTGGGTCTCGACCTCGGTGATCTCGTAGCTCAGGAAGTAGGGGGGCGGGTCGGCCTTTTCCTTGAGGGCGGAGAAATTGCGGTTGAGTTCCTGGGACATGGCGTCGAGGAGGACGTTGGGTTGGGCCGTCGCAAGCCGCGCCAGGCTGAGAAACAGCGGCAAACAAAAGAAGAATAGGCGGGTCAAACCACAAGCATAGCAGAGGCGAAGATGGGCGGAAGTGCGCGGACGGAAGCGAGGGCGGAATCTGAGAGGCGTCGGGATGCGTAGGTCCGAACAGGCGAATAAAGGGCGATGAAAATTTGTGCTCTTGTTTGTTTTCAACGACATGGTGGGTTCGTTTTTTCACTGGACATTGTTGCGGGCCCGCGCCGCCCTCCGCATGCTGCAACGGGTGCTTCCGAGCGCGCACAGGGCCTCCCCTGAGCAGACGGTAGCATGGCGGGATGGGGGAAGAAGGCAGAGGTTTCGGATAAGTGGAGCTGAATCAATACAAAATAAAGCTCGGCGACCGGTGACAGGCGCCAGTCCAGTAATAATCGCCATTGAGTTGCATCGCTGACACGTTCAGATGCGAAAAAGGACGGCCCATCAGGGGCTTGTCCCCAGCAGAAAAATGCAAATCATTTGCAACAAGCTCTTGACAGCAGGCAGGCGGGAGACTACGCTGATTCTAAACTGCCCGCGGTTCCGAGGGATCGGGGGAGAAATCGAGATGCAGATCCCCGCGCCACCTGGCGAGGACAACGCAGGGATCTGATGCTGTCCAGTCCGAGGACCGGCGCACATTCATGTTACGCGCGCCGGCCCATCGATGCAAGGAGAGGTATGTTCATTCCGGAGCAGAGACGCGCATCAGACAAATCTTCCAGTTCGTGGCCAGTGGTGTACCGCTGGCTTGCCACCGGCACTCTTGTGGCTTATACAGCGGTTGGCTGTCAGAAGGTGGCAGCCGCGCCGCAGCCTCTGGAGCGCCGCCGTCCTCTCGGCCTGGCATTCCAGACTGCCGAGAGCGCGGCTCCGCGCCGCTTCGACATTCCCGCCGGCCCCATTCAGGAGACCATCGCGCTGTTCCGGAAAGCCACCGGCCTCGATGTCTCGCTGGCCAATGAGGGGATCGCCCAGTTAGCCGCGAATACGGTTACGGGATTATTGACTCCGCAACAGGCACTCGACGAGATGGTGCGGGGCACCGGTGTCCACTGGCGATTCAGCGGGCCGTCGAGCGTAGTGCTGGAGCTCGACACGGTGACCCAAAGCATCGAAGTGTCGGCATCGGCATCGGCGCTGTCCGCATCGACGGTGAAGTACTCCGAGCCGCTGCGCGATACGCCGCAGACGGTGAACGTGGTGGGACAGGAGGTGATGGAGCAGCAGAACACGACGACGCTGCGCGATGCGCTGCGCAATGTAGCGGGCATCAGCATCGCGGCCGGGGAAGGCGGGGCACAGGGCGACAATCTGACTATCCGCGGCTTTAGCGCGCGCAACGATCTGTACATCGACGGGATGCGCGATTTCGGCAGCTACTATCGCGATCCCTTCAACCTGGAAGAAGTGGAGGTGGTGCAGGGGCCGTCGGCGGCGACGTTCGGCCGGGGCTCGACGGGCGGCGTCGTCAACCAGGCGACCAAGATGCCGGGCCTGCTGCGGGCATTCTCGGGCTCCTTCGACGGCGGCAGCGACGGCACGCGGCGCGCCACCGCGGACCTGAACATTCCGATCGCGCCGTTGGGCAAGGGCGCCAGCTTCCGGCTGAATCTGATGGGTACCGAGGGCGGCGTGGCGGGACGGGACGTGACCCGGAACCTGCGCTACGGGATTGCGCCGTCGATGTCGTTCGGATTGGGAACGGCGACGCGCGTCACGGTGAGCTATCTGAATCAGCAGGCCGACGACATACCGGATTATGGACTTCCGTGGCTGTTCAACCAGCCGGCGCCCGTGCCGCGCAACAGCTTTTACGGCTTTCAGGACGGCAGCAACTATCTGCGCACGCGAGATAATATCGCCACCCTGCGCGTGGAGCACGATTTCACGCCGCACATTTCGATCCGCAACCAGACGCGATACGCGCGCTACGATCGCGATGTCCAGATCACCGAACCGCAGATCCTGGGCACAGTGACACCCGCGACGCCGCTGTCGGCGATCACCATCAACCGGAACCAGATCGTTTCGAACAGCGTGGAGGCCATCCTGGCCAATCAGACGGATCTCACGATCAAGTTCGAGACCGGGAGCGTCCGGCACACCGCGGTGATCGGCATGGAGCTGGATCGTGAGGATTCCGACCCCACCCGTCCGCGCTACACCGGTGTTCCCACCACCAGCCTCCTGACGCCGGACTACACCCAGCCCTTCGCGGGTGCCGCCACGATCAATAGCATCGTGAACACCCGGGGCGACAGCGTGGCGGGGTACGCGATCGACACGGCCCGCATCGGCTCGCACTGGGAGCTGAACGGCGCCTTCCGTTTCGACCGCTTCGATGCACACTATACGCAAGGAGTGCCGCCGGCGGCCGCTTATAACCGGCTGGACCACCTGTCCTCCTGGCGCGGCGCGGTGGTCTACAAGCCGACGACGCCGGTCAGCATTTATGTTTCGGCGGGGAATTCATACAACCCATCGGCGGAATCGCTTTCGCTGAGCGCCTCCACCGCGAGCCTGCCGCCGGAGGAGAATCGCACCTACGAAGGGGGCGTCAAGTGGGACCTGGCCCATCCCGGCCTGTCATTGCGCGCCGCGGCGTTTCGCACCGACAAGCTGAACGCCCGCGAACCCGATCCCACAAATTCACTGCTCAATGTGCTGGCGGGCAAGCAAAGAGTGGAGGGCTTCCAGGTCGAGATGCTGGGCCACCTCACGCGCAAATGGGAGGCGCAGACCGGCTATGCCTACCTCGACGCGACTCTGCGCGCGTCGAATTACTATCCGGCGGCTGTTGGAGCGCGGCTGGCGAACGTTCCGCGCCACACCTTGACGTTCTGGCATACCTATCGCCTGCCGTCGAAGTTCCGCATCGGCGCGGGGGGCAATTTTGTGGGCGCCCGCACGGCGAGCTCCACGGCGCCGTACGATCCCATCACCGGGCTGGTCAAGCAGGCACCGGGCTATTGGGTCTTCAACGCCATGGTGGAGCGGCCGGTTGCCGAGTTCGCCACGCTGCACGCGAATGTGTACAACCTGGCGGACCGCTATTATTACGACCAACTGCACCCGGCGCACATCGTCCTAGGCCCGGCGCGCAGCGCTCTCATCGGCATTCGGTTCCGGTTCTGACATGATCATTCCGATTGCCGACCTGCTCTCCGCGCAGCAGGTGAAACAAGCGCGCGATATCCTCGACTCCGCCGAGTGGGTGGACGGGCGCGTTACCGCCGGCCACCAGTCCACGCGGGTGAAAGACAACGCACAATTGCCCGAAAGCTCCGACGCGGCGCGAACGCTTCGCGAACTGGTGCTGGGCGCGCTCGGCCGGAGCGCGCTGTTCATCTCAGCAGCGCTACCTCTCGAAGTCTTTCCGCCGCTGTTCAACCGCTACTCCGGAGGCCAGTCGTTCGGCACGCACGTCGACAACGCGATCCGCCAGGTGCCGGGCAGCGGGCGCCGGATTCGCACGGATCTGTCGGCCACGCTGTTTTTCGCCGATCCGGACGAGTACGAGGGAGGAGAGCTGGTGGTAGAGGACACCTACGGCGCGCAGAGCATCAAGCTGCCGGCCGGGCACATGATCCTCTATCCGGCCAGCAGCCTGCACCATGTGCGTCCGGTGACCGGCGGCGCACGGCTCGCGTCTTTTTTCTGGATCCAGAGCATGGTGCGCGACGACGGCCGCCGGACGATTCTCTTCGATCTGGACGTCGCCATCCAGCGCCTGAGCGCGGACTATCCCGATCATCCGGCCGCGGTGCAGTTGACCGGCGTTTACCATAACCTGCTGCGGCAGTGGGCGGAGGCCTGATGTTCCGAAGGATCCTTTTCCGGCTGCACCTGCCGGCTGCCCGGCGCGGGCCTGGCGATCCTGGCGATGTGCGTGACCGGGGTCCTGCCGGCGTGGCAACATGCAGAAGCGCGGGTGGCCGGCTGGAAGAGCATCGCCCTTTGTGTACCGCCGGACTCCCGTGCCCCGATCGCCTTCACCATCGATTCGGGCGATGGCGGCCGCCCGGACCTTCGGGCGCAGCCAACGGTGAGGGCCGCGGCGCGCGGCGAGATATGGCGTATCGACTGCCGGATGGCAGTGCGGGTCTACGTCCGGAAGACGGCCAGGAGTGCAAGCCGTCTCCGCTTCGGTAACTGCTATTCTGGATTCCGACGAGGTGGCAGCTATGATGAGCGTTTCGTCCTCATTGATTCCGGGGTGTGTGCTTCTGTTCTTATCGTTCGGGTTTCCACTCGGTTCGCAGGCGCCGGGGCCACAGCCACTGGCGCGTCCGCTGGAGTGTCCTGGAGGGGATTGCCCTTTGCTACAGGGAGCGCCTCAGACAATGGGAATGCGGAGTGGATTTGTGCGCCTGAGGCCCGGCGCTACCGTCGGCTGGCATACGACCGGGCAGAATGAAGAATCGCTGGTGATCGTCCGGGGCCGAGGTGAGGCACTGATCGACGGCCAGGAGAAGCGGACGTTCGCCGCACCAGCGTTCGCATACATCCCGCCCGGCACCCGGCACAACGTCTCCAACACGGGCAAGGAGACGCTGGAGTACGTCTACGTCGTCGCCCCAGCAGCAAAGCGATAAGTTGGTTCGGAGGACGCCTTCGGCTCACAGCAGAGAGATCATCGTTCATCAGGCCACAGATAGCGCACGGATCGTCACGTAATATCCGTCCGGATCGTGCAGCGAGAACTCCCTGGTTCGTCCCCGCATCAGAATACCACGCGAAAACGGGGGCCGAACGACGAACGTCGGGTGCACCCGGGCGGCTTGGGAGCATGGCATGCGCTTATCCCGCGGCCCCAATTTATTTGGTGCTACGCTAGGGGCAATAGAGCAGAAGTCGTGGGGGGCCGAGCTACGCGCCGGGCTGAGACGGCATGGAATCTGCCGACCTCCGCACGCGAGCCGCCTTCCATACGAGGGCGCGTCATGCGATCACATCGTCGCGAAGAGCGGCGGAACGCATGTGATCGTGCGAGGGGAAAGGTCATGGTCGAGAGGCACCCGAAGATCCGAGAGGACGCGGGCCAAGTTCCCTTAGATGTCGAGGCGCTGCTGGCCGAAATGGAGACCGCCAGCCCCGGTTACGAGTCCGACCCGATGCGGCTCCTGCTATCCCGCGTGACGCTGGACAACGGCTTCCAGTTTCAGGGCCTCTGCGATCTCCAGGGGAACATTTGGGAGGCGAACCACACCGCGCTGGTGGGCGCCGGCCTGGTCCGATCGGACATCCATGGGAAGCCGTTTTGGCACGCCCGCTGGTGGCAAAGCTCGGAGGCCGCCCAAAAGGATCTCGAGGCCGGGATCCGACGGGCGGCGAAGGGCGAGTTCGTCCGCTACGACACCGTGATCTACGGCGGCGAAGGCGGCACGCAGACGATCGTCATCGACTTCAGTATCCGGCCGGCGCTCGACTCGGGCAGCCGCGGTTCCTTGTCGTCGAGGGCAGGGACGTAACCGAACAGCGCCGCCTGGAGCGAGCGGTGGAGGAGCAGCGGCAGCAGCTTGCAGAGGCGGTGGAGAGGCTCAAGGAGGTCGACCGGTTCAAGTCGCAGATGTTCGCCAACGTCAGCCACGAGTTTCGCACGCCGCTGACGTTGATCCTCGGCCCCCTGGAGGACGCGTTGCGCGATCCGGCGAAGGCGCTGCAGGCGGGCGCGCTCGAGAGCGTGCACCGAAACGCGCTGCGGCTGCTCCGCCTAGTCAACACGGTCCTTGATTTCTCGCGCATCGAGGCCGGACGTCTGGACGCTTCCTACGAGCCCACAGACCTTGCCGCGTACACCGCAGAGGTAGCCAGCGGGTTTCGGTCCGCGATCGAGAAGGCCGGTCTCACGTTTCACGTCGATTGTCCCACGCTGCCTGAACAGGTCCATGTCGATCGTGAAATGTGGGAGAAGATCGTTCTCAACCTTCTTTCCAACGCGTTCAAGCACACGTTCGACGGCTGGATCCGTGTAACGCTTCGACACGAGAAGGACGTTGTCACTTTGACGGTGGACGACGCGGGGGTAGGGATTCCCGAGAGTGAAATTTCGCGCATCACGGAGCGCTTTCACCGGGTGAAAGACGCGAGGTCGCGAACCCACGAGGGAACGGGCATCGGGCTTGCGCTGGTGAAGGAATTCGCGGCCGCGCATGGAGGAACGCTTTCGATCGCCAGCCGCGAGGGAGAAGGCAGTTCGTTTTCGGTTACAGTCAGGACCGGGACCGCCCATCTGCCGGCCGAACGGATCGGGGCCGTTCGGACACGTGCGTCAACCGCGACGGGTGCGAACGCGTATGCCGAAGAGGCGCTGCGCTGGATCTCGGAAGAGGAGGCAGCGGAGGCGCGATTCCCGCACTCCGCCAGGCAGCGAGAGCAAGATGTCTCTCCCGAATCAACCGCGACGGGCGCCGGTCATCAGCCGCGCCCGCGAATCCTGTGGGCCGACGACAAGGCCGACATGCGCGACTACGTCCGGCGGCTGCTTTCCGAACAGTACGAGGTGACTGTGTGCGGCGATGGCGCCGCGGCGCTGGCATCGGCCCTGGCGAACCCGCCAGACCTGGTGCTGACGGACATCATGATGCCCGGTGTCGACGGGTTTGCCCTGCTGAAGGCCCTGCGCGAAGACCAGCGCACCTGTACCATTCCGGTGGTTCTTGTCTCGGCGCGCGCAGGACGGGAGTCCAGCGTGGAAGGGATGGAAGCCGGTGCGGACGACTACCTGGTAAAGCCCTTTTCGGCGCGCGAATTGCTGGCGCGTGTTCACACTCATCTGCACCTAGCCAGTTTGCGGCGCGGGGCCATGGCTGTTCTGGAGCGCGAGGCGGAGGCACGGCGATACGCCGCCCTGCATGCCAGCGAAGAGCGAGTGCGGGCGCACGCCAAGGTACTCGATTTCGCGCAGGTGATCGTCCGCGATATGGAGCATCGGATTGTTTTATGGAACCGCGCCGCGGAAGAGCTCTACGGTTTCGCTCAAGAAGAGGCGGTGGGGCAAATCTCGCACACACTTCTGAGGACCGAGTTTCCGGAACCGCTACCGCGAATTCAGGAGGAACTGCTCGAAACCGGCGCCTGGAAGGGTGAGTTGGTGCATCACGCAAAGGGCTGGGGGCGAATCGTGGTGACGAGTAACTGGAGTCTGCATTACACGAATGGAAAGCCGGCCAACATCGTCGAGACGTACACGGATGTCACCGCGCTCAAGAAGACAGAAGCAGCCCTGGCACAAGCGCAAAAGATTCAGGCTCTCGGGACGCTGGCGGGCGGAATCGCCCACGACTTCAACAACATCCTGACCGCCATTGCAGGATACGTGGAACTCCTGAGCGAGGATTTGCCGGCCGGCGACGGCAGTCACGAGTACGTGGGCGAAATCCGTGCGGCGAGTGAACGTGCGGCGCGCCTGGTCCGCCAGATTCTGACGTTCAGCCGCAGGGAAGAGCCGGAGCGCAAGGTGATCAGGATGCAGCCGGTGATTGAAGAAGCGCTCGACCTTTTGCGGGCGTCAATACCCGCGATGATCGAAATCCATTCCAGCTTCGATCCTACGACGCCGAATGTTTCGGCCGACGCCACGCAGATTCACCAGATCGTCATGAATCTGGGAACCAATGCCGCGCACGCAATCGGCTCTTCCGGAGGGCTCATCGAGGTTACTTTGATGCCCGTGCCGCTGGATCGCGATCAAGCTCAGGCGTCGGGCGGGCTCAAGGCGGGCCGGTATGTGCGACTCTCCATCCGCGATAACGGCAGTGGGATGGACAGCGGTATCCTGGAACGGATCTTCGATCCGTTTTTTACGACCAAGGCGCCGGGCAAAGGCACGGGACTCGGGCTGGCCGTCGTCCACGGCATCGTAGCGGCTCACGGCGGGGGGATCAACGTCAACAGCGAGCCGGGGAAGGGAACGGTTTTTCATCTATTATTTCCCGCGACCCGCGCGGTGGCGGTATCCGAAGCCGCTCTGCAGCCGACAACTCCGCGCGGTAGCGGCCAACGCATTCTTTGCGTGGATGACGAACGCGCCGTTCTGGCGGTCATGACACGGTCGCTGGAGAGACTCGGTTACCAGGTATCCAGCTACAGCGAACCCTCGGACGCATTGAATGAATTTCGCGCCCGGCCGGAAGCATTCAATCTGATTGTCACCGACCTGGGTTTGCGGGGCATGTCCGGCTTGGATTTCGCGCGCGAGGTGCTCCGAATCCGGCCGGGGATGCCGGTCTTGGTTGCTTCGGGGCATTTTGGCGCCGAGGACCAAGAGCGCGCCAAACAGCTCGGCGTCAGCGATTTCATTTTCAAGCCGATGAAGCCGACTGAACTCGGGGGCAAGGTGTCCCGGTTTCTGAAAGGTTGAGACTGGTGATTCGACGCGGAGGCGCGGAGACGCGGAGAAAGGCGGACGGAGAGAAGGATTGGTGGTTTGGAGAGAGAGTGGCTGGAACGGACGCTGAAAGACCCATTGAGCCACGGATGGACACAGATGAACACGGATAAGATGCCAGCGCCGCCCCGGCCGCAACCAAAGGTTGAGACTGGTGATTCGACGTAACGGTGAACCCAGGCGTATTGCGGAGCTGCCGCAGGACAAAGCGGCGAAGGACCTGCCGCCGCCGGCGACGATTGCCGGTGTGGGGCACAGCCATTTCGCGATCACGACTGCTTCACCGCAAGCGCAGGTTTGGTTCGACCAGGGTCTCGCACTGTTGCACTGCTTCTGGGATTTCGAGGCGCTGCGCGCATTCCGGGAAGCGGCGCGGCTAGACCCGGACTGTGCGATGTGCCAGTGGGGCATTTATCGGGCGATGGATTTCGCAGGAAGCGCGGCCGATCAGTTGAAGCCGGTGGTGACCAAAATGAAGGAACTGGCACCGGGAGCTTCCGAGCACGAGCAGCGTTACATCCGGAGCGTGGTGGAGAGCTTCGGAAAGAGGCAATCGACCACCCGGTGGACTTTGGAATCGGGAGGACGCCGATGGAGGCGCGCGGGGGAGCGAGCAACTGGACGAGGACAGGCTAAAGCCTGTCCTACATTGCCGTGCTAGTTTCCGATGGCGATCACCATTTTCTGGGGGGCGGGGGTGCCGTTCAAGGTGAAGGTGAGCGGGACCGTGTCGGCGGCGGCGACGTTGGGCACCACGACATTGAACTGATAGAGTCCCAAGTAGCCGCCGGTCAAGCCGGCGAACGATACGGTGCCGGGCGTTCCGTTGAAGAGCACCTGCACTGCGCCCGAGAGCTGGTTCGACTGGGAAACGATCTGGCCGGCGGGAATATTCGGCGTCACCGGGCCAAAGCCTACGCCATAAAAGATGATCGTGTTGCCCGGCCGGGCGCGCGCCGTGGGCACGCCCGCGGCCACGCTGGGGGGGAGCACGAAGGTGATGTTGTCGGGAAACAGGGCTACCACGTACTGGCCGCCCGACAGGTTGAATACAGCCGGCGCAAGCAGACCGGGTTCAGTGGCATTCACGGTGACGGTGAAGGCTGTGCTGGTTCCGCCGGGGGTGGTGACCACCACTGGTTGCGGCCCAGGCGCGACATTGGAGGGCACCTGTGCGTTCACCTGGGTGGGGCTGACATAGTCGATGAAAGCGGATTGCCCGCCGATGGTGACCGTGGTGGCTCCGAGCGCAGTCGGCGCCGCATTACCGTTGAAATCCGTGGAAGCCCAGGTTTGGGAAGCGACGTTGGCCAGGTTTGTGCCGTAGATTTCCATCCACGTGGCGGGCGCGAGGGCCAAGAACCCGCCATAGGAACTGGCGCTGATCACCGATCGAACGACCGGAGTGGCGTCGAAGGCGCCGTGGACGACGCCGCTGATGACCGCGCCGGGTGTGAGGCCCACCTGTCCAATGCTGCACGGGGAGACGGATGTGCCCGAGCACGCCGCCGATAAATCGTAAAAGAAGGTGAAGTTATTGGAGAGGAACGTGACGGTGGCGCCGGTGCTCTCAGTGAGCGAGACGGTGGCAGAGCCGGAAGAGCCTGCTGTCAGGCCAAGGGTGACGGTATCGGCGCCCGGGCTGGTGGAAGTGGCGGTAAACGGAGAGGCTCCGCTGCCGGGGTAAGTGAACACAATCGATATCGTTCCGCCGCCGCCAACGCCGGTGTAAGGAGCGCTCACTGTACACTTTGTGTTGGTTCCGTCGAAGGCGCACTTGCCCCAATCGAGGCGGCTCCTGCCCACTCCGTTGGTGCCGCCGAGGCCGGTCAGAGTTACCGGCTGACTACTATTGGTGTAGGTGGCGGTTTGGGCCTGGAGCAGCGGGTGGAACACCGACAGAGAAAATAATGTGGAAGTAACGAGGAGTTTCATGCCTGGAGAAGATCCTCACATCGTAGCGGGTGAGAGGGGTTAAAGCAACGACTGTCGCACAGATCGGTACCATGACCGTAGCTGGCGGACAGGCTGAAATGTTTTTTTCATTTCCGCTTATCTGAGCAGGCACTCATCGGAGGGAGAGCAACATGTCCACCTATCGATTTTTTCGCGACAGCCTGATCGTGGACGACTCGCTGTTCGCACGTCTGGGCAACGCAGGAATCGTGCCGGTCCCCGGCGATACGCTGGTGCTGGGCGCGGCCCACTGCATCCTGTCCAGCCTCTCGCCGGCTTTCAACTACACCATTCTGGCCGACACGCTGACGCCGAGTCCGGTGGTCAGCGTGAATGCCGTGAGCGTGCCGGCGCCGACCGTGAGCGTGATCGCGAATACCATCGCCGGGCCGTTCCGGCTCGTGGTTACGGGAGCGCCCGGCACACCGGGCACGCCGGGCATCAAGGGCGACGACGGCGGAACCGTGATCGTTAACGGCAAACCGGTGCTGCTACCTGGCGGGGACGGCGGACCGGGCCAGGACGGCGGAC
>Ga0335079_10006821_pt1 | contig 13049 bp, 11 predicted proteins | sample Lox_Sample_33_FD_206719 | JGI IMG/M metagenome (GOLD analysis project Ga0335079, IMG submission 206719) | Soil microbial communities from Loxahatchee National Wildlife Refuge, Florida, United States - Lox_Sample_3.3 | ecosystem: Environmental > Terrestrial > Soil > Wetlands | place: USA... | reverse complement strand
CGGTCCTGTAGACGATGCCGAGCGGGGACTCCCCGCGCGCCACGTAGGCCAGCGCCGCGCGTACATTCTCCGCGCGCGCGATGTGATCCGACACCGCGCTCCAGACTCCGAGCGAGGTCAGCGCCGCGCGTGCATACAGGCCCACCGGCACCGAGTCCGGGTCGCCCGTGGCGAGCTTGCCGCCATTCAGATTCTCGAGGAGTTTGAAGCCCGGTTTGATTTTCAATTCCATCTTGCTGTCGGCGGGCGCAATGAGCACCAGCGCGTTGCCCACCACATTGCCCCGCGTCGCCTCCTCGATCAGCGAGCGCTTGGCGAGATAGTCCATCCACTCGAGATCGGCGCTGAAGAACACATCCGCCCGGGCGCCGGCCTCGACCTGCCGTGCGAGTGCCGAGCTCGCCGCGAAGGAGAACCTGACGGGCTTGCCGCGCGCGGCCGTGTACGTCGTGCCGATCTCATTCAATGCATCGGAGAGCGAGGCCGCCGCGAGCACCAGCAGCGGCTGCGGGGCCTGATCTGCCGCGTGCACCGTCTGCGGCCGCGCAGCGGTCAATACGGCTGCGCTCAATACCGCGGCCGCGAGCAGCGTCCGCGAGGCCAGCGCGACAAGGCTTCTACTCAACATCGCACCTCTCCTGTGACCGGGCGTAGTATTCCGCTATGAACAAACGAACGACGCAGCTCGGGGTGAGACTGCGGGTCGATCTGGGGCCCGCGCAATCGATCGGGCCGGGCAAGATCGCACTCCTCGAGCGCATCGAGGCGACGGGCTCGCTGTCGCAGGCGGCGCGCGATCTTGCGATGAGCTACCGGCGCGCCTGGCTCCTGCTCGATGATTTGAATCACGCTTTCACGGAGCCAGTCACCACCGCGAGCATCGGCGGCGCGGGCGGAGGCGGAGCGCGCCTCACCGACTTCGGCCGGCGAGTGATCGCCGCCTACCGCGAAGTGGAGCGCGCGGCCGATCAGCTCGCCACTGCCAAACTCGGATGGCTCGCGACCGACTGCGCGCCGCCGCGTGCGGTGCGCGAGGTCTCGCGCCGGCCGGTTACCCGGCATATTGAGCCTGCACCGCCGCAGACCCCGGGACGCTCGCGCCCGCGGGCGCCGCGGCCGCCGGGTACAGGTGGCCGCGGAGCGAAACGGACTTGACCAGCACCCAGACGCGCCGGCCGGGCGCGAGGTGGAGTTCCGTCGCGGCCTGATCGGTGACCTGCGCCATCACCGTGGCGCCTCCGATGTCGATCTCCACCAGCTGCGTGCGCGGCTCATCGGGCGCGATGCGCACGAGCATTCCCTCGAGACTGTTGCGCACGCTCAGGCCCTGCGGCGGCTCGACCGCGAGGATGAGATCGCGCGCCAGGAGCTGGACGCGCACGCGCTGACCCGTGGCAAGGCCATCGGCCTGCACATGGAGCACACCGGCACCGACACGCACGCGCGCGAGACCGGAGAGCGCGGCGTTTTCCGTGACTTCGCCTTCCAGTACCGCACCGATCCCATCGACGCCCACGATCGAGCGCAGCTCGGGCGACAGACTCACATCGGCGACGTTGCCCTGGGAGGTGACGGCACCGTCGCGCATCACGACCACGTGGCTCGCGAGCCGCAGCACTTCCTCGTATTCATGGCTCACGTAGATCATCGGTACGCGGTAGCGATCGCGCAGCTTCTCCAGGTAGGGCAGCAGCTCCTCGCGGCGTGCGAGGTCGAGCGAGGCGAGCGGCTCATCCAGGAGCAGGAGGCGCGGCGCGGCGAGCAACGCACGCCCGAGTGCGACCCGCTGGCGCTCCCCGCCCGAGAGTTGATGCGGCCGGCGTGAAATGAGTGCGGTGAGGCCCAGGAGCTCTGTAATCTCGTGGAAAGGCACGCGGCGCGCGGCCCGCATGCCGGAGGCTTCGGCCGCTGGAATGCGACGCTCGCCGTAGCGCAGATTGCCTTCGACATCCAGGTGCGGAAACAGCCGCGCGTCCTGGAACACGTAGCCGATGCGGCGGCGCTCGGCCGGCACATCGATGCCGCGCGCCGAATCAAACAACACGTCCTCCCCGACCCGGATCAGTCCCTCATCCGGGCGGATGAGTCCGGCGATGAGATCGACCAGCGTGCTCTTGCCGCAGCCAGAGCGGCCGAAGAGCGCGACGATGCCCGGAGACGGGGCACGAAATTCCGCATCGAGTGCGAAGCTGCCGCGCAGCTTCCTGACGCGCACTTCCATCATGGCGTGCGCCCCAGTCGCGACCGCACCCGCCGTGCGATCACCTCCGATATCGTCAGCCCGAGGAGTCCCAGCACGATCGAGCAGGTGGCCATGCGCGCGGCCGGACCCTCACCGCCCGGGGACTGCAGCGCCGTGTACAGCGCGAGCGGCAGCGTGCGTGTCTCGCCCGGAATATTGGATGCAAAGGTGATGACGGCGCCGAACTCACCCAGCCCAGCCGCATACGCCGTCACGATGCCGGCCAGGATCCCCGGCGCCATGAGCGGCAGCGTGATGCTCAGGAAGCGATCGAAAGAGCCCGCGCCCAATGTGCGCGCCGCATCTTCCAGACCCGCGTCCACCGTCTCGAGCGAGATGCGCATGGCACGCACCATGATGGGAAAGGACATGACGGCGGTCGCGAGCGCCGCGCCGTTGCGCGTAAAGACGAGCCGGATGTCAAAGGCCCGCTCGAGCCAGGCGCCTATCGGGCCGCGCGCCCCAAACACGAGCAGCAGTACGTAGCCCACGACCACTGGCGGCAGCACCAGCGGCAGATGCACGAAGGCATCAAACAGCATCCGCCCGGGGAAGCGCCGGCGCACCAGCACCCAGGCGACCGCCACGGCAAAGGGCAGGCTCAGCAGGACGCTGCGCAGCGCGATCGCGAGCGAGAGTCGCAGAGCTTCCCATTCAACCGGGGTGAGGAGCATCGGGTTCGGTCGGACGCTATATTCATTTAAGTATAGCGAGTCCGCCGAATTCGCGCGTGCGCAGATCCCCGATGGCCGCCACGGTCAAATCGGGAGCCGGGTAGGAGGCAATCAGTGCCGGATCGCGCGTGTAATGACCCTGCATCGGCAGCACGGTGGTCACTCGTGAGCGCCAGATCTTCCGCACGGCATCGAGGATGCGGATCTTGTCATCGATCAGCACGTAATGCCGGGCGGGATAGGCCTCGGCCACCGCATCGAGCATCTCTTCCTTATGGATATAGATGAGCACGCGGCCCTCGACCGCGTCCCACAGACCCGAGCGTCGCACCTTGTGGGGCTGAAAGACGACATCGCCGTCTGAAAGGATCACGGTCGGTCCCCACTGTGAGAGGTGCGAGAGGACCCCGAGCGCGCCCGAGTACAGGCGATCCGCGAATGGATAGTCAATGAGGAATGCGCTCACGGAGAGGAGCCGGGTGTCCGCGACGTGCTCGGCCCGGTACTGCTGCAGGGCACCCAGGTAGTCGACGTAGCCCAGCCGCGCTCGCACCTGCTCCAGGATCTGTGAATAGCTCTCGCGCGTCTGCCTGCCGAACTGCCGTTCGAGATGCTGCATGAGATCATCGATCAGCCGATCGTTGTCGAGCAGAGTGTTGTCGACATCGATGAGAAAGGTGAGCGGCGCGGGTGTCATCGCCGTGTATATTGCCTCGCCATGCCGCCGCAGGAAATGCATCCGTCGCGCGAGGCGAACCCGCGCCTGATCGCTCTGATCGTGGCCTGTGCCTTATTCATGGGCCAGCTCGATACCTCCGTGGTGCTGGTTGCGATCCCGGACATGGCCCATGCCTTTGCCGTCCGCCCGGTGGATCTCTCGATCGGCGTGACGATCTATATTCTCGCTCAGGCGGTGATGCTGCCCTCGAGCGGCTGGATCGCGGACCGTTTCGGGGCGCGGCGCATCTTCACCCTCGCCCTGGGCGGCTTCACCCTGGCCTCGGTACTGTGCGGCACCTGTCACACGCTGCCGCAGTTCATTGCCGCGCGCATCTTCCAGGGGGTGACCGCCGCCCTCATGATCCCGGTCGCCCGCATGGTGCTGTTGCATTCGACGCGCAAGGAGGACCTGATCGGGGTCACGACCATCAGCACCGTGCCGATGCTGGTCGCACCGACGGTCGGGCCGCCCATCGGCGGCTTCATCACGACCTACCTCTCCTGGCCCTGGATCTTCCTGCTCAATGTGCCCGTCGGTATCGCGGGCGTCATGCTGGTGCTGCGCTACATCCCGCTCATCGCGCGCCCCGAGCGCCGGCCGTTCGACTGGGTGGGATTCGTGCTGCTCGCCGGCGCCGCCGTTGGCGTGCTCTCCGGGCTCGAGCACTTAAGCGTGAGTGGAGCCTCCTGGCTGCCCGGCATGAGCCTCATTGCGGCCGGCGCCGTGGGCGGGCTCATTGCCGTACGCCACCTCGCGCGGCAGGCGCATCCCGTGCTCTCGCTTGCGTGCGCCCGGATCGCGACGTTTCGGGCCTCAACCATGAGCGGGGGACTGTTCGTGCGGCTGCCCGTGCGGGCGCTGCCGTTCATCCTGCCGCTCCTGTTTCAGGAAGTGCTGGGGTACAGCGCGGTGTATTCCGGCTTTGCCCTGCTCGCGATGAACGGCGGGGATCTGGTGCTGAAGAGCATGACCACGCTGACTTTGAGGCGCTACGGCTTCCGCGACGTGCTCATCGGCAGCACCGTCGCCATGTCGGCGATGATCGTGCTGTGCGCGCTAATGGTGGGGCAGGCGAGCTATGTGCTGATCCTCATTGTGCTCGCGGCCTGCGGCATGGCCCGCTCACTGCTCTTCACAGGGATGAGTACGCTGGCGTTTGCGGACATTCCGCGGCCCGAGCTCGGCAGCGCCACCGTCATGTGGAATCTCGTGCTGCAGCTCACCGGCGCGTTCGGTATCTCACTCGCAGCGATCCTGCTCAATCTCACTTCGCTCGCCCGCGGTGAGCCGGCCGGGCACGTGAGTCTGCGCAACTGTCAGGTGGCGCTGCTGGCCATGGCGCTTCTGGGTGCGCTCTCACTCATCTCCTTCCGGCGCCTGCCGCGCGATGCCGGCGCCCATGTGAGCGGACACAGCCCCATTTGATTGGCGCTATTTTCCTTCCTTGGCGACGAGGTAGTTCACCAGCGCGATGGTCTGGTCATACCCGCCGGCGGAGCTCACCGTGAGGCGGAACTTGCCGTTCACGATGATCGTCGGCGTCGAGTCGGCCTGGTAGGCGAGCATGAGACTGTCGGCCCGCTTCATTTTCATCTCGACTGCGAAGGAGCTCGCCGTGGCGAGGAACTTGTCCTTGCTGATGCCCGTCGTACGCGCGTAGAACGCGGCAGCATCCTCGATCGAAGGTTGCGGATCCTTCAGGCGGTGGGATTTCGGATCCACCGTCGCGAGCTCATTGGTGCTCCACACCGCGTTGAACATCGCATCGTGCGCCTTGTCCGCGATGCCCAGCGCCTGGGCCGTGTAATAGGCACGCTGGAACATCGGGAAATCCTCCGCGACGTTGAACGCGACGGGCATGTAGTCCATCACCGCATTGGGCGGCAGACTGGCCTTGAGCTTGTCGGCGATGGGATAGAACTGGAAGCACGCCGGGCACCCATAGGAGAAGACTTCCGTCACCTCGACCTTGCCGGGAGGCAAATTGGTGGGCTGCGGTGGCAGGACCAGGAAGTAGTGATAGCCCTCGCGCCACGGTGAGGCGTTCTGCGCATCGGCGTGCGCCGCCATCACAGTGCACGCAAGCAGCGCCAGCATCGTGGATCTCATCATCAGTGCTCTCATCTCGAACCCCATGTGTGCAGTGTCGCAGGAAGGCTATGGTGGCCGGTTCAGGGCGCCATCGTCCAGCGGATGAGCGTGCCCAGGTTTGGCGGCCGGCCATGCAGGAGCAGGGCGATGCGGAAGATCCGCGCCGCGAACCAGATCGCCGCAAAGACGGTCGCGATCCCGACCGCGATCGACAGCCAGATCTGCCAGGCCTCAGGCGGTGTGTTCGAGGCCACCCGCAGCATCATGGCGAAGTTGCTGACCACCGGCGTGAAGCTGAGCGTGGTCGCAAGCGTCGAGTTGGGATTGAGCGCGATCGGAGCCGCGAAAATCCACACAGTCGCCAGGAGCAGCATGAACGGCATCAGGAGCGACTGCGCATCCCGCATCTCATTCACGGCCGCGCCGACCGCGACCATCACCGAGCCCACGACCAGGAATGAGAGCACGAAGAAGATCAGCAGATAAAGAAGGAGCGACAGATCGACGAGCCCGAAGGTCGAGAACGCGAGCAGCGCGAGCAGCGCCGAGACCACGTAGAGCGCCATGCCGACAAAGCTCGCCCCCATCTGCCCCAGGATCTTGCCGGCCAGAAGCTCGGTGGGCGAGACGGCCGAAAGCAGCACCTCGATGATGCGGGAGGATTTCTCCTCGACCATGGTGGTGAGCAGGAACTGGCCGCCGCTCAACACACCGATCAGCATGAAGACCAGGAAGACGAACGGCAGGATGCGGTTGAAGATGCCTGCGGAGGGCTGCTCCTGGCCCTCGCGCGTGACCGTCACGGGCTTGCCCTCATCGACGCGCATGAGGTCATCGATGCGCATGAGATTAAGGCCCACCTTCTGCGCGCGCACCGTGATGACGGCATCGCGCATCACTTGCCGGATCGCAGCTTCAATCCGGCCATCGAGGCTCGAGGGCTCGTAGAGGTCGTAGGCCGGCCCGGGTGGGGTCGCATCGCTATCGTGCGGCGCATCGATCGCCTGCGGCCGCACAACGATCAGTGCGAGATGACCGCGGTTCGCCGGATTACTGGGCGTGAGCCAGGCCCGCTCGGCCGCAACATCGGCATCACTCGGACGCTCCACGACATGAAACTTTGGCAACGGACCCGTGATACCGGCCGCCGCGTTGGCCGCGACGCCTCCCGGACCGCCCGCGCCTGTGGCCGCCGCCGGACCCGCAGCCGGGCCCCCGACCGCTGCCATCGCATTCGCCATCAGGTGCCGCGTCGCCGCCGCGCGCCGCGCGGCCATCAGCTCGGGATTGACCGTACTGCGCAACGCTTCCGCCACGACACCGGAGCGGTCGATGATCGCGATCTCCCCTTCGACGCGGAAGCTCGCGGGGTTCATCGCACGAGGCATGACATAAATGATGACGCCCATCAGCGCCGGCGTGAGGAGCAGCCCGATGAGGAAGCCACGCGTCATCACGGTGGCCACAAACTCGCGTGCCGCAATGGCGATGATTTTCTTCATGGTGCGGCTTGCGATGCCCGCGCGGCAGGTGCCGGCTGGCCTGAGACGATGCGAATGAAGATCTCCTCGAGGTTCGGCCGCGCGAGCTCAATGCGGCTCGAGGGCACCGTCGCCGCAATCCTCGCCATCGCCCCTCCGGGTTCGGTATTCGGCGCCAGTACGAGCTCGAAGCCCTCTTCGGTCCGTGACACGCTCTCAATGCCCGGCAGGGCGCGCAGCGGCGCCTCATCGGCGGTGCGGTCGAGTGGCTCCAGGTGCACCGTGCGCGGATCGTAGCGGCCTCGGATCGAGGCGATCGGATCATCCAGAACCTTGCGTCCCTGATTGATCATGATGATGTGATCGCACAGCTCCTCGGCGTGCGCCATCACATGGGTGGAGAAGACGATGGTCGCGCCGCGCTTATGCTCGGCGAGGATGAGATTGCGAAGCTGCAGCGTGCTCACCGGATCCAGACCGCTGAAGGGCTCATCGAGGATGAGGAGGTCCGGATCGTGAATGACGGCGCCCAGCAGCTGCACCTTCTGCTGCGTGCCCTTGGAGAGCTCCTCGCAGCGCTTGTCTTCGATGTCCGCAAGACCCATGCGCTCCAGGCGAATGCGCACGCGGTTCGCCAGGATAGAGCTGTGCAGGCCCTTGAGCTTGCCCATGTAGGCGAGGAAGGCACTCACCTTCATCTTGCGATACAGGCCCCGCTCTTCGGGCAGATAGCCAATGCGATCCTTCGCCTGCAGCGCCGAGGCCTTGCCGAGGATACTCAAGTGTCCCGCATCCGGTAGCAGGATCGACATCACCATGCGGATCGTGGTGGTCTTGCCGGCGCCGTTTGGACCGATGAGGCCGTAGAGTCCGCCCTGCGGAATCTCGAAACTCATCTCCTCGACGGCACGCGTCGCACCGAAGGATTTCGTCACACCCTGCAGACTGATCGCTGCATCCATCGTGAACCGCCCCCCGCGTTTGCTGACACGACAGTCTAGCCGGTTCCGCCTAAGATGGCCGCCGGGGCCAGACACGGAGGATGGTATGAGCGCGACGAGCCCACTCGACCCACAGGGCTGCCGGATCGTGAACGCGGAGCGACGGATCGCGGCGGTGATCAATGCGCTGGTGCCCCTGGACTCCATCCCCCAGGCCGAGCGCGCCATGCGCAAGCAGCTCGGAGTGGTCGTCCCCACGCTCGGGGTCGGACCGGCCGGATTGAGCTTTACGCTGTGGCGGCCGCCTGCGGAAGGCAAGTTCGAGATGGCGCCCGGCATGATCGTCGCGCGCGAGTTCAAGCCCGTCGGCGATGTGGTGTGCTCGGGACTGCCCGCGGGCCGGGCGGCGTACTACCTGCTCGAGGCCCCGTACGACACGCTGCCCGCCGCCTGGCAAATGCTGTTCGACTGGTGCAAGGCGGGCGAGCACGAACTCGCCAACCTCAACTGGCAGCTCTACGAGGATCCGGGCGACGACACGCGCCCGCCCCGGACCTCTTTGTACGCACTTCTCGCCTGAGCGAGGACGAGCGCCGGGCGCCGGGCGCGGCTCATTCGGCCGCGTCGCGCTCAACAGCGTCCCGTCCTCAGCGCTTCGCCCTCAGGCGGCGACAGCGATCCGCCGCCCGAGGAGCTTCTCGATCGCACGCAGGCGATCGCGCTCCTCGCGGCTGACCAGAGATACCGCCTGACCCTCCGAACCCGCACGACCCGTGCGGCCGATGCGATGCACGTAGTCCTCGGGTACATGCGGCAGCTCGAAGTTCACCACATGCGGCAGCTCAGTGATATCGAGTCCGCGCGCGGCGATGTCGGTTGCAACCAGCACCTGAATGCGGCCCTGCTTGAAGTCCTCGAGCGCACGCGTGCGCGCGCCCTGGGACTTGTTGCCGTGGATGGCCGCGACGGATACACCGTCGCGCTCCAGGCGCTCGGCCAGGCGGTTCGCGCCGTGTTTGGTACGGGTGAACACCAGGCTCTGCCTGATGTCGCCCTCGAGCAGCAGCTTGCGCAGCAGCGGATGCTTCTCGGCCATCTCGACGTGGTAGACGCGATGATCGACCAGCTCCGCCGGCGCATTGCGAGGCGCCACATCGATAGTCGCCGGATCCCGCAGCAGGGTCTTCGCAAGGCTCCGAATCTCATCGGAGAAGGTGGCTGAGAACAGCAGCGACTGCCGCGCGCGCGGCAGCGCCGCGATGATGCGGCGGATGGCGCGGATGAAGCCCATATCGAGCATCCGGTCGCCCTCATCGAGCACCAGCACTTCGATGTGTGAGAGATCGACCGCTCCGGCCTGCAGATGATCGAGCAGCCGGCCGGGCGTTGCGATGATGAGATCGACGCCCTGATTCAGGGCCGCGAGCTGCGGTCGGGGACTCACACCCCCGAAGATCACCGTGCTGCGCTGGGCGACATGGCGCCCCAGGTCACAGAAGGATTCGTAAACCTGCGCAGCGAGCTCGCGCGTCGGTACGAGGATGAGCGCACGCGGTGCGCGCTGTCCGCGCGGCGCGGGCAGTGCCATGTGCAGCCGTTGCAACAGCGGCAAAGCGAACGCGGCGGTCTTACCCGTTCCGGTTTGCGCAGCCGCGAGAAGATCCCGTCCGCTCGCCACGACCGGAATGGCCTGCTGCTGGATCGGGGTAGGGGTGGTGTAGCCGAGATCGTGCGCAGCGCGCAGCAGCTCGGGGCAGAGATTGAATGAATCGAACAATGAAAACTCCAGATAAACGAACCCCGCCGCCTCAAGCGGCCTCGGTACGGGTTCCAACTAAATTGTGATCGCCACGCCCGCGGCGCGGCAGATGGGCTTGCAGGAGGGAATTGAGGGTTCCGGGACGGAACGCTGAAGAGCCTCGGCGCGCGAACCGATCGCGCATGCGACAAACGCCGAATGAGAGGATACCCGATTCAGGCCCAAATAACGAGTCGCTCCATGCGACATCAAATAGTGTGACGCTGTTGGCGCGGCTGCGGTCGGCGTGTTTGCGGTCGGTCAGGCGGTCGCACGCGGTAGGGCAGGGCCACTTCCCGCACACCTTCGGGCAACGAATCGGCCGACTCAGAAGTGGCCAAAACAGGCAGCGATTCCAAAGGACTTCGTGTCCCGGCGGCCGATGTGCCGAGCACGTGCGTATAGATCATCGTCGTGCTCACATCGCTGTGCCCGAGCAGCTCCTGCACGCGGCGAATGTCGACCCCCGACTCCAGCAGATGAGTTGCAAACGAGTGTCTCAGCGTGTGTGCCGTCACCCGCTTCGGAATGCTCGCCGCCCGCGCAGCCCGCGTGATGGCGCGGCTGACGGTCTGCTCATACTGATGATGCCGGCGCTCCACCCGGGTTCTCGGGTCGATTGAAAGCGTCATGGATGGAAATACCCAATACCAAGCCCAGGTCTCCCCGGCACGAGAGAGCTTCCTCTGCAGCGAGTCGCCAATCCATACGCCCGCGATGCGATTCGCACGATCCTGCGCCCAGATCGCTCGCGAATGTGCTATCTGATCTTGAAGCCCAACCCGAGCGGGCTCGGGCAGCATCACGATGCGATCCTTACGCCCCTTCCCCTGTCGCACGATGATCACCCGCCGTTCAAAGTCGACATCCTTCACCCGCAGCTGCAGGCACTCCATCAGGCGCAGACCCGCGCCGTAGAGCAGCGCCACGATCGTGAAGAAAGCGGGATCCGTACGCGCGAGCAGCCGCGACACTTCCGCGCGCGATAGCACGACAGGAACACGCGCCGGCGAACGTGGTCGACCTATGTTCTCCAGCCACGGCATCTCCGCGTCGAGCACCTGCCGGTACAGATACAGAATGGCCGCGAGTGCCTGCTTGTGCGTCGACGGCGCGACCTTGCGCTCAATCGCCAGATGCGTCAGGAAGGATTCCACCTCGGCAGCTCCGAGCTCGCGCGGATGCCGCAGCCCGTGGAAGCGGATGAAGCGCCGCACCCAGAAGACGTATGCTTGTTCCGTGCGCAGACTGTAGTGACAGTAGCGGATCCGCTCGCGCAGCTGATCGAGCAGCCGGACCGATTTGAGCGGAGGATGAAGCGAGCGCATGGGGAGTTGATACTGTACATAAAGACAGTATCCGCGTCAATTTTTCAGCGCCCACCTGAGATTGGACACCGACGTCAGGCGAGGTTATTCATATGCACGAGTCCTTATCCAGCTGTACGCGGCCCGGGTCGCACTTCTAAAACACGTTAGACACACGATGGATACTGCAGCACGGCTTAACGTCGGCGAGACGCTCGGTTCCCGAGTGCTCAAAGTCGATCACGCGGGTGAACACGGCGCCGTAAACATCTACCGTGGGCAGCTATTCGCGCGCCGTTGGCGAAGCATTGAGCTCCGGCGCGAGCTCTTAGAATTCAAGACTCATGAGGAGCGCCACCGTGCGGTATTTGCGGCCGAACTCGAGCGGCGAGGGTTGCGCCGTTGCCGGAGCTACCATCTCTGCGGTTTTGGAGGCTTGGCTTTAGGGCTCGTCACTGGTATCTGCGGGCGTCCGTCTATCTCGGCAACCACGGTCGCTGTCGAACGCGTTGTATTGAGACACCTGCAAGCACAGCTCCGTGATCTCCGCACGAGTGATCCGGATGCCTTCTACGCGATTAGCTCCATCGTCGAGGACGAGCAGTCGCATCATGATCGTGCGGCTCTTGTGGCGAGTCAGGGTATATTCTGGCCGAAGGTGCTACGACCGCTCGTCAGCGCGTCGACGGAATTCGTCATTTGGCTCGGTATGCACCTGTGATGTTTCGTGTGTCTAACTATCGTTCGAGCGGACCGTGATGCGTGGTCGGTGGTTTGCGATGTTGAGCGAAGTCATCGGGCGCCGGCGAGTCGTGTTGGCGCCGCGGGCGTGGAAAGAGGGTACGCCCGCGGCACTTACCAGGCCGTGTCAGGCGGCCGCTCAACTCTGACGTTAGCTCTCCGTGGGAATCGTGGTGCTAAACGAGGGTAGGGTCTATTTTGGGCTTTTCGGGGACGACTTTGACCCCGATGGACTCGATCTGGGCATCGCTCCGACAAAAACGCAACGACGTGGCAATCCGATTCCGAAGCGCTCGTCCTGGATACTCTCAACAGACAAAGTCGTTTCGGAACTAGTGGACGTGTACTCCATGTCATCTTCCCTCGTTCGGTCATTATTGCCGTGTGAGGCCAGAATTATCGATGCCATGAAGATCCATAAATTGGAGGCAGTTCTGGAAGTCGTGTTGACTATCAGCCCGAACGAATCACTCTCTACGCCAGCAATTGGCTTCGACGTGGAGGTCGTATCCTTTATGTCACGGGTAGGCGGGTCGATTGACATCGACACGTATCGGGGCGAGAGCTAACTATCGTTGGAGCGGACCGTGACAGACATACGTAGTGCAGGGGCGTGCGCATTCGCTTCGGGAGCGCACGCGGGGCAATTCCGGCCGCGTCGTGCGGCCGCTCAACTCCGACGTTAGGTGGCCATGATGTCGCAACGTGCCCCCCACGCTCATGCGGCGTTCGTGGCCGCTTGCGCGATTGTCCTGGCATCGTGCAGTCACTGCGACCGTTCCGAAGAAACTTTGGCATCGAATTCTCGGGGCGATTCAGTGCTCGATGTGTTTGAGGGTTGCACTTCGATCGGCACGACTTTGGAAGAGTCGATCTATTTAGTGTCGCCTACCGGCGAACGCACTCTACTGGTGAGCTTCGCTCCAAATCCTGGAATTCTTGCCGAAGATGGGAAATCCCTTCCTGGTCCTGAACGTCCTGAGGCCGTCTGGAAAGACGATCGGTCACTTCACATTACGCTCGGAACGGTGAGTGAAGTGTCAGAACAGAAAC
>Ga0335079_10006814_pt1 | contig 13053 bp, 7 predicted proteins | sample Lox_Sample_33_FD_206719 | JGI IMG/M metagenome (GOLD analysis project Ga0335079, IMG submission 206719) | Soil microbial communities from Loxahatchee National Wildlife Refuge, Florida, United States - Lox_Sample_3.3 | ecosystem: Environmental > Terrestrial > Soil > Wetlands | place: USA: Florida... | reverse complement strand
TTAAATCCGGATTTTGCTGCAACACAAAATTAGTCGAAGGAACAATCCAGGAAATGTTCAAATTGTTGCCAACCAATGCGAGGTTGAGGTGCGGTGATGACGTGCTTTGTGAGGTATAAATCGTATTGCCATCATAAGGTGTCGCTGCCAGTTTGTTCCCATCCGCTGATAATGTAACCGACGACCAATATGCAAAGTCTGGACCATTGTTCGTTGTCCAAGTGAGTCCGAAATTTGTTGAAGTAATTATTAGGCCCGGATTGCTAGTGTCAAGGTCATCACTGACCGCTGCCAATTTGCTTCCATCTGCCGAGGAAGCAACCGAAGTCCACAATTCAGTCGGGGCACTGGTGATAGTCCAAGTCACGCCGGAATTTGTTGAGGTGGCAATGCCACCAATGCCCCACACTGCGACCAGCTTGACTCCATCCGCCGAGGAAGCAACCGAAGTCCAGTATAAGCCGGTTGACGCCTGCTGAAGCCAAGAACCTCCTGCATTTGTCGAAGTATAAATCTCACCGGTGGTTGCTACCGTAACTAGTTTGCGTCCATCGGCTGATGACGCAACACTCTCCCAAAACAAAGAAGGAACATTGTTTGAAGTCCAGGTGAGTCCCGAATCGTCCGAAGTACAAATTGGCCCCATAAATGGATGCCCTTGCTCTGCGACCAGCTTGGTTCCGTCGGCTGACGAGGCAATTGAAGTCCAAAATGTGGCAGAGGTGGCGGTTGGCATCCATTCCACGCCGCCGTTAGTCGAAATGTAGATTGGACCAGATTCAGGTCCGGCAGCCAATTTGGCTCCGTCCGCTGAAGAAGCAACCGAATACCAGTTCTGATTCGGCGCGTTGGTTTGTTGCGTCCAGGTGGCGCCAGAATTTGTCGAAGTATAAATGGCACCAGCATTACCATAACTTGCTACTGCCACCAGTTTGCTTCCATCGGCTGATGAAGCGATGCCATAGCAATGAGGTGTCGCGATTTGGGCAAAGGTAGGGCCAACGACCACGAACAGGCCGCAAGTTGCGATCAGAATCGACCATCGAATTTTCATCAATTGGGCTGGCTGTCAAGCAACTCGCATGCCTTTAATAACCACCGTCGTCTCAAGCTTTCAAATAGGCTGCAGCTCATCAATTCTTTTGAAGCCGGAAGAATTGTTGCGAACCAGCCATGAAGTTGGTGTAAGGACTGGTGGCATCTGGAATGTTTGTAAAACTACCGTTGATCGTAAAGGTGGCTTGCAAAGCGAATGAGGGGTCCGTCCACATCAACACCACGTTTGTGCCCGACCATTTGATACTTAAAGGTACGCGGAGAGAAGGTTGGAACGCCATAGAGAACGGTCTGTTGCCTGTTACCGCAAATTGGCCCAAATCTGCGCCAGTCGAAGAGAATTTCTCAATAATCGCATTGGTACTAAAAACCATTGAAACGCCAGTATACGCGACGTATAAAGTGCCGGCTTCACTGATTGCGAGGCCGGTCGGATTGTTCTGGCCTAAATTTGCAAATGCTGCCCAAGTTCCATTCAAAATTCCGTCGGTATTTGTAAATATCCCAATCGCGCACCCGTAAATATCCGTGTAATACAGATTCCCACGGACATCGAAGACCAAACTGAAAGGGCTGTCCAAACTATCTGCGAAAGTCGTTCCGTTTGTGCTCAATATTCCGCCACTGTTTGTGAATTGTTCGATCGTGCAATCACCAAAACCGACAAGCTTTGCCACATAAAGATTGCCGCTGCGGTCAAAGGCCAGACCAGTAGGATTCTGCACGCCGGAACTGATAACGGTGGTTCCACTGTGGCTCAACATTCCTGCAGTGTAAGCGAATTTCTCAATGGTGCCGTTTAGATAATTCGCCGCATAAAGATTACCGGCGGTGTCAAACGCCAGTCCGTATGGGGCATCCAGGCCGGTATTGGCAAATACCGTTGCGTTGGTGCTCAACGTTCCGCCGCTGTTTGTGAATTCTAAAATCGTGTTATTTTGAAAGTTTGCCACATAAAGGTTGCCATTATTATCAAAGGCAAGCCCGGAAGGGCTATCCAACCCCGAATTGGAATCCGCAAAAATTATGCCGTTCGAGATCAAGTTTCCCCCCGCTGTTCGTGTACTCCTCAATTGTCTTGCTGCCGGAGTTAGCCACATAGAGATTCTGTGCCGACACGAGAAATGGGAGCATCACAACCTGCACAGTTACTGCCAACACTATCGGTTTAAGGGCGGATTTCATCATGTCTCCCTGTTCACAAAATCTCAGCTAACACACTTCAATCAGCGTGTCAATTGTTGGTCAAATAAACAACCGGCGACAATATTGGACCGGCAAAAGCAACATTGTGCCGACCGACGGTGAATGGGTCGGTGCTTGATATTTTTGGATCTGCGCGTGGAGGCATTCCGAAAGTTCAAAAAATCCAGAAGTGATTCAACCTCTACCTCCGAATTATGCTGAAATACACTGGAAACCTGAACTATTGGAATCACCCCGCAGGCCAGCAATCGAAAGAGCTTGTCGTTGCGCCTGAAAAGTGCGAATTCACCACCTCGTTATGAACAAAATCTTGGCATTCCTCGTTGCTTTCCTTCTGACCCTGGGCATTGCGCCCGCGCAAAATAGTCCGATGACAAACGCCGCCCCGCTGAAGGTTGGCGTCACGCCGGTTTTCCCGCCGATGATCTACAAGGAGGGCGGTAAAATCGCCGGCGTGGAGGCCGATTTCGCCCGGGCCCTCGGCGAGGCGTTGAACCGGCCGGTCCAATTTGTCGAAGTCAAATGGGACGACCAGTTATCCGCGCTGGAGGATGGCCGCACGGACATCATCATGTCGAGCATGTCGGCAACCACCACCCGGGCATTGCGGATTGCGTTTGCCAGACCCTACCTCGTTATCGGCCAGATGCCCTTGGTGCGGCGTGAGGATGCCAACCTTTATGCGCTTGGCTTTCCCGCCCGTCCGCCCGGCGTCATCGGCGTGTTAAAAGCCACGACCGGCGACTTTCTGGTGCAACAGAATTTTCCTCACAGCAAACGGAAAGTGTACAAATCGGGCGACGACGGCGCGAATGCCCTGGTGAAAAAACGGGTGGACCTGTTCGTCTGCGACGCGCCGACCATCTGGTGGCTGGCCGGCAGGCACGAAACCGACGGTCTGGTGGCCGTGCCGATATTCCTCACGCAGGAAGCATTGGCCTGGGGCGTCCGCCGGTCGGACACCGAACTGTTGAATTCGGTGAACAACGCGCTGGCCCAAATGCAGGCCAACGGCCGGGCAAATCAGATTATCAAACATTGGATCCCGCTTTATAAACCGTGAGACTGGAATTGAGTCCGGAACGCGCGCCTCACGTGCGGTTTTCCGCGTCCTCGCGGAGAACGCCAGACGCAGGGTCGCGTTGCAGAGATTCCGGTCAGCGAGCGTTTTAGCGCTGGACGCGGGGCACCTCCAGCCACACACGGGGCTCGTGTGCGACCCAGGCCAGTTTCAGAGAACTTCAGTGATGGCAGCCGCAACCGTCACCGCAGGCATGATCTTCCAAATCGTCCGCTGTGGGGACACGGCCCAGTTCAAGTGTTTTGGAGACGTATTTCTGGATGGAATGCTGGATGTCGTGCAGCTCTTCGCGCGCATCGAGGAAACCGCGCGCCACGGGGTTGTTCATCAGAGCGTCGCGGTGCTTTTCAAAATCGGAAATCTCAGCGTTATCCAGCGTCTGACCGCGATGCTGCTTCTCATGCAGCGCCTGGCCCTTGCCCGCCACGGTTTCATATTGTCCGCGCGCGGTCGCATCGGCCATGAATGAGTCAATGCGCCGGCGGATGGACACCATTTCCGGTTGCGTCACAATCGCGTGGCAAAGCTCCTTCGTCTTCTGCAGGATTGCATTTTCTTCGGTTTGAATCGTCATCAAAACAATTTAATGGAAGTATTTCAGTTTGTCATGTCAAATCCCAAAAGAATCTCCCTCTCCGCCAACGAAGTTGGGGGAGAAGGCTGGGGAGAGGTGGAGTTTTAGCTCAGCAGCCCCTCTCCCTGGCCACAAGATTTGTTCTGTTCCCAACAACCCTCATCCGCCCTGCGGGCACCTTCTCCCGCTCCCGCGCTTCGCTGCGGGGCGAGGGTAACGAACTTTTCGGAGTCGGACGATGGTTTCTACAGGCAACCCGGAATTCTGCGCTACAGCATTTCGACGGTTGTGAGCGGCTGTCGAATTGCGCCCAATAAGTGGCCGTCACATGAATTGATGACAGCGCGGCGTTCTGCGCAGACTTGCCAACGGGCTGAAAACCCGCTTCGTTTACAGGATGCTGATGCGAAGTCGTTACGTTCAGTCGGACTTGACACATCGAATTGCTATTTCATTCAATGCCGGCCAATCAAATGCAGGTCGTTGGGTTTTGGGTATTGGATGTTTTCTGTTTTTCTCTATGACCTTTCCTCTCCAAGCGACGGATGAAACCTCCGTCATCCGCCTCAACACGATCGGTTACCTGCCGTCGGCGCCGAAACAGGCCTCCATTGCGGCGCCTTGCACTGGTTTCGAAGTGGTCCGCCTCGCCGATGGCGCGACGGTTTTCAAAGGCGAGATCAACGGACCGGTTTTGAACGAGGATACGCAGGAGCAGCTTTACACGGCGGATTTTTCAAAACTCAAGCAGCCGGGTGATTATGAAGTGGATGTGCCGGGCGTGGGCAAGTCCGCGCCGTTCCGCATCGCGGTGGATATTTATCGCGAGCCGTATTACATCGTCATGCGCGGATTTTATTTGTGGCGATGCGGGACTGCGGTCAGCGCAATTTATCACGGCGAAACCTACGCGCACGACGCCTGCCACACCAACGATGCCTGGCTTGATTACGTCGGCGGCGGGCACACGCAGAAGGACGGCACGAAAGGCTGGCACGACGCTGGCGATTACAACAAATACACCGTCAACGCCGGCATCACGGTGGGTTCCCTCTTGCGAGCCTGGGAGGAATTTGCGCCGCAACTGCGCAAGGTGAAGCTCGATATTCCCGAATCCGGTGGGCCGCTACCGGATTTTCTGGCGGAGATCAAATGGGAACTGGATTGGGTGCTGACCATGCAGGCGCCGGACGGATCGGTTTATCACAAGTTAAGCACCGAGAACTTTTGCGGGTTCATCCCGCCCGAAACCGAGACCACCAACCGCTATTTTACTCCCTGGGGCAGCGAAGCCACGGCGGATTTTGTGGGCATGACGGCGCAGGCGGCGCGGATATACCGACCGTACGACCGGAATTTTGCCGACCGTTGCCTGCGGGCCGCTCAATTGAGCTATCAGTTCTTGCAGGCGCATCCCGAATATCATCAGGCGGATCAAACGGGTTTTACCACCGGTCCCTACGAAATCAATCAGCCCAGCCATCGCCAGAACGGCGTTCCGCAAAATCGTCTGTGGGCAGCGGCAGAATTGTGGGAGACGACCGGTTCGCCCGATGCGTTGCACGACGTGGAAAGGCGCATCAACGCCGTTCGCGCCCAGGTGGATGTGGATTTTGATTGGGATGAAGTCAAGAACCTTGGCCTGCTCACATATTTGTTTTCAGAACGGCCGGGGCGCGACCCGGACCTCGTAAAACTGGTCAGCCAAAACCTGTTGGCCACAGCGGATGAGATTGTTCAAACGCGGAATGAAAATGGTTACGCGCGTCCGTTGGGATCGCGGTATTATTGGGGCGACAACGGCGGTGTGGCGCGACAAACGATCTTACTCGTGGCTGCCGACCGCCTCACTCGTCGGCCCACGACGACCGGCGCAGCGCACGGCGCGGAATTGTTGAGGCAAAACGTTCGCCAATCTTCCGCAAAGCGAGTTTATCGCGACACCTGTTTCGATGCCTTGAACCATTTGTTTGGCCGCAATTATTACGGCCGGTCGTTTGTCACCGGACTTGGTTTTCGTCCGCCGCTGCACCCGCATGATCGCCGCGATACCGGTGGGTATCTGGACAAACCGTGGCCCGGTTATCTCGTCGGCGGGCCGCATCCCAAAGCGACGGATTGGCACGACGTGCAAAAGGATTATTTCACCAACGAAATTGCCATCAACTGGAATGCCGCATTGGTTTACGCCCTGGCCGCGTTTGTTTCCGAAACCCAGGAACGCTGATTCCCATGACAACGTCCGCGAGCCATCGCTTATCTCGCAACTGAGGTTTGCGTAAGGTGAAAAGTATCTTGCAGGCGAATGTCGCGCGAGGAACTGCCGACCAGGATTTCAAAATTACCGGCTTCGGAAACCCAGCCGGCCTTTGACGGGTCGTAAAAAGCAAACGCGCGCTGGTCGAGCGGAATTGAGACGCTCCGCTTTTCGCCGGGTTTGAGAAAAACTTTCGTGAAGCCCTTCAATTCTTTCAACGGTCGCGCCGGGCTCGGATTATCCTGATGAACGTAAAGTTCAGCAACTTCGGCGCCGGCGCGCGAGCCGGTGTTGGCCAGATCGAACCGGGCGGTAACGAGCGGGCCATCGCCGGCATCGCCGGGGACGAGTTGCAGGTTGGAATATTCGAACGTGGTGTAACTCAAGCCGAACCCGAACGGGAACTCGGGTTCGATATCTTTCGTATCGAACCAGCGATAGCCTACCAGCAGTCCTTCCGTGTAAAACAGTGTCCCGTTCGTGCCGGGATAAGTGCCCAGGGCGTGCGCCGGCGATTCCATCAACGCCTTCGGATAGGTCACGGTCAATTTGCCGGAAGGATTCACCTCGCCGAACAAAATTCGGGCGAGGGCGTGGCCGCCTTCCATGCCGGAATAATGCGCCTGCAACACCGCGGGAACCCGCTCCAGCCACGGGTCCATTTCAATGGCGGGTCCTGAAACCAGCACCACGATAGTATGCCGGTTGGTCCGCGCAATCTGTTCAATCAACTCATCCTGTCCATACGGCAACCGGAGGTCCTTGCGGTCCCAACCTTCATCGTCCAGATACCGGGAATGGTTGAGGCCGGCGACGATGATGGCAACATCTGCCTGATGCGCCGCCGTGACGGCGCGTTCGACCATGTTCCTGGTCGTGCCATCCTTGCTGTAGCCGACCGAGTAGGTGATGTTCACTTTACTGCCAACGAGGTCTTCAATGCCGTCCAGCGGGGTGACTTCGTACATGGTTTTGACGCCGGCGCCGAAGAAACCATTGGCGTTGTGGCGCACGGCATTTTCGCCAATCACGGCGACCGATTTGATTTTGGACGCATCCATCGGCAGTGCGTTGTCATTGTTCTTTAAGAGGACCATGGATTCCTCGGCAATGCGCTGGGCGGTGGCGCGATGATCCGGCGTATTGAGCGAGCCGGGCAGGCGCGCCGGATCAAAGACGTGTGTAGCGATCATGACGCGCAGGCTGCGCCGGACCTTGTCATCCAGCACCGATACCGGAATCGCATTGGTGCGGATGGCATCCAGAAACGGCGTCGCCAGAAAGAAATTGGTGTAAGCCCATTTTTCTTCCGACCCGACGAGCGTGCCCATTTCCACATCAAGCCCGCCTAACGCCGCTTCGCGCGTGCTGTGGGTGCCGCTCCAATCGGACATCACCAATCCGGGAAAGCCCCATTCGCCCTTGAGGATTTTGTTGATGAGATAATCGCTGTAGGCGCAATACTCGCCGCGGAATTTCGTGTAAGCGCCCATCACGGCCCATACGTGGGCCTCCTTGACAGCGGCCTCGAACGGAGGCAGGTAAATCTCGCGGAGCGTGCGGTCGTCCATGTCCATGTTAATGATGCCTCGCCCGTCCTCCTGGTTATTGCCCGCAAAATGTTTTACGCAGGCGGCGACGTCGTTGGATTGCACCCCTTCGATGTAGCTCACACCCATGCGCGCGTTCAGGAACGGATCTTCGCCAAAATATTCGTAAATCCGTCCGCAAATCGGGGTGCGCGCGATGTCCACAATCGGCGCGAGGATGATGTCCTTGTCGCGCGCGCGCGCTTCCTGTCCCAGCACATCGCCACAAGCCGCAGCCAGGCCGACATTCCAGGTGGAGCCCAGCGCGCTCAACGCTGGCAGCCAGGTCGCATAGTCGTCGGTGCGCCCGGCGGGATTCCACGAGTAGGGGCCGACGTCCTCGCGCACGCCGTGCGGGCCGTCGTCAATCCAGCGGCGCGGGATACCCAACCGCGGAATGGCGGCGGTGGAGAATTTAGAATCGGCATGGACCAGCGCAATCTTTTCCTCGAGCGTCATGCGGCCAAGCAGGTCTTCAACGCGCTTCTCCACCGGTTGATTGGTATCGAGATACGGCGGCAATGATGCCGCGACAGGATTATCCTGCGCGCGCAAGGACATCATTCCGAAGCCCGACAAGATCAAACCCAAAACAACCGGCGCGCGAAAGCGGGCGCCGATGATGAATTTCCTGGTTCTCATTCCTGAGCGATTGAACATGGTTACATTAATCCTTCACTTGAAATTCAGCTTCAATTCCCTGCCGCGATACGTGACGGTCTGGTCCGGCTTCGGGTCAAAGGAAAAACCGACCGGCTTGTCCCGGGTAATCAGCACGACATTGAAGGTGCGTTTGGATAACATGGCGGGGAATTTGCCGAAGCGCTTACCGAAGGTGAGCGTTCGGGATTGGTCATCCCACTTGAGCGGAATGCGAGTGCAGGCGCCTTTTTCGTAGCCGTAAGTCAGACCATCGTCCTCGTAGAGCGCGAACGCGCCATCATGACCGGCGTAAACGTACAACGTCATCGGGTCGGCAGGTTTCTCCCCGGTATATTGCACGTCAGGACCAAACGGAATGATCGAACCGGCACGAATAAACAGCGGCATTGAATCGAAGGGCGCCGGGGCATCAAAGATTTGTCCGCCCACGATGTTGGCACCCGTCCAGAAATCGAACCAAACAACTTGGCCACTCTCGCCCCGCGAGGAACGAGCGGGGAGAGAGCCGGAGAGAGGGGTTTCCGATAGATGACGCGCCTCCTCTCCCCGACCCTCTCCTCCATCCGACGGAGGAGAGGGAGTATTCTGTTGCGATCCACCCGGCAGATAGACCGCGCGGCTGCGCGCTTCGTAAGTGGTGACCGGCGCCACGAGGAAAGCCGGACCGAACGAGTATTCATCCGTGATTTCCCGGGCTGCTGAGTCGTCGGGAAAATCCATGACCAACGGTCGCATAATGGTGCCACCGTCAAATGTCACTTCACCGGCCAGTGAATAGATGTAAGGCAGCATCCGGTAGCGCAATTCGTCGAATTTGACGATGGTTTGGCAGGCGGGGCCAGAATCTCCACCGAAAGTCCACGGTTCGCGCGGCTTCAATTCGCCATGCAACCGCGTCAGCGGACAGAACGTGGCGAATTCAAACCAGCGCGCATTCAGTTCGCACCATTCCCGGAAATCTTCCGGCTTCGGGTTGGCCGCCGAAAACCGCGATTCCATGGTGTAACCGCCACTGTCGCTGGTCCAATAGGGGATGCCCGAAACACAGAAACCCAGACCGGCGGGAATCTGTTTGCGCAGGGCCGTCCACGTTGAGGAAATATCGCCGGACCACGTGGCGGCGGCATAGCGCTGCGACCCCGCGAAAGCAGAACGCGTCAGGATAAACACTCGCTGATTGGGTTTCACACCGCGTTGTCCCTGGTAAATTCCCATGCTGTTCATCAGCGGATAACCATTCAACACCTTCGATGCCGGCCCCATCGCGGTGGGGTTCATGTGGGTCCGCAATGCTTCGAGCGTTGGCGGCGATGGCGTCATGTCGGGCTCGCTGGCATCCATCCACCAGGCGTCAATGCCCTTGCTGAACAGCGCGGTATTGATTTGTGACCAGAACAACTTGCGCGCGTCAGGATTGAACGCGTCATAGAAGGTACTGTGATAGCCGATCCAATCCGAGATGCCTTCCTTGAGATTCGGCTGATACAGAAAACCGGCTTTCTCCATAGCGTCGAAATTGGCGGTGCCCGTGTAAAATTTGCCCCAGACGGAAATCATGACGTGCGCGTGCAACGCGTGGAGTTCTTTGAGCCAGCCGACCGGGTCAGGAAAACGCTTCGGATCAAACTGGTGCGACCCCCACGCATTGGGCGTCCAGTACTGCCAATCCTGCACGATATTATCGAACGGGAGAGCGCGGCGCCGGTATTCCTTGACCACCTCCACGCTTTGGGTGGATGTCTCGTAACGTTGCCGCGACTGCCACAGACCAAATGCCCATTCCGGCATCATCGGCGCCTGGCCCGTCAGACTGCGGTAACCGGCAATAACCTTGTCCAAGGCAGGTCCGTAAATAAAATAGTAATCCACCCCGCTGCCCACGTCCGACCACAGTGAAGTATTCTGGATCGGGTCGGGAGTTTTCCAGGTCAATTCCATTGTGGATCGTTCATCGCCGCCGGATTCAATTCGAACGGGATAACGGTGACCGGCTTCGAGACGGACTTTGATTTGATCGAATTCCGGCAGCCAGTTCTGTCGCCAGTGGTCCATCACCACTTTCCCGTCGAGCCACATCTTGATGCGGCCGTTGGAATAAATTTTGAACTGGAAATCGCCGCTAGTCGGCGCAACCAGTTCGCCTTCCCAGCGCGTCCACTGGCGCGGATCACCGCGACCGGAGGAGGCGAAGGCAATTTGGTTGGTGGCGTGCGCGTTGTCCAAATCGTCGGGATGTTCCAGCGCGAACGTGCCAGTCGTGAGTCCGCCGGGTTGGTTTGAAATATCCACAAGGCAATCGGGTGGAATGGACGAAAATTCACGCAGGTCGCCGAAGCGGGTGTAAGACATGTTGTCCCAGAGCACGCCGTAGCCGCGGCTGGAGACCAGCAAGGGCACAACCACGTGCGTGTTGTGCTGCCACAAATCCAAATCGTAACCTTTGACGTCCAGGATGCCGATCTGCCTCTGGCCGAGACCGTAAAGGGATTCGTCTGCGTTGGGTTCCCACTGCTGGCGCACGTGGTAAGTCAAATCGCCCTGCACCTCGACCGGCTCAATCGTCCGGCCACCGGGCGTTTCAGCGAGAATTGGTTTGCCGCCGGCGTCAAAGAACGAAACCGCGCCATGGTGGAGATTCACGCGCACCTGGAGTTTCGCCGTGGAAATGATCATTTCATCCTTTTCGTACTTTACCGACCAATCGGTTTTGACGACTCGTTTGGGTTCCGTGACCACACTCTTACGGTCAAAGAAATTGCGATCCCCGGAGCACGCGATGCGCACCACGTTGTCGGCATAGACCTGCACTTTCAGGAAAGTGCCGTTGACGGGAACAATGATGCCGTCGGCGGACCTTTCCCACTCCTCCGGCGCGGCTGGCATTGACAATGAACCGGTGACAGCAATGGCGGCGAGCAGTGAGGAGATTTTCTTACTCTGGAAGGACATAAATCGGGCAAAATTTAACGACTGCGCCAGACACAGTCCAGTTTTGAGTACAGATGGCGATATCCTGCCTTGACCTTCAAACCAGGGAGGGCATTCCCCGACCGATTTGCGCCTTGCGCCTCTGAACCGAGATCGGAGCGCCGGTCTCCGACCCGGCTCGATTCGAGCGACGGAAACCAACGCGCCGGGTGCGGAGACCGGCGCTCCAGTTCGTGGGGAGCACAAATTGCCTCGACCGGCGCGCCTTTGCGCGGTCGAATCGCTTCAGACTTGAACCAACCGGGCTTCGGTTCCAACCTGGGCACAGTGATACAAATTTGAGGGGCCAAAAAAACAATGGGGTTGACATCATCCATGACGTTCCGTAAGTAGTCCGCCAATCCATATGCAACCAATTCACCTCGCCTGGGTTGATTACACCATTCTGCTCGCCTATGTCGTTTTTGTGTTGGGTATCGGCTTTGCGCTGACGCGCTACATGAAGACGTCGTCGGACTTCCTGATTTCGGGTCGCTCGATCCCGACCTGGGTAACGGGTCTAGCCTTCATCTCGGCCAATCTGGGAGCGCTGGAACTGGTCGGCATGGCCGCCAGCGGCGCCAAATATGGCATTGCCACTGCCCACTTTTATTGGGTCGGCGCCATTCCCGCGATGATCTTTCTGGCCGTCTTCATGATGCCGTTTTACTACGGCTCCAAGGCGCGTTCGGTGCCCGAATTCCTGCAAATGCGCTTCGACAAGCGGGTCATGGGCTTGAACGCCGCCGCTTTCGCGGTGATGACTTTGTTCGCGTCCGGCATTTCCATGAATGCGCTGGCCAAGTTGCTCAACCAGCTTCTCGGCTGGAATTATCATTTCGCCCTGTTTGTCTGTTCCGGCGTCGTGCTCGTCTATGTTTTGAAAGGTGGATTGACTTCCGCCATCTACACCGAGGTTTTGCAATTCTTCATGATCGTCCTTGGTTTTGCCCCGGTGGTTTATCTTGGATTAAAAGACGTCGGCGGCTGGGGCGCCATGACCAGTCAACTTCACGGGGTTGCCCAGAACCCGATGGCGATCGATTTAAACACCAAATCTTTCGCGCCCGACGCCTGGACCAGCGCCTGGAAACCGTTGCTGGGCGGATCGGCCGATAATCCCATGGGTGTGGACGTCTTCGCCATCGTGTTCGGCCTCGGTTTTGTGCTTTCGTTCGGGTACTGGTGCACCAATTTCCTTGTCGTCCAACGCGCCATGGCGGCCAAAAACATGACCGCCGCGCGTAATACACCGATCGTGGCCGCCATTCCCAAGATGCTTTTCCCCGCGCTCGTCATCGTCCCCGGCATGATCGCTGTCGCGTTAACGTCCATTCCGGATAAACATTACCGCATCCCGCCGCCGATTATTGCGCCGGAAGCCTACACCCAGGCCGTCGCCGCCGTGCAAAACACCAATCCCGCCGATACTGCCGCCACCGTCAAGGCCGTCAGCGACGCACTGGGCAAAAAGGTAAACGCGGACAAAATTGCTGCGCTCGTCGCCGCCAACGCCGCGAACAAACTTTCCGACAATCAGATTAAAGAGGGCCTTTACAACAGTGTTGCTGAATACGATTACGACAGCGTCATCTTCTCGCTGGTCAAAAAATATTGTCCGGCCGGGCTGCTCGGCCTGGCACTGACCGCTTTGTTGGCC
>Ga0335079_10006808_pt1 | contig 13061 bp, 9 predicted proteins | sample Lox_Sample_33_FD_206719 | JGI IMG/M metagenome (GOLD analysis project Ga0335079, IMG submission 206719) | Soil microbial communities from Loxahatchee National Wildlife Refuge, Florida, United States - Lox_Sample_3.3 | ecosystem: Environmental > Terrestrial > Soil > Wetlands | place: USA: Florida... | reverse complement strand
GTCGTTGTCGACCGAACCACGCCAGATATCGACCTCGGAGCCGCGGCCGACCGCTACGATCCGGCCGCCCGCCTCATTGTCGATGTCGGTATGCTCGAAGTCGACGGTGCCATGATGCCGCGCGGCAATGATGGCGCCGTCGCCGTTGGTGACGGATGCGTGCTCGAATAGCACTTCGCCGCCGCGCCTGGCGACAATCTTGCTTTCATTGTCGACAACCGAACCATCCTTAAAGTCGACGAGCGAGCCATGACCGGCAGCGACGACCTTGCCGCCATCTTCGTTGGTGATGGAGGCGTCCTTGAAGACGACGTCGCCGCCGTCAAATGCGCCAATCTCGCCGGAATCGTTCGTGGTGATCGATCCGACATTGAACAGGACGTGCGAATCGTGTCCATCGGCGACAATCTCGCTGTCACCGCTGATCGAAATCGTTCCGTCGAGCACCAACAGCGGATCGCCGCTCGCGTCTTCGACGACGATCTTGCCGCCATCTGAGACGGTCAAGGTGCCGAGGACTTCGAGCGATCCGCCGGCGATGTTGAGGACTTCGCCGTCGCCGCTGACCACCAGATTGCCGATGACCAGATTGTCATTGTAGGTCACCGTGACCGGGCCACCGCTGAACTGGCTCTCGATCTCGACGGTGTCCTCGGACGCATTCGGCACGAGGTCCTGGTTCCAGCCTGACGCCGTGTCCCAGGTATCGCCACTGCTCTGTGTCCAGATGAAAGTCGTCGACGGTGTCGGCACCGGCGGAGCGGGAGGAGGCGGCGGCGGTGGCGGCGATCCGCTGCCATGATCGGTGTGGATGATCAGTTGCGGCGGCGGCGAATAGGGTTCTTCATAACTGATGAAGATCTGACCGTTGAGGGTCGTGCCGTTGACTTCATCGAAGACGACCTTGACGAAGATCGGCGAATTGTTCTCGAACAGCGCGAACGTCAACGTGTCGTGATACGGCTCGGAACTACCGTGATGTTCGAGGAGCGAATGCGGGTTGGCGTTGAAGCGCTCGAGAACCCGAAAGACTTGCTGGACAAGATCGTTCTGGTCGGCGAGCTGCGCCGGCGTCATCGGCAGGGTAATAAGATTGCCGTTCTGGTCGAGGAACGAGATGACTCCCGTTTGACCGACGCTGGTTCTCACATTGCCATTGTGCAGCACCAGGTCGTAGATGCCATTTCCAGTTGACAGGAAATCGGTGCTGACCGTGAATCCGAATGTCACATCGCCGAGATTGGCGGTGATGCCGGCAGCCACCGCATCGGCAATGACCTCGCGGATTTCATCCGGCGTCAATTGATGTCCGGTGCCCGTGGTACCGCGGATACCCATGGTCGCGACCGGCGTGTCGATCTTCATGCTGCCGGTATGCGCCACCTTGCCGGCGACGAAGGAGAAGGTGCCCTCGATCAGGCTCATCAACGCGGTATTCGAGGTCCCGCTCGGATCGTAGGAGTATTCGTTGAGCGCCATCCGCGTATTGGCGACGAGGTTGAGCGCGGTGCCGTCGGGGAAGGAAATGCCCACCGAGGAAGAGGCGCCGGTCTGAATCACGTCGCTGCGGTAGACCGCATCGTCGAGATGCAGTGCAACGGGTACGCCGTTGCGGATCGCGGTGACATCGCCGACCGCTTTTTCGACGCGGCCGATGGGTGCAGGCGGCGGTGTCGGCTGTGCCTGCGCATAGTGCTCGGGCGTGCGCGAACCGGCCAACAGGTCGACGACGTCGCCGCTCAGCCTCCCGCCATTCGGCGCGATGAGCGGCAGATGATTCTCGCCGGAAAAATAATCCGGAATGAGGAGTTGCCGGCCGTCAGCCCCGGTGATGACGAGATCGGGCCCGACGTGGCGGAACGCACCTCTGAACAGCAGTTCAGCGTCGGCGACGTGAATGCCGTCAGAATGCGTTTGATCTGGGTGGATGACTGCGGTTCGGCTACCGAATTCGCCTTCACCCGTAATTCTAAAAGCCATTGCCTACGCTCCGCGCTGAGCGCTACCGAGTGGTTGTCCCCCCGGCGCTGGCCGGCCCGCAGTCACGCTGTGTAGAGATCCCCCGTGACCGTCCCGAAGAGATGACACTTTGCTTCAAAGTGTCGAGACAGGCAAGAATTAGGTTCAAAATTGCCTTAATTTGTCCTGGGCTGTTGCGTTCAGGCACTGGATTCGGCAGATTCTCCGAAAGTCCGCAGCAGCAACCGTAACAAACTACCGCAAAACTGCGCGGCCGGGATGGAACTTGCGAGGGAGCGAATTATGACCAGGATCAGCAGGCTTTGTTACAGTGCCGCGGCGATCGGCATCGCCGGGTGCACGACTTGGATACCCGCTCAGGCCCAGTCGCCGGGCCAGGTTGCAATTAAGGCTAACGACATCGGCGGCGTTGTCACGAGCCCCAAAGGCCCCGAAGCCGGCGTATGGGTGATCGCCGAAACCCACGACACGCCCACTCGCTTCGCCCGGATGGTCGTAACCGACGATCAGGGCCGCTACGTCGTGCCCGACCTGCCCAAAGCGCACTATAAGGTCTGGGTGCGCGGCTACGGCCTGGTTGATTCCGCCAAGGTCGACGCCGATCCCGGCAAGCCGCTCAACCTTACCGCGGTACCGGCGCCCAACGACGCCGCGGCGGCCCAGTATTACCCGGCCATCTACTGGTACTCGATGCTGAAGATTCCAGGCACCGACCAGTTCGGCGGCAAGAGCGATATTCCGGAAAAGGTGAAACAGACCGACTGGCTCAATGCCATGAAGAACAACGGCTGCGTCGGCTGCCACCAGCTCGGCAATCTGGCCACGCGCACGCTGCCGAAGGGGCTCGGTGAGTTCAAAACATCAGAAGAGGCATGGGCGCGCCGCGTGCAGTCCGGCCAGGCAGGCCCGCTGATGGTCAATCTCATCGCCGGCGAATTTTCATCGACGCCGATCAAATATTTCGCCGACTGGACCGACCGGGTCGCCGCCGGCGAACTGCCGCATGCCAAGCCGGAGCGGCCGCAAGGGGCTGAACGCAATCTCGTGGTGACGACGTGGGACTGGTCGGACGAGAAGCATTACCTCCATGACGAAATCTCGACCGACAAGCGCAACCCGACGGTCAATGGCTACGGCAGGATCTTTGGTTCGCCGGAATATTCCATGGACTACATCCCGGTCGTCGATCCGGTGAACAACACGGCGACCAAGTTCCAGGCGCCGGTACGCGACAAGGACATGCCCTATTCTCTTGGTCCGGGTCACGCTGCAGCGCTCGAGCCGCTGGCGGCCTCGCCCTATTGGGGCAAGGAACAGATTTGGGACACCCACATCAACAACCACAATTCGATGATGGATCAGGATGGAAATCTGTGGCTGGCGGCGGCGGTACGTGGCGTCAAGGATCCCGATTTCTGCGGCAAGGGATCAGACCTGCCTTCCGCGAAAATGTTCCCACTCGAGCAGAGCCAGCGGCAGCTGGCGATGTATGATCCGAAGACGACGAAATACACCTTCGTCGACACTTGCTTCACCACGCATCACCTGCAGTTCGGTTTCGACAAAGACAATACGCTGTGGACGTCGAGCGGCGGCGGTGGCGGCGTCGTCGGCTGGCTCAACACGAAGAAGTTCCTCGAGACTGGCGATGCCAAGGCCTCGCAGGGCTGGACGGCGCTGATCGTCGACACCAACGGCAACGGCAAGCGCGACGACTATACCGAGCCAGGCAAGCCGCTCGATCCGAACAAAGACATGCGGATCGGCCAGGTGTTCTATGCGGTCATGCCGAGCCCGGTCGACGGCACGGTTTGGGGCACGCTACGCGGCAATCCAGGCTCGATCGTTCGCCTCAATCCGGGCCAGAACCCGCCGGAGACCGCGCTCGCGGAAATCTACACAGTGCCGCTGCCTGGCTTCGGTCCGCGCGGCGGCGATATCGACTCCAAGGGCGTCGTCTGGGTGTCGCTTGCCAGCGGTCATCTCGGCAGCTTTGACCGCAACAAGTGCAAGGGCCCGCTCAACGGCCCAGCCGCGACCGGCAACCACTGCCCGGAGGGCTGGTCGTTCTACAAATATCCCGGCCCGGGATTTGATGGCATCGGCGATAACAGCGCGGAGTCGAGCTATTACACGTGGGTCGACCAGCACAACACGCTGGGCCTCGGCAACGATGTGCCGATTTCGACCGGCAATCTCAACGACGGTCTGATCGCCTTCGCGGGCGGCAAGATGATCACGATGAAGGTCCCCTACCCGACCGGCTTCTATGCCAAGGGCCTCGACGGCCGCATCGACGATGCCAAAGCCGGCTGGAAGGGCCGCGGCGTATGGACGTCGAGCGGTGACCGCGTGCCGTGGCATCAGGAAGGCGGCAAGGGCATGACGCCGATGGCGGTGCACTTCCAGATGCGGCCCGATCCGCTCGCCGACTGACGGCGGCCAGCGTATCGCGCAGAAGCTTCATCCTCCCCCGCACGCTTGCGGGGGAGGATTTTTTTGACTGGCCCCTGTCGAATTGGCAGGGCTGAAATCCGTCCGCCCTCTCCCCCTCCGCCGCGCCTGCGGATAAAACTCTGCAATGAACTCGGCGAACAGTCCGCTCGTCACGGACCTCTACCAGCTCAACATGATCCAGGCCTATCTGGACCACGGTGATACCAAGACCGCCGTGTTCGAGTTCTTCATTCGCACGCTGCCGGTGCGGCGCGGCTTTTTGGTTGCGGCCGGTCTCGAACAAGCACTGGATTTTCTCGAGAACCTGCACTTTTCGGCAGCCGAACTCGCCTGGCTCGAAAGCACCGGCCGGTTTCGCGCCAATCTCATCGATTATCTGGCGGATTTTCGTTTCACCGGTGACGTGCACGCCATACCCGAAGGCACCGTGTTTTTCCCGAGTGAGCCCATCTTGCGCGTCACTGCACCGCTGCCCGAAGCCCAATTCGTCGAGACGCGGCTCATCAATATCCTGCAGTTCCAGTCGATGATCGCGGCGAAGGCCGCGCGCATGAAACTCGCCGCTCCAGCAAAGCAACTCGTCGATTTTGGCCTGCGCCGCGCGCACGGCGCGGAGGCCGGCGTCATGGCGGCGCGCGCGAGCTACCTGGTCGGCTTTGCCGGCACGGCGACCGTTCAGGCCGGCGAACTGTTCGGCATCCCGCTCTACGGCACGATGGCGCATTCCTTCATCGAATCCTTCGACGATGAGAGCACCGCATTCGAGACCTTCGCCCGCTGCCGCCCGGACGGTCTGGTCCTGCTGCTCGACACCTACGATACCGAAGCTGCAGCGCGGAAGGTCGTCGCGCTGGCGCCGCGGCTCAAGGCGGCCGGGATCACGATCCGCGCCGTTCGTCTGGACAGTGGTGACCTCATCGCGCTGTCGCGGAAGGTGCGCAGCATCCTCGACGAAGGCGGACTTCGTGACGTGACGATTTTCGTCAGCGGCGGTCTCGATGAGGGTTCGCTCATCGCCTTCGCCCGCGCAAACGCGCCAATCGACGGCATCGGCATCGGCACCAGCCTGACGACCTCGGCCGACGCGCCAAATCTCGATTGCGTCTATAAATTGCAGGAATATGCCGGCGTGGCACGACGCAAACTCTCCGAGAAAAAGGTGACTTGGCCCGGGCGCAAACAGGTCTGGCGCCGCTACGACGCCGATGGGAAGATGACCGGCGATGTACTCGGGCTTGATGGCCAGACATTGCCCGGCACGCCACTCGTTCAACCTGTCATGCGCGACGGCAAACGCGTGCTGTGCAAGCCGTCGTTCGATGAGATGAGAACCCACGCCAAGCGCGAACTCGAGCGGCTGCCCGAGTCCTTGCGCCGGCTCGAACCGGGCACGATCTATCCTGTAGAAGTTGCGGCGGAACTTGTGTCTCTCGCTGCAGCGGTCGACCGCCGCTTGAAATCCGGCAATGAAATGCGATGAGCATGGACGACACTTTCGGCGACAGCGACGTACTCGTCGTCGTGGACGTGCAGAATGATTTTTGCCCCAGCGGTGCCCTTGCTGTTCCGGGCGGCGATCAAGTCGTGCCGGTTGTCAATCGCATCGCCGCGCGTTTTCGCAATGTCATCCTGACGCAGGACTGGCATCCACGCGGCCATTTGTCGTTTGCCTCCTCGCATCCCGGCAAGCAGCCATACGATGTCATCGCGGCGCCATACGGTCAGCAGGTGCTGTGGCCGGACCATTGCGTCCAGGACACGCGCGGCGCGGAGTTTCACGCAGCGCTGCATGTTCCCCATGCCGGCTTGATCGTGCGCAAAGGCATGAACCGTGCGATCGACTCCTATTCGGCATTCTTCGAGAACGACCGCAAGACGCCGACGGGATTGCTCGGATTGCTGCGCGAGCGCGGGCTCACTCGCGTCTTTCTTGCCGGCCTCGCGTTCGACTTCTGCGTTCGCTACACGGCCGAGGATGCCCGCCACAACGGCTTGTCGGTTTGCGTCATCGAGGATGCCTGCCGCGGCATTGATGTCGACGGCTCGGTCGCAGCAACGCGCGCAAGCCTGGCCGCGCTGGGCATCGCCTGTCGATCGATGCAGAATTTTGCTCTGCCGCTGAGCGCATGACCGGCACTGCAGCGTGACTCGGGTGGCTTTACCCACTGCCGCACGTGGCGGTCAATTTCCCTTTGTTTTGAAAGGGTTAAGACCCTTTATCATTTGGCGCCGCAGCATCGGATGTGTGCAATGCACAAAAAGTGTTGACTCTGTCTTAAAAGAGGCGAGTAATTCATAAAATAGTCACTGTTGCTGAGCCAATGCGCCATCACCTGGCTTCGCCTACATCAAGTCTGCCCTCGCTGATGATGCCCTGCCCGGTTTGTGCCGGCCGCATGGTGTATCACGGCCGCCGCGCCATCGCCGCTGATGTCGAAGATACCGTCTACGCGTGCAAGCGTTGCGGTGCCGAATTGATCAGGACGTCGGTTCGTCCCGCCTCCGATCCGGAAAAGCGCAAGACTGCCGCCTGACCGACCCTGCAATCCGTGAAGCTCTCGTCATGGCCGGACAGCCTCCGGCAATTGCTGTCTTCGTTGACACTGCGGCCGCGGCCAGCACTACGACGCGATCTTGCGCCTCAGGCCGGCGACAAACCCATCTGCCCAAGAACGGCGCGACCCAGAAGGCCGTAGGGATTGGCCAGCGTCTCCAGCATTTCGAAATGGTTGTAGGCCTCCCCGACGAGCAGTTCGACCGGCTTGCCGGCCGCCTTCACCGCCGCCGCAAATTCCCGGGTCTGTCGTTGGAATTCCGGTGTTTCATAGGTGCCGTAGCTGAGAACGAGCGGCGTCGCGAGCTTGTCGAGATGACGCATCGCGCTCAGTGCGTCCTCCATCTCGTCGGTGAACTTGACGTAGCGAGAGCGTTTCGACAGCCGCACCGGTTTGAGATCGTACATGCCGCTTGAGAGCACCGCACCTTTGAGGATGTCGCGCGGCAGACCGTCCTTCGCCCAGTCATGGGTCACCACGCAGCCCGACAGGTGCGAGCCCGAAGAGTGTGACATCAGATAGAGGCGACTGCGATCGCCGCCGAATTTTTCGGCATTGCGATAGACCCAACCGACGGCGCGCCGCACCTGCTCGACCATCGGGAACAAGCTGCCGCCGGCCTCATCGACATTGATGAAGTCGAGCACGACAAAATGGGCGCCGGCATGGGTGAACGGCTCGGCGAGATAAGTGAATTCAGACGCTTGACCGTTACGCCAGGCGCCGCCGTGAACGAAAATTCCGACCGGCGCATTCGCCCGCTTGGTCCGATAGACGTCGAGACCTTCGATCGGCGTCGGGCCATAGGCGAAGCGTTCGGGCGCGCCGATGCGCAGCCGCGCCGCGGCGCTGTTGGCGAGCCGCCGTTTGCTGAGTTGATCGCGGTTCGGCGCATAGACGGCTTGATCGTAAGCGTCGTCGAGCTCCTGCTGGTCCATGTCGAGCCAGACGATCGGACCTTTCACTTTCGCGGTTGCAGTCGCGGTATTCATTGCAATGCCCTTGCTTCATTCCTGGACGCCGCCAAATCGGCCGGCAATCCATAATTACCAAATGGCGCGTTGTCCAACGTCGGCGCCATGTCGAAGCGACAGCGCTCACTGCGGCTTTGCCGCAGATGGGTAAATCAGTTCGGCGGCCTGTTCGACGACGACTTTCGGCGCCGCGTAGGCGCGCGCCAGCATTTTTTCGATCTCCTCGCCGGTCATCGGCTCGATCTCAAGCTGGCTCTTCTGCGCTTCGGCCACGAAGTCGGGATCGGCAAGCGTCTCCTCGAACGCCTTGCGCAATGCCGCGATCCGGTCGGCAGGCGCGCCGGGTGGCGCCGCGAACGGCCGGCCGGCTTCCTGGCGGATCAGGATCAGCTCCATCACCTGCCGGTTTTCCGCGCCCTCGACGAGATCGAGCGCGCTCGGCACGTCCGGCAAATCGCGCAATTTGGAAAGTCCCATCTGCACGATCACGTTGAGCAGCTTGTCGGCGATCCAGTGCTGCCGCGATGCCTTGATGGTCGACCACGACAAGCCGCAAATACCTTCCGCCTCGCCGCGTTCGACCGCCATGGTGAGACCCGACGAGGTGTCGTAGCCGGATATGACCTTGAACCGCGTGCCGATCAGCGTGTTGAGCATTTTCGGCACGATCGCCGAGTTCGAGGTGGCGCCGGCAGCCGCCACGATCACTTCACGAGACCGCGCATCGGCGATGGTCTTGACCGTGCTGGTGTGCCAGACGAAACACACATTCTCCAGCTTGCCGATGCTGCCCAGCCAATTGAACTGCTGCGCGTCGTAGCGCGCGCCCGGATTGCCGAATAACGGATCCATCGCGGCGCCGTTGGTGAAGGCACCGATCACCGATCCGTCGCGCTCGGCACCATTGTAAAGCGTCGACGCCGCGGCAAGCCCCGCTGCCGCCGGCATATTCTTGGCAATGATGTTCGGATGGCCGGGAATGTGGTTGGTCCAGTAGCGCGAGAAGGCTCGCGCATAGACGTCGTAACCGCCGCCTGCGCCGCTGCCGACCAGCATGGCGATGGGATGCGACTTATAGAATTCCTCCGGCGTCTGCGCGTCGGCCACCGCCGCGAAGCCGGACAGCGCGACAATGCCGACGAAACCCGCGATCAGGCAGGGCACCCTTGGCGTCAGTCGCATTCAACCGATCCTGTCATTGAGGCACCGTCAGGTCGCCGCACGCATCTTATCGCTTTCATCGGCAAGCCCGAAAGCGAACTGCTCCTCGGCAAAGCCGGCGACTGGAAACCGGCCCAGCGTCGTGAAGTGGCTTCCGCAGCGAGCCGCGAAGTCCTGCGAGGCGACGATGGTGCGGCCGAGTTGTCCGGCGAGCTTTTCAAGGCGCGCCGCCAGATTCACCGCCGGCCCGATGCAAGTGAAATCGAGCCGATCGCCGCCGCCGATATTGCCGAAGAGCACATCGCCGATATGAAGCGCGAGCCCGAAGCGCAGACCCGCGGCCTCCTCGGCAGTCGCCTGAAGCGCCTCGATGTTAGCGCGCGCCCGGTGCGCCGCCGCGAGCGCATCGGCACAGATTTTCGCCGCTGCCGCGTCGCCACCGATCGGGAATATCGCCAGCAGTCCGTCGCCCATGAACTTGAGGACCTCGCCGCCATGTTCGACGATCGGCGGCACCTGGCAATCGAAATAGCGATTGAGCAGATCGACCAGGGCCTGTGGCGGCAGCCGATCGGCAAGCCTGGTGAAGCCGCGCATGTCCGAAAGCCAGATCGCGGCGTGGATTTCGTCGGTATGGCCGCGACGGATTTGACCCGCGAGCACACGTTCGCCGGCCTTCTGCCCGACATAGGTGGAAAGCAGGATGCCGGCGACGCGATGCAGCGCGCGGATTTCCGCGACCCGGGTCAAGGGAGCGACGATGGAATCGATCGCAGCGATCTCCTCGTCGGTGAAGCCGCCGGGTTGCCGCGTCGCCCACGAGGCGAAATGGACCTCGCCATTCGTGAAGCGTAGCGGCGACACCACATAGTCGGTCACGCCTTCAGCGCGCAGATCGTGCAGGATCGGGTAATCCATCGGGCAGTCGACATCGGCCAGCCTGCGGCGCAAGGTGCTCTCCTGGCTGCCGATGGTCGACATCGGATTGTTGCGAAACGCGTCACGCTCGAGAAGCTCGAATGAGGCTTGGCTGACCACGGTGCCGGTTTCCGGATGCCAGACGAAACGACGCCCAAGCACTTGCGGATGCAGTGTCCGCACGAACACCACGACGCGCCACAGCGGCAGGCCGCAAGCGGTGAGGCGTTCGCAAAGTTCGGTCAGCACCTCCTGGGCCAAAGGGGTCGACCGCGCTCCGTCCATGAGCCAGTCGACCACCGAACGTGCACCCGAGGGGTCCATGGCTTGCGCGCTTGGGGCTAACGGGCGGGCACGCCGTACTTTTGCGCCAACGCGGCAAACGTGCCGTCCTTTTTCAGGGCGTCGAGCAGACTGGCGTCGATATAGTCATCCGGCTTCTGGCTGACATCCGGAAACTGTTTCAGGATATTTTGCGCGCCCTGCATCGACGGTTCGAGGTTCGGCGGCGACTGCTGCTTGAAATCGTTGTAGGTAATATCGAGCACCTTCGCATTGTTTATCTTCAGCTCCTTGGCGAGTACCTCCTTGGCGCGCTTCTCGTCGGTCATCGCGAGGTAATTGCCCTCCGCGGTCGCCTTGAGGAATCGCGTGAGAATATCGCGGCGCGCCGCGATGTCGCTGTGGCGCACCACGATGCCGCTGAACAGCCAGGGAATCTGGTCCGGTACCAGGTCGACCAGCACATTGACGCCCTCTTGCCGCGCCGTCGAAGCAATCGGTTCGTTGATCGGCGTTGCTTTGATTTCGCCGGATTTGACCGCGGCGAGCCGCTTGGTACCGCCGCCAAATTCCTTGATGACGACGTCGTTGCGCGTCAGGCCGAGCTTCTGCAGCGCCAGCGTTACGGTCGAATCGCTTTCCGAGCCGAACGTGCTCACGCCGACGACGCCGCCCTTGAGGTCGGCCGCGGTCTTGACGCCTGGTGCGGAAAACACCGTGAAGCGGATGACGTTCGAAAGCGAGCCGATGAGCCGCAAATCGCCAGCCGCCTGATTGACACGGATCACGGAGGACAGCCCGACATGCATGATGTCGATGCGCCCGGCCTGCAATTCCTCGGCACCCTTGCTGCCGCCGTTCATGTTGACGATGTCGACCCTGAGCCCCTGCGCGGTATAGAAGCCGGCAGCACGTGCCATGTACCAGGCGAGCACCGTATTGACCGGATCGGCGATGCCGGCCTTGAGATCGATCAGTGCGGCCGGCTGTTCATTCGGTTTGGGCTGCGCCGTGGCAACCGTGGACAAAAAAGCCAAGCCCAGGACCGCGGACAGCGACGAACGCATCATGTTCTTCTCTCCCCCTCGTGGTTCGGCCGGCTGAGGCAACGTGCCTCGCAGCGAACCATCAGAACTCCCGGAACAGCCTGCCGAAGCCTTCAATGCGATCGCTCACGCCGCAGCGGCGCAACCCGTCCCAGACGATCGCCTGGTGCGCGGACATGCAATTTACGCCGAACTCCCGCTCGAGCACGTCGAGCGCGCCGGCGGTCGGCCAGTGCGGCGATGGAAACAATATGCTGTCGGCTTCCGGATGCTTTTTCATCATGTCGCGGCCCATGTCGATCGCCGCGTGTTGCGGGATGCGGCCGATCTGATTGAACGGCGAGCCCCAGCCGACCGCCCCCAGCACTTGGCAGCCGAAATGCTCCGGGTAGGTCGCAATGCGGGCCGTATCGCTCGCCTCGTAGGGATGGCAAACCACCACCTTCCTGCAGCCGAGCGCCTTGGCGGCGGCGGTCTGCGCCGAGGTCGAGGTCGACACCTTCACTTTCAGTTCCGCCTCGAGGTCGCGAATGATCTGCTGCGCGTTCGTGGCGCCGCGCGACAGGTTGATCGGCACGCCGCCGAGCGAGACGATGTCGCAGCCGGCCGCCGCCATTTCCCGCGCCGCACGCATGCTGATGTCATAGGACTGATCGACCTCGTCCTTGCTGCGCACCACGATCGCGAGCGAGGTGATGACCAGCGTCACTCCGGCCGGAACGATCTTGTAGAATTCATACGGGAAGATTTCGGTCGTCAACGGCGGCGAGGTGTAGCCGATGCGTGCTCGGCTGCCATACATGCCGTCTTTCAATCGATCCGTCATTGCCGGACACCGCTCCCGTCGTTACGAGCGCAAAAGCTATCGACCGTCGTGCACCTTGTCCATGCGGGCAGGCATGTCGCCGTCGCCCGTGCTAGAATCAATCGCTAGACCACACTCTGGGAGAGAACGATGCAGCGCGTGACCATCACCATCGACGATGAGCTCGACGCCGAGCTTGATCGGTTCATGAAGGCGCGCGGCTATGACAACCGCTCCGAGGCGATCCGCGATCTGGCCCGCACCGGTCTCCAACAGGCCGCGACGGAGGTCGGCGGTTCCCGGCCTTGCGTCGCCGCGCTGGTCTACCTTTACGATCACGAGGCGCGCGAATTGCCGAAGCGCCTGACCCGCGACTTCCACCATCGCCACGACCTCGCCCACACAACGCTGCACGTCCATCTCGACCATGACAGCTGCATGGAGGTGACGGTGCTGAAAGGGCGCGGCGCCGAGGTGCAGAAATTCGCCGACCACATCATCGCCGAGCGCGGCGTGCGTCACGGCCATGTCGTGTATCTGCCGGCCGACGGTGCGCACAGCCACGGCCGCGGCGCGCACCACAAGCACGACCATAGCCACCACGGTCATAGCCACCACAGCCACGTGCATCGCCGGCGCAAGACCGGCTGACCGAGCGCTCGACCGCTCGGCAGCAGCGGCGAAATCCGATATCCAGCAGCGGATCAAATCCACGGCCGGGTTTTTCCCGGATCATGCTCCGATCAGAACTTCATCAAATCCTTGGCGAGGGTGATCGGCCCGGAATAGTACTTTTTCGCCTCGTCGATATAGCGGTGATAATCGTCCTTCGGGTCGACGGTCGGCCCGAGATGGGTCATGACCACCGCCTTGACGCCGGCCT
>Ga0335079_10006807_pt1 | contig 13061 bp, 10 predicted proteins | sample Lox_Sample_33_FD_206719 | JGI IMG/M metagenome (GOLD analysis project Ga0335079, IMG submission 206719) | Soil microbial communities from Loxahatchee National Wildlife Refuge, Florida, United States - Lox_Sample_3.3 | ecosystem: Environmental > Terrestrial > Soil > Wetlands | place: USA... | reverse complement strand
CCACGGTGTCCGAGGAGCGCGTGGTCTTGACGAGGCGCTGCGCCACCGCCTGCAGCAGGCGGTCGCCGGCATCGTGGCCGAGGGAGTCGTTGATGTTCTTGAAATTATCCAGATCCAGGAACATGACGGCCACCGAGCTCTGGCCGCGCTGCGCCAGCGTGAGCGCGTGCTGCACCCGGTCGCGGAACAGGTTGCGATTGGCCAGGAGCGTGAGCGGATCGTGGAAGGCGAGCTGGCGCAGCTGCTCCTCGAGCGCCTTGCGCTCGCTGATGTCACGGAAGTTCAGCGCCAGGCCCTGTACCGCCGGATCCTGCGAGAGGTTGCTCCCGACGCTCTCGATCACGTGGCGCCGGCTGCCGCGCTCGATGCGCAGCTCCACCGGACCTACCGCGCCGTTGGGTGCCGCCGCCACCTCGGCGAGGAAGACGCGCAGCCGCTCCCGGTCCTCCCCGCTCCACAGGTCATTGAGATTGCGACCGACGAGCGCCTCGGGCTTAAGTCCGAGCGTGCGCTCACACGCCGGTGACACGAAGCGCACCAGCCCCTCGCCCGAGACGATCATGATCACGTCCGAGGCGTTGGCGATGAGCGAGGCATAGCGGTCCTCGACGATGCGTGCCGCCTTGCGTTCGCGCACCAGGGCGTCCCCGCGCAGCATCACGCCCTGGCGCACCATGAGCAGCAGCGTCAGGACGAACACGACCATCGTCATGATCGGGGCCGGACCGCCGATGTTGCTGCGGCTGAAATACACCAGGACCAGGAAGGCCGCGAGCATTGCCGCGTACGGCAGCGAGCGCGCGAGCGCGTCCGAGGTGCTGGAGGTGCTGCGCACCGGGGCTCCCAGGGTGCGCATCTGCTCGCGCCCGGCGATGGCGATCGGCACGTAGCAACACAGGTACAGCACGTCCTGGAACTGGCCGGGCAGGTAGTAATTGCGCACCTTGGCGAGCGACCAGAGGATGTCGCCGAGGAACATGGTGGCAAAGCCGGTCAACAGCAGCAGCGGCACGCGCCGGCCGCCGGTGAGCAGCAGCATGCCGAGCATCAGCAGCAGCACGCAGTCAAGCGCGGCATAGCCGAGGCTCAGGGCCTGGCGCACGAAGTCGACCTCGGTGGCCGAGGCCGCCGGGCGAATCACGAGGAACCAGAAGAACGCGCCGAAGCCGACGATGAAGATGGTGCCGTCGAGGGAGAACTGCACCCAGGGTACGCGCACGGCCGCCGCGCGGATCAGGGAGATCGTGGCCAGGGCGAGCACCGCATTGAAGGCGCAGTAGCACACGTCCGCCGGCCCCGGAAACGGGTCCACGTGGTGCAGCCAGGAGATCGTGGCGATGGTGAGCCCGAGCAGGTACAGCCCCAGCGCCACGCACAGCAGCAGCCAGCCGCTGCGCAGCGGCCCGCGCTCGATCTGTCGCGCGCAGGTCGCCGCGATGATGACGGCGGTGAGCGCCGCCGGCAGGTCCGACAGCAGCGCGACGTAATGCGTGACCGCGGGACCACCGAAGCCTGCGAGCATCCAGCAGGTGGCGGCGGCCACATATACAAGGAGTGCGGCGAGAAGCGGGTCAACCCAACGGGGTTTGGCGCCGGGATGCTGGGGTGGCGCGATTATTAGTTTTGTGTCCACGCTAAATATCGGTTCCGCAGGCCCACGGGCCTCCTTAAGGGGCCACAGCTATGTCATCGGCAGTAACAGGTTAAATTTGACGAAAAACCCGTACACGGGCCATTGGAAGTGTGCCCCGGCGTGACGCAGTTCTCACCACGCACGGCGGAACTGCGACCTGGTCCGAATCGCCCGACCCGCCCGCGGGCGCCATCCGGCCTGACGGCCTATTTTCAGCGATCTTTCCCGTGCGCCGTCCTTAAGCCGGCGGCTGCTCCCCCGAGAACACCACGGGAGTGGCGCCACTGACCGCGCCGATGGTCGCCTTGTCGCTCACGTACAGCTGTACCGGTCGCTCGAAGTGCAGCGCACCCTGCACGGTCGCCCCCGGGCCGATGACGATGCGCGGCTTCTTCAGGTCCGTGTTGAACCAGCCGCCCTTCTCGACCACGATGCCGCCCTCGACGCGCGAGCTCCCCAGCACGTCGATGTCGCCCCCCACCGTGCGCAGCCCGCCCCCGACATGGGCGGCGTTGAGCACGATATGGCCGTTTACGTTCTTGACGCTGCCACCGACCTCGGCGCCGCTGGCGAGCCTGATCTCGCCGTTGACCGTTTCGACGCCCCCACTCACGTGCGCCGCCTCCCCCAAGCTCACCGGCCCATTGACCAGGCTCACCGACGCGGCGCTCACGTGGGCGCCAAGTTCGATCGGGCCATTGACGTCGCTCACCGCGCCCACCTGGGCATTCTCGCCGACGTGGACCGCCCCGTTGACGGTACCGACCGCGCCGCTGTGCTGTCCGGCCGGCACATTCACCGAGCCGTTGACGGCGTTGCCGCCCTCGCGACCGGCGGTCACATCCGCGTTGGGGTTGTCACAGCCGGCGAGGCCTGCCGCCAGCGCCAGCAGCAGTCCGAAGACCTCCGCTCGTTTCATACATCCACCTCTTCTGAGACCGAAGCCGGGGCTGCCGCGGTGCCCGCGCCCGGGGCGCCCCCCGAGTTGGAATATTACCGGCGCGCGCGGCGGCGCGGCTGCCTTCACTGTCAATTTGCCGGGTTTCCCCTAAACTGCCCGGTGGCGCGAGCTTGAGGGTGTCTATGCGAATCGTCCGCGGCCTGCTGGATCGCCTGCTGCTCATCGGCGGCGTCGTCGCCGGAGGACTGATCCCGGGCTTCATGGCCCAGTACCGCCAGCGCCTCGGCGGGCGCCTCGACCAGGCGCAGATCGATCTCGTGCCCTGGCAGAAACTCGCCGATCAGTTCCACCACGGCGACCTGCAGCAGCTAATCCAGTACCACCTCGCAAGCACCGACCCGACCTTCCGCGCGGAGGGCCACGTGATCCAGTCGCTGCTGGAGTCCGTGCACGCCCTGCAGGCAGCCCTGCAGGCGCTGCACGCGAACCTCTTGCGGCAGATGCTCTATTTGCTCGCTCATGCAGACCCGGGCCTGCTGCGGGCGACCTACGCGGACTGGGTGCCGACGTTTGCGCTCTCGGGCGAGGGCCTGCTGTTCGCCGCGCTCTTTGCGCTCGGCCTGTGGCTCGCCTTCCAGGCCCTGTGGGAGCTGCTCGCGCGCATCGCAGCCCGCAGCACCGGGCCGCGCCACGCCTGAAGCGGCGCCCCTACAGGCGCTTCCAGTCCTTCAGCAGCTCGCGCGCGGCGTTGTGCCCGGGGATCCCCGACACCCCGCCCCCGGGATGTGTGGAGGAGCCGCACTGGTAGAGCCCGCGAACCGGCGTGCGGTAGTCGGACCAATGCGACGCGGGGCGCTGCCAGAAGAGCTGATCGGCGGAGAGCTCCCCGTGAAAGATGTGTCCCTGGGGCAGGCCCACGATCGCCTCGAGCTCCGGGGCCACGAGCGTCTCGACGCTGATGATCTGGTCGGTGAACCCCGGCGCCATCTCCTCGAGTACCGCGAGCGCGGCGCGCGTGAGGTTGGGCTTCTCCTGCTCCCAGGACGCCCCTCCCCTGAGCTCATACGGGGCATGGCCGCCGAAGACGTTGATCACGTGCTTGCCGGGCGGGGCGAGCGAATCGTCCACGAGGCTCGGGGCAACCGGCGTCAGGAAGGGGCGGCTCGAGTACCAGCCGTACTTGGCATCATCGTACGCGCGCTCGAGGTAGTCGATCCCCGGAGCGATGTGCACGTAGGTCGGATAGCCGAAGCCGGCCTTCGCCGCATCGAAGGCGCGGTAGCGCGGCGGCTCGTGCGCCGCGATGTTCATCTTGAACGCGGTCGAGAAGGTGCGGAACGTCTCGATCTCGCGCAGGAACTGCGCCGGCAGGTGCTCGCGCGCCACGAGGCGCCGGAAGAGCGTCGTCGCGGCGGCGTTGGAGACCACCGCACGGGCCCGGAACTCGCGCCCGTCGGCGGTGCGCACGCCGCTGGCCCGGCCCGCGCTCACCTGCACCTCCTCTACCGGGGCGCCTGTCATGACCTGCATGCCGAAGCGCGCCGCCGAGCGCGCGATAGCGCCGGTGATCGCGCCCATGCCGCCGCGGATGAAGCCCCAGCCGCCCGCGCCCTGATGCTCGCCCATCAGGTGATGCATGATGACGTAGGCGCTGCCCGGGGATTTCGGCCCGGCGAAGGTGCCGATGGAGGCGTAGTACGCGAGCACGCTCTTGATGATGTCGTTCTCGAACCACGCGGAGAGGTAATCGTGCGCACTCTGGGTGAGCAGATCTACCAGGCGGTAGGCCTGATCGCCGATGCGCCGCTCGCGCCACAGAAGCGCCGCGCTTTGCCGGAAGGTGCGCCACTTGCGCTGCACGGGGTCCACCGGCGTCTCGAACAGCAGGCGGCGCACCACCGCCGCCGATTCCTCCAGGTAGCGCGCAAACTCGGGGTAGATCTGCGCGTCGTGGCGCGAGAAGCGCGCAAATTCCGCCTGGGTCTTCTTCAGGTCATCGCTGAAGACGATGTAGTCATCTCCGCCGAGTGGACAGAACAGATCATTCGCCGGCAGCACTTCCAGTCCGAAGGCGTTGAGCTCCAGATCGCGGATCACCCGCGGATGCAGCAGGCTCATGACATAGGAGAAGCGCGAGGCACGGAAGCCGGGTGCGAATTCCTCGGTCACCGCCGCGCCCCCGAAGATCTCGCGCCGCTCGAGCACCAGGGTCTTCAGCCCCGCCCTGGCCAGATACGCACCGCAGACGAGGCCGTTGTGCCCGGCCCCGATCACGATCACATCGTACGTCTCCGTCATCGGCCGCTCCTGATCTGCCTCGAAGCCACGACGGAGCGCGCCGCGTGCGGCCGGGAGGTCGCAGACAACCGCGGGCTCGCACCCGTCAGCGTCTCAGCTTACCGAAGTGCCGAGCTGCCGCCAGTGCCTGCGCGCGCGGCGCAGGTAGTCCTGAGGCGCATCGAGGAAGAACACGAGCGAGGTGGCGCTGGAAAAGCAGTACAGGCGCTGATCGTCCGGATCGATCCAGTTGATGGAGCAGTCCGCCGCGATCCGCTCCCCGGCGACCAGCCCGATGGGGTCGTTGTTGTCGAATTCACCATGCATGGAGCCGGCCGGCGGCACGGCCGCCTTCCAGATGCCCGCCCGCGCCGGATCGGAGGAGGCGCCGTCGTGGCGCAACGCGGCGGCGGCGACATCGCCGGGCGCCGGGTCGGCGCGCGTGACCGGGAGGCCCAGCAGCACGGCGGCAAGCAAGCCTGCAGGTAAGGCGCGGTGGAACAGCCCGGTCACGGCCACAAATTCTGCGACCCGGGGTCACGCCGATCAAGTGGCCCCGGCGCCGCCGCCCTTAGGATGCACTCAGGCCCTCGGGCCCAGCGCGCGCGCCAGCAGCAGCGCCCCCTCCAGCCCCGCATCGGGGAGCAGCGGCGCGCTGAGGTAACGCGGGTCACGGGCGGGCCGCGGCAGATAGTCCCCGAGCGCGGCGTGCATCGCCTCGGCGACCGCCGCGCGCAGTCCCGCGGTGGCCATGACGCCCCCGCCCAGGACGATGCGGTGCGGGGACCAGCTGAGGACGAGACTCGCGGCCAGGTCCCCGAGGTATGCGGCCACGAGTGCGAACGTGCGCGGGTCCTCGGCCAGCGAGCGCCCGTCTGCGAGGCGGCGCGCAACGGCCGGGCCCGAGGCCAGCCCTTCCGCGCAGTCCTCGTGAAACGGGCAGCTGCTGGGGGCCTCATCGCCCGCGCGCCGCCGCAGCCGCAGGTGACCGGCCTCCGGGTGCAGGGCCCCGCGCAGCGCGCGCCCCTCGAGCGCAAGTCCGGCCCCGATGCCGGTGCCGACCGTCACGTAGGCGACGCTCGCCAGGCCCTGGCCGGCCCCGCACGCCTGTTCGGCGAGCGCGGCCGCATTGACGTCGGTGTCGAGGGCCAGGGGCGCCGGAAACCGTGCCGCGAGCGCACCGCGCAGGTCAAACCCGGCCCAGCCCGGCTTGGGTGTCGCGAGCAGCCGGCCGTAATCGGGGCCCGAGGGATCGAGGCCGATTGGACCAAAGCTGGCAACACCCAGGGCGGTCAGGGCCCGGCCCCGCACGCCCTCGCGCACAAAGGCCGTCAGATCCGCGAGCGCCTGCGCCGGTGTCGAGGTTGCAAAGCGCCCCTCGGCTAGCGGGGCACCCCCGGCATCCACCAGGCGGCACAGGATCTTCGTGCCCCCGAGCTCGATCCCCGCATACGCCGCAGCGGCCTGCGTGGCTGTCATGAGGAGCGCCGGCTTTCAGCTCATTCGGGCCACGCCCCTAGGCCGCCACCGGCTTGCCCTGGGCCTTCAGCCAGCGCAGCTGGCGCTCGTGCGCGGCCAGGTAGAGACCCATGGCAAACCCGAAGCTCGTCAGAAGGCTGATGACGAAGTAGATCCACGGCTGACGCAGGCCGAGCCGGCGACCGTCGATGATCGTCCACAGCGGGAACAGCAGCACGTTCGCGGTCACCAGGTCCTGCGAGCCCGAAGAGGCGGCGGGGTTTGCGAACAGCAGCTTCGTGAAGTGCACCCAACCGGCCTCGGCGGGATACGCCTGCACGTACTGCACGTTGAAGTAATAACCGAAGCCAAAGGAGCACACGGCGATGAGGTAATAGAGCGCCTCGAGCCCGCTCATCCCCGCCCCGCTCCACCCGGAGCGGTACAGGTAGGCATTCCAGTAGAAGAACAGCCCCACGAACAGCAGGCCGATCGCGAAGTGAATCACCAGTGCGTTCATCCGGTTATCCTTTCTTATGGGTCGGGAATCGTGCCGCGCGCGCGCAGCATCAGGCCAGCGCGTACAGGTACTCGACGAAGGAGCCCACCGCGCCGTCAAGTCCCTGCACCTTGGGATTGCTGGACTCGATGACGTAATACTCATCCGGTGCATGCGCTCCGGTGCCATGCCCCAGGCCGAAGTGCCCCGCCGGCAGCCTCAGAGGCGCATCGGTGAACACGTACCCGGGCCAGGAGCCCGCCGAGCGCGGCCATAGTTCCGACTCGACGCCGAGTTTCCTGTAGGTCGCGACCTGGGTCTTGATGAGGCGGCTGTTGGGGTCGGTCTGCGTCGGGTTGTAGCCGCCGCTCATGATGACCTCCAGGTCCCCGAAGCCGTGCTTCGCCAGATGCGCCTTGAGCTTCGCCAGAGTGTCAGTGGTGGTCATGTCCGGCACCAGGCGCATGTCGATCTTCGCCACCGCCCGGTGCGGCAGCACCGTCTTGCCGCCCGGGCCGGTGTAGCCGGCCACCAGGCCCTCGATGTTGATGGTCGGCTTGGACTCCAGCAGCACGAGCGAGTCATACCAGTTCGTATCGTTGACCCAGCGCTTCACCCCGAGGGCTTCCTTGATCTGTGCCTCGGTGTTGCGGTCGGCGCGTGCCTTGATCATCGCCAGCTGCGCTGCGCTCAGGGGCTTGACCTTCTCGAAGAAGCCGGCGACCGCGGGGGTGTGGCCATCCTTCTCCACCAGCGTGTTGAGCGCCTGCACCAGGTGCCAGGCGGGGGAGTCGACCTGCGCCTCGAGACTCGAGTGCACGTCGTGGGAGGGCCCGCGCCCCCATTTCTCCCCGCTCGAGATGAGCTCCAGCTCCACGACCCCCTTGGCGCCGAGGGAGACCTGCACGCTGCCGTCGCGCTCCTGGCCGGCCTCGGGCATGAAGACGCCGCTGCACTTCTTCAGCTCCGCGAACACGCGCGGGGTCTGCACGACCTCATGGAAATGCGGCGAGCCGATCTCCTCCTCCCCCTCGCACACCAGCACCAGGTTGACCGGCAGCTTCTTGCCGGCGGCCTTGAACGCCATGAGCGCGCTCAGGAAGGAGTTCTCCGGTCCCTTCTGGTTCACGGCCCCGCGCCCCATGCACACCGTGCCGAGCCCCTCCTTCTGCACCAGGCGCGCCTCCAGCGGCGGGGAGCTCCATTCCTCGGGCACGAACTGCTTCACGTCGTACATGAAGTAGATTCCCATCGTGGTGGCAGCGCCGGCGTCGATGCGGCCGAAGACCCCCGGCTTGCCCGAGGTCGGGATGATCTCCACGCCCGTGAAGCCCGCATCGCGCGCGAGCTTCGCCATGTGCTCCGGTCCCTGCGGGTAATTGCGGTTCTCCGCCGCGATCGAGGGCAGCGCGATCCACTCCTGCAGGCGCCGCACGTTCGCCGCGTGCATGCTGGGAATCTGCGCGAGCACCGCCGCCTTGTCGGTATCGGCCGCGGCGCGCACCCACGCCGGTGCCGCGGCGAGCGCCACGCCCGCCGCCGCGCCCTGCACAAAGCCACGCCGGCTGAGTCCGGCCTCCTGATCCTTCGCCATGCGCATCTTCCTTTCGGTAATCGGGTTGGTGATCGAGACTTCTTGCGCAAACCTACTGCCGGCTGATGGCGCTCTGGCCCTTGCGCAGCACGTATTTCTGGATCTTGCCGGTGGCGGTCTTCGGCAGCTCCTGCACGAAGTGCACAACGCTTGGCACCTTGAAGTGCGCCAGCCGCTCACGGCAGTGTGTCCGCAGGCTCTCCGCGGTGGCGCTGGCGCCGCTGCGCAGCACCACGTGAGCCACCGGGGTCTCGCCCCACTTCTCGTGCGGCATGCCGACGACGGCTGCCTCCATCACCGCCGGATGCGTGAGCAGCACGCCCTCGAGCTCGATGGAGGAGATATTCTCCCCGCCGCTGATGATGACGTCCTTGAAGCGGTCGCGGATCTCGACGTAGCCGTCCGGGTGCACAACCGCCGCATCGCCGGTGTGGAACCAGCCGTTGCGCAAGGCGAGCGCGCTCGCCTCCGGGTCACGGTAATAGCCCTTCATCACGACGTTGCCGCGCACGATGATCTCCCCGAGTGTGGCACCGTCGGCCGGCACCTCCTGCTCGGCCTCATCGACTACGCGCAGCTCCCCGGAGGTGATGAGCTCGACCCCCTGGCGTGCCTTCACGGTCGCGGACTGCTCGGCATCGAGTGCGGCGTGCTCCGGGCGCGACTCGCACACCAGGATGAACGGCGCGGTCTCCGTGAGCCCGTAGACGTGGGTGATGACCCAGCCGAGCTCGTCCTCGATGCGGCGGATGGTCGCCGCCGCAGGCGGCGCGCCGGCGGTCAGCACCCGCACGCCACGGCGCAGGCCGCGACGCTGCGCCTCGGGCCCGTGGGCGACCGCGATCAGCACCGTCGGCGCCGCGCACAGCAGGCCCACCTGCTCCTCATTCACCAGGGTGTAGACCGCGGCGGCATCGACCTTGCGCAGGCACACGTGCGTGCCGCCGGCCGCGGTCACCGTCCACACGAACGTCCAGCCGTTGGCGTGGAACATCGGCAGCGTCCACAGGTACCGCTCCCCGACCGCGAGGGGGTGGTGCACCAGCACGCCGACGCTGTTCATCCAGGCATTGCGGTGCGTGATCATCACGCCCTTGGGACGCGAGGTGGTGCCGCTGGTGTAGTTGATCGTCAGGACGTCGCTCTCGGCGATCGCCGGGCGGGTGAACTCGGGGGGCGCGGCCGCGAGCGTCGCCTCATAGTCCAGCCACCCCGCGTGCGCGCCCTCGAGCGCCACGAAGTGCTTGACGCAGGGAATCTCGGCACGCATCGCCTCGAGCGCGCCGATATAGTCCGGGTGTGCACACACGACGAGCGGCTCGCAGTGGCCGATCATGTAGCGGAAATCCGCAGCACTGAGGCGATAATTGAGCGGCACCAGGATAGCGCCGAGCTGCGGCACCGCATAGAACTGCTCGAGCATCGCGTGGGTATTGGGCGCGATGACGAGCACCCGATCACCGGAGCGCACGCCGAGGCGCTGCAGTGCGGCCGACCAGCGGTCGCAGCGCTCGAGGAACTGCGCATAGGTCAGGCGCAGCGCGCCATCGACGACGGCTTCACGCTCCGGGTACAAAAGGCGCGCGCGGCGCGCGAACTCCAGCGGCGTCAGGGGGACTTCCATGCTCGAATCCTCCGCGTCCGAGACTTCGGCGGAGGCCGGCGCAGGGGTCTTCAGGCGCGTAATCCGCGTGCACCGCATACGCGTGCGCCGCGATCGCTCCCCCGTGGTCTTCTTTCGTGCCTCTCGCCCGTGCCTACAGTATGCGGGGCGCGGCGGCTTCCGTCACGCGCACGGAAGGGATGCCCGGATCGGCGCGCGTGCGGCGGTGGGCCGGCGCACAAAGGCGAGGCCGCCGGCTCACGCCGGCGGCCTCGCAACCGGCTACCCCCCGCATCGAAGCACGCGTCAGAGCGATCGCAGGAAGTTGATCAGCGCCTGCTGATCAGCCGGGCTGAGGGTCGCGTAGCTCTGCACGACCTGGTTGGCCTCGCTGCCGAAGCCGGCGTGCGCCCGGATCGCCTGGATCAGGTCGCTGGTGCGGCCATCATGCAGGAAGAACACCCGCTGTCCGAGACCCCACAGCGGCGCGGTGCGGAACTCATCGGGCCCCGCCGCGCCCTGGGTGATGCCGTCCGCAAGTCCCGCGCCCATGTGATGCACGAGCAGGTCCGAGTACAGCGGCACACTCTTGTTGGAGATCGCCGCATTCGGCAGTCCGCGCGTCGTGCTCATCGGGGCGGTGCTGAGCGCCGGGGTGTGACACAGCGCGCAACCGACGCTCGCAAACACGCTGCTGCCGTGCTGGGTCACCGCTGTCGGGGCGGCCGGCTGCGGCGGCGCGAGCATGCGCATGAACACCGTGAACCCGTCGATGTCTGAGAGCACCGCGGTGGGCGAGGGAGGATCGGCGGGGTTTGGGATGTTGAGGGTGTCATTGGGGGACGGCCTGCCTCCCTGGCAGCTGCCCGTCTCGTCGCGCTCCTGCGGGAACAGGTCGTTCGAGATCCCCATCTCCACGTTGTAGGCCTCGCCGGCGAACATCAGCAGCGACTTGTTCTGCGCCTTCCAGCCAAAGCGCGTGATGGTGCCGTCATTGCCGCTGCGGTTAACGGCGCCGCCGATGATGGCGTTCGGGTGGCCGCTCACGCCGAAGCGCTGCTTGCCGGAGCTGTTGGCGCTGGCGTTGGCGAGAATGACCGCGTCGGGAATCGCCTCGATCAGACCCGCCCCGAAAATGGGGGTGGGAATGCGAAAGACGATATTGCGGTTACCGCCCTGCCCGCTCAGCGGGTTGCCCGCTGGCAGGAAGCTCGGCTGCGTGAGGGTGCAGCTGCCCGCATCCGCGCGCCCCGTGATGACAAACAGGTCATGGACCCCCCCATCGGCGCTGCCGTTGGTGGTCACGAAGCGCGCCTCGCGCACCGGTCCGTTGCGGGCGATGAACCACGGCATCTGATTGCTCGCCCCGTTCGCGTTGGCCACGCTGTAGAGCGGGTTGGTCGGCGGGCTCGAGCCGCCCACGAAGGGCTGCGAGTGGCAGGAAGAGCAGGAATTGGAGTTGAAGCGCGGGCCGAGCCCCTCATCCGTTACCCCATCAATCTCGGTGAAGCGCCGCAGTCCATCCTGGTAGAACAGCAGCTCCTCGGCCGACAGGCCCGGCAGGGAAGGCGGTGGCCCCCCGTCGGCGCTGGTCTTCCTCACCCCCGGATCGGCCACCTGCGCGAATGCGCTGACGGTCCCGGCGGCACAGATGCCGAGCACGAGTCCCCGGACCGCACGACCCCCGCACGCGTTATGTATACGCATCGGTTCATCCTCCCTGTGATATCAAGCGCGACAGGTGCAGCGGTTTACGCGCGGCCACCCGATGTGTCGAGCTGTCGCGCCTTTACGACGCGGTTTGCGGAAGCTGAAATTGCCGCAAAAACAGCGGCAGCGGCGCAGTTTGCGCGCCGCGGCGCGCCGCGCCGCTGAGTCACAAGTTCATTGAACGAGTTGCGATTTCTAAGGACAGGTGGCAGCGTGTGATCACGCTGCGCGCAGCATCGCCTTCGTCATCGGAGGACGAGAGTGCAAGTTCGGTCACGGCTGACCTCGATCACGCTCACGGAGGAGGAACAAGGACAGCTCCGGCGGTGGGCGCGCAGCCCCCGCAGCCGGGGTGCGCTCGCGCTGCGCGCGCGCATCGTGCTCGCCTGCCGCAGGGCGCACTCCAACCGCGAAGTGGCGCGCCGCCTCGGCATCACCACGCAGACGGTGGGCAAGTGGCGCGCACGCTTCGTGGCGCGCCGCGTCGCCGGTCTGCTCGATGAGCCACGCAGTGGCGCCCCGCGCTCCATCAGCGATGACCTAGTGGCGGCGGTGCTCGCCAAGACCCTGCACGAGCACCCGCCGAACGCCACTCGCTGGAGCAGTCGTCGCCTCGCGAGCGAACTTGGCATCTCGCAGCGCGCGGTGCTGCGTATCTGGCATACCTTCGAGGTGTGAAACGCGCCCGCGTGGCCCGGCACGTGGCGCGCGCGGCTTTTAAGTCCTGTGCGGCTGCGTCCCGCGGCAGAGGCGCCTATCATCGGCTGCCGCCGGGTAGTGAAGATGGTCCCCGCAAGGTCGCGCCGATGCCCTCGCCCCCTGCGGCAGCGGTGCGCGCTACGGCGCGCCCGGTGTCGAGATCTGGGAGCACCAGGGCATCGCCCGCTTCACCTGGCATGGCGTGCCACTGAGCTGCCCGAAGGAGTAAGGCGTGGCGCCCGCCTCGATCGCCCGCAATGCGCGCGGGTGTGTTCCAATGACGCGCCCCGCAGGCGGGGTCACGACAACGGGGATCAACAGCATGACGGCATTGCGCGTTGGGTTCATCGGGCTTGGGAATGTCGGGGGGCAGCTGGCTGGTAACCTGCTGCGCCACGGCGTCGATCTCACGGTGCGGGATCTGGACGACAGACGCGTGGCGGCCTTCACCGCCCAGGGCGCACACAGCGCCGCGACGCCGCGGGCGCTTGCCGAGAGCGTGGACCTCATCATCACCTGCCTGCCCTCGCCGGCGATCTCGGCGGAGGTCATGGAAGCCCCCGAGGGGGTGCTCGCCGGCCTCACGCCGGGAAAGATCTGGCTCGAGATGAGCACCACCGATCAGGCCGAGGCGCGCCGCCTCGCCGCGCGCGTCGAGCAGCAGGGCGCCGCAGCCATGGACTGCCC
>Ga0335079_10006806_pt1 | contig 13064 bp, 11 predicted proteins | sample Lox_Sample_33_FD_206719 | JGI IMG/M metagenome (GOLD analysis project Ga0335079, IMG submission 206719) | Soil microbial communities from Loxahatchee National Wildlife Refuge, Florida, United States - Lox_Sample_3.3 | ecosystem: Environmental > Terrestrial > Soil > Wetlands | place: USA... | reverse complement strand
TCCCCTCGCGCTCGCGCAGATCCGCTGGCACCAGCAGTACCTGGCCGCGTTCCGCAGCCGGGGCTCGTCGGCCAACAACCACGTGATCGCCGAGGCGGCCGGCCAGCTCGTGGCGAGCTGCGCCTTCCCCTGGTTCGGCCGCAGCGCCCGCTGGCGCAGGCAGTCCGCGCGGCTGCTGGAGCGGGAACTGCTGCGCAACACGTTCGCATCGGGTATCGACCGGGAGCTGGCCACGGATTACCAGTGCTTCGTCGCCATGCTCGGCCTGCTCGCCGCCGCCGACGCCGCCGCGGCCGGCCATCCGGTTTCCGGCACCGCCTGGGCCCGGCTGTGCGCCATGGCCGACAGCGGCGCGGCCCTGCTCGATGCCCGGCTGCGGCCGCCGCGCCAGGGTGATGGCGATGACGGCCGCGCGATCTTGCTGGATGCCCCGGCCGAGAACCAGTGGCCGTTCCTGCTGGCGATCGGCGACGCCATGGCCGGCCGGCTCGGCTGGTGGCCGCGTCCGGGGGCGGACGCGGGTAGCGTTCTCGTCGGCGCGCTGGCCGGGTCGCGCCGCGAGGTTGCGGGCCGGCCGCAGCAGCGCCCGTTCCGCTTCCCGGACGCTGGACTGACCATCCTGCGAACGACCGCGGATACCTCCCCCGAGATCTGGTGCCGCTGCGACGGGGGGCCGCACGGGTTCCTGTCCATCGCGGCGCATGCGCACGCGGACGCGCTGTCGGTGGAGGTCCGCTACGGCGGGGTGGACATCCTCGCCGATCCCGGCACCTACTGCTACCACGGCGAGCCGCCATGGCGCTCTTACTTCAGGTCCACGATCGCCCACAACACCGCCGAGGTCGGCGGGCGCAGCCAGTCGCTCGAGGGCGGCCCGTTCCTGTGGCTGCGGCACGCGCAGACCATCCAGATCGCGGCCGGCGACCCGGCGCTGAACTGGGCGGCGGAGCACGACGGCTACGCATCGCTCAGCCCGCCGGCCAGCCACCGGCGGTCGGTGCGGCTCGACCCGGGGACGCACAGCATCGAGATCACCGACACGATCGCCGCCGCGCACGACATTAGGCTGGCGTTCCATCTCGGTCCGGACGTTGAGGCAGACCTCCGCGAGGCGAGCGCGGTTCTCGGCTGGCCGTCCGCCGCCACACAAGGCTCGGCCCGGCTGGAGTTGCCACGGGAACTGTGCTGGAGCCTGCACCGGGGCGAGACCGGTCCCATCCTCGGCTGGTATTCTCCCGGGCTCGGGCGTCGTGTTCCCGCGTTTACCCTTCTGGGACAAGGAAGCGGTACTCCCGGCGTACCGCTGATTACCAGGCTAATCTTTACCGATCCGGTAAAGCTGCCTGATTCGTCCGCTTCCCGGGAAGCCGTATCATGGTGCCCGTCCGGCACTATGGTCAACGCGGCGCCCCGGACCCCAGCGGAGGGCGGATGAGCCAGCAACCATTGAACCTGCGCAGGACCGTCCAGACCGTCCGGCGGCACCGGATCCTCGTCATCAGCGTGGCGGTCGCCGGCCTGCTCATAGCGGTCGCTTACTCCGTGCTAAGGCCCCCGCTGTTCACGAGTCAGGCGCTCGTCGTAATCCCGCAGGATGCGCCGAACATATCAACCGAGGTTGTCATCGTGAGCAGCGAGCCGGTACTGGCCCGGGCGCTGCCTGATATCCATCCGGCCATGTTGCTGCAGACGCTGGAAAACCAGGTTCAGGCGAAGAGCCTGACGTCCGGCGTCATTTCGGTCAATGCGCAAGGCTCGACCGCGGCGCAAGCCGAGTCCGCCGCCAACGCAGTCGCCGGCAGCTTTATCTCCTACGTCGGGGCGGTGCACAGCCCGGTCGGCCACATATCGGCACAAATGCTGGCCAAGGCCTCGGCCACGACCGGATCCGGAGCGCTGAAGCAAGACATCATCTACGGGGTGATCGGTGCGCTGGCCGGCCTGATCCTGGGGACCCTCCTGGCTCTGGTCATCTCGCGCCGTGACCGCCGGCTCAGGGAACTGGCCGACATAGCGAACTCCATCGGCGTTCCCGTGCTGGCGGCCATCCCGGTCGACCATCCCGCCGATGCGGCGGGGTGGACGAACTTGCTCGACGACTACGACCCGGGTGCGGTGGCGGCGTGGCGGCTGCGCCAGGCCCTCGCGCAGCTGGGCGTGAGCGCCGACACGACGGACCGGGCCGGCAAGCCTACGTCGGTCACCGTCCTGTCCCTGTCGTCTGATCCGCGTGCGCTGGCTCTCGGCCCGCAGCTAGCCGCCTTCGGCGCGTCGTCCGGCATCTCGACCGCCCTGATCCTCGGCCCGCAGCAGGACACGAACGTCACGGCCGGGCTCCACGCCGCCTGCGCCGTCGCGCCGGGGTCGTCTGGCCGCTCGCCTCACCTCCGGACGTTCGCCGCCGACCGGGCGCATGTCGCCATACCGCCGGGGGCCAGGCTGGTCGTCGTCGTCCTGGTCGTCGACGCCGAGAAGCCGCGGCTCCCGGACACCATCTCCACCGCTGTCGCGGTGCTCGGGGTTTCGGCCGGCGGCGCGACCGCCGAGCAGATCGCCCGGGTGGCCACGGCTGCCGCCGGGGGCGGTCGTGACGTAGTAGGGTTCCTGGTCGCGGACCCCGAGTCTTCTGACCAGACGAGCGGGCGCATCCCACGGCCGGATCGGTCGGCGTGGCGCGCGTCGTCTCCCGGGTCCGGCGACCGCGTGTCAACGGGCAATCAGACGGTGGCCGACAAGGGCTAGTCGTCTGGGCTGTCAGCGGGGGGTAACAATCGATCGCACGGGTGGCTCGGCCCGGCAAGATACCCGGATCCCGGGCGATGGCGCGAGCGTATCGGGACCCAGAAGGCTTCGCCGCGCATTGCGGCGCCTTGCGGTGCTCGTGGTGATCCTCGTCCTGGTGTCCGCGGCGGCGACGGCGCGGGTACTGGTCTGGCCAGCCAAGGGGATGCCCGCACATGTCGATGCCATCGTGCTGATGGCCGGGCCGGGCGATCGCATCTCCGTGGCCTTGCAACTGGCCCGGCAGCGACGGGCCGCCGTGCTGGTCGTCTCGCAGGGCCAGCACGGCTACGGAGGTCCCTGCCTCCCGGCCATGCCGGGCGTGAAAGTCATCTGCTTTGAACCCGACCCGGGCAACACTCGAGGGGAGGCCGAGTTTGTCGGCCGCCTCGCCCAGCGCTACCGGTGGCGCTCACTGGTCCTGGTGACATCAGACGAGCAGGACACCCGGGCGCGGGTCATCATGCGCCGTTGCTTCAGCGGCTCCGTCTACGTGCAGACCGCATCGCAACCCTGGTATGACCTGCCCTATCAGATCGCCTACGGCTGGGCAGCGCTGTTCAAGGCGCTGCTGTTGGTCCGCGGTTGCTGAGGGCGCTCACGGGAAGAAGACCATGAACGCGCCAGGATTGGCGACCGGTGGCGGCGGCGGCGCGGACCCCGCCGGGGTGACCTCGACGTCCACCCAGCGGTTCTCCCCGCCGTCATTGACATCCCATCCATTGGGATATGTGGGGCTGGTACCGCCCTGGAAGTAGCAGCTGTTCCCGCCCGGGGGGTTGAACGCCTTCGCGTTGGAAGGCGAGGACAGCGGCCCGTTGCTCATGCCGTTGGTGGCGGGCCCGGCATCGCCCTGGTGCGAGCCGAAATAGCCGCGCGACTCCATGTAGAACACCTCGCCGCCGCCGTAGAAGACGGTCGCGATGTAGTTCCCGGCCGGCAGGACGACCCCCGGGCTGGCGTAGGAGTTGGCCACCCACCCGCTGGCCACCCCTCCCGACCAGGATGCGGTCAGGTTCGTGCCGCTGACCAGGCTCTGAGTGGTGGCGTTCCAGATCTGGGTGCTGGCCGGCAGGGCTTCGGCGAACGGGGGGCTGTAGAACCAGACGTTGTTCAGGGTGCAGGGCTCCGACAGGGTGAACTGGGTGCCCATGGTCTGCGATTCGGTGTCGATCGTGGACTGGGTGGGGAACACCGTCGGGTAGTTCGGCCACAGCCGGTAGGAGCCGGAGTAACCGTCGGGTGCGGTGTCGCTGACCTGGAGGTCCATCCAGAAGTTCGAGGAGTCAGAGCCCTGGTTCGGCATGGTCACCGACGGGTCGGTCCCCGCGACGCTGAAGGCTCCCTGGAACGAGGTGGGGGAGGCGGGGGCGGGAGCGGAGGCGCCCTGGTCCGAGTAGGCGAACAGCGGCCCGTTGGTGATGCCCGAGGCGTAGGGGCCGCCCGAGCCGAACTGGCCGTTGCTGTCCGGGAAGCCGCCGCTGAACCCGGTAGCGGCCTCATAGACGGCGGCGCCGACGCCGGTCACGTTGCCGATGCTCAGCTGGATCGGGGCCGGCAGCGGAATGTAGTTCCACTGCCCGGCGGTCAGGGTCCCCGAGGTGACCACGCTGCCGGGGACCAGGTTGCCTTCCGTCTCGCCGTAGACCTGCCATAGCGCGAACTTCTGCGGCGATGTCGGCTGGCCGGCCGGGCACACCCACCACCAGTAGCCTTCGAACCAGCAGGTGCTGGTGAGGCAGAACAGGACCCCGGCCAGGAAGGGACCCGAGTAAGAGACCGGGCTCGATGGCCCGCTCGTTGAGGGGAACAACCGGTAGGTGGCCATCAGCTGAATCCGTTCACGAACGCCGCGAGCAGCCAGGTGCCCTTGGCCGAGTTGTAGATAAAGCCAAGAAGGTCGGTCTGGCCTGCCGTGGTGCTCAGCGCCGGCTGCGGCAGATCGGCGGAGAATTCATAGCCGCCGCCCCAGGCGAGAGTAAATGGCGCGCCGGATCCCTGGGTCAGCTGGAAGATGATCTGCTGCCCGTTCTGCGAATTGGCCGGGTTGCCCATGGTCCGGTTTCCGCCCAGGGTCACCCTGAAGTCATTACCGAGCGAGGCGTCCACCGCGATCGTGGCCGCGTCCGCCAGCTGCACCACGGCGGGCGCCAGGGCGCCCTGCTCGACCGTCGTGGCCTGACCGGCCGCGCGGGCTGGCGTGGCGCCCGCATTGGCCAGGGCGGCTCCGGCGGTCGTGCCCGCGGCCGCCACCCCGATGACCCTGACGACCTTTCGCCGGCTCAATGCCTGCGCTGAGCCTGGTGCGTGCCGCCGTATAACGGACCGGTGCCTCATGACGACTGCCCGCCCATGCTGCCCTCGCTATTCATCAGAAGCTTTTCCAGCCGCCGCACAGATGGGCATGCCTCGCGGCGGTGACATCGGCGGCAACCGACCCATGCTGGTAGATGCCGAGGTCTTCGGGTGAATAACCCCAACGACCGTTCGCGTAATCGAAGACGTCTTCCGTCGTCGCCCGCCCGGCCGGGGCGCCGGAGACGGTCGTCGTCACGATGGCCGCGTTGCCGAACACCGTGATGGCCTTGATGACCCTGGGCGCGCCGGAACCGGCGGGGGAGCAGAGCTCATGAACTCCGGCCCACACCCGCGCCGGGATCTGCCGCTTCGCCACCGGGGCCAGCAGTTGCCAGGAGGCCGTGTACCGGCTGGCCGAGTACACGGCGTAGAAATGCGCCGCGGCCGGACGCGCGGCGGCCTTCACCCCGGCGGTAATGGACGGTGCTAGCGAGGCGGCGGTACCCGCACGCGGAGTCCCCGCCGAACCGCCTGCGGCCGAGGCCGGCCCCGCGGAGTGCGGTCCCGCGCTGCAGCCGACGACACCAGCCGCCAGCAGCGCGGCCAGCAGCCCGCTGGTAAGGCCCTTCGCAAAGCCCATCGTCGTGACCGTCCTTAGGAACTGGGGACCAGGGCCAGGCCCTAGCTGGGCGTGACCTCGACATCAACCCAGAAGTTCTCGCCGTTGCCGGCCGAGGCGTAGGTGTCGGGGTAACTCCAGGAGCCCGCGTTGTAGGTTGACTGCCCCGGGGACGTGGCGGCGGACGTTCCCGGCGCGGTCAGCGGCCCGGCGGTGATGCCGCCGGCCCCCACGCCACCGCTGCCCCAGTAACCGGTCGTGGCCTGGTACCACTCCGAGCCGCCACCGTAGAACACCGCCACCTTGTAGTCGCCGGCGGGGAGCGTGACGCCGCTGTAGGCACACGACACCCAGCCGGACCCGGCCGCTCCTGACCAGGCGGGCGAGTTGTTGTCGGTGCCTGAGACCTCGCTCTGCGAGCCGACATTCCAGATCGCGCACCTGGTTGGCAGCGCGCCCGCGCCGGACGCGGAGTAGAACCAGATGTTGTCCAGCGTGCCGGGCTCGGACAGCTGAAACTCCGTGGCCAGGGTGTAGCCCGCCGTGTCGGAGTCGAGATGCCCCGGGATCGTGGGGTAGCCCGGCCACAGCCGGTAGGAGGTGCCCTGCGGCGGGTTCGTGTCGACCTGGAGGTCCATCCAGAAGTTGCAGGAGGTGGACCCGTAGATCGGCATCACCGCCGTCGGATCGCTGCTCGCGACGCTGAACACGCCCTGCGCGGTGTTGAACGGAGACGGCCGCGACCCCGACGCGTCCGAGTAGGCGGTCAGCGGGCCGCTGACGATCCCCGCGGCGTAGGTGCCACCACTGCCGAACTGATCGTCGGTGTCGGGGAAGCTGCCGGTGAACCCGGTCGAGGCCACGTACGTGGCGCCGATCGCCAGCGGCAGCGGCGTCGCCAGCGCGACGAAGTTCCACTGCCCGGCCGACAGGCTGCCCGATGTGACCACGCTGCCGGGGACCAGGGTGCCGTTTTGCCCGCTGTAGGTCTCCCAGAGCGCGAACTTCTGCGGCGACGTCGACTGGCCGGACGAGCAAACCCACCACCAGTAGCCATCCAGCCAGCACCCGCCCGCGGTGACCGCCCAGACGACGCCGCACACGAACGGGCCGCTGTAGGAAACCGGGCTGGCCGGCCCGCTCGTGGTGGGGAACAGCCGGTACTGGCCCGGGCCCTGGTTGACGGGCGGCGGCGAGGCGAACCCGCTGACGAACCCGGCGAGCAGCCACTTGCCCTTGCTGGCGTTGTAGATAAAGCCGAGCAGGTCGGTCAGCCCGGCCGTGGTGCTGAGGGTGGGCTGGGGAAGGCCGGTTGAGAACTCATACCCGCTGCCCCAGGAGAGCGTGAACGGCCCGCCGGTCCCCTGAGTCACCTGAAAGGTGATCTTCTGTCCGTCCGTCGGATTCGAGGGGGTGCCCATCGCGTGGTCTCCCGCGATGGTCACGCGGAAGTCGTTGCCCAGCGATGCGTTAACGGCGATCGTCGCCGCATCGGCCAGGTTGACCACCGAGGGCGCCAGCGCGCCCTGCTGGACCGTCGTGGCCAGCCCGGCGGCCCGGGCCGGAGAGCTAGCGGTCTCTGCCAGCGCGACTCCTCCGGCCACGCCGACGGCCGTCACTCCGACGACACTTCCGAAGATCCTTCTTCGGCTCAGTTCCGGAACGTCATCACGCGTCTGTCGCCGCACGCCAACCCCCTACCCGGGACCATTAGGTTCGCCTTGGCCCCTGATTCATCCGCTAAATAGACCCTCATCCGGCCTGCCCGGTTCACAGCAATGGCCAGCCGGATCGGTTTCACGCGCACCTGGCCGCGGATCACGGCGCGTTGAACACCAGCATCGCGTCGGCTGGTGGCGCGCCGAACAGCGACGTGATCAGGTCCTCGTCGAAGTTGCTTTCGTCCTTGATGCTGATGAAGTCGCGGATCGCCGTGCCGGTGCAGCGGGCGTCCACCAGCGGCGCGCCCTGGCCCGCCATGAGGTCGCGCACGTCCACGGTGCGGAAATCCACGCTGTAACGCGCCAGTCCCGACGAGTTGGGGATGGAGGTGTGCAACTGCGCCCCGGAGAACAGCAGGACCTCGCCGGGCGCGGGGAGCGGGATGATGTCGACACCCGGCGTATGGTTGATCGCGCTCGGGCGGGCCTGGCTCTCCTTGCCCACCGACTTCGCGGTGTTGAGCCGCCTGGCGTTGTTCTCGTAGTAGTCGAAGTCGCCCGACGTGTTCGGTACCTGCCGCGCGAAGCTCGCCAGGTCGAAGCTCATCGCGTTGGTCTCCCGGACCGGGAAGACCGGCAGCCACCAGTTGATCTGCTGCGCGGGCGCGCTGTACCAGACGTCGCGGTGCCAGGGGAAGGCGAAGGCGATGCCGGTCGTCAGGTGACCCGACGGGAACGAGGTCCGCGGCTTGGGCACGTCGTAGTGCGTGAATTCCGGCTCGAAGCCCGCCTCGGCAATGATCGCCCGGACCAGTTCGCGCGACCGTTCGGCGTGAATCCAGCGGGGCTTCCAGGCTCCGAGGATCTTCGCCATCTCGGCGGGCTCGATGTGCTCGTGCACGTGCTGCGGGTCGTGCGGTGCGAACAACTCGGTGAGCTCGGCCCGCATGTACTCGACGAACTGCTCCAGCATCCGCAGCCGGGTCAGGATGACCAGGTCTCCCGAGTAGAGCCGGTTTCGCAGCTCCTGCGCCGGAATCTGCGGGTCGGTCAGGATGGAAGGCATGGGGTCCCCCCTTTGCGAGGTAGCGACGATAACGAGATGATCAGCTTCGAGCAGGTGAAGGCCTCGGCATAGCGGGCGCGGCACTCGACTCCGCGCAGCCGGGCCAGCGCCAGGAAGGTCTCCTCGCCCCACCAGTCGCGGCCTTGCTGGGACGGGTAGCACTTGTCGAGCAGCTCGGCCTTGCGCCGGGCAACTTCATCGGTGAGCGGGAAGTACGCGTTCGGGCGGGACATGTCCCCGTCCCACTTGGGGAGTTCGTACGCCAGGTAGACCTGGTCACGGAACGCGGTCGGCACGATCTCGGCGATGGTCCGGTGGTCCTGGTGCGCGTCGCCCGGGAACGGCGCCAGGATGAGGTCCGGCCCGAAGGACCGAGCCGCCCCTTCGATGACCTCCTTGACCTGGCCCCAGACGGCCGGCAGCCGGCCCTCAGGCAGGTCGTGCAGTTCGACCTCCAGGTCGGCGCCCGGCGTGAACGCGCGGGCCGCCACCCGCGCCTCCTGCTGCCGCTCCGGGCTGCCGGTCAGCAGCACGTACCTGACCCGCAGCCCCGGGTGACGCGCGGCCAGGCTGAGCAGGACGCCACCCGCCGCGATCTCGATGTCGTCGGGATGCGCGCCGATAGCGAGCACGGACAGCGGCGCGTCCGCGCGGGGCCCGAGCCGCAGCGTGATCACGCTGACACCGCGACATCGGAAGTCGGCATCCCCGCGCCGGGGGCTGGCATCTCCGCGGCCGCCCCGGCCGCGCCCGAGCGCTCCGGGTCCCAGACCATCCAGGGGCAGTTCCCCTGGTGGTACATCTCCTCCAGCCGGGCGCGTTCCTTGACCGTGTCCGCGGGCGACCAGTAGCCCTTGTACGGGTAGGCGAGGACCTTCTGCCGCGGGACCAGGCGCACCAGCACGTCCTCGACCAGATCCTCGCCCTCGTTGAGGTAGTCGAAGATCTCCGGCCGCAGCACGAAGTAGCCGCCGTTCTCCCACTGCCGCAGCTCCCGGACCGGGGTGACCTGCGTGATCAGCCCGTTGTCGTCGACGTCCACCACGTGGTGCGAGGACTGCGGCGGCACTGCCAGCAGGCTGACCAGGGCGTCGGTGGCCGCGAAGCGCGAGATCATGTCGGGCAGCGACGCGTCCGTGAACACGTCGGCGTAGTTGGCCAGGAACATCTCCTCGCCCTCCACGAAGCGGCGGACCCGGCGCAGCCGCTCGCCGATCGCCGAGTGCAGCCCGGTGTTCACGAACGTGATGCGCCAGTCGGAGATGTCCGTCTTGAACAGTTCCACCTGCCCGGCGCCGCCGTTCAGCACGAAGTCGTTGGACCTGGTCTCGTCGTAGTTCAGGAAGAAGTCCTTGACCGCCGAGGCGCCATAGCCGAGGCACAGCACGAAATCCCGGTGCCCGTAGTGGGCGTAGTAGCGCATCACGTGCCAGAGCAGCGGACGGTCCCCGATCATCGCCATGGGCTTGGGGGCGTTTGTCAGCCCGTCCCGCATCCGCATGCCCAGGCCACCGCAGAAGAGCACGACCTTCATAACCAACTTCCCTTCGGGCGACCCTTCCGGACGCCTTCGTGGGCCGCCCTGGCGGGCGGCCTGGTTCAGACGACTTCGAGCGCGGGGATCGGGAAGACGAGGCGCCCGCCCCAGGACCGCACGTACGCAAGTTGCTCGGTGATCTCCTGCCGCAGGTTCCACGGCAGGACGAGGATGTAGTCGGGCTTGGTCTCGGCGAGGCGTTCCGGCGGATAGATGGGGATATGCGTGCCGGGCAGGAACTTGCCCTGCTTGACCGGGCTCCTGTCGACCGTGTAGGAGAGCAGGTCGGACCGGATACCGCAGTGGTTCAGCAGGGTGTTCCCCTTGCCCGGGGCCCCGTAGCCGGCCACCGTCCGGCCCTCCCGCGCTGCCCCCAGCAGGAACTCCAGCAGGTCGCTCTTGATCCGCAGCACCTCGCTCGCGAAGCCGGCGTGCCCGGCGACCGTGTGCAGGCCGGCCGCCTCCTCCGCGTCGAGCACGCCCTTGACGCTCTGCGAGGGCTCGCCCGCGGCATCGGCCGGCCGCGCGTAGGTCCGCAGCGAGCCGCCGTGGGTGCCGAGTTCTTCGACGTCGACCACGCGCAGGCCCGCGGTTTCCAGGGCGCGCGAGGCGGTCAGCAGCGACAGGTAGGAATAGTGCTCGTGGTAGATCGTGTCGTACTGCCGCCGCTCCATCAGCCGCAGCAGGTGCGGGAACTCCAGCGTCACCACCCCGGAGTCCTTGACCAGTGCGCGCAGCCCGGCCGCGAACCCGCGGATGTCGGGGACGTGCGCGAAGACGTTGTTCGCGGCGACCAGGTCGGCGGGCCCGTACTCCGCGGCGATCTCGTGGCCGGTCTGCGGCCCGAGGAAGCGGACCACCGTCCGGATGCCCTTGGCGCGGGCGGCCTCGGCGACGTTCCCGGCCGGCTCGACACCGAGCACCGGGATGCCAGCCGCGCTGAAATGCTGCAGCAGGTAGCCGTCGTTGCTCGCCACCTCGGTGACCAGGCTGCCGGCGGTAAGGCCGAGCCGGGCGGTCATGTCGTCCGCGTACCGCTTCGCGTGCGCCACCCACGAGTCCGAGTACGACGAGAAATACGCATAGTCAGAGAAGATTTCTTCGCCGGGTACGTAGGCGGGAAGCTGGACGAGCAGGCATTTACCGCAGAGCCGTACGTGCAGGGGATAGAAGACCTCTGGCTCGTCGGTGCGATCAGCGGGAATATAGCTCTCGCATAGCGGAGACATTCCCAGGTCGACGAAGGTAAGCGTCAGTTCCGTGCCGCACAGCCGGCACGCATGTCGTGAGGACATGGCCCCCCAAAACTCTGGCTGGCCAATTGCCGGTCGTCCCGAGACGACCGGCATGAGCCGCCAGCTCTATTTGCTCATCACAGGTTCATCGAATTTATTCAGGACCGGGAATGCCGGGCAAACCCCGGATGCGGTAGATTCGGCGTGGCCCGATAATTAACCCTTTCGCAGTTCCCGCCGGGGCGGAGGACCTGAATGTGTAACCACGAGTGCCGGGCGTGCCGCGGCCGCCTCGGCGATCTGGTTCTCGACCTTGGCGAGCAGCCCGCTTGCGACTACTTCCCGAAATATGACGATCCAGCCCAGGATCCGGTTTACCCGCTGCAGATGTGGCTGTGCTCATCGTGCGGCCTGGCGCAGCTGCTGACCGACCCCACGGTGCCCGAGGAACCCAAGGGCGCCGAGCCCGCGGCCCTTGTCCGGCAGGCGGAGGACGCGGTGCGCCGGGTCGCGGCGGCCGGGCTCCTGCCCGCCGGCGCCGGGGTCGCGGAGCACGGCAGCCCGCACGGCGGTTCCTGGCTGGGGCTGCTGGCCGGACGAGGGCTCGCCCCGGTACCCGACGCGGCGGAGGCGGACGTCGTCCTCGACTGCTTCGGCCTGATGCACGCGGCGGACCAGGCCGCGGCCCTGGCCGAGCGGACCGCTCGGGTAGCGCCCGGCGGGGTGCTGCTGCTGCAGTACCACGCGCTGGCCACGATCATCCGCTGCGGGCAGTGGAACGCGCTACGGCACGGGCACTATGCCTACTACTCGGCCACCGCCCTGGCCGCCATGCTGGCCGCCAACGGGTTCAGCCCGCGCATGGCGTGGCAGTTCGAGCTCTACGGCGGCACGGTGCTGCTGGCCGCCGCCCGGGACGCCGGCGCCAGGCCCGGGCCGGATGGTTCCGTGCCGCCGCTACTGGCGGATGAGGCGCGGGCCGGGGTCTGTGATCCTTCCGTGCTCGGCGGCCTCCAGCACCAGGTGGAGATCCAGGCGGCCGCGCTGCGCGACTGGCTGGCCGCCGAGCGCTCGGCCGGGAAGGTCGTCCTGGGATACGGTGCCGCCTCCCGGGCGGTCGCGCTGCTGCGCCGGGCGGGAGTGGATCACACGCTGCTGCCCGCGGTGGCCGACGCCTCGCCCGCCAAGGAGGGCCTGCGGATGCCGGGCACGGACATCCCCGTTGTCAGCCCGGAGCGGCTGGCCACGGACCGGCCCGACGCCGTGCTGCTGTTCGTCGCTGACCTGATGACCGAGGTTCGCGCGGCATTTCCCCATGTCGAGGCGGCGGGCGGCCGCTGGGTCACGGCCGAGGCCATCGGCGCTGGCGGCTGACCGGCCACGCCCGTCCGGCCGCAGTTCAGGAGGCTTGCAGCAGCACGCGCAGCCGCTCGAGGCAGCGTCCGCGGGTAGGCCCGATGCTGCCGACCGGAAGCCCCAGGCGGTCCGATATCTCGGCGTAGGAGGCCGGGGGATCAGCCATGAGCAGCTCAACCAGTCGCTGCCAGTGCCCGGGCAGGCGCGAGACAGCCTCACGAACGGCCTGGGCCCGCTCGTTGGCCAGGAGCCGTTCGTCGACCGCTGGCTCATGCGCGACATCGCCGAGGTCGGCGTCGTCATGGACCAGCACGAACTTCTTGCGCGCGGCCAGGGTGCGCAGGCATTCGCGCCGCGCGGTGACTGCGAGCCAGGAGGCCAGGCGAGCCGGGTTCTCCAGGCGGTCGATGTGCTCGAGCAAGCGGAGCCAGGTCGCCTGGGCGACGTCGTTGGCGTCACTTTCCACGAGCCTGAAATCCCGGGTCATGGCCCAGATGAGCCTGGAGTACTG
>Ga0335079_10006804_pt1 | contig 13067 bp, 10 predicted proteins | sample Lox_Sample_33_FD_206719 | JGI IMG/M metagenome (GOLD analysis project Ga0335079, IMG submission 206719) | Soil microbial communities from Loxahatchee National Wildlife Refuge, Florida, United States - Lox_Sample_3.3 | ecosystem: Environmental > Terrestrial > Soil > Wetlands | place: USA... | reverse complement strand
CTGTAGACGCGGACTTTGCGATGGCGCGCCGACATGCCCCACTCGGCGGCCAGCCAGCCGGCTTTCAACATCCGTTGCAAGGCGGGGTATAACGAGCCTTCTTCGATGGCCAGCAGGTCGCCGGAGCTGCGCATGATGACCTGGGCGAGCGCATATCCGTGGAGCGGTCCGCGGCGAAGGGTCTGAAGCACCATCATTTCCAGCGCTCCGGGGAACAGGTCGCGTTGATTGCTTTCCATAGTTGTTTGAGCTATGCCTAGCGCAAACAACTATGGCAGATGGGGAAGTTTTTTTCAACCGTGGAGTGGAGCTTAAGCCTCGACGGCGGCGCGCGTAGGACGCCAGAAGATCAGGCCTACGACGATCGACAAAATCTGCACAGCCACGATCAAAGCCACGCACACCGGCCAACCGCCGCGCGCCCAGAAGTGTCCCGGCACTTCCGAACCGCAACTGCCGCCCAGGTAGTAGAACATCACATACAGTCCGACCGCGGCGGCGCGCGCTTCCCGCGCCACGGTGCCGATATAACTGGTGGCCGCCGATTGCGAGATCCAGACACCGGTGCAACACATGGCCAGACCCGCGACCACTGCCCAGAGATTCGGGATGAGCGTCAGCGCCATCCCCGCCGCGCCGGACAGTGTCGCCATGGTTAGCGCGAAGCGGTGCCCCATCCGGTCGATGACCCGTCCGGACATCGGGGTTACCGCAGCGCCCACGAGATACACCGTGAACACCAGGCTGAGTCCCCTGGTGGTGAGCTTGAACGGAGGCGCGGCGAGATGGAAATTGACGTAGGTGAATGCGGCGACGAGCGTAAACAGCAGTCCGAAACCGACGATGTAGGTGGCGGCCAGTCGCGGATCCCGCAAGTGGCGCAGCATGGCGCGCGCGACGTTGCCCTCGCCCGCCGGCGCGGCGCCGTCATTCTGTTTCCGCGCGGTACGGTGGTCTCCCGGCAGCCAGGACCACATGGCGATGCCGCCGGCCAGCGTCAACACGCCCAGAGCCACGAACGACCATCGCCAGGAACTGGCGGACGCCACGAACCCGGAGACCATCCTTCCGCTGAAACCGCCCAGCACGGTGCCGCCGACGTAAGCGGACATGGCGGAACCGGCGCCTTCTGTCCACTCTTCGTTGATGTAGGCGATGGTGACCGCGAAAATCCCGGGCGTGAAGACGCCCATCCAGAATCGCCAGAACAGGAGCTGGTTCAGGCCGGTGGAGGTGGCGGCCAGCAGCGACGGAAGGGCGAGCAGCAGCGCCGATCGCACGATCACCTGCTTGCGTCCCAGGCGGTCGGCGAGGATTCCCACCAGCGGGGCCGCCAGCACAACCGCGAAAGTCGAAATGCCCATCACACGGGTGACGGACTTGGCCGAAACCTGAAAGGCATCGGAAAGCATCGGCAGCAGCGGCTGCGGAGCATACAACGTGAGGAACGCGCAGAAGCCCGCGAACACGACCGCGAGAGTGCGGGTCGACGATCGGGAGCGCAACGAGACTGGGCTGGCGACGGTACCGGCCATGAAATGTTCATTATCTCTTGACGGCATCTCTTGATGTCTGGACGCATACTATACTGGCCCCTATGACGGAGGCGCTGGTGGAGGCGATTCGGAGCAGCAAACTGGCTGATGTCCGCAATGCGCTGAACGCGAAGGCCGGCATTCACCCGGCGGAGCGGTCCCGGGGCCGGCAGGGGACAAAGAGCGATCGCCTGCCCCAGGTTCTCGCACGGGCGGCGGTGATGTGCGCCGGACGCGCCTGGCAGCCGGCGCTGGAGTTGCTTCTCCGGCACGGGGCTGATCTGAATGGGGTATGGAGGGGATATCGCCCGTTGCACGCGCTCATCCAGGAACGGCCGCACGGCGAAACCAAACCCACGCCGGAGCGGCTGGCTTGCCTGGATTGGCTGCTGGCCAACGGCGCCGACGCGGAGCAGACCGGAGCGTGGCCGCCTTCGCGAGCCATTATCGTCGCGGCGTTCATGGGGGAACCGGAATTCGTCAAGCGGTTGGGCCGCGTGTCGAAGATCGACGGTTTCGCGGGCGCGGCCCTGGGGAACCGCAAGACGGTCGAGAAAGCTCTCAACGCGAACTCAAGCCTGGCGCGCGGGCGCGACCACGGCGGTCTCACTGCCCTGCAATGCGCGTGCGGTGGACGCATGCCGCGCGGCGAGTACACGGCCATCGCCCGCCTGCTGATCGAAGCCGGCGCCGATCCGCGAGTGCGGACGAAATCGTGGGCGCACGAACTGGATGCGTCGTACTATGCGGCGGGCTCGAAAGATCCGGAGCTGTTCGATCTGGTGCTGGAGGGCGGCTGCGATCCGCAGGAAGCGCTGGGACACGCCGTTTGGGGCAAGCATTTTGCATTGGCCGAACTCGCGTTGCGGCACGGCGCTTCGGCCGATCAAGCGATCCACGAGGGCAAACCGCTTTTGAACAACCTGATCCGTTGGGGGCAGATGCAGCAGGCGATGTGGCTGATCGAGCGCGGCGCCAGCCCGAACGTCGCCGACAGCCAGGGATGGACGGCGGTCCACCAGGCCGCCTCGCGAGGCAATGCGCGCATGTTCGATGCGGTGCTCCAGGCCGGCGGCGACATCCAGCGCCGCGACAACCAGGGGCGGAGACCACTGGACCTGGCCAACGCGAAATTGCAGGCGATGGCGGCTGCCCGATGAGCGCGGCTCCGGAAGCCGGCGAAGCCAAACTGCGCCGGCGGTTGGGACCCTTCGACGCCACCATGATCGTGATGGGCGGCATCGTGGGGTCGGGCATCTTCATCAACCCGTACGTGGTGGCGAAGGCGGTCCATACGCCGTTTCTCATACTGGGCGCGTGGTCAGCGGGCGGGGTGCTGGCGATGCTCGGCGCCTTTATTTGGGCGGAACTCGCAACGCGCCTGCCCGAGGCCGGAGGACAGTATCTTTATCTGCGCGAGGCGTATCATCCGATGGTTGCTTTCGTGTATGGCTGGGTGCTGCTGTTGGTGACGAACACCGGCGGCATGGCGGCGGTCGCCGTCACCTTCGCGCATTACTATCGGGAGATCACCGGATTCGGCGGCAGCGATGGCGCAATCGCGGCGGCGGCGCTGCTCACGCTGACCGCGATCAACTGCCTGGGGGTGCGCGCAGGAAGTTCGGTGCAAAGCCTGTTGATGGTGCTGAAGGCCTCGGCGATCGCGGCGATGGTCGTGATCGGGCTGTTCTTCGGCGGCGGCCATGTGGCGGTCGAGCCGCTGCTCGACCGGCCGGTCTCGATGAGCCTGATCGCGGCTTTGGGCGCGGCCATGACCCCGGTGGCGTTTGCGTACGGCGGCTGGCAGACCGCCAGTTTCGTGGCCGGCGAGATGAGGAATCCGCGGCGCGACCTGTCGCGCGGCCTGTTTTTCGGGGTATTGGGCGTGGTGGCGCTCTACCTTTCGGTGAACTTCGTCTGCGTGCGGGTGCTCGGACCGGCGGGGCTGGAGGCTACCCGGACGCCGGCCTCGGCGGTGATGCGCGTGGCCCTGGGCGAACGCGGGGCGCAGTGGATCGCCATCGGCATCGCCATTTCGACGCTGGGATTTCTCAGCCAGGGAATTCTCACCGCCCCGCGGGTCTACTACGCCATGGCTCGCGACGGCCTGTTTTTCCAGACCGTGGGGAAGCTGTCGGCGCGGACGGGAGCGCCCATCGTCGCCATCATCCTGCAAGGGATTACGGCATCGGCGGTAGCGATTCTGGGGCGCTACGAGCAGATTTTGAACTACGAAGTATCGGTGGATTTCATTTCGTTCGCCTTGACGGCGGCCTCGTTGTTCATCTTCCGGAGGCGCGACCGGGCGATGAGCGCCGCGCCGGCTGAACTGTATCGCTCACCCGGCCACCCTTACACCACGCTGCTGTTTGTGGCCGCCTGCGCCGCGATCGTCATCAGCACGGTGGCTCACGATCCGACGCATGCGGCGATCGGACAGTTGATTCTGCTGACCGGTGTTCCCGTATATTTGTATTGGAGCCGGCATCGGAAGCGCGCGCCGGCGGCGTCCCGCAACTCATGAGATACAAACAGTCCGAATACATGTACTGGGCCAAAACGAATCCGCGGCCCAAATATAATCTTGCGACCAGCGGCGTAGGAGGGTTTCCGCTGCGCGATCTGCCCTTCGATTACTCGCGCCTGGACATACACGGCGACAACAAATACGGTTTCGGCCCCTTGAAGCGCGCCATCGCGCAACAGTACGGCGTGGACGCCGACTGCGTGGTGACGTCGGAAGGCACGTCGATGGCGAATTACCTGGCCATGGCCTCGCTGCTCGACCCAGGCGACGATGTGCTGATCGAGCAGCCGGTCTACGGATTGCTGGTGGATGCGGCGCAGTTTACCGGCGCGACCGTGACGCGCTTCCGGCGCAGCGTGGAAGACGGCTGCGTGATCGATCCGTCGGCGGTGCGGAAGGCCATGACGCCGCGGACGAAGCTGATCGTCGTCACCAACCTGCACAATCCGTCGAGTGTGCTGACGGACAACGGCGTCCTTCGCGAACTCGCCGATATCGCGGCGTCGGCGGGCGGCCATCTGCTGGTGGATGAGGTGTACCTGGATGCAGTTTACGAAGACAATCCGCGGTCGGCGGTACATCTCGCGGACAACGTAGTGGTGACCAGCAGCCTGACCAAAATCTACGGCGTGAGCGGACTGCGGTGCGGCTGGATTCTGGCGCGGCCGGATCTGGCGCGGGCGATGTGGCGGTTGAACGATCTGTTCGCGGCCACGCCGTCGCATCCGGGGGAGCTGTTGAGCGTAGCGGCGTTCGAACATCTGCCTCTGCTGCGGGACCGAGCCAGGCGGATCGTGGATGCGGACCGCGCGGCGCTCAATACGTTTCTGGATTTCGAGAGTGGCGTGGCCGGGCCGCGCACCAAACATGGGACGACGGCGTTTCTGAAACCGGTCGGCCGCGACTGCGACCACTTTATCGAAGCCTTGCGGTCGCACTACGAGACATCGGTGGTTCCCGGACGATTCTTCGAAGAACCGGGATATTTCCGCGTCGGCATGGGCGTGGATCACGAAATGTTCGTCGAAGGATTGAATCGAATTTCGCGGGCGCTCGCGTCACAGGCGTGAAACTCCCCCACAGATGAGCGGCACCGGCGGGCGTGCTACCGTCAAGACGGGGACCGTCATTTGTGAACTGGAAAGTCGCAGTTTTGGCCGCGGGGACGGCCTTGTTGGCGCAGGCGCAGTCTCCCAAAGTTTGTCTGATCAATCTGGAGCAGGCAATGGTTTCCACCGCGGACGGCCAGGCGGCCGAGAAGAAGCTCAACGCGGAATTCGGCCCCCGTAAAGCCGCATTGGAAGCCAAACAGAAGGAGGCCGCGGCGCTGCAGGAAAAAATCGACAAAGGCGGCATGAGCGACGAAGATCGCCAAAAACTGGTGGACCAGCTCGACGATAAGACCGACGAGATCGATCGCGAGACCACGCAGGCGGACGCCGATCTGCAACTGGCGCAGCGCCGGGTGCTAAAAGAGCTGGCGCCGAAGATGATCAACTTCGTGGTGCATTACATTCACCAGAAAGCCTACGACATGGTGTTCGACATCAGCTCGACGGATCTGCCGCGTCTGTACCAGGAGAATTCGACCGACATCACGGACGAGGTGGTGAAGGAATACGATCGGGCGATGGGCGTGAAGCCGGCGCCTCCGCCGGCGAGGAAGAAGTAGCAGGGGGACATCGAGCGAGCTCCGCTCCTGAGGACCGATTCGCAATCGATCCGCCGGTTGGCAAGCCAATGCCGCTTAGTTTCCATCAGGCGCCAGTTCGGGCGGAAATCGTGGGGCAGGCTTGCAGCCTGCGGCCGATTTCAATCGGCCTGGACGCCAACGCGCCAGTGCATCGGGTCGGGCCCGAACTGCATATGCAGTCTCACCGTGAGGGCGGCTGATTGCGGAGGCCGACCAGGCGAACTGCCAGTCGGCCGCAGGCTGCCAGCCTGCCCTACAAGGCCGCGCGGGTTTCATGGCCTTTGAGGGGCGAAGACCGGCTGTGACAGGTTCAAAACCTGCCCACAAAGGGAATCTAGTTTCGGAGGTCGAGGACCTCGAAGTGGAAGCGGTGCGGCGGAAAGAGCGCCGGTTCCTGCGGCGTCAGGCGCGACCAGGTGCGGTAGGCGCTGTCGGCCACGGTCGAGTTCAGACAAAAGAGGAACTCGCTCGAAACACATTTGATGGGCGGCGGCTGGCGAAAGGTGAGGCGCAAACCGACCGCTCTCTCCAGGGAGGGTTGTGAGCCGGCCGCGACGCCCTTTTCGGCGAGCAGATGGACAAAGCTGCACCGGCTGGCATGCGGCCAGAGATCGGGATGCAGGAGCGGGCGCAGGATGTCTTCGCACTCGAAGGTGATTTCGCACTGGCGGATCCATTCCAGGATGGAATCGCCCCAGAACCAGTTTGCGACCAGGCCCTGGTACTGCTGGGTCAGGGTGATGGCGAGATCGAATTTCCGCTGTTCCTGCACTTCGGCGGGGTCGTTGGTGACGCCGAGCATGTCTTCGGCTTCCGGCATCACCGACGCAAACTCTTCGGCTCCCTCCTCGGCGTCGCGTTCGAAGGTGTGCACCAGCAGCGGCGGGAGTTCATGCGTCTTATTTCCGGGAATTTCGATGTAGCCCATGCGCTCCGCCTCCCTCATACATATCGACGCTTCGAGCCACCCGTTTGTTTCAATTCGCACTAACATTAGCAGCCATAGTACCCAGGTGCTGATCTTGTGAACAAAAGCCCGGACAAAACCGGAGAGGGAACGTCTACGACACATGCAGATCCGTCAGGATTGCCGCTATGCGCTACGCCTAATCCGCAAGAACGCCCGATTTTCGGGATTGATGATTTTTGTGCTGGCGCTGGGAATCGGAGCCGATACGGCAGTCTTCCGGGTGGTTCATGAGACCATCCTCAAACCCCTGCCATTCCGCGATTCCTCGCGGCTGCTGGCGGTCTGGGACACATATTTGCCGCAATTCGCCAAAGTGGGTGTGTCGCCGGCGGAGTTGCAGGCGTGGCAGGCGCAGACGGATCTGTTCGCGGAGAGCGCCTGGTACCGGTATGTGCCGCAGGATGGCGGGCTGGCGTTCTCCGGGTCAGACCCGATGGCGGTGCATGCCGGTTTCGTCTCGACCAATCTGTTTCCCATGCTCGGGATTGCTCCCGCGGCGGGCCGCGCGTTCGGAGCGAGCGAGGATCCGCAATCGATGCTGCTGAGCGACCGCCTATGGCGGAGGCAGTTCCACGGCGACCGGGAAATTATCGGGAAGACGGTGCAGTTTAACGGCGGGGCGTTCACGGTCGTGGGCGTGATGCCCGCGGACGGGCAGTTTCCGGATTGGGCGGATCTGTGGCTGCCGCCGGGTCCGCTGATGGGCGATGAGTTGACCAATCCGGTACGCCACGCGATGGGATTTGTGGCGCGATTGCAGGCGGGCGCCGGAGAAGAGCAGGCCCGGGCGCGGCTGGCGGGAATCGCCAGGCGTCTGGCCAGCGAGCACCGGACAACCAGCACCGGATGGGGAATCCGCGTCAGCGGGTTGCAGGACGACCTGACGGGCAAGGTTCGCCCGGTGCTGTGGATGCTGCTGGGCGCGGCGTCGCTGCTGATGCTGATCGCCTGCGCCAATGTCGCCAGCCTGCTGCTGGCGCGGGCATCGGGGCGGGCGAAGGAAATGGCGATTCGGACGGCAGTGGGGGCCAACGCGGCGCAGCTGGCGCAGCAGTTGGTGACGGAGAGCCTGGTGCTGGCGCTGGCCGGAGGCGTGGGCGGCTGGCTCGTGGCCAAGCTGAGCCTGCTGGTGGCGATGCCGGAGCGGGCGTCGCTGGATGCCAGTGTGATGCTGTTTCTGTGGGCGACCACCATCGTCACCGGAGTCCTTTTCGGGCTGGCGCCGGCGATGCAGGCGGTGCGGGCGGATCCGCAGGCAGCCATCAAATCGGGCGCGGTCACCGGCAGCGGCATGGCGACAAGATCGGTGCTGGTAGCGGTGGAATTGGCGCTCACGTTGACGCTGGCAATCGGCGCGGGAGTTTTAGCCAGGAGTTTCGTACGGCTCATGGAGGTGAATCCAGGCTTCCGCCCGGAGGGGGTGGTGACGGCCCGCATCCTGGCGCCGCCTTCGCGCAAGCCCGCCGATTTGTTTCAACGCATGCGCGAGAAGCTGATGACGTTGCCGGAAGTGCAATCCATCGCGGAGACCAATGCGTTGCCGCTGATCGCCGATCGCGCGTTTACTTCGCGGTTCAACGTGCCGGGGAGTCCGCTGATCCATCCGGATTCGCTTCCGGGCGCGCAGATCCGCGTGGTGACGCCCGACTATTTCGCGACGATGGGAATCGAGATGCGGTCGGGGCGCGCGTTTACCGACCGGGATCTGGGCCAGGACGGCGTCATCGTGAACGAAAGCATGGCGCGGCGCTTCTGGCCGGGCCGCGACGCGGTGGGCATGCGATTCATCACCGGACCGTTTGCGGCGAAACCGGCGTGGTCGACGATTGTGGGTGTCGCGGCGGACGTGAAGCAATTCGGCCTGGACGCGGAGCCGAGCCTGGACATCTACTATCCGTTCATCGGCGCGCAATTTCTGGTGGTGAAATCGCGAGGCGCCGCGGGTACGCTGACGGCGGTGCTGGAGCGGACGCTGCACGGGGTCGACGCGGATCTGGCGGTCTCGGATGTGCGAACCATGGAACAGATCTCCGCCGAATCGACGCGCACGCGGCGGCTGACGATGACGCTGCTGGCAACCTTCGCGGGGCTGGCCCTGGTTCTGGCGCTGGCCGGTATTTACGGGGTGATGTCCTGGTGGGTGACGCAGCGAACGCGCGAGGTGGGTATCCGCATGGCTTTGGGCGCGCAGCAGCGAGAGGTGGTGGGGCTGGTGCTGGGCCACGGAATGAGGCTGACGGCGGCCGGCCTGGCGCTGGGAATCGCGGCATCGATGGCGCTGCGCTGGGTATTGGCCGGGATGGTATTCGAAGTCAGCGCGGGCGATCCGGCGACGTACATCCTGGTGACGTCGGCTATGCTGGCAGTGGCTGCCGCGGCCTGTTACCTGCCGGCGCGGAGAGCCAGCGGCGTCGATCCGATGACGGCATTGCGGGAAGAGTGACAAACGGCCACGGCAGTGTAAGACTGAACCCATGACTTCGAAGAGGCTGGGGCCCGTGGTGTTTGCCGCGGTGTGCCTGGCAATGGCTGGATACCATCAGTGGGTCCACCCGTTGGACTCCAAATTCATCGGACTGGTGCTGCTGGCGTCGGCCGGGTGGCTGGTGCCGTGGATGGCGAAGTTCGTCGCCAAGGTGAAGGTGGGGGATTTCGAACTCGATATCAAGGACGAAATCGCCAAAACACAGCAAGTGGCGGAGGCCGCCGCGGCGGCAGCCATGACCGGATCGGCGAAACCGCCGGTAAGAAGGAGGCGCCTGAAACTGCCGCTTGCCGGCATCGGACCTGGCGATGTTACGCACGTCTTGGAGGCGCCGCCATCAGACAAGCCCGCGGAGCACGGGCCGCCGGGCGGTGCTGACGGCGATCCCGATACGAGCGTCGACGCCGATTCGGATCCGAACAAGGGGAAATTCGGCGGCAAGCCGAATCGCGACGGGCTCCGGCTGAACGCGCAGGTACGGTCAATGGCGCAATCCAGCGAGTATTTTCTGATTCACGCCTGGGTAGGAGCGGATGCCGGGCAGAGTCCGTTGAGCGATGGGACTGAAGTGACGTTTTACCTGCATCCGACGTTTCCGGAACGCATGGTGAAGGCTCGGGCGGTGAACGGCGTGGCAGCGATTGACCGGCTGGCATGGGGCGCGTTCACGATCGGCGCCGAGGTCGGGAGCAGCAGGCTGGAACTCGATCTCGCCACGGATTTGCCGGACGCGCCAGCGGCGTTCCGGGAGCGATAGCGTCGAAAACATGGCGGGGCGGCGTGGCGCACCGAGCCGCGAGTACCAAACCGATGGCGTGGAGAGGCCGGCCTGGCGGGTTGAACAACCCGCCGCAGGCTGCCAGCCTGCCCTACAACGTTTATTTGTTGAAGGGCTGTTCGCTGATCCAGTGGAAACCGCGGCTGTGGAGCAGGAATTGCGATGGATCGATCCTGCGTAGCCGGATAGTGGATGGATCGCCGGCCCATTTTCCTGTCAAGACCAGGTGGGATGCATCGGGAGCGCTCCAGGTGTAGTCGTCGGCTCCGTTGACGCGCAGGCTGCTTGCCGCGTACTTCACGGGAAATGTCACCACTTCATCGGCGGCTGTGCGCACGGCCATGGAGGTTGGAGCTTCGAAGATGACCTTGCGCCAGTTGGATGGCGCGCCCGATTCGACGTCGTAGAGGCCGTAAAGCGGGGGCCGCTGGGGCGAGACGTAGACCTGATGGTAGAACTGCCATCCGGAAATGAGCTGGCCGCAGATCTGATAGCCGACGAAAAAGACGGCGAAAACCGCGGCGGAGAGGCGCAGCCAGCGGCGTTCGAAATGGACGGCGTAATCGGGAGCGGGCGCCGCCGGGCGATTGAAGACCAGGACGTTCAGAAGCCGCCGGAAGTCGGGCGCCATCAGAAAGACGGACATCAGCAAAAGATTGGTGGAATACAGCTTCACCGGGACGTCGTAACAGAAATTCAGAGCGACGACATTCGCCAGCACAGCAAAAGCGGCCATCGATCCGAGTGTGGTGGTGCGGCGGAACAGCATCAGAACGCCGCCCAGGGTTTCGGCGGCGCCGCTGAAGATCGTAAATGCCTGCGATGCTCCCATGAAGTTCCAGAGAACGCCCATGGGCGAGAACTCGCCATAGGGCTCGACGAGCCGGTGCAGCCGGGCGGGCTGGAATTGAAGGGGGAAGAGCTTGGCAAATCCGTATGCGAAGAGCGTGAAGGCCAGCGTGTAGCGGACCAGCAGGCGCAGCCACGGGTAGAGCTCGCGGTAGTGCGGCCGGCGGCGGTCGAGCACGGACCAGATCAGTGTCGCGGCGACGGCGATCAGCAGGTAGAGGAGGTTCTGAATGTAATCGAGCGTGGTGTCGCCGCTGCCGGTGGGGAAGTAGGTGACGCGCTGGCCGCTGAGATGGAAGACATGGATCGCCACCCAGGGGTTGATGGCATGCCACAGGGCTACGTACGGGCGCGCGATCTTCTCGCCGGAAGGAAAACTCTGAAAGATGCTGACGGCGCCAGTGGAGGGCAGCGAATAGAGCAGCAGATAGCAGCAGCAGAAGCGGAAGGCGATCCGAAGCCGCAGCGGCCAGGAGGTGGAGTCGTCCATTGGGAGCTATTGTAGGGGACCCAGGAATGACTTGTTTGCTGTACACTGTCGTGTATGCGAGAGTACAGCCCGATGGTAACGGCGCTGGTCGTGGCGCTGTGCGGCGCGGCTTATGCGCAGGACGCCGGCAAGGCGGTTGCGGGCCTGAGCGTGACCGGCGATGTCACATCGCGATTGATGCTGACGGCGGAGGATCTGGCCAAAATGCCGCGGCAGGCGGTAACCGCGAAAGAGGAGAGCGGCGCCACCGTACAGTACGAAGGTGTCCTGCTGCGCGAGATCCTCAAACGCGCGGGCGCTCCGGTGGACGCGCAGATGCGGGGGAAAGCGCTGGCCGGCTACGTCCTGGCAAAGGCGCGGGACGGCTACCAGGTGGTCTTCAGCCTGGCCGAACTGGAGCCGGATTACGGCAACCAACTGGTCCTTGTGGCCGATAAGCGCGATGGCGCGCCGCTGACCGGGAATCTGGGACCGCTGCGGATCGTGTGCCCGAACGACAAGAAGGGGGCGCGATCGGTACGGATGCTGGAGTCGCTCGAAGTCGTGCAGCTTCGGAAGTAGCGCCTCAGGGGCGGCCAGGCGGACTGACAGTCCGCCGCAGGCTACCAGCCTGCCCCACAAAAGCAGCGGACCATGGCGGTACGATAGCCGTGTGCGGATAGCGATTGCGGCGGTTGTTTTTTGCTCGGTGGCGGCGGGCCAGACGGCCATCGACTTCTCGTACGCCGGTTATGGAGGAAGCGGCGGCGTGCCGATTCCCGTTGTTCCGGGTGTGCTGTCGGTGCAGCCCACCGGCCGCGACGACACGGCACTTTTACAAGGCGCCATCGACGCGGCGTCCGCCATGCCGTTCGGCAGTAATGGGTATCGCGGCGCGGTGCTGCTGCGCGGCGGAAGATATCGCATCAACGGGCAGCTTCACATACGGTCCAGCGGCGTGGTGCTTTCGCGCGGCCGCGAGCCGGTGGTCCTGACAGCGGCGGGAACCAGCCGGCGGACGCTGATCGAGATCGGCGGCATTGTCGATCCCGAGACCGAGGCGGCGGTCGAGGTCACGGATGAGGTCGTCCCGGCCGGTGGATTTACGCTCACGCTAGCGGCGCTGGGTTCGTTGAAGGCCGGGGATCGCGTGGTGGTCACGCGGCCGAGCACGGTGGAATGGATTTCGGCTCTGGGCATGCGCGGGCTCCCCGGCACCTACGCCAATCAGCGGCTGGATTGGGCGCCGGGATCGCGCAACCTGGTATGGGACCGCACGATCGCGTCGGTGGATGCCGCCAGGAAGCAGATCACGCTGGACGCGCCGATTACCACGGCGATCGAAAAACGATACGGCGGCGGCACGGTGGCTCGCGTCGCCGCGAAGGAGCCGATCCGGCACGTGGGGATCGAAGGGCTGGTGCTGGAGAGCGACTTCGATCAGGGCAATCCGCGCGATGAAGCGCATTCCTGGACGGCCATTGCGCTCGACCACGTGGAGGACGCGTTCGTGAACGGCGTGGCAGCGCGGTATTTCGTGGGATCCGCGGTGTTCGTAGGGCCGCGCGCGCGGCGCATCAGTATTCTGCAAACGCGCAGCGAAGAGCCGGTATCGGAGCCGGCGGGGTACCGGCGCCTGGCATTCCGCGTGGAAGGACAGCAGGTGCTGGTGCGGCGGTGCCAATCGGATCACGGGATGAACGATTTCGCGGCTGGTTTGCTTGCCGCGGGACCGAACGTGTTTTTCGAATCGACTGCCAC
>Ga0335079_10006802_pt1 | contig 13076 bp, 9 predicted proteins | sample Lox_Sample_33_FD_206719 | JGI IMG/M metagenome (GOLD analysis project Ga0335079, IMG submission 206719) | Soil microbial communities from Loxahatchee National Wildlife Refuge, Florida, United States - Lox_Sample_3.3 | ecosystem: Environmental > Terrestrial > Soil > Wetlands | place: USA: Florida... | reverse complement strand
CGCCAGCGGAAAGATGGGGCCACCGCCCAGCAGGGGGACGCGCAGCGCCGCCGCTGTGATCGCGGCCAGCCCCACCGGGATGAAGCTGCGAGGTTTCCACTCGAACAGGAGCAGTTCGACCGCGAGCAGGATCGAGGCCACCGGGGCGGCGAACACGGCCGACATGCCGGCGGCTGCGCCGCTGACCAGCAGGGTCTTCCGTTCCGCTGCCGAGAGGTGGAAGGCCTGAGCCACCAGCGAGCCGACTGCGCCCCCGGTCATGATGATGGGCCCCTCCGCACCGAACGGGCCACCGGTCCCGATCGAGATCGCCGACGAGAGCGGCTTCAGCACAGCTACCTTCGGGGACATGCGGCTCTCTGCGATGAGAATCGCCTCGAGCGCCTCGGGAATGCCGTGTCCGCGGATCTTCTCGGAACCGTATCGGGCCATGAAGCCGATCACCAGTCCTCCGACGACTGGAATGAGCGCAGCAAGGAGCCCTAAGTGGTTGTCGGCGGGTGAGCTGGGCCGGACTCGGAGCGTTCCGTGATAGGCGAGCGCGGTGATGAGGTTGATGAGCGCGAGCAATCCCCAGGCGACGAGCGCGCTGGCGGCGCCGATAGCTAACGCGACCCCCGAGAGGAGGAGCAGGCGCGAGTCGGCGCTGAAATCGGCGAGCTGATCCCGAATGCGGGTGGGCGGCGAGGGTGAAACGGGAGGGCGTGTTCTCATGCGCGCACGCGTCGCGGTTGGGGCCGTTCGGGCGACGCGCGCAGCGAGAATGTAAGCATGGCGGCGCGACCCGCATCTACACCGGATATCCGCTCCCGGGTCCACCCCATCGCGCGACTCTCTGCTCGAACTAGTCCCTTCCTCCTCGCTCGCCCCGGGTTGCGACGAGGACGCGAGGTCATGGGCAGGCACGCGAGCGCCATGGTTGTGGATCCTGTCTCCAGAACCGCCGCAGTCCCAGGTGCATGCCCGAAGGGGTGGGCCAGCGGAACTTGACGGCTCGGCGCGTTCCGCAATTGGCCACCGCGCGTCGAGAGCTCGCGCGTAGCTTCTTCCTTGGGGACGCAGGAAGCGACCCGGCCGAAATCGAGGCGGCCGTGCGGCGCCTCACCACGGCATGTCGTAGCAACACGACCCGCCGTGGAGTGTGCCTAAGAGCCCAGCCCTTTCACAGGCGGACTTGGGGTGGCTCGTGATTTGCTCCGAGCGAGGCTGACCATGTCTGAACGCGTGGCACTCGTGGTGGGAGGTGCCGGGGCCGTCGGCGGGGCGGTCGCGCGGCGGCTCGCCTCGCGTGGCGCCAGGGTAGTCGTGAACTACTTCCGCAACGTGGCGGCAGGAGAGCAGGTCGTGGCCGACATCCGGGCCGCGGGGGGCGAGGCGGTTCCTGCCCAGGCAAACGTGCGAAACGAGGAGGACGCCGCTCGCGCGGTGGAGACCGGGGAACTGTTCTTCGGGGACATCAACGTTCTCGTGACGTGCGCCTGCGCCGGCCCGGCGGAGGTGAACCTGGGAGATCTCTCCCGAGACGAACTGCTGTTGCGGCAGCTCAATGCCCAGCTCATGGGCACTCTCAATGTCATCCGCATCGTGGCTCGCGGCATGGCGGCACGCCGAAGCGGTCGCATCGTGTGCGTGACCGGCAGACACGAGCCCCATCCGACGCTGGAGCAACTCGCCACCGCCAGCAACACACCCACGGCCCTTCTTGCGAGATACGCGACGCTTGGGCTCACCCCCTACACGATCTCTGCGTACGTCGTGGCGCCCCGAAGCGCTCTCGGCGCGGCGTCGTCAGGTGGACTCGCGGCCTACGCACGGACGAGTGATGCAAGGCTTGCCACTCCCGAGGACGTGGCGCGCACGGTCGCATGCATCGCCGAGAGCGAGGTGGCGAGCGCCATCTCTGCGGAGCTCATCCACGCCTGACGGCGATGCCGGCCGCCCCTGAGGCGCTCCGTCCGTGCCGCGGCCTCCGGACCGACGCCGTTCCCGGAGCAGCGCGCAGTTGAGGTCCGCTGGCGGGGCGCGGCAGTTCGCATCGCTGCATTCGCTTCGGACGAGCCGGCGAATCCCTGCCGCGGCATTTTGTGGAGAGAGGAACTGCGGTATCCTGTCCGCACCGCAAACCTGTGTGCTCTACAGCAGCGCTGCGACGATGAAGGAAGGTGAGTGCGAGTGGCTGACGTTGCCGTGCAGGTGAGCCCCCAGGGTGGTGCGACGGGGCACCTGGCGCTTCTCCAGCGCGTGACCCAGCAGATGACGGTGCACCGCAGGCTGGGAGATGTCCTCGGCGCCATCACTCGTGGGCTCCTCGAGAACGCGGACGCTGCCCTGGCGCGAATTTGGCTCTACGCTCCGGCCGCGGCGTGTGCCGTCTGCCGCGAAAAGTCGGGGGATGACCCGCAGTTTCAAGCGCCATCGCTCCATCTATGTGCGAGCGCCGGCGTGTTCGAGGGCGTCGTGGCCCCCCACCACGACATCCCGCTCGGGATGTTCCTCAGCGGTCACGTGGCCGAGAGCCGCGAACCCTTGCTCCTGAACGATCTCCCCGGTGAGCCCCGCGTCCGCGAACTGCCGTGGATCGCCGAGCATGGGCTCCAGGCGTACGCGGGATACCCGCTCTTGTTCAACGACGAGCTGGAAGGCGTGCTCGGCATCTTCCGCCGACAGCCTTGGCAGCTCGACGAGTTTCGCGCGCTCAGCATCTTCGCGTTACAGGCCTCCATCGCGATCAAGAACGCCACCCTCATCGAGGAGGCCGAGAATCGCAGCAAGCGTCTCTCCCTCGAGAAGGAGTACCTCGAAGACGAGATCCGGCAGCACCACGGCTTCGGCGAGATCGTGGGAAGGAGTGCCGCGCTCGCGGACCTGTTGCAGAAGGTGGAGAAGGTCGCGCCCACCGACACCACGGTGCTGCTCCTCGGCGAGACCGGCACGGGCAAGGAGCTCCTCGCCCGCGCCATCCACGGCCGGTCTTCGAGGCGAGACCGCCCGCTCATCAAGGTCAACTGCGGCGCCATCTCGCCTGGGCTCGTCGAGAGTGAACTGTTCGGGCACGAGAAAGGGTCGTTCACCGGAGCCTTCCAGCGTCGGCTCGGCCGCTTCGAGCTTGCGAACGGCGGGACCCTCTTCCTGGATGAAGTCGGTGATCTTCCCCACGACGTGCAGGTGAAGCTCTTGCGCGTCCTGCAGGAGGGAGAGTTCGAGCGCGTCGGAGGGACGGCCTCCCTTCACAGTGACGCGCGGATCATCGCCGCCACGAACCACGATCTCCAGGCCGACGTGGCAGCAGGCCGGTTCCGCACGGATCTGTTCTACCGGCTGAGCGTGTTTCCCATGCGCCTGCCCTCGCTGCGTGACCGCGTCGACGACCTCGAGCTCCTGGTGCAGCACTTCCTTGCCCACTTCGAGATGAAGCTCCATAAGCCCCTGCGTTCCCTGGCCCCCGAAAGCCTGGAGCGGCTGAAGCGGTATTCCTGGCCCGGCAACATCCGCGAGCTCCAGAACGTGCTCGAGCGCGCGTGCGTGCTCACCCAGACGGAAGTCGTTCAGGTCATGGATAGCTTCGGGCAGGAGTCCTCGGCCACGACGTCGCCCACCTCGGCTTCCACGTCAACCTCATCCGACCTGTGGAAGCTTGAGGACGTCGTCCGTGAGCACATTCTCCGCGTGCTCGGCTCGACCGGGGGCGTCATCCAGGGCCCGCATGGTGCCGCCCGTATCCTCGGGGTCCATCCCAACACGCTGCGGTCGAGGATGGAAAGACTCGGCATTCACGCCACGCACCATTTCTCCACACCGCGCACGTCGTCGTGACGTCCTGACCGCCAAGCCGCCCTTTCGCAAAGAGGGCTCTGCGCAAAATCAAAATGGTCGCCCCAGAAGCGACCGTCTCCTTGTTCGACGCTGGGATCGACGGTAGGGTCAAAAGCCGGGGGAGCGAAAGAGCCGAGTCCGATGAGGATTCCCCAGGGCTCGAGCAGCAAGAGTGGGTCGCGACCTTCTCACCGTTCGCTCTCCCGCAGAGAACATTCCGGAGCCTTCCGAACGGGCTCGCCCGGCCATGAACGAACCCGGATGTGCCTTATGTGGAGAAGACACTCGGCCGCGACGGCCCGGTGGCACGAGTAATGCTGTCCGCTGTAGTTGAAGGGGGTCGCTATGGTGAGATCGTACCCCAAGGTGGTGGCAAGGTTGGCCACAATGCCCGATGAGCTGCTGCGCGCTCGGCAGGAGGAGGAGCAATTGGCCGAGAAGCGAGCGGAGCGGCAGGCCAACTGTGAGCACGTGTTCGATTACTTCATGGATTCGATGAAGTGCAGGAAGTGTGGCTACATCGAGTGGGTGTATCACCCTTTGGCGGTTGAGACGTGACACTCAAACACCAGAGCGAACGTGTCATCGAACTGACCGGCATCCTCGACAACGAGACAGCGGCGAAGGTGGCCGGCGCCATCCAAGGACTTGCCCCCTCCATTCGCGTGGTCATCGACCTTCACGAGGTACGTGAGGTGCAGGACGCGGCACTTCGGCTTCTCTTGGAGCGCCTGGTCTTGAGCGGCCGGCTGTTTCACTTGAAGGGTCTCGGCAGCCACCAGCTGAAACTGCTCCACTATTTGAGGCTACCCGAAGATTCGATTGGCTCCAGGTCACTCGATGAGCGGCTGCCTTCGGTGTAAGCGAATCAGGCCAATACGTCCTGGTGAACCCTGGCCCGTCGAAACGGCGAGCCGGGCCACGAGGATCCGGGATGGCGGCCAAGAGTGGAATCGTGCGCTTCGCGAAGGCCTTCCTCGCCCACCACGGCATTTCGTGTTGGCTCCCGAAATCTCGTGGTCATGGCGTGAGGGCTTAGCCTCATGGAGGCGAAATGATGGGAGCCGGACGGCTCAGGTGGAGGAGGTGAAGGCGCCTTTCAGACCCGAGAAAGCGTGACTCAGAAGTAGTCGAGCGCAGTTCACCGCAATTCCCGCGTTGCGGCGTAGAGTGCCGCCCGCACCTCGGGCGTCTTCCTCTGCAAGACGAGCGCAAACACGGAGATAGGCTCCGTTGGGGACACGAACACGAAATCCTGCTTTCTTCGAGCCAAGCGCGCATACGCGAGACTCGAGCACAGCAGCCCCAACACGCACGCCAATAACTGCCGGCGAGGCACCATCACGAGCACAGCGTAGGAGACAGCCAACAAGAACCAGGATGAGCGGGCTTTGTCGATGAAGAGGTCCAGCGACGGGAGACCTCGCCTCAGGCAGGCGAGCGTGCCTCTCGCTGGGCACCGATTCCTCACCACTTTCGCGATGGATGCGAAAAGCGAGCTTTCCAAGTCCGCTGCTGTGCCCTCCATCTCATGCCTCCCAAGCTAGCCGGTTGCGCGAAAAGCGCTGTCACTTCCGAAAAGGAGAGCAAGTCCCGGGCCATCTTGTCCATCGGCATTGCCGACCCCGACACGGGGACGCGAACGCACGGGCTCTTGCCTTTCATGTCGCCGGGTCGGGGCAAATACGTTGGATGCGGCGGGCGGGACAAAGCGGGCGGGCGAGGCTGTGCCGCGAGGAAGTGCTTCTTCGGTGGGTGGCCATTACCGGCCGCGAGTTCGCCGTATCCTTGACCGAGCTCGCTCGCCTTCATAACGTCGCGCTCCATGACGCGTGAGACCTACCCCAAGCGATGGGGCTCCTATGGATTCGACGCTCCTCACGTTCTTTTCTTCCTCGTGGGAGGTGGTGTGGCCGTCTCGACGCTGGCGCTGTGTGCGCGAGCCCACACCGCCGAATCGCTTCTGGTCGTCCTGGCTGCCGCAGCCTGCTGCCTCCTCGCCACCGCGGCGAGCTACGCCTACACGACCCGCTACGGGAAGTTCAGGGCATGGTTCCGAGTGCTTTCCGATCTGGGGCTCCGCGGTGACGAGCGGGTGCTGGACCTCGGCTGTGGACGTGGCGGGGTCTTGCTCATGGTCGCGCGCATGCTTCCACGTGGCCGGGCCGTCGGAATTGACCTCTGGAGCCGTTCCGATCAGTCTGGCAACTGCGAGGCTGCCACGCACCGGAACGCGGTGCTCGAAGGCGTGGGGGATCGGGTCGAGCTGCACACGGGGGACATGCGGTCTCTGCCGTTTTCCGATGAAACCTTCGACGTCGTCCTGTCGAACCTGGCCATCCACAACCTGGGCGAGCCCAAGGACCGCGAGCGAGCGATCGACGAGGCTATCCGGGTGCTGAAGCGGAGCGGACGGGTCGCGATCGCCGATCTCTTGCACGCGTCCGAGTACGCGGAGCGACTGAGCCGACGCGGCCTCGCCGATGTGACGCAGCGGTCTCTCGGCCCGGGCTGCTGGTTCGGCGGACCCTGGGCGGCGACGCGGATCGTGATGGCGCGAAGGCCGGGCTGATTCTTGGCGCCGCTCGTCCCTTTCCTCGGCGCCTTGGGATGAGTGACGAGGCTGGCAAGAATCTCTTGAGGAGGTGCGCCGCCGCCTCGCGCGCGACACGGGCGCTGTTGTTCAAACGACAGGAAGATCTGACTCCGTTACGACACTCGTGAAACGGAGCGGTGGGCCCGCAGTCAGGCACTCGGCTGCGTGATGCATGGCCCTGCCGCGCTGTGGATGGTACGGCCTTGTGAGGCGTTCTCATTCGTCGCTTCGGCTCGCGGCTTGAGGTACTTCCTTTCTACCGCCGATCGATTCCTCCCGGCGGCGACTGACACGGACTCGAACTACCGCGCCCGCGATGAGGGCCCGTGGCAGCATTGGTCCCGGCGGCTCTCCGAAAGGTGGCCTATTACCGTGGTGATCGAATCGAGAAGGAGGCCCGTTCGCTCGTGCCGTGGACGATCCTCCTGCGGGCGCCGCGGTCGTTCACGCCAAGCGTCGGGGCCGGAGTCACGGGTGACGCGCGGCCGGCTCGAGCCACCCTGCGGCAGCGATGATCCCCTCCCCGTAACCCAAAGTCACTATGGGATGCTGGCGAGAGACAACCCCCCAGTTCACCTTTCCAGCTCGCGCAACCCCCCACAATCACAACGCAATACCGTCGAGGCGGAAGAGCAGCACCCAAAGGTCGTCGACTCGCTCGCCGTCGACCTCGGTATCATCCCGGTGGCGGATCTTTCTCCTCGTCGTTGGACGAGCGAGAGCGGGTGAGATGACGCGGCAGTAGACGTCGAGTGCGAGGTGGCGATTGCGCGCGCTTTCGTCCTGGCGGGCTGGCGGGGGTCGAGGTGCGGTCCTCTGCGGCCCCGGCGCGAGGGCGAGATCGTTCCACCTAGCTCCTTGGCCGGCGCCCACGGTCGTGTCCCCCGCGCCGCCCGGCCGCTCGAGTGACTGCTGGGCGGCTCCCGCCGGTGGAGCGCATCGCCCACCACCGACGTTCGGACGCATTCACGGACCGGCTGAGGTGCGCGGAAGTCGCTCCGCCCATGGCTCTGCGGGTCGCCGAGCCAAGCCATGAGACGCACCGTGAAGCAAACACCAGCCAGCCAGGCGAACACGGAAAGACCGATGGCCCTTCACGTCAGGAGTTCTTTGCGGCGCCTCGTCCTCGGACCGGCGATGCTCCTCGCCGGAATGACCGCCTGCCCAGCGAAGGAAGATCGCCGGGCACCCCCGACCGCCGCGCCGCCCGCGGTGGTGGTAGCGAGGGTCGAGCAGCGAACGGTGCCCATCCAGGCCGAATTCGTGGGCCGAACCGAGGCGGTCGCGACCGTGGACCTCGTCGCCCGCGTCGAAGGCTTTCTCAAGGAGACACACTTCAAGGAGGGGCGGCCGGTCAAGAAGGGCCAGCTCCTCTTCGTCATCGACCCGAGCCAGTACGAGGCGTACGTGGCCTCGGCGCGCGCCAAGGTCTCACAGGCCGAGGCTCAGCTCGCAAAGAACCGGCGCGACGTGGAGCGGTATACGCCCCTGGCGGCCGAGCATGCCATCCCGCAGCAGGAACTGGACACCGCGGTGGCCAGCGAGGCGTCGGCGGCGGCCGATCTCGAGGCGGCCAAGGCCTCCCTGACCAAGGCGGAACTCGACCTCTCCTACTGCACCATTCGCGCCCCTTTCGATGGCCTCATCGGCCGCAACCAGGTCTACCCTGGCAACATGGTCGGTCGGGGCCAGGCGACCGTCCTCGCCACCGTCTCAGACCTGGATCCGATCCAAGTCACCTTCGGCATCCCCGAAGCGGGTTATCTCGCCTTCAGCCGCCGCGGCGGCAAGGGAGCCTCGCCCGAGGTCGAACTCATTCTCGCCGACAATTCCGTCTACCCGTACCCGGGACGGCTGCGCATGGCCGAGCGTGCCATCGACCTCAAGACGGGCACGCTCAGCGTGATGGTTGACTTCCCCAATCCGAAGAATCTCATCCGGCCCAACCAGTTCGGGCGGATCAGGCTGGTCGTCGATACGGCCGAAAACGCGCTGCTCGTCCCGCAGAAGGCGATCACCGAACAGCAGAGCGCCAAGGTCGTCCTCGTCATCGGCGAGGGCAACAAGGTCGCTCACCGTACGGTATCGCTCGGCCCCCGATACGAGGACTCCGTCATCGTCACCGAGGGGCTCCGCGCCGGCGAACTCGTGATCGTCGAAGGCCATCAGAAAGCGCGACCCGGCATGGTGGTGAGCCCGGCCGATCGTCCCCTGACCCAAGAGGCGAGGGAAAAGTAGCGCCATGGCGAAGTTCTTCATCCACCGGCCCGTCTTCGCCGTCGTCGTCTCGCTGGTCATCGTGATCGCGGGAACGGTCGCTTTGAATTCACTGCCAGTCGCGCAGTATCCGCAGATCACGCCCCCCATGATCCAGGTGGAGGTGAACTATCCCGGTGCCAGTGCGGGGACCGTGGAACAATCCATCGCCACGGCCATCGAGCAAGAGGTCAACGGCGCCGAGAACATGATCTACATGAGCTCGAAGAGCTCGAGCGACGGCCGGTATGTCCTGCAGGTGACCTTTGCGGTCGGCACCAACATCGACCTCGCCGCGGTCGACATCAACAACCGGGTCCAGAAGGCGCTCCCCCGGCTCCCGGCGGACGCGATCAACGCGGGCGTCTCGGTGACCAAGCAGTCCCCCGACATGCTCATGGTCGTCAGCCTCTCCTCGCCGGAGGGCGCCTACGACGACGTGTTTCTCTCCAACTACGCCACCATCAACCTCGTCGACGCCATCGCTCGCACGCCAGGAGTGGGTGGCACGACCATCGTCGGCCAGCGTGACTACGCGATGCGGATCTGGGTGCGGCCGGACCGGCTGGCCATGCTTTCACTGACTGCGAGTGACGTCGCTGCCGCCATCCGGGAGCAGAACGTGCTGACCCCGGCCGGCGCGGTGGGACAGCCCCCAGCCCGCGCCGGAATCTCCTTCCAGTACACGGTCGACGTGAAGGGGCGACTTGCCGATGCCTCGGAGTTCGGGAGCATCGTCGTCCGGACCCTCGGCGACGGGTCGATCCTCCGGCTGCGGGACGTGGCCCGGACGGAACTCGCCGCCAAGACCTACACGAGCTTCGGACGCATCGACGGTGCGCCTTCGGTCCTCATCAACGTCTACCAGCTCCCTGGAGCGAACGGCATCGAGACGGCCCGGCGGCTGGGGCGCCTCATGGAGGAACTCGGCTCCTACATGCCGCCCGGCCTCTCCTACCGGATCACCCTCGACACGACCCAGTTCGTGCATGCCGCTGTCGACGAGGTACTCCACGCGCTGCGCGACGCGGTGCTGCTCGTCCTTTTGGTCGTCTTCCTCTTCCTCGGCAGCGCGCGGGCGACCCTCATCCCCATGCTGGCAGTGCCGGTCTCGCTCGTGGGCACCTTCGCCGCCTTCATACCACTCGGCCTCTCCATCAACACCGTCACCCTCTTCGCCATCGTGCTGGCGGTGGGCATCGTGGTGGACGACGCCATCGTGGTGGTCGAGGCGGTCGAGCACCACATCGAACACGGCTTGTCGCCGCTCGAGGCCACCGAGAGGGCCATGGAGGAGGTCTCGGGTCCCGTGGTCGCCATCGCGCTCGTGCTGTGCGCGGTCTTCGTCCCGGTGGCCTTCATGGGCGGCATCACCGGCCAGCTCTACCGCCAGTTTGCGCTCACCCTCTCGGTGGCGGTGCTGCTCTCGGCACTGGTGGCGCTCACGCTCACCCCGGCGCTCTGCCGCCTCATCCTGAGGCCGCGCCGGCAGCCGCGCGGTCCGCTCGGCGCCTTGCTGCGTGGTTTCGACCGCGCCTTCGGCCGCGCCGCCCGTGGCTACGAGCAGCTGGTGGCGCTGCTGCTGCGCTTTCTCCCGCTTGGCTGCGCCATCGTCATCGCGGTGTCGGTCGCCGCTGGGCTCGTCGCCCGTCGCCTGCCGACCGGCTTCGTCCCCGACGAGGACCTCGGTTACTTCTACGCGGTCCTGACCCTGCCCGACGGCGCTTCGCTTGAGCGGTCCGAGGCCCTCGCCCGTCGCGCCGAGAACGACATGCGCCGGCTGAGGGGGGTAGAGCATGTCGTCACCCAGGGAGGCTTCAACCAGCTCAGCGGCGCCTACACCCCCAACAGCGTGAGCTTCATCGTCATCCTTAAGCCGTGGGACCTGAGGCGGGACGCGGCCGTCCAGTCCCGCGCCATCGTCGATCGGCTGCAACAGATCTTGAACGCCTACCCGGAGGCGCTCGCGGTGGTGACGGTTCCCCCGCCCATCCCCGGCCTCGGCACAGCCGGGGGCCTCCAGTTCGAGCTGCAGGACCGGGCCGGCCGCACACCCCAGGAGCTTCAAGACGCCGCGGACGAGCTGGCGCAGGACGCCAGCCAGCGTCGGCAGCTGGTCGGGATCTACAGCGGTTTCCGCACGAGCGTGCCACAGGTGAGGCTCGACGTGGATCGCGACAAGGCGAAGACCCTGGGCGTCCCCTTGAGCGACGTTTTCGACGGGCTACAGGTCAACCTGGGAGGCCTGCAGGCAAACGACTTCAACCTGTTCGGACGCACCTACAAGGTCATGTTGCAGGCGGAGTCACCGTACCGCGCGACCCCCGATCAGATCCGAGACATTCACGTCCGCACCGGGGATGGCGAGATGGTCCCGGTGAGCACGCTCGCCTCCGTCCGGTCTCAGACCGGACCCGATGTCATCCAGCACTACGACATGTTCCGGTCGGCCGAGATCAACGGCACCAATGCACCCGGCGTGAGTTCCGGCCAGGCCATCGCTGCCATGGAGGAGTGCGCGCGCAAGGTCCTGCCGCCCGGCTTCGGGTTCGAGTGGTCCGGCACGGCCTTCCAGGAGAAGGCGGCCGGCGGATCGCAGGCCCTCATTCTGCTCATGGGGCTCGTCTTCGTCTTTCTCTTCCTCGCGGCCCAGTATGAGAGCTGGACCATTCCATTCGGTGTGCTGCTGGGGCTCCCGCTGGGCATCTTCGGTGCGCTGGCAGCGGTCGCCGCCCGCGGGCTCGTCAACAACGTCTACGCCCAGATCGGCATCGTGATGCTCATGGGGCTCGCGGCCAAGAACGCGATCCTCATCGTGGCCTACGCCAAGGCGAAGCACGAGCGGGAGGATCTGGTGGTCCGGGAGGCCGCCCTGGAGGGAGCGCGTCTCCGCTTTCGGCCCATCCTCATGACCTCCCTCGCGTTCATCCTCGGCGTGGTCCCGCTCGCGCTCGCCACCGGCGCGGGTGCCGCCTCGCGCCGTACCATGGGTACCGCCGTGTTTGGGGGGATGGCCGCCGCGACCGCGCTCGGCATCTTTGTCGTTCCCGTCCTCTACTCGGTCGTGGAGCTGCTCGTCGCCCGTTTCACCCGCGCTAAGCGAACCACCACGCCAACTTTGAGCTCCGGCGACCCCGGTGCCGCGCCCTGACCTATGGCGAAGTTCTTCATCCACCGGCCGGTCTTCGCCATCGTCGTCTCGCTGGTCGTCCTCCTCACTGGCTCCGCCGCCCTGACCTTGCTCCCGGTAGCTCAGTACCCGCCTATCACGCCGCCGACGGTGGAGGTGCAAGTCACCTACCCGGGAGCCAGCGCCGAGACGGTGGAGCAATCGGTCGCCAGCGCCATCGAGCAGGAAGTGAACGGCGCCGAGAACATGATCTACATGAGCTCGAAGAGCTCGAGCGATGGCCGCTACGTCCTGCAGGTGACCTTCGCGGTCGGCACCAACATCGACCTCGCCGCCGTGGACATCAACAATCGAGTTCGGAAGGCGACGTCACGATTACCGCCCGAGGCCGTCAGCGCCGGCGTGTCGGTACAGAAGAAGTCGCCGGACATGCTGATGATCGTCGGCCTGTCGTCGCCCGACGGCACCTATGACGACGTCTTCCTCTCCAACTACGCCACCATCAACCTCGTGGATGCCATCGCCCGAACCCCCGGCGTGGGCAGCACCATGATCGGTGGCCAGCGCGACTATGCGATGCGGGCATGGGTGAAACCCGACCGGCTGGCCAAGCTGGCGATGTCCCCTGGCGAGCTGGCGGGCGCCATCCGAGACCAGAACGTCCTAGCCCCGACCGGCGCGGTCGGCTCTCCGCCGGCTGACCCCGGTCTCCCCTTCCAGTACACGGTCAACGTGAAGGGCCGACTCTCCTCCGTCCAAGAGTTCGAGAACATCATCGTCCGCACGCTTCCCGACGGCTCGATACTCCGCCTGCGCGATCTCGCGCGGATAGAACTTGGGGCAGGGAGCTACACCAGCTTCGGCCGCAAGGACGGCGTGCCGGCCGTGATCGTCATGGTCTACCAGTTGCCGGGCGCCAACTCGATCGACACCGGCAACCGCCTGAGGGGACTCCTGGCTGAGCTCGGATCGCGGATGCCGACCGGGGTGGCCTACGAGATCACCTATGACGCGACGCTGTTCGTTCGCGCCGCCATCCAAGGCGTACTCCACGCGCTGCGCGACGCGGTGCTGCTCGTCCTTTTGGTCGTCTTCCTCTTCCTCGGCAGCGCGCGGGCGACCCTCATCCCCATGCTGGCGGTGCCGGTCTCGCTCGTGGGCACCTTCGCCGCCTTCATACCGCTCGGCCTCTCCATCAACACCGTCACCCTCTTCGCCATCGTGCTGGCGGTGGGCATCGTGGTGGACGACGCCATCGTGGTGGTCGAGGCGGTCGAGCAC
>Ga0335079_10006799_pt1 | contig 13079 bp, 12 predicted proteins | sample Lox_Sample_33_FD_206719 | JGI IMG/M metagenome (GOLD analysis project Ga0335079, IMG submission 206719) | Soil microbial communities from Loxahatchee National Wildlife Refuge, Florida, United States - Lox_Sample_3.3 | ecosystem: Environmental > Terrestrial > Soil > Wetlands | place: USA... | reverse complement strand
GGACGCGAGCGCCTGCTCCGCTTGCTCGCTGGGCGCCGCTGGCTCCTGGCTGCCCCTGGCGGGGGCCGCGAAATTCAGCCCGGCCAGCGCCGCTCGCCGTGCGGCATAGAGTTCGCCCCAGTCCGGGTTTGCCTCGCGGAGCCAAGCGAGGAGAGCTATTGCGCGATCGCGCATGGCCGGAAGTTCCGTGTCGAGCGCCCCGGCCAGCTCGCTCAGCCCGAGCGAGAACGGGTCGACCAGGTCCAGTCCGAACTCGCATATATTTTGAGTGGCGGTGCGGACGTCTTGAGTATCCGAAAGCGTTTGGTTCAGCGTGGAGAGGCGGGCTGCGAGGGTACGTACCTCCGCCCAGGCCCCAACGGATATTGCGTTTCGGATTCGGTTCGGCAGGTTGGCGGCTTCGGTCTGGAGACGGAGGAGCCCAGCGTATTCATCTTCGCTCAGCTCGGAGCGGAGGATGTCTCTTGCGCGCTGAAGGTAAAGGTCAGCATAGATGGTGTCGAGGTGCGCCACGTTCACCAGCTCCTCTGCGATGCGTAGCGCTGCCTGGGGAGTTGCGTGGCCGTTCTGTCCTGGTGGGCTCTGCGGGCTTGCCGAGAACAGGTCATGCCAGAGCGAAAGAGCGTGCCGGAGGCCCTCGGGGATCTTGTGCTTGCTCACTGGCCTGTCTCCTCGCCCGGCCTCGCGCCGCAGGCGCGCGGCTACTCCTGGGCGATCCCAACGCCGGTCGCGTCCGGAAATTCCCACATGGTCGGATATGACCCCGACCGCCGCCCAGTGGGATCGACCCCCCTCCTCGGTCCAGCGCGGCGCTACCGCATCCATTTCCCCTTGCCTGGCAAGCCCAGGCCGAGCATCGCGCACACCCCCCGGCTCACCGGCGCCCGATCGATGCTCGTGTTTGGACCTCGTCTCTTGTGCTACCTGCTCTTAGCGACCTGGCCGCACAGTGATTGCAAGTGGCTGACGGGAGAGGCGTACCCAGCACCTGGATTGTCGCCTTAAGCGTTCCGTAAGATTGGCTGCCTCCCAACCGGAGTGGCGCTGGACCCTTCGATGAACCAGAAGAGGGCGCGCTATCCCCAAATGGCTCGTTCACCTTAAGTCTTCCGTAAGAATGTTCCCTTACACTCTTCACGTAGGCCGATGGTCGTTCAGGCAAGGCACCGCCGGTTCGGCGCTCGGGCGAACGATGCTCAACCCAAGGAGGATGTCATGTCGAAGTGGACCACGTTGAAGGCGATGAGCTCCTTGGCCGTCTTCGCGATCGGAGCTCCTGCGCTGGCCTCTGATGCGCACGCAGAGAAGCAGGGGGCGGCAACACCGGCCTGCTGCGTCTGCTGTAACAGCAGTTCCACCGCTGTTGCCGCTCCTGGAGGCGGCAACGGCGAGTCTTCCGACGATAGGGCAATCCGGCGCACGCTGCGCGAGCAGCACGCTCAGTTTCTGCACGACGCGTGGTCCAATCCATAGGCACGGACGTGCCGGAAAGGGGCGGCGCGCGCGCTGTCACGGCTCTTGCTGAGGATGAGGAGGATGCCATGTCGAGCTGGGCCATGTGGAAGGCGACGAGCGCCCTGACAGTCATTGCGAGTTCCATCGGGGCGGTGCCTGGGTGGGCCGATGCCCAGAGTATGCGAGAGGCCCCCGCAGCGTACGCCATGCCTGTCTCCGATCCCGACAACCGGTTCACGCCCAGGGAACCCGTGGCGACGAGCGGTCTGGAGAGGGTCGTCGCGACCGTCGCGCTCGGTCCCTCGGGTCCAGAGCTGGTGGCACTCCTCGTTCCCGATCTCACTTCCGCCATGGAGCTGGAAGTGAGCCAGGCGTTCCCCAAGTGCATCTACAAGCCGATACCGGAGACACAGAGTGTGCCGCCTGCTTGCGTCTTTCACTGCAACAACAGTGCCAGCGGAAGCAGCAAGCCTTCCGGTCCTACTCAGCGCACGCTTCAAACGGGCGCGTGTCGCCACGAACCGTGTAGCAACGAGAAGTGAAATAGGCTGGGCCTTGGAGGGAGAGTTCGGACGCCCAAACGGGGCGGTCCCCCGGGTGTCTCGACGGCGAGGTTTGTCCCGCCGTCCCGTCGGTCCAACTCAACAAAGGCGAAGCCATCCGCGCGCCCCGTAACCCCCTCTTCCTGGCCAAGCAGGACCGCGTGCGCTGCCGTGGCAGTCGTGGCGCCGCGCTGGATGGACGGGGCGACGAGGCGGAACCTGTGGCATCGGCTGCCACCTGCCCGGTTCCCTCCGGGAAACTCTTCTGAGGCAGCGACCGCTACAGCATTCGCGTGGTCGCCATGGAGTGGCGCTGCGCGGGGAGGGAGCCGTCAGTCCGGAAACTCCTGAACTGACCGACACCACAGGAGTTCTCAGATCAGAGGGCGGGCCACGCGTCAGCGACCTTGTTGTGCCGAGGTGGGCTTGCTGCAATCGGGCATGACGTGTCCTTGACCCACTCCAGACCCGTCTGGTCAGGCCGCAGGCGGGCACCGATTCAGTGACGCCCGGCTCTCACCAAGCGATCGACTCGATACGTTCGAGAGAACCAGGAGGTCATCGTGGTTCGCGTCGTCATCCTCGGAGCCGGGATCGCTGGCCACACGGCCGCCCTGATGCTCCGCAAGGAACTCCCCAAGGAACACGAAGTGACCGTCGTCTCTCCCAAGCCGCGCTACAACTGGATCCCCTCCAATATCTGGGTCGGTGTCGGAAAGATGAAACCGGAGGAGGTGACCTTCGATCTCGCTCCCGTGTATGCTCGCCAGGGGATCGCATTCAGGCTTGCCCGCGTCACCGAGCTGTATCCTGAAGGCGACGCGCAGGATGGAACTCCATTCGTGGTGGCCGACTCCACTGACCCGAGCCGCCCGGGTGAACGCGAACGCATCCCGTACGACTTCGTCGTCAATGCCACGGGACCGCGTCTCAACTTTGCGGCCACGCCCGGTCTGGGCCCAGGAGCCAACAGTACCTCGGTGTGCACTCACGAGCATGCGGTCGACGCAGCGCGGCAGCTCGAGGCGTCCATCGCGCGCATGCGACGTGGCGAGCGACAGACCCTTCTCATTGGCATGGGGCACGGTGGTTGCACGTGCGAAGGTGCCGCCTTTGAGTACGTCTTCAACGTCGACTTCTTGCTGCGGGAGCAGGGTGTCCGCGACATGGCGCGGCTCGTCTTCCTCACCAACGAAGCAGATCTGGGCGATTTCGGTGTTGGGGGAATCCACCTCCGGCGGGGAGGGTACCGGGTTCACACCAAGATCTTCGCGGAGTCTCTCTACGCAGAGCGCGACATCGAGGCGATCCTGGGTGCCCACGTCGAGCGGGTCGATCCGGGCGTTGTCCAATATGAGACCCTGGACGGTGAGAAGCACACCCTTGCCTTCGATTTTGCGATGCTCCTGCCGCCCTTTGCAGGTCAGCCGATCAAGGCCCATGACCGCAGCGGTGCGGACATCACGGCGGCGCTCTTCGCACCGAGCGGCTTCATGAAGGTGGATGCCGACTACGCTGCCAAGCCCTTTGAGGCATGGAAGGCCTCGGACTGGCCGAAGACCTACCAGAACCAGCGCTACCGCAACCTCTTTGCGGTGGGCATCGCCTTTGCCCCGCCGCACCCCATCTCGCGTCCGCACAAGAGTCCCCGCGGGACGAACATCACGCCCGCTCCGCCGCGGACCGGGATGCCCTCCGCGGTCATCGCTCGCACCGTGGCGCTCTCGATCCGGGACATGATCGTCGACGGACAGCTGGAGCCCTCCCGTACCGCGTCCATGGCCGAGATCGGCGCCTCTTGCGTGGCCTCGGCTGGGGCAAGCTGGCTGCGCGGGACCGCGGTCTCGATGGCGATGTACCCCATCGTCCCGGACTTCGAGAGATACCCGGAGACCGGGCGAGACCTGCGCTTCACCTTCGGAGAGATCGGCACCGCGGGTCATTGGATCAAGAGGATCCTCCACCACATGTTCCTGTGGAAGGCGCGTGCCCGGCTAGGCTGGTCTATTATCCCAGAGTGAATCGGGAGCCACCCATGGTAGAACCCTACTCGCGCGAATTCTTCGCCCCCCGGCCCTCACGGACAGTGCTGTTCCTTCGCACGTTCTTCCCCTGGCAGCTCATCCGGTTTGCCCTCATCAATCTCAGGATGATCCGCATGCTCGGAAAGGCGCACGCTGGTCTCGTCGCTCCGTCGCGGGAGCCATCTCCAGAGTCACCAAGAGTGGATAGTGCTTCCTGAAAAGTGCACAGAATGCGCATCTCACTGGGTCGACCCGCCCGGGCTGGGCGTGCCGACATTTCGCCGGGCCAGCATCGCAGCTGGCGATGGTCTTCCCCGGGGGACGAGTGAGCTCGGTGGGCGCGGCTGGCTCGGACAGGGCAGTGGCAGAGTTTGTGGTCGAGGTGTGCCAGTTCTTCGGCCTGGGGGCTACCGCTGGCCATTGCGCGACCGACTGAGCGGCGTCGAGTTCGGGTGTCCCCTCGGCGAGAACGCGGCTTGGTCATCCTCGCTGGTGAGGGGAGAGGGCCAGGATCTGACCGGGGTCACGGTGGTCATGGGCCATCGCGCGGTCCGCTCGAACCGGCAGCTCGGGGTCGGTCGGGTCCTTGCCGTTCCCAAGAGGAGCCCGTGGATGTCTGCTTCCCTATCCCCCGCCAAAGCCCCACACAGCGACGGTATGGTACAGGACGCCGGCGAGTCAGGTGTGGTGCATGTCAGCCGGGGTAGGAGCCCCTCGACGACCACATCGCCGTGTCCGCGCGCTTCCTCTCAATCCGTGCCTTGGATCGCGGCAATTCGCCGCTCAGACCTTCTATGACGGACGGTTATCGAGGCTGCCAGCCTCCAAAGGATGGCGCATGCCTATCCGCGATCGCCCCCAGGTCGAGAGCCGGCTCCCAGCTTGGATGTTCGTCCATCGATGTGTCGTCGAATTCGCGAATCGCCTGCGTGCTCCCCGGCTCCAACAGGATGTGACTGCAATGGTTCGGACCTTCGCGGCGTTGCAACCTTCTCCCTGCCTTGCCATCCGGGCACTTCCGGTGGCCCTGGCGCTACTGGCCCCGTTCGGGGTCGGCGCCGCGGGGCTCACCATCGAGGACGCCATCAGGGCTGCCTGGCAGGACAATCCCGGCCTGGCCGCGAGCGCGGCTGGGGTCGAGGCTGCCCGCAGTGAGGCGACGGCTGCCAGGGAGGCATGGCTGCCCACGCTAGCGCTCACCGCGCGAGGGATCGGCACCGACGAGCCGATGACGGCCTTCGGATTGCGACTCGATCAGCAGCGCATCACCCAGGCCGACTTCGCTCCCGCTCGGCTCAACGCCCCCGCTTTCATCGGCGGGATCGGGGTCGGCGCAGGGCTTTCCATGCCGCTCTACGTGGGAGGTCGTATCTCGGCCGGCCGGCGAGCTTCCAGTGCTCAGGCTGAGGCAGAAGCAGACGCGCACGACCACCGGCGCCAGGAAATGGCACGGTCAGTGGTCGAGGCCTACTTCGCCACCGAGGCCGCTTCGCAGGGAGTCCAGTACGCCGAGGACCAGCTCCAGAGTGCTCGCGAAACCGAGCGCTTTGTTCGGGAGCGGAACCGACAGGGACTGGTGCTCGACGCGGACCTGGCACGGGCGACCGCCTTCCGGGCGCAGGCCGAAGCGGAGCGCGCCGCCGCCTTGCAGGGCCTCGCCTCGGCCCGCTCTGCCCTCGCCCTGCTGGCAGGAGAGGAAGCCGGCCAGGCCGAGCTGACGACCCCGTTCGACGTGCGAGGGTCGTTCCCTGCCGCGGAAGGAACGCGCGCGGCCGAACGTTCGGACCTCCAGGCGGCTCGCTCTCGCGTCGACGCTGCCCAGAACGGTGTGGTGGCTGCGCGCGCTGGGTTGCTGCCCCAGGTCCTTGCCCAGGCGAGCGTCGAGACCATGCGATCCGATTTCGACCAGGGCGCCACCTGGGGAACCGTGGCGCTGGTCGCCCGGTGGCAGTTCGGTCTGCCGGACCTGCGGGCCACGCAGGCGGCCCGAGCCCGTGCCCGCGCCGCCGAGGAATCGCTGCACTGGCAAGAGCTGCAGGCTCGCCGCGAGGTGGACGAGGCGCGCCGAGCGGTGGAGACAGCCGGCCTGCGCGTCGCCTCCGCTCGCGAGGCGGTCTGGGCCTCGGAGTCGGCACGCAGCCTGAGGCAGGCTCGGCACCGGCAGGGCCTGCTCCCCCTCACCGACGTCCTCGACGCCGAGGCAGGGCTCGCCTTGGCGCGGTCGCTCTGGCTGCACAGCCGACTCGAAGCACGTGTTGCTCGCGCCCAGCTCGACCTCGCGCTCGGCCAGCCCGTTGAAGGAGTGAAGCCATGATGCGTTCCGGCCAGTTCCTCGTCGCGATGCTTGCCGCCCTGGTCGCATGCGGCCGCGCAGCTGCAGGCCCCACCGAGGCGCCCGTGCGCGTGCACCTGGTGAAGACCGAGGGGGCAGCCAGCCGTCACTGGGCCGCCGCCAACTTGGCAGCCGTGCGTCAGGCCACGCTTTCGACTCGCATGTCGGCCTCGGTGCGCACGGTGCATGTGGATGAAGGTGCACGGGTGAAGTCTGGCCAGCTCCTCCTCAGCCTCGCCGACGACGACGTTCGCGCACAGCTCGCCGCAGCCGAGAGCGCTTTCGCGAGCGCAGGCGCGCACGCGCGGCGCATCGAGGCGCTCGCGGCCGAGCGAGCGGCCACGCCAAGCGAGCTCGAGGCAGCTCGGGCGCAGCGCGCGCAGGCGGCTGCCGCCGTGGCCGCGGCCCGGGCCAGCCTTTCCTACACCGAGATCCGAGCGCCCTTCGCCGGCCGGGTCCAGGCTCGCCGGGTCAACGCGGGCGACCTGGTCGGGCCCGGGCAACCGCTCATCGAGGTCGAGGGCACCGGGCTCGAAGTGCAGGCCAGTCTCTCCGAGGACGAGGCCCGCGGGCTTCGCATCGGGCAGCGGCTGCGGTTCGAGGCCGGGGACCGGCGAGGCGAGGCCGAGGTCACGGCGCTCACGCCCGGCGGCGATATCGTCTCCCACCGCCGCGGCCTCAGGGCACGCGTCCTCTCGAACGGCGAGGGACTACGGACCGGGAGCTTTGCCCGTCTGGAACTGCCCGGCGCATTGCCGGACAGCGGTTCCTGGGTGCCGCGGAGCGCGCTCGTCGAACGTGGCGACCTCACCGGAGTTTTCGTGGCCGACGGGAACCGCGCCTACCTGCGCTGGCTCTCACTCGGCGAGCCCGCCGGAGATCGCTACCCGGTGCGGGCCGGTCTCAAGCCGGGCGAAGCCGTCATCGACTCGCCTGGCTCGCTCAGCGACGGGCAGGCGGTGGAGGTGACCCGTGGAAGCGAATGAGTTTCGACTCGGCCTGGCAGGACGCCTTGCTCGCGGTTTTCTGCACAGCAAGCTCACTCCCCTCATCATCGGCGCCTCGCTCTTCGCCGGTCTGGCCGCCGTCGCGCTCACCCCGCGCGAGGAAGAGCCGCAGATCGTCGTTCCGATGGTGGACGTCATCGCGCCCTTGCCTGGCGCCACGCCACGGGAGGTGGAGAGCCAGCTCACGACCCCGCTCGAGCGGAGGATCTGGGGCATCCCCGGGGTCGAGTACCTCTACAGCACGAGCCGCCCCGGCGCGGCGTTTCTCACCGTGCGCTTCCGGGTGAACGATCCGCTCGAGCCAAGCCTCGTCAAGGTTCACCAGGAGCTGATGGCCCATCCCGAGTTGCTCCCGGAGGGAGCGAGGCAACCGGTGGTGCGGTTGCTCACCATCGACGACGTCCCCTTCCTGACCCTTACGCTACACAGTGACCCTCCGCTCCCGGCCGGCGAGCTGCGCAAGGTGGCGGAGGAGGTGGCGCGCGAGCTCTCGGACATTCCGCGCACTGCGCAGGTGCGCGTCCTCGGGGGGGCGCGTCGGGTCATCCGGATCGAGCCCAAGCCGGACAAGCTGCGCAGCCTCAGCATCTCGCTCGCTGAGCTCGAACCGGCCCTGCGCTCGGCGCAGGCGCAGCTGCCGGCCGGGGCCCTCGTGGACGCGAACCGACGGGTCGAGCTGGAAGCGACGGGATTCGTGCTCTCCGCCGCCGAGCTTCGCCGCATCGTCATTGCCACGCGGGGTGGCCGGCCCATCTACCTCGAGGACGTTGCCCGGGTATCGGATGGTCCCGAGCCAGAGCCCGCGGTGGTCCTCATGGCCGAGAAGGGCAAGCCCGGGTTCGAGCAGGCTGTCTCGATCGTCCTCGCCAAGCGCGCCGGCACCAACGCCACCGAGCTGGCGCACGACGTGACGGCGAAGGTGGAGGCGCTGCGGGGACGGCTCATTCCCTCCTCGGTGGCAGCGACCATCACCCGAAACTACGGCGAGACCGCGGGCGAGAAGTCGAATGAGCTCATCGAGCATCTCCTCATCGCCACGCTCTCGGTGATCGCGCTCATCCTGCTCGCCATGGGCTGGCGCTCTGCGGTGGTGGTGGCGGTGGCGGTGCCGGTGACCCTGGCCCTCACCCTGCTTCTCACCTACCTCTTCGGTTACACGCTCAATCGCGTCACCCTCTTCGCCCTCATCTTCTCCATCGGCATCCTGGTCGATGACGCCATCGTGGTCGTCGAGAACGTGCACCGCCATCTCCATCTCCCGGGGCCCAAGCGCAGCTTCGCGCGCACGGTGGTCGAGGCGGTGGACGAGGTGGGCAATCCCACCATCCTCGCCACCTTCGCGGTCATTGCCGCCATCCTCCCGATGGCGTTCGTGCGAGGGCTCATGGGCCCTTACATGCGTCCGATTCCGGTTGGCTCGAGCGCGGCCATGCTCTTCTCGCTGGCGATCGCCTTCATCCTCTCCCCGTGGGCGGCGATGAAGGTCTTCCGCAAGCAGGCACACCTGGCCGAGAACAAGGAGGCAGCCACGGCCAAGGGCGCCGTCCACGAGGAAAGGGCTCCGGAGACACGGCTCACCCGCCTTTACCGCCGAGTGATGTCGACCTTGCTCGCCTCGTCGGGTGCGCGTTGGGGCTTCCTGGCGCTCATCTTGGTGCTCCTCGGCGGGGCGTTCTCGCTCGTCGCCTTCGGCGCCGTCAAGGTGAAGATGCTCCCCTTCGACAACAAGAGCGAGCTGCAGGTCCAGCTCGACATGCCAGCGGGAACGCCGCGCGAGGACGCGCTGGCCCTGGGCCAGGCGCTGGCCCGTCGGATGCTCGAGGAGCGCGAGGTCATGAACGTCGAGGTGTACTCGGGCGTCGCTGCCCCGTTCACTTTCGTCGGCATGGTGCGCCACAGCTTCCTGCGCGACGCGCCCGAGCAGGTGGACCTGCAGGTGAACCTCGTCCCCAAGGGTGAACGCAAGGCGCAGAGCCATGCCATCGCGTTGCGCCTGCGGCCTGCCCTGGAGGCGCTGGCCCACCCCGGCGGCGCCCGGCTCAAGGTGGTCGAGATCCCGCCCGGGCCGCCCGTCCTCGACACCCTCGTCGCCGAGGTCTACGGGCCAACGGCCCAGGAGCGCGAGCGCATCGGCCGAGAAGTGCTCGCGGCCTTCCGCGAGACGCCGGGCGTGGTCGACGTCGATTCCACCCTCAATGCCACCGCTCCCAAGATCTCGCTCGTCCTCGAGCGCGAGAAGGCCTCGCTGCACGGGGTGACACCCGCTGCCGTGATCGAGACCCTGTGGGCCGCCTCGCAGGGCGCGCCGCTCGGGACCTTCCACGCGGGCCGGGGCGCCCAGCAGGTCCCGCTCGTGCTTCAGCTCGCTCCGGCGCAGCGCACCCACCTCGAAGAGCTCCTCGAGCTGACGGTGCCTGGCGCGCGCGGTGCGGTCCCACTCTCGGAGCTGGTCCGGGCGGTGCCCGGTCGCGAAAATCCCGAGCTCTTCCACAAGAATCTCATGCCGGTGGCCTACGTCTTCGGAGACCTCGCCGGAACCATCGAGAGCCCCGTCTACGCGCTCTCAGCCCTCAACAAGAAGCTCGATCACCTGCGCAGCGCTGGCGGTGAGGTGGTGCCGCGACTCGGCCTCACCCTCCCCGCCGACACCGAGCGCCCCGCCATCAAGTGGGACGGAGAGTGGCACATCACGCTCGAGGTCTTCCGGGACCTCGGCCTCGCCTTCGCGGCCGTGCTGGTGCTCATCTACGTGCTCATGGTGGGCTGGTTCCAGAGCTTCATCGTCCCCTTCGTCATCCTGGTTCCCATCCCGCTCTCGCTCATCGGCATCTTGCCGGCCCACGGCATTCTGGGAGCCTTCTTCACCGCCACCAGCATGATCGGCTTCATCGCCGGCGCGGGAATCATCGTGCGCAACAGCATCATCCTCGTCGACTTCATCGAGCTGAAGCTGCGCGAGGGGATGCCGCTTGCGCTGGCGGTGGAAGAGGCGGGCGTGGTGCGCTTCCGGCCGATGCTCCTTACCGCGGCCGCCGTCATGGTGGGCAGCGCGGTCATGCTGGCGGACCCCATCTTCCAGGGGCTCGCCCTCTCGCTCATGGCGGGCGAGGTGGCCTCGACGCTGCTCTCGCGGCTGGCGGTACCGGTCCTCTACTTCCTCGTCGCGCGGCGCGGCCGCGCTGCAGCGCTGCAGCGCGAGCGGAGACATGAGGACCCTTCCGTCCCTGGCGCGTCCACTCCCCTCTCGCTCATTCCACCGCTCCCCGTGACCGGAGGTCCAAAATGACCGTCGAACGTACAGTCCATGCCTTTGCCGGAGTCATGGTGCTCGCCAGCGTTGCTTTGGCGATCACCGTAAGTCCCTGGTTTCTGGCCGTCACCGCCTTCGTGGGGCTGAACCTGCTCCAGAGCGCCTTCACCCGCTTCTGCCCACTGGCCCTTCTCCTGCGTCGACTGGGCATGCCCGATCCGTGTCCACGGGAAGCGAGGCCGTTCTGAATTTGCTGCTGCATGCTCATTTCATCTTGCTTGGCTGCGTCACGGCCGGCATGTTGTGAGGCTCGGGGAAACCCTTTTGACCCGTTTCTCGGACAGGCCACGCACCCAGCTGGTTCACCCTGCTCGTCGCATGCGGGGCTGCGCTTTCGAGGTGCTCAAGGGGCTCCCCGGACAGACAAGCCCTTTGGCAGATCCCAGGTCACACACGAATCCGAACCTTGGCCTACCAGAATCACGAGTGGCGACTCCGGGAATTGGCGCGGTGCCATGAGCGTTTCACGGAATGGAAAAGGGGCGCATGAGGATCGTCGTCATGGGCGCCAATGCCGCTGGCGCCAAGGCAGCCTGCAAGGCGAAGCGGGTGAACCCGGAAGCGGATGTGACGGTTCTCGACCGCGGGACGTTCATCTCCTACGGCACCGGCATCCCGTACTTCGTCTCTGGCGAGGTGAAGGATATCGCCGAACTGGGAACACCGGCAGGTTGCTGGGCGTCCAGGCGGTGGGTCCCGGCGAGGTGGTAAAGCGCATCGACACGGCGGTCGCCGCCATCACGTTCCGCGGTACCGCAGAACAACTGGCCCAGGTCGATCTCGCCTACGCCCCGCCTTTCTCCAGCGCGATGGACAACCAGGTCGTGGCTGGCGACATCATGAAGAACAGGCTCTCCCCCGCGGAGCACCGAGAGGTGCGTATCGCAGGTGCCAGGCTGATCCCTCTCGGGATGCTACGTGAACGGCTCGGCGAGCTGCCGCCGGGCAAGAAGATCATCGCATTCTGCAAGATCAGCCTGCGGGGGTACGAGGCGCAGAGAATCCTCGACGCGGCGGGATTCGAGAGCATGAGGTTCTTGGATGGCGGCATCCTCGCCTGGCCGTACGAGCTGGAGCGCGATCTTGTCGCATAGGTCCATGATCCAGAGCATCGCCACCATCTCAGTCCCCATCCTCGCGGCGCTGTGTCTCTTGCCCGATGTGGGCCCGCTGCACTGGCACGCGATGCCAGCTTGGGGTGGGCTGATCCTTGGCGTGGGGCTGGCGCTCACGGTCGGCAATCCTCGGGCGGCCTTGACCCGGGCAGTGACTCCCAAGCTCCTCGCCTGGTCCGTTGTCGGCCTGGGCGCTGCGATGAATCTCAAGACAGTTGCGCGCGTGGGCCTCCATGGGTTCGGCTACACCTTGCTCGGCATCGCTGGGGCGCTCTCAGTTGGCCTGATCATCGGGCGATGGCTCAGTGTGAAGGTGACGACGGCGCTTCTTGTGAGCGTGGGGACAGCTATCTGTGGCGGCAGCGCCATCGCTGCGGTCGCGCCGGTCATCCGAGCCGGCGATGAGGAGACGAGCGTTGCGTTGGGCACGGTATTCTTGCTCAACGCGATCGCCCTGCTGCTGTTTCCCTTCTTGGGGCATGCGCTCAGCCTCCGAGAACACGCCTTTGGCCTTTGGGCGGCGCTCGCCATACATGACACTTCAAGTGTGGTGGGCGCGGCGGCGTCATACGGGCCGGAGGCGCTGGTGGTGGCCACCACGACCAAGCTGGCGCGTGCTCTCTGGATCGTGCCGGTTACGTTTGCGCTGGGCGCCTGGATCCGGCACCGCGAAGACCGGACCGCCGGGGTTGCCAGGACAAAGCGCCCCTGGTTCATCCTTGGCTTCATCGCTGCGTCGGCACTCGCGACGTTCGTCCCTGGTCTCCGACCTGCCGGGGCTGTGGTCTCGGAGATCGCGAAGCGCGCCTTGGTGCTCACGCTCTTCCTGCTTGGGCTCGGGCTCAGTCGGGAGACGCTTGCCAGGGTTGGGCCTCGGCCCCTCTTCCAGGGCGTGCTCCTGTGGCTCGCGGTGGGCGGCGGCGCGCTGGCCGCCATATTGGCGGGCTGGATTGGGTGAGAGGGCTGCACGACCGCGTTCCGAATGCGTGCGAGGCGGTGGTGCCGGAGAGATGGAAACGCGCTCTCTTCGCGGTCCGGCCGGCGCCATGATCTGGCGAATACGGCATGTGAGACCCGGCACGGAAGGTGGTGTCCGGTTTCGATTGGGCGCTGCCGTTTCAGAAGCTGAACCGCACCCCGTTCCGCGAGCGATGCAGGCGGCCACAGCTCTGACTCGTGTTTGGCGCTTTTCAGGTGGTCTACGCAGCAGCGCGCGTTGAGGCAGGCGAGCGCTGGGAGCGTTGGCGGGCGTGGGGCGTCTTCACTTTTCGGCGGAGGCGCCGTTGTTTCGCCT
>Ga0335079_10006797_pt1 | contig 13083 bp, 11 predicted proteins | sample Lox_Sample_33_FD_206719 | JGI IMG/M metagenome (GOLD analysis project Ga0335079, IMG submission 206719) | Soil microbial communities from Loxahatchee National Wildlife Refuge, Florida, United States - Lox_Sample_3.3 | ecosystem: Environmental > Terrestrial > Soil > Wetlands | place: USA... | reverse complement strand
AACGTACATTTCCGCTTTGGCGCCTTCCTCGTTGCAGAAGACCCCGACCGAGGACTAAAGGAACTCCTGAAGACCGTCGAACTGGACCCGAACCACATCCCGGCGCTGGTCAGCCTGGCAAGCATTTACCTGAAACACGATCAGCCCAAGGACGCGCGAGGCTACGCGGAAAAAGCCGTGAAGCTGTCGCCCGACGATTTCGCGACGCATGTCACCCTGGGCAGGGTCTTTCAAGGCTCCGATGACCTTGCGGACGCGGCCCGCGAGTTCGAAACCGCCGTCCGCCTCGCGCCGGCCAGCCCCGAGTCGCATTTCAGCCTGGCCACTGTTTACGCGAAGCTGGGCCGTAAAGAGGACTCCGCGCGCGAACGCGAGGAATTCAGACGTCTGCGCACGCTCACCGAGCCAAACCAACAGTGAAGCCCGCCGGCGCAGCACTGCAGCGCTCCGCGCTGGGATGACGGCACCCGGAAAACCCGGAAACCCATTCCGCCCGAAGCGCGGCAAAGTGCCGTAAACTTAGTAAGAGAGCCGGATTTCCGGATGCTTGACTATGAAGATTTCGATCTCCTCCCTTACTCTGCTGGCGGCCGGCGTTATGGGCGCTCTGTCAGCACCCGCGCAGCAGCCTGCCGCCCCGGCTGCGCCGGTCACGCCCGTTGTCAAGACGACCGTGGATGAAGTCGTGCTGGACTTCATCGCGCGCGATAAGAAAGGCAAGCCTGTCACGGACCTCAGCGAGGAAGACCTGGCTGTCACCGATAACGGCGCCCGAGAGCAACCGACCAGCTTCCGCCTGCTGCAAGGCGCCCAGGCGATCAGCAAGGGTGGCACCACCACCAAGCTCGATCCGCTGCGCCAACTGCGCCTGGTAACCCTCTGCTTCGAAGCCATGGATGATGCCAGCCAGAGAAAGACTGCGCGCACAGCCGCGGCCGACCTCGTGAAGGGCGAGCAGGGCGCCAACGTTTTCTATTCGGTGGTCGTAATCGATACGCGCCTGTTGGTTCTGCAGCAGTTCACAGCCGATAAGGACGCGCTCTTGAGGGCCATCAACGAAGCTACCGGCGGCCTTACGGCGGCACGGCTCCTTCCGGAATCTGAAAGGATCAAGAGCGATCTGAAGCGGTACCTCGGCGGCCAGGCCGTGAACGGAGCCGATCAGCCCGGCACAACGGTGACCGCCGCCACCCAGGTCGCGGGGCAGCCACTGCCGGCCGGCGCCGGAGCCGGCAGTGCGGCCATGCAGGCCAAGCTCGCATCGGTGATGCTCGACATGCTGCGCATGGACGCGGCTATGTCGAGTCAGGACGCGCGTTTGTCTCTGAACTCACTGGAGTCGCTGGTGGGGGGCCTGCGGACCATGCCCGGACGCAAGTCCGTGCTCTACTTCAGCTCCGGTATGGTTTTGACACCCGAGTTGGACGCGATTTTCCACAATCTGACGAGCACGGCAAATCGCGCCAATGTGACTTTCTATACCATAGACACGCGCGGTGTCATCGCCGGTTACGGCGTCGACTCGCGTGACGTCTCGACGGGCGGGCAGAATGCGGGGGCCAGCGACCAGTTGGCCAGCGCAAACAATGCCGCCGCCACCAGCGTCACCCGCATTGACTCGAGCGCGGTCACCAAGGACGAGATGAAGGCGTCGGATAATGCGGAGGTCTCGGCGCGCGCCAATGTCCAGCTTGCGATCCGCAACCTGGCGGAAGCCACCGGCGGTTTTCTGCTCGGCGAGAGCAACGACTTGCGCACGCCGCTCCGCCACGTGAACGAAGAGATCGCCAGCTACTACGAGCTCACTTACAACCCGCACATCGAGAACTACGACGGCAGCTTCCACAAAATCAGACTGCAGACCGACCGCAAGAATATCGTGCTGCAGGCGCGCAATGGCTACTTCGCCCTGCCGCCGGAAGCGCGCGCCGCCGGCCTGGAGACTTTTGAATTGCCGCTGCTCAAAGCCATCTCCGACGCCCAGACCTCCCACGACGTGGAGTTCCGCGCGGGCGCGTTTCTCGAGCAGCCGCGCAGCGACGGCACGGACCTTGCGATCCTGGTGGAGGTCCCGCTGCACGGCTTGCAGGGCGCGCCGGATGCCAGCCGTAAAGGGTTCTTCGACGTGCACTTCTCACTGGCCGCACTGGTGAAAGATGCCAAGGGCGATGTGGCCGGCCCCAAGCTGACCCGCGACCGCTCTTTCCACGTCACCGCCGATCAGTTGAAGATGGGCAATTTTGTGGAGAAGATGCCGCTCCAGCTGCCGGCCGGGAAATATAGTCTGGAGACCGCCGTCATGGACCGCGGGACCGGCAAGATCGGAATCGAGCGCAGCCAATTTACGGTGGCGGCCGCGGGCAAGGGCGTGGGCATCTCTTCGCTGGCCTCCGTGCGCTCTTACACACCCGACGTGAAGGGCCTGGATCCCAACGAACCGTTCCAGTTTCAGGGCGGCAGCATCACGCCGACGCTGAACAACAGTGTGCCCCGCTCCGCGAATTCGAATCTGCGGCTGTTCTTCGTGGTCTATCAAGACAAGTCCATAGCCGCCAAGCCCACCGTGGAGATCGAATTCATGCAGAATGGCAAGAGCCTGCAGAAGGCGCCCCTGCCCTTGCCGGACGCCGATGCACAGGGCCGGATTCCCTATGTAATGACCATTCCGGCGGCCGCCATTCCTCCCGGCGTTTACCAGATACGCGCCGAGGCCAGGCAAGGCGACACCGAATCGGTCGCCCAGACCGACGTGCAGATCGAGGCGAACTGAGGCGGACCCGTTCCGCCTTTCCGATCAGCCCTTCAGATCCTGAAAGGCTTCCTCGATCTCCCGTTTGGCCTCCGGCGTGGGGACCGATAATGGCAGACGCGGCGGGCCGCCATAGTAGCCGTTGAGATCCATGGCGTATTTCAGCCCGGGAATGCCGTATTTAGCGGTCACCAGCGAGGCCGCCCGCGCGATGCGGTTCTGCCAGTCGCGGCCGGCCTCTTCCTCGCGCGTGCGATACGCTTCCCAGATGGCAATGGTGGCGTAGGGCGCCGCGTTGGCGAAGGCCAGAATCGCGCCCGTGGCGCCCATCAGCAGGGCCGGCCAGACCGTGGGCGCAGAACCCACGGTCACCTGGAAGCCGGGCCGCGACTCACGAATCATCTGCATGACCTTCTCCATGTTCCCGGAGCTTTCCTTGATGCCGATGATATTCGGGTGTTGGGAAAGTTCCACCACGGCGGCCGCTGGGATATCCAGTGCCGTAGCCTGCGGGAAATTGTAGATGATCACGGGAATACGCACCTGGTCAGCGACCGCGCGGTAGTACAGAGTCTGCGCCTCGGGGCGCGTCAGCAGGTTCTTGTAATAGTGCGGCGTCTTCACGAGGGCGGCCTTGTAGCCCAGTTCCGCCGCGCGGTTGGTGAGGCACACGGTCTCGCGCACGCTCTCGACGCCGGTGCCGGCGATCAACAGCTTTTCGGGCGCAGAGTAGCGCGCCACCATCTCCCACAGCTCGACCTTTTCTTCGGCCGTGAGCATGACGCTCTCGCCCGTGGAGCCGGTCACCACGTATCCCGCGAGTGCCGTACGGTTCCACTTTTCGATGTTGTGTTGGAGTTTGGCGGCATAGATGTTGCCCGCATGGTCGAACGGCGTGGTGATGGGGGGGAAGATGCCTTGTAGTTTCATGGTTGGTCCGGAATCCTTGGCCTCCGCTCAGAAACATGGTAGCGAACATCGCATCGCTCCGTGGGAGAATGCCTTTGAGCGCCGATGTTCTCCATCGAGATCGAGGGTCCGCCGGAACAGAACGAAATGCTGATCGCCGAATTGTGGGCGGAAGGATCGGCGGGTATCGTGGAACTTGCCGGCGGCCGGCTGCGTGCGTTCTTCGACGACGAACTGGACTGCGCGGCGCTGGTCGACCGGTTCCAGGCCGCGAGCTGGCGGCGGGAGGAACCGCACGACTGGGTGGCGGAGTCGCGTGCCGATTGGGAGCCCCTGATGGTCGGCAAGCGCTTCTTTCTTGTTCCGGAATGGCGCAGCGACCCGGCGCCCGAGGGACGCTTCCGTATCGTGGTGAATCCCGGCATGGCATTCGGCACCGGCAGGCACGAAACCACACGGTTATGCCTGGAAGCCCTGGAGACCTACGTACGGCCGGGCGTGCGCATGTTGGATGTAGGTACGGGCGCGGGCATTCTGGCACGCGCCGCGCTGCTCCTCGGCGCGGGGCCGGTGTGGGCATGCGACGTCGATCCGGAGGCTGTGGCGGTCGCGCGCGCCAACGCCGTGCCCAACTTGTTCATCGGTTCGGTGCATGCGGTGCGCTCGGGGGCAGCTGGACTGATCGCCGCCAACATCAGTCCGGAGGCCGTGATCCACCTTGCGCCGGATCTGTTGCGTTGTCTGGCTCCGGGCGGGCTGGCCTTGCTGAGCGGCTTCGAGCGGCACGAGGCGCCGGCAGTGGCAGCCGAACTGGAACGCCGGGGCGGCACCGTGCACGAGGCGCGCTATGAAGGCGACTGGGCGCTGCTGGCGGTTGGAGGTAAACTCGTGGGGGGAGTTTAGGATGTCCGCCACCAGACGTCAGTTTCTCGCCGCGGCCGCGGCTGCGCCCATGGCGGCAGCGGCGGCGCAACGCACGGTCTCCGCCAACGACCGCATCCAGCTTGGCGCGATCGGGCTGGGCGGGCGCGGCACGGCGGATGTGCATGCGGCTCTCGACGAGGTGGGCGGAGCCGCGCTGGTAGCGGTCTCCGACCTTTACGCGGGCCGGCGCACACGCGCCCGGGAGGTGTTTGGAAAAGACGTTTTCGTGACGCCGGATTATCGCGAATTGCTGGCGCGCACGGACGTCGACGCGGTCATCGTGGCGACGCCGGACCACTGGCACGCGCAGGCTTCCATCGACGCGATGAAAGCCGGCAAGGATGTGTATTGCGAGAAACCCATGGTGCACTCGATTGAAGAGGGCCACGCTGTCATCGGGGCGCAGCGCAGCACCGGGCGGATCATCCAGGTCGGCAGCCAGCGCGTAAGCTCCATCATTTACCAGAAAGCCAGGGAACTGATCCGCGAGGGCGGCATCGGTAGATTGAACCTGATCGAAGCCTGGTGGGAGCGGCCGGTGGACAGCGACGAATTGGTGTTTCGCAATTCGATTCCGCCGGACGCGTCGCCGGCCACCATCGACTGGGACCGCTTCGTGGCCAACACCACAGAGCGGCCCTTCGACGCGCAGCGGTTTTTCTGGTGGCACAACTACCGGGACTACGGCACCGGCATACCCGGCGATCTGTTCGTGCATCTGTTTTCGGGCGTGCACTTCGTGCTCGATTCGGAAGGGCCGGTGCGCATGACGGCTACCGGCGGCACACGGTTTTGGAATGACGGACGAGAGATTCCGGACCTGATGCTGGGGCTTGCCGATTATGACGAGGCGGCGCACCATCCCGCCTTCAACCTGGTCTTGCGCGTCAATTTCGAGCAGGGGTCCGCGGAGACCTCCGGATTCCGGTTCGTGGGCGAGAAAGGCATTCTGTATATCGACGGCGACGGCGTGCGGCTGGCGCGGCACAACCGTCCACCGGAGCCGGGCTACAATATCGAAACCTTCGCGGAGGCCACGCAGGCGGAGTTCCTGCGGGAATACCGGCGGAGATACCCTGAGCCGGCGGACACTCCGAAGACCATGCGCCTGACGCCCACCGAGGAATTTCTGGCGCCGGAAGACTACAGCGATCATGCCGGCCATATCGCGAATTTCTTCGCCGCGGTGCGCAGCCGCAAACCGGTTGTGGAAGACGCTGTGTTCGGATTGCGCGCGGCGGGTCCCGCGCTGTTGGCCAACGCCAGCTACTTCGAGCGGAAGATTTGCGGTTGGAATCCGCGGGCTATGGAGCGGGTATGAAACCGGTGCGGATGACACGGCGCGGGTTGCTGATGGCCGGCGGGGCGGCGTGGGCCGCGCAGAACAAGCCGCATGGCGTGCGCTTTGGCGTGAGGAGTCCTCTGCCCAAGGCGAGCCTGCGCGAGAGGGCGATGCTGGTGCGCCGCGCGGGCTACGACGGCATCGAATTGGGCCCCGAGTGGTTGAACCAGCCGGTAGAAGCGATCCAGCAGCAGCTTGCGGGTACTGGCGCAGCGGTCAGCGCGATTGTGGGGTCGATAGAGCTCCTGGATACCGATCCGGTGAAGCGCGCCGCGGCTGTCGAGTTGGACCGCCAGCGCCTGCGCATGGCGAAGCAACTTGGCGCCGACTGTGTGATTGAGGTGCCGGTCTTCGGGCCGAACAAGTTTCAGGACCTCTCTCCGTTGATGACCGCGCGCGAAGTGGAGGAGAAGCTGCTGGTCGCGGGACTGAAGCAGCTTACCGGCGATGTGGAACGCACGGGGATCACTCTGCTGCTGGAGCCGTGCAACCACAAGGAGACGCACTTCATGAACCGGCAGAGCCAGGCGGCGGAGATCATCGATGCGGTAGGCGCGCCCGGCTTCCGGACACTGAGCGATTTCTATCACATGCAGTTGGAGGAGAAAGATATCGGCGAGACGCTCAGCCGGTATGGCAAGTACACGGCGTACGTGCACCTGGCCGATGGGGTGAAGCGTACCGAGCCGGGGTCATTGCCCTTCGACTATCGCCCGGGATTCCGGGCGCTGAAGAAGTGGGGCTATGCCGGATGGCTGACGGTGGAATCCGGCGCCACGGACAATCCGGAAGCCGCATTGGGCCGCGCGCTTGCGTATCTGAAACGCCAGTGGAGCGAGGCGTAGCGGCGTCGTGGCGGCTTAAAAAGCGCAAGAGGGCGCGGGGCGCCCGGTTTTGCGCGTGTTCCTCAGAAGCATCGCGGGCGGTCCGGGCCGCGGCGTGCCTGCGCCGCCCGCGGGCATCATGCAATTACATGCTGCTTTTGCGCTTCCGGCGGCGGGCCACCAGCAGCACCAACACCACACCAGCGGCGAGCCACAGAGCTGCCTGAAATAACGTGTTGTTCATTGTGAGGTTCCTCCTTTCTTATCGAATCCCCTTCATCAGGGGGAACAAATATTTGAAGACCTGCAGAATGCCTGGTCCGGCCGCCACCACCAGGATGGAAGGCAGGATAAAGAAGAAGATGGGGAATACCAGCTTCACTCCGACTTTGGCGGCTCTTTCCTCCGCTTCCTGACGGCGGCGCACGCGCATGAATTCGGAATGCGTGCGCAGGGCTTCGGCCATGCTCGTGCCGAAGCGGTCCGACTGAATCAAAATGGCGGTCAGCTTTCGCAATTCAGGCTCTCCGGTGCGTTGTGCCAGGTTGCGGAGCGCCTCGGCACGCCGTTTGCCCGCGCGCATCTCCAGAGTGACGAGGCTGAGCTCATCGCTCAGCTCGGGATGCGCCACGGCCAGTTCGCGGCCGACATTTTGCAGCGCCTGATCGAGTCCCAAGCCGGCCTCTACGGAAACAACCATCAGGTCCAATCCATCGGGCAGCGCGAGACGCAGCTTTTCCTGGCGCTTGGAAACCTTCCGTTCCAACAGGAATCCGGGCAGCCAGTATCCGCCCACGGTAGCCGCGATGGGCAGCACGATGCGCAGCACCGGGTTCGCCGTGATGTTGTCCCGGAACACGATCGACAGGATGGCCAGCACCACCGCCAGGATCAACTTGATTCCGTACAGCATGGCCACGGCGCTTTCCGCGCGGTACCCGGCCGCAATCAGGGTGCGCCGGGCCGTCTGCGCGTCCTGCGGTGAGATGGGCGCATGTTTTCCGATGGCCTGCACCTTTTGCGACAGCCGCGACGGTTCGCGTTGTCCGATGCGGTCGAGCGTCGCGGCGGGCGCCGGTTCGGGGTCCAGTTGCCGCAACATCCTGGCCGGCTTGGCGTAACGGCCATACCCGTAGGCGCTGATGGCAGTCACCAGCAGTCCGAACAACGCCACGGAAACCAGTAAATTCATAATCCGACCTCTTCGCTACACCTTGATCCGGATGATCTTGCGAATCACCAACTGGCCCAGGATCTGAGCGGCGATGGACCCCGCGATCAACTTTTTGCCGTCCGGGTCGTTGAACATGGACATCAGATACGTGGGGGCCGCCATCATCATGAGGATGGCGGTGGCGGCCGGCAGAATCGTGAGCACCAGCGCGGTGACCCTGCCATGCGCGCTGGCGGCCTTGACCTGTCCCTTCAGCCGGAACCGTTCGCGGATGACCTGTCCCAAGCGCGTCAGAATCTCGCCCAGGTTGCCGCCTGTCTGTTTCTGCAGGATCACGGCGGAGACAAAGAAACGCACGTCCAGCAGGGGGACCCGGTCGGCCAAATTGTAGAGCGCCGTGTCGAGAGGCGCGCCCAGATTCTGCTCATTGAACAGCGTGCGGAATTCCAGACCCAGCGGGTCGGGCAGATCTTCGCTGGCCATGCGAAGGCTGATGGTGAAGGCGTGGCCGGCGCGCATGGAGCGGGCCAGAAAGTCAAGTGCCTCGGGAAACTGCTCCTCGAAGGCCGCCAGTCTGCGCGTCCGCTTGCGACGGAGATAGAGGTAGGGCGAGGCAGCCAGAAACACGGCGGCTGCGGCAGTAGTCCCCGTGAATGCGAAAAGGGCCGGGAGCGCCAGGGATAACAACAAGGCCGCTACCGCGCCGCCCGCCGTCATCAACAGCAGTCCGCCGGGCGTCCACGCCACTCCGGCTTGCTGGATCAGTTTCTTGGTCTTCTCCAGCAGGGCCAGGTGCTCCAGCCACACCTCCAATTGCGGCCGTTTGGCGGCGATATCCCGCAGCAACTGAGCGCGTCCCGGAACGGGATCGTCCGCAACCGTGCGCAGCATCGCCGACATTTCGCGCTTGCGCCACCATTCGTAGAACTTCAGTCCGAGGGCGATGGAGAGCAGCACCCAGGTAAACAGGACCAGAAACAGAGGCAAGGAGACGGGCACGGCTAGCCGACCTCCTGGTAGCTCTCGAATATGTTGGCCGGCAGGTGCAACCCGCACGCCGCCAGGCGCTCGTAGAATTTGGGCCGGATGCCGGTCGCCCGGAAACAACCGCGCACCTTGCCGCCCTCGGTAAGGCCCTTCTTATCGAATACGAACAGGTCCTGCAAAGTCACCAGCTCGCCCTCCATGCCGGTGACCTCCGTCACGTGCGTGACTTTCCGCGAGCCGTCGCTGAAGCGCGACACTTGCACGAACAGGTCCACCGCGGAAGACACCTGCTGCCGGATGGAGCGCACGCCCATATTGGCGTTTGACATGCCTACCATCACTTCCAGCCTGCCCACGGCATCGCGGGGACTATTGGCGTGCACCGTGGTGAGAGAGCCGTCGTGGCCCGTATTCATGGCCTGCAACATGTCCAGAGCTTCCTCGCCGCGCACCTCGCCCACGATGATGCGGTCCGGGCGCATGCGGAGCGCGTTGATGACCAGCTCACGGATGCGAATGGCGCCGCTTCCTTCGATGTTCGGCGGCCGCGTTTCCATGCGCGCGACATGCGTCTGCTGCAGACGCAGCTCGGCCGCGTCTTCGATGGTCACGATGCGCTCGTCCTCCGGAATATAGCTCGAGAGCCCGTTCAGCAGCGTGGTCTTGCCCGATCCCGTACCGCCGCTGATCAGGATATTCAGCCGGGCCTTGACGCAGTATTCGAGCATCAGGCGCATGCTCTCGGTGAGCGTCAGGCTGCGCACCAGATCCTCGGGGCGCAAGGCGTGCCGTCCGAAACGCCGGATGGATAGCAGTGGGCCGTCCACCGCGACCGGCGGAATGGCGGCGTTCACACGCGATCCATCCGGCAGCCGGGCGTCCACCAGGGGCGTGGATTCGTCCACCCGCCGGCCGACTTGCGCCACTATTTTTTCGATAATGCGCAGGAGGTGGGCATTGTCTTTGAACTGGACCGGTGTGCGGTGCAGTTTGCCGCCCTGCTCTATGTACACCAGGTAGGGTGTGGTCACGAGAATATCGGAGATGTTGGAATCCTGCAGCAGGGGCTCGAGCGGGCCCAGCCCGAAAACTTCGTCCAGCACCTCCTCGATGACGCGGTCTTTCTCCGTGCGGCTGAGGGGAGTTTTCTCCTGCTCCACCAGACGGACCAGCGCCGTGCGGATCTCCATGCGCGCCCGTTCCCCCGGAATCGTGGACAGGGCCTCCAGGTTGAGGCGGTCGAGCAACTGGCGATGCAGCGCGAACTTCAGTTGCTGGTATTCCGGCGCGGTGGCCTCGCTTTGGAAGAGCCGCGCCACCCATCCCGACTCCACCTGGGCCTGCGGCGCGGCATTCCATCCATTGCCCATGCGTGCTCCTTATCCGAAGAGGCCGAAGCGGCGCTTGCCCTTCTCCACGGGCGCGCCCGCCAGGCGCATCACAAAGCTCGACAGCTGGCGGCTCAGATGACTGCCGGGCGGCAGCAGCTTGCCCTTGCAGAAAGCGTCGTACAGCGCGTAGTAGTCGTTGGGCAACATGGTGTCGATCGGCAAGCCCAGGATGCGCTCCAGCTCTTCGGCCGTGACATCGGGCCGCTGCGGCGTGCGGTTCAGAATCACGCGCAGGCGGTTGCCGTAGCCGGCGTTGATCAGCGCCTGGACCGCGTGCTTGGCCTGGTGCAGCGCCGGTACTTCCAGCGTGGTCACCAGGAAGATGTCGTCGATTTCCTCGAGCACCGTGATGGTTGCCAGATTCAGCGTGGAGCCCAAGTCCACTACGGTCCAGGCGTAGTGTGCACGAACGAACGTGACCACCTTCCCCAGCGCCTCGCCGGGAACGGGATCCTTGGGAAGATAGCCGGTGGGCGCCGCGATAATCTCCAAGCCGGGCCACTCGGCCGAGATCAAAGCGTTCCAGTAACTCAAATCCAGCCGGTGGAGATTCTGCACCGCGTCCAGAACCGAGTAGGGCGATTTGGCTTTCATCAGGAAGCCCACAATTCCCGATTGCAGGTCGAAATCGGCGAGCAGGCTGTGTTCGCCGCGCTGCGCGCTCAGGCGCCCGAGCTCCGCGGCCAGATGGCAGGCGATGGTGGAGGCTCCGCAGCCGCCTTTGGCTGCCAGGAAGCCGACGGTCTTGCCGGGAGGACGGCTGTTTTCCCGCGGCCGGGGGCGGAGTTCGGCGCGCCTTTCGACCGCCTTCTTCAGATTGGCGCCGAGCGGCGGGTAAAGAAATTCGTTCGCGCCGGCACGCATGGCCGACAGAATCGTGTCCGGCTGCGCCGCGGTGTCCAGCGCCACCAGCATGCCATCCGGCACAGCGCCGCGTACGGCGCGCACGGCTTCTTCGAGTGAAAGCGGCAGGTTGGTGAGGTCCAGCAGCACCACTTCGGGCCGCAGAAACTCCAACCGTTCGATCAGGAAGGGCCAGTTCCGCAAGTCGCGCTGTTCCATGACCACGCGGACTGCCAGATTGCGCAAGGCTTCCTGCACGGGCTCCCACAATTCGGGCGCGCCGATTGCCATCCCGACGGTGGTCGGCGTCATGGCGGTTTTTGGGGTGTCCTGTTCGAAAACCAGAGAAGCCATTAGCGGATACCTCCTGACGCGGCCGCGGGCGCCGGACTGGCCTGCTGCGGCAGCGGCTCAGCCTGCTGCTTCTCGATCTCCAGCAACTCCTCGAGCGGTATGGCTTTCTTCGCGGGCGGCGCTGCAATGGGCCCGGTAACCGCCGCGCCGGGCGTCCGCGGTGCCGCAGTGGCCGTGCCCGGCAAAAACTTCCCGGGCAGGCGGATTTCGGGAAGCGGCGCGCCGGCCGGAATCGGCCGCACCAGTTCCGGTGTGACCAGAACCATCAATTCCGAGTTGTTCCTGGTGCGCGTGCGGCTTTGAAAAAGCTTGCCCAGCACGGGAATGTCGCCTATGCCGGGAATCTTGTTGAGGCTCTCGGTGATGGAGTTGTCGAGCAGACCCGCGATCACGAAGCTCTGGCCGCTTTCCAGTTCGACCTGCGTCTGCACCCGCCGGGTAGCCAGCGCCGGGATGGTGAAGCCCTGGAATTGCAGGGCGTTGGCGTAGTCGAGCGAACTCACTTCAGGGGATACCTGCAGGCGGATCGAGCCTCGCGGGGTGACCACAGGCAAAAAGTTGATCCGCACGCCGTATTCGCGGAACTGAATGGTCACTGCACCCACGCTGGCGCCGCCTTGCACCACCGGAAACGGAAACTCGCCGCCGGCCACGAAGCTGGCCGGCTTGCCATTGATCGCCAGCACATTCGGCTCGGCCAGCATTTGCAGCAGGTTCTTCGCCTGCAAGGCCTTGATGAGAGTGCCCAGGTTCAGGTCCGGCCGGAAGAGGAATATGTTGAGGGCATCGGAGAGCGTGAACTGCACGGAATTGTTCTGCACGTTGGGGACGGCCGGTCCGAACTGGCCCGTGGTGACTTGGCCGATCGTGTTTCCGCCGCCCGTGCTCAACAGGTTGACGCCCAGAGACGTGGTGGCGGCGCGGTCCACATCGGCAAACCGCACGCGGAGCAGGATCTGGGGCTCCGCCGCGGGCACTTCCACGCGCAGCAGGTTCACCACCTTGCCGAGTGTGGCGGCCATGGCGGCGGCGCGCTCGGCGCTCGCCAGATCTCTTGCGGTGCCCCGCAGAAAAACCGTGCCGTTCTCGACGTTGACGCTCACATCCTGACCTGTCAGGGCCGACCGGAGTTGCTCGCGAATGGCATCCACGTGCGCCATGCTCGGGCGCACGATCAGGTCGTACATCGTGCGGGCGCCATCCTGCTGCCACAGGATCACCGAAGTCTCGCCGGGCGCCTTGCCGTTGATCAGCACCTCGCGCGGATCCACTGCCAGCGCTTCGGCCAGATCGCCGTTGGCCACGGCGACGCGCCGCAGGTCCGCGGGCGTGTCCAGGATGAGCGACTTGCCCACCGTGACGGTCAGGTCGAGCGGTTTGCCGTCGTTCTCACATACCGCGGGCAGCGCCACTGCCAGCAAGGAGGCCACCAGCCAACAGCCCTGGCGCGTCATGGCAGCACCTCCCCGCGCGTGGCGAATTGCGTCTGCGTCCGTTTGGTGCCATGGATGACTTCCACCACACGCGGCTTGGGGGCCGGAGGGAGTACCGCGGGTGGAGGAGTAGGGCGGATAGCGGCAGGCTTG
>Ga0335079_10006796_pt1 | contig 13085 bp, 9 predicted proteins | sample Lox_Sample_33_FD_206719 | JGI IMG/M metagenome (GOLD analysis project Ga0335079, IMG submission 206719) | Soil microbial communities from Loxahatchee National Wildlife Refuge, Florida, United States - Lox_Sample_3.3 | ecosystem: Environmental > Terrestrial > Soil > Wetlands | place: USA: Florida... | reverse complement strand
GGCACGCCGCGCAACCGGAGAATGGCTGCCTTCCATATGACATGCAGGGCCGAGGAATCGGAATCGCCGATCCAGTCGATGGCGGCCGCCGACGCTCCATCCTTTTTCAAGAGGTCCGAAACCGACACGCCATCCAGCATGTCCAGACCGATACCAAAGGGCCGATACTCATCATGGAAACTGTCCGCGTACGGGCCGAAATAGAGGTTTGGCAACTCCCACCACTCGTGCTGCTTCAAAAAGTCAACCTCGCGCCGGTTGAAACCGAACGCGGCAAGGATCGCCGGATCCTGAAGCTGGTCTTCGGTAAACATGCGCCCGTTGAACCACTGCAGCATGTGATCGAGATGCGGGTAACGCAGGGCCGTAAGATTAAATTCCTTGACGTATCCCCAGTACAAGTCGTATCCGGGTTTGGTGAAATGTTGCGCGCCGCCATCGGCATAAAGCCCGTCCGCCAGGCCTTCGCGGACAGTGCGCACGTGGCCTCCGGTGTTGCCCGAGGCTTCGAGCACAGTCACGTCGTGGCCGCGCTTCATCAGTTCATACGCACAACACAATCCGGCAAGCCCCCCGCCGCCAACGATCACGCGCTTCGGTGTGCGGGCCAGGCCGCGAGCCACCGGATGGGTAGCGTCGGCTAGGAGCGCCGCCAGCTTTAAGGCCTCTCGACGGCGCATCATTCGGGCATTCTATCATTTTCGATTACTTGCGACTGCCGATCGCCAATCTCCAAACAGGCTATATTTTTCTTCCTAGGCATCTGTTGTCATAGGCTTAGTTGTCATAGACTTAAAGGTGCATGCGCACGAAGCAGCCGCGACTGCTTTCGGAGGAACGTCGAAGGGAAATCCTCAGACTCCTCGAAGAGCAGGGACGGGTAACCGTAAACGGACTCACGGATAAGTTTCATATTTCGGCGGTTACCATCCGCTCGGACCTCGAGGAGCTCGGGACGAAGGGGCTGCTGGTTCGCTCTCATGGCGGAGCCATCCTGCCGCTCAGCCCTCAGCAGGAATATCCTCTGCAACTCAAGAAAACTCTCCATCACCTCGAGAAGGTCCGCATCGGGCGCGCTGCGGCTCAGTTGGTCGAGCCCCGGCAGACCGTGATCATCGATGGGGGAACCACCACCGCGGAAGCGGTGCGCGCCCTGAAACGGAATGGTCCGGAAGCGCTGACAGTCATTACCCACGCGCTGAATATCGCTCTGGAATTGGCCGATTCACCCAACATCTCGCTGATCATGATCGGTGGCATGTTTCGTCACGTGTCCAGATCGTTTGCGGGCCCGCCGGCGGAGCGCATGATCAGCGATTTGCATGCCGACCACTTTTTCCTTGGCGTAGACGGCCTGGATCCTCAAACGGGGCCCTCCACGCCGGGCATGCTCGAAGCGCAACTGAACGCGCAGATGCTGCGAGCAGCTAGGGAAGTGACCGTGCTTGCGGACGCAACGAAGTTTGGACGGCGGAGCCTGTCCCTGATAGGCGACATCCGGAGCATCCATCGCGTGATCACAGACAGCCGGGTCAACCAGGAAATGGTCTGCCAACTCCGCCAGATGGGGATCGACGTGATTGTCGTCTAAAAGGTATCCTTTCGTGTGTCGGCGATTGATTTACGTTTTCTTGCGGATAGGTCAAGCACTCCGCTATAATTCCGGGGATATGAGCCGCCCGATCCTGACGCTCGCGTGGCTTCTCGTCATTGCGGTTGTCTCGGAGCCGGCGCGGGCCGTCTCTTTCTCGGACGAAGTCTATCCGGTGTTTGAAAAGGCCGGTTGCCACAACTGCCACAATGCGAACGGCGTGGCATCGGCCACGCGTCTTCACTTTCCCGATGAGGATGCCGCGAAACCGCGCATCGAGGCGTTTGGCAGATCGCTGGTCGATCTCGTGGACCGGGAGAATCCGGACAATTCGATCCTCCTGCTCAAGCCCACGAACCGGGTCGCGCACGGCGGCGGTGTCCGTATCGTCAAGAACAGTGCTGAGGAGGCCCGGCTGAAAGGGTGGATCTCCTATTTGGCAGCGCTGTCCGCACCCGAAGCCGCCAAGGCGCTCAAATATAAGCAGGAGGAAATGGCAGGTCACGGCGTTGTACCCACCGTGGTGCTGCGGCGCCTTACGCACGGCCAATACAACAACACGGTCCATGACCTTTTGCGCGAGGCGAGCAGCCCGGCGAGCCAGTTCCCGCCGGAGGACTTCGTCAACGGTTTCAAAGATCAATATGAAGCGCTGTCGGTTTCGCCCATTCAAACGGAAGCCTATGCGCTTGCGGCGGAGCGGCTGGCGGCGAATGCGTTCCGCCGCGGCGACTCTCGTGGTCTGATCCCCTGCCAGGCGGTCACGGCCGACTCCGCATGCCGGATCGAGTTTATCGAAACCTTCGGCCGGCACGCTTTCCGGCGGCCGCTGACCGAAAAGGAAATCGCCCGTTACAACGCGCTGTTCCAGGGACAGAAGGACAGTCTCACCGGCGCGCAAGTCGTCATTGAGGCGATGCTGCAATCCCCGAATTTCCTTTTCTGGCTCGACGAGACGCCCAATCCCCGGTGGAAGGCCTATGCGACAGCCTCCCGGCTTTCTTATTTTCTCTGGAACACCATGCCGGACGATGCGCTACTGGACAGCGCAGCTCGCGGCGAACTGAGCACGCCCGATGGCCTAGAGCGTGTGACCCGGCGCATGCTCGCCGACCCCCAGGCCGGGCAGGGCCTGGACGAGTTTGTCTCCGAATGGCTGCGTTTTGACCGCGTCGTAACCGCAGCCCGCGAGCGGCGCATGTTCCCACTCTTCAGCCGCGAGTTGGCCTCTTCAATGACGGAAGAAGCCAAGCGGTTCCTCGGAGACCTGGTCTGGAACGACAAAAACTTCATGGAGGCTTTCACCGCTAATTACAGCTTCGTCAATTCCGGTCTCGCCGCGATCTATAAGGTTAGCCCGCCAGTTCGCGATTTTGACCGTGTGGAGTTTCCGTTAGCGGACGAGCGTTCCGGCCTTCTGGGTCAGGCTCTGTTTCTCACCCTGACCAGCAAGCCGGAGGGCACGGCGCCGACGGGCCGGGGCTTGTTCGTCCGTGAACAGTTTCTCTGCCAGCACGTACCGCCGCCTCCGCCAGGTGTGGACACGAACCTGCCGCCCGTCGAAGAATCGCGGCCCGTTACCAATCGCGAGCGCATGGCCATGCACGCCACCAATAAGATGTGCGCCGGCTGTCATACCCTGATCGATCCGATCGGCTTCGGATTCGAGAAGTTCGACGCGATCGGCATGCACCATGACAAAGCCCGATTGCTGTTCATGCCGGTGGTCGAAGACGCGGTCAAAGCGCGCTCGGCTAAACCCAAGGAAGTCTACCTGGACGTCGATACCACGGGCGTGATTACCGGCTTGCAGGATGCAAAGTTTAGCAATCCCCGGGAGATCGGCGAACTGCTGGCGCGAACCGCCGAATGCCAGGAGTGCATGGTAAAGCAAGTGTTCCGCTACATGACGGGCCGTCTGGAGACGCCCGCGGACCGGCCGGTGCTCAACAAGGCATTCGAGGATTTCCGGAATTCACACTTCCGCTTCCAAGAGTTGTTAATATCCCTAGCTAAGGGGCGGGAGTTTCCCCCCGCCGGCAAGGAACTGCATGTCGCACGTAATAACCAAACGCAGTAGGTTATCGCGCCGGATCTTCCTCAAAGGTCTGTCGCTGTCGCAGGCGCCGGTCTTGGTCGGGCTGCCCCCGCTGGTTTCCATGTTTAACTCCACGGGCACCGCGTACGCTGCCGATATGGCGCTGCCCAGGCCCGCGCCCATCGAAAAGCGCTTTGTGTTTTGGTTTAACGGCAACGGGATTCCGGAACGCTATTGGATTCCGAACCGCACCGGCGCCAACTATGATGTGACTCCCTGCCTGGCGCCATTGGCGCGGCTGCACGATGAGGTGTTGGTGATAAGCGGGCTCGACAACTCCGCCGTGGGAGGTTCCGCCGGGGACGGCCACTCCGGCTCCATGAGTGCGCTGATGACGTGCACACGGTATACCGGGCGCGGTCCCGGAGGTCCTTCGTTGGATCAGATTCTGGCGCGCCGCATGGCGGACAACATGCGCTTCCGCTCGTTGCAGATCGGCGTCTCACAGGAGTCGTTCGGCGGTTCCATCCAGAAGAACATGAGTTGGTCCGGCCCGGATCGGCCGTTGCCTCCGGAAGAGGTTCCGCACCGGTTGTTCGATCGTTTGTTTGGCGCCAAGGATGAAGGTTGGGTCAATCGTCAGCGAAGCATTTTGGACGCGGTGCAGGGGGATGCCGCCGAGCTTCGCAGGGGACTTCCCAAAGAAGACGAGTTAAGACTGGACGAGCACTTGTCGTCGATCCGCGATCTGGAGCGCTCGATCGCTTCGCTTCCGCCCGAATACCGCCAGGTGGCCAAGCCCGACGAAGACTTCGACATGAAGGACTGGCCGCGCATTGCGAAGATTCAAAGCGACCTGCTTGCCTATGCGCTCGCGACCCGGCAGACCCGCGTTGCCAGCTACATGCTGACCAAGTGCCAAGGATTGGCGCGTTTCCCGTGGCTCGGACACACGGCCGCACGGCATCACGACTACACGCATGCCGATGGCAAGGCTCCCGGTGAAGAGGGTGCCCAGGGGCAGCGCATTCTCCGCGACATATGCCGCTGGCATGTCGAAGAGTTCGCTTACCTGGTAGCGAAGCTGAAATCAATTCCAGAAGGCGCCGGCACCCTGCTTGATAACACCGTTCTGCTGTACGTGCACGAGCACGCCGAGGCCGGCATTCACAAAAACAGCGGCGTCATCGCGTTAATCGCCGGCAGCAAGGAAAAGCTGGCGCATGGGCGGCACAACAGAACAGCCGGCACCATTGGAGACCTCTACCTGACTGTGGCTGATGACGTATTGAACGCGGGACTGGGCGGATTTCCCGCGGCCAGCCGTCGTCTGACCCAGATATTGGCGTAGGTCCCCGTGATGGCATTGACTCGCAGAATCTTTTGCCGTGTCGCCATAGCCGTGCTCCTCGCGCTACCTCTCGCGGCGGAGATTACGCCAGGCGAAGAAAGAGACATCGCACTGTGGATCATCCGCCTGGGTGGCAGCGTGATGGTAGATGGCATCGATCATCCCATCGCTGACCCGTTTGACTTACCAGACGGCGCCTTTAGCATCGTAGTTGTGGACATGCATGGCACGATCACGGCGCCCAAGGACCTGGAGCCACTGAGCAAGCTGAGCCAGGTTCGCGAACTCTATATTCCGGCGCGGGTCTGGAGTCCGGTGAGCGACGTCAAGGCTCCTTTCGCTGACGAGTCTTTCGAGTTTTACACCGGAATGAAGAAGTTGGAGAGGTTCCAGGCGGGTTTGACGACGCTCGCATGGCTGGACATTGGTGATGAAGGAGTCAAGCGCATGGCTCCATTGACCCAACTCAAGGATTTGCGCGTGGCCCTCACCACGATCAAAGACCCTAAGTGCTTCGAGGCGCTGGTGAACCTGGAGTCGCTGGATCTCAATGACACCTACGTTCGGGATTCCTCCTTAGTTCCTCTCGCCAGCATGAAGAATCTGCGTCACCTGTCCCTGGTTGGAACACTCGTTACCGACGACAGCCTGAAGTACCTGCGCGACTTGACCAAACTCGAAGAACTCGATCTGTACGGTGTCAAGATTACCGATGATGGCGTCGAAAATCTGCGGAAGCTGACTGGTCTCCGCAAGCTGAACCTGCTGGGCGCACAGATTACCGATGCCAGCGCGGACATACTGGCGCAATTTACCGAGCTTCGCGAACTGAACCTGTATCGCAGCCGGATCACCAACGCGGGTTTGGACAAGCTCCGTCACCTGCCCCATCTGGAGGTGCTCGACCTGCGCTACAGCGCCGTCACCAACGCGGGCGTTGACGCCATCCGCACGGCACTTCCCAGATGCCGAGTCAGCTTCGTAAATACAGCTCCGTCCTCCTCCGGCCAGCGCGCCGAGAGCAAGCCGAAGGACGGCAGTGAGCCTTCGGTGGCGCGGTGGATCCAATCCATGGGAGGCGAAGCGCGCGTCGATGGCGGCCGCATCCGGTCGGTATCGTTGGCCCGACTGCCCTTCAGCGACGCACAAATGAGATACCTGGCACGGTTGACGGCGCTGGAGAAGCTGAACCTGGAAGCCACGGATGTGAGCGACCTAGGCATCGAGTCTCTGGCGAAGCTGACCAGCCTGCGCGATCTGAATGTGAGTTTTACTTCTCTGTCCGATCGCGGACTCGTGCATCTAGCGCGCCTGACGAACCTGCACCGTCTGATGCTGGCTGGGCTGCAACTGACAGGGTCGGGTTTCTCGCGATTGAACGGATTGACTGCCCTGGAGTCGCTGGATCTGACCAGCGCGCCTGTCACCGACGACGGATTGAGTCACATCGCTGCCTTGACTGCGCTGGATCGCCTGGACCTGAGCAATTCCGACATCACAGATAGAGGGCTCGATCACCTGGCTATGTTGACCAATCTACATTCGCTCGATCTTCGCGGCGTGGATGTGAGTGATGCCGGGATGGCAAAATTAGCGGCGATCAAGAGCGTCCGGGAATTGAATATTGACTACGGACGGTTCACGGACAAAGGCGTAGCACTGCTGGCGGTGCTTCCGAACCTGGAGCGTCTGGAAATGGTGCGCGCGCGAGTGACCGATGCGGCCATTCGACCGCTGCTAACAATCAAGACTCTACAGTCGTTGAATTTCGACTACACGACGGTCGGCGACAAGGGCATCGAACTCTTGAAGCAACTGCCCAATCTGAGGGAGTTGAGCCTGGATCACACCAACGTCACCGATCGCGGAGTTCCCGCCTTGGGCTCCATCGCTACGCTGCAATCGCTCGATCTGTACCATACGACCGTATCCAGGAAAGGGTACGAAGGGCTGAGGGCCGCCATCCCGCGCTGCCAGATCTTTTTTGATGAAGATTCGGGTTTGCCTGCACGCCGGGGAGTCAAGGGGTTCTGACTGCTATGATCCCGCTGCGCGGAGTCTTGGTGCTCTGGCTCGCCACTAACGCGTTATCCGCGTCTGATTTGCCGGATTGGATTTCCGCTCTGGGCGGTAAGGTCCGGCAGGATCGGGCAGGCCACATTGTCGCGGTCGACCTTCGCGGCAGTTGGGTCTACGACTCCGAACTGATCGAGCTCGCAAAATTAACGCATCTCGAACAACTCGACTTATCTCACACGCGCATCTCCGACGAAGGAATGCTATATCTGCGGTCCGCCCCCGGAATCACCGATCTGAACCTGTACTACGCCGAGCAGATTACCGATCAGGGCATGAGTGCGGTCAAGGACTGGAAGCACCTGAAGCGGCTGAACCTGCGAGGAACGCGTATTTCCGACGGCACGCTCGAAATCGTCAGCCATCTTACGCAGTTGGAAGCGCTGGACATCGCCAACACTCCTATCACTGACAACGGCCTTGACTACTTGATGACGCTCATCAACCTGAAAGAGCTTTCGCTCGGGCGGCGACGCGAAAGCGACAACGAGGTCGAGGTGCTGCGCCTGCTGCCCACTCTAACGTACTTGAACCTGAGTGGGCCGAGCGGTGCCGAACGGCCCGACACCACTTACCGGCGGGCCGCCGAATCCGGGCCGATGCGCACAGATCTTGTGCATGCGATTTCGGAACTCAAGAGCCTGCGCGTGCTCAAGCTCGGCTATTCCAGCATCACCGCCGACGAACTGCGAACTCTAAGCGGCTTGGAGCACGTGGAGCGATTGGGTCTGGAGGCCTGCACAAGGATTGATGATGAGGCCGCGTCCGAACTCGCCGATTGGAAAAGTCTCAAGTACATCGACCTCCAGGAAACTAAGGTGACCGAGAAGGGTGCTGAGGCCTTGCGCAGAGCCAAGCCCGGCATAACCATCCTCGGCGGCCGGGTAACGGTCTTGAACACGTCCCAGGGTGCGGGTCCCGAGACTCGTTAATGTGGAATACCTGAGTCAATGGGCACCATAACGAAGTCCGGTATCAGCAGGCGTGGACGGCGCGCAGCCATTTGGAACGGTGCGGTGGTGCTGGCCATCGTGATGGTTCATGGGAGGGGCGAAAATCGCACCACCGAGTTCTATGACCACTTCCTGGATTTGGGGGCCGCGCTCGACACTTTTCAAGGACGCGGCTTCAATATCCTGATGATCGATCTGCGTGCCCACGGCTTGAGCGGCGGCGTCGATTCCGCGTGGGGCATTGGCGAGCGGCACGATGTGGAAGGCGCGGTCGACTGGATCAAAGGCCAGGGATTTCAGCCGGGCAGCATCGGAGCCTTGGGCGCGTCACTCGGCGCGACATCGTGCGTCTACGCTGCGGCCGACGACCCGGACATCAGCGCACTCGTCACCGATGGGGCCTGGGTGGATGAATACGCGAGCCTCGAGAGGGGTTGGAAGAGGTCGTCAGGTACACCCCAGTTCTTCTTTCCCGCGGCGCGGTGGATGGAGCGCGTGCTCTATGGGTACGATCTCCACATGCTGCGGCCGGTGGACGCAATGAAACGAATTTTCCCTCGGCCGGTGCTGCTCATCTATGGCCTTCTGGAATTACCCGCCGAGAGCGACAGGCGCCCGCAGATCAAGGCTGCGTTGCCGGACGCAGAGCTATGGGTGGTGCCGGACGCCATGCACACAGGCGCTTACACCAAGGTCCCGCAAGCATACCTCGCTAAAGTCGGGGCGTTCTTCGAGAAGAATCTGAAATAAAAGAGGCCATCGAGGTCCCAGTCCGTTGGAGGTGCCGGTTTGGGTGCGAGCGGTGTTTAGACCGTCTCCAAAACGTTCAGGTCGAACAAACCGGCGTAACGACTCCACCCAGCAGAAGTACGGACAAAAAGACGCTGTTCCTAATCTTCTTGAGGCGGTTGGTGGGCCCTGAAGGATTTGAACCTTCGACCAACGGATTATGAGTCCGCTGCTCTAACCGCTGAGCTAAGGGCCCGCGTTTTGAGTTCAACCAATTAGCAGCTTACCATTGCTGCACCGCTCATCACCGGAACCTTGTGAGCAGTTCCGTTACCTGCCGCATGTAAATTCCCTCTGCGGCGGGGTCCAGGTGGCTGGTTGCCGGCTCGTAGCCGCCTTCGGCAAAGGCCTTCTGTTCGGGAAAATAGCCGATGTAGCCGTTTGTATATCCCATGAGGAACGCATGCGTGGCCGGGCACTCGGACTTCACGCGCTGGCCAATGACGTGGAACAGTTCGCCGGGGAACGTTACCCACATCAAATCGCCCATGCGGACGGCCGTGGTTGGCGCATGCACCACAGTGTTTTTGAAATCATCAAACAACTCCCGGTAGGTGCGCGGCAGCTTGATGTCTTCGGTCGCGACCTGGAGCGCCGCCGTCATCGGCTCCGGTTCGAGAGTCCGGTAAACCCGGACCACTTCGCGCCCGATCTCCTCGCCCAACGCCCAGGTGACCTCGATGTTGTCCTGGTAGCCATCGAGGCCGCCAACCACTCGCGGATTGATGTCGCCCGCCGCGCCTTGCAGATAGATGGCGCCCACGCCGTGAATCTGCCGCTCGAGGTACTCCTGCATGCGCCCCATCCACTCGCCGGAGATTTTGCTGTTACGCCCGCCTAGCGACGTGCCATGGCAGGCATAGTGGATCATGGCGGCTAGCGGTTTGCCTTCCATCGTATCGACGCGCACGACATCCACCGCGTCATCAATGCGGCCGGCCGGATTGGCGCCCAGCCGCACCACTCCGGCAAATTCGCGAATCGGGACCGCCTGATCGGTCTTGGCCTTGCCGAACGACTGGCTGACGTCGTTTTCGTCGAAGGTCAGATAGGAATCGGTGTCCTGGGACCGCACCTGGCGGCGGTTCATCGCGATCCGCGAGTGCCCCTGACCCGCAGCCAGCCGGACCGGTTGCAGGTTTGCTAACGCCTTCTGCACGGTGGCGACCAACGCCGTGCTAAACTCACGATCCCAGTTGGTCTCGCCCTTCGGTGTCGGAGAGGGGGCGGCGTGGTTGTGCGCATCGCCGAGCAGGATATTCTCTACCGGAATGCCGGTGGCCGCGGCGATCCGCCTGCGAAATTCATCGGTATCGCGAATAATGATGACATCGCCCTCGACGAACGCGACCTTTCGCGAGCCGTCGTCAAACACCAGGCATCGCACATTGAGTTTGTCGTTGCCATGAACGCCATCCGACGGCGTGCCACGCATGTTGTAGCCGGCCATGAAAACCGGCTCGTGCGGCGTCACATCCGTCTTGGCATACCCGGCCTTGATCTGCCCCGCGAATGCCGCGGCCCCCACCATCATCAGAAACAGAGCGATTGACACCAGTGGTCTCATGTAGCCAAGATATAATCACCACGCCGCGGCTGCAATCCTCCTGGAAACCGGGCGCTCTCGAAGGAGATAGAATCTCCATCAGATAAAGGAGGCTGCTTTGAAACCGTGGACACTTTGTGCGCTATGGCTGGCGGCGATCTGTCTTGCGCCTGCGCAGACCAAGATCCAGGTGTTGATCATCACGGGCCAGAACGGTCATGACTGGCGCGCCACCACACCCGTCCTGCGGTCGCTGCTGGAGGATACGGGACGGTTCGAAGTGCGGGTCACCGAAGAATTTCGCGGCGCCGGGCAGGAGACGCTTTCGCCCTATAGCTTGGTCATCCTGAATTACTACGATAAGAGGCAACCGGAACTGCGCTGGGGCGAACAAGCGCAAACGGCCCTTACAAACTTTGTGCGCGACGGCAAGGGGCTGCTCATCTACCATTTTTCGATGGCCGCCTTTGACGGTTGGACGGAATATGAAAAGATGTGCGGTGCCAATTGGCGACCGAATAACGGTCACCATTCTGCCCGCCACGATTTCACCGTGGCCATTCAGGATAGGGATCACCCGGTGACCCGCGGCATGAAGGCTTCCTTTCTGCAGGTGAATGATGAGTTGTACGCGAATCTAATGTGGCAGCCGAAGGGCGCCTTCCATGTACTTGCCACGGCTTGGGATGATCATGCGCGTTACTCATCCGGCGAAAGGCAGCCAATTCCGGGATCGGGCCTGGAGCAGCCGATGTTGTGGACCGTGGATTACGGCAAGGGGCGCGTGTTCGTGACGGCGCTTGGTCACGATCCGGATGCCATGAAGAGCGCAGGATTCAAAACCACTCTTGCTCGTGGCGCGGAATGGGCCGCCACCGGCAATGTGACCATCCCGCTGCCCGACGAGTTGAGATAAGGCCGCACTCTGTCTCGCGGTCTTCGATAGACCAGATTGGAGTGGATTCCGAGGGGGGCTTTCATCTTGGGAGCCGCTCGAATCGCCAGGTAGAGGGCTGTCAACAACAGCAGATCGAAGAGCTCATAGAAAAGCAGATGGTGGCGCGGAACATCAATGGCGTCGCCAAAAGAAGAAATCGCCAGTTCCACAATCGCCATGGCGATGAGGGTCGCCACGCCGGGAGCGACGCCCCGAGGTAAAGCAGGGCGCTCAGCCACGAGCAGCGCAGTCACCGCCAAGACCAGCAAACCAAAGCAAAGAAGAAATCGTGTTCCCCGGTCGAAGAACAACTCTCTCTTCCACCTGCTCCACCGTGCAAACGTCTGACTCTCCTCCCATGGCGCCATTCCCGATCGGCTGTCGAAGTTGCCTAGAGCCGGGCGGTGCCTGCCAGCCTCTGACATTGATTCGTGCAGTGCCACATAGGCGTCCCTCGGGTGGGTCAGAAAGAATCGGGCAAGGCGAGGGTAGGAGACTCTTTGTGAAAAAGCGTTCGCGAAGGCGGGATCTTCCATGGTGAAGTCGACGTACGCATGTTTGCCGATATATTTCCGGTAAGATGAGTCCAAACCGACTTCCGCGAGGGTTCGATCCGCGTTTTCCGCATTCGGCAACACCCGATAAAAGAGCACGGTGAAACAGCCCTTGGCCTGGTAGCCAGGCGGTGCGCCGTAACGCAGGCAAACCACCGCTGCGCCCGCCAGGCCCAAGGCAATGAATGCCCAGGCCGCTCGTTGTGTCCGGTTTCGGTGCGCCTGCGCGAGCAGCAGCAAAGCGATTGGAAATCCCAGCGCCGCGTGCTGCGGCTTGGAAGTGACCAGGAGGAGGCACGAAATTACCAGCATTATCCAGTCCAAGCGACGGCACCAGCGCAGACCACGAAGGTATAGGACGGTTGCCAGTAGCAGAAACAGGTACGCCGCGACGTCCATGTAGAACGAGTTCAAGTAACTCACGTACGCGACGTCACCGAACACGAACAGAACCAAGAAACCGAGCGCGTAACGCGCCATTGGCGCGAGGTCCTCCATCAGGGGAACAAACAAGACGATGGCCAGAAGGAAGAGCGTGCCGTGAACGAGCCCCATAAACCGCAAATCGAAACGGCTACCCCTGGAAAACACGGCGCTGACGGCAAGCGCGGGAACGACGAGGACCAATTCGGAGGAAGAGTAACCGGCTTTATAAAAGTATTGCGGATCGAAATTGTACTTGGTATCGGCGAAGACAAATGCGTGTTCTCGTGGTGCTCCGAGACCAAAGTTACCCAAGATTTTTCCGAAGTCGCCGTTGTTGGCCAGACCCACCACTGGCGGCACCATCAACTGCCAACAGATCACCCCAACGGCCGAACTGATGATGATTACTGAAGGGAGGGTGGGCATGGTCTTTTAACCAAGAGTTCCGTCGTGTCAGCGGATTCATTTCGGGGGCCGATAAGTTCTCAGCGCACCTCCGCTGCTAACGATTTGACCGACTGGTTTGTGACTGGCGCAGGCTGTGTGGCCGCCTCGGAAATGCGTGTTTCCATCGGAAAGCTGGCCGGCAGCGAGTGAAACCAGCTTGCCAGGTATTCGTCGGAGGCTCGCCGGCGCCCCATGATCTGCCGCCGCTTCGCCACGGCTCGGGGCAGGCACCGCACGATCCGTCCGAATGCAGGCAGCGAGCGCGGCTCCAGGAGCAGACACCCTCCGATAACGACAACATCGCGTGCTGTCGCCGCGAGCCAGTGGCGGCGGTATAGATCCGCAGTCATGTTCTTGACTCGCATCAGAAACCTGTT
>Ga0335079_10006795_pt1 | contig 13086 bp, 12 predicted proteins | sample Lox_Sample_33_FD_206719 | JGI IMG/M metagenome (GOLD analysis project Ga0335079, IMG submission 206719) | Soil microbial communities from Loxahatchee National Wildlife Refuge, Florida, United States - Lox_Sample_3.3 | ecosystem: Environmental > Terrestrial > Soil > Wetlands | place: USA... | reverse complement strand
ACGCTGCCGAGGGCACTATCCGCGCTGTCCGTGATCGCGACGGAGAAGCCGGCCTGCAGCAGCGCAGTGGCAATACCCGCTCCCATGGTCCCGGCGCCCACCACCGCCACGTGCCGCACCTCGGGCGCCGTTGCGCCGCGCGCTCCCCGCCGGGCTGCCCGTTCGGCGAAGAACAGGTGGCGCAGGGCGCGCGACTGCGGCGATTGCCGGCACTCTTCGAACACCACTCGCGACAGCGCGAGCGCCTCGTTGAAGGGCATCTCGATCGCCGCCTGCACGCTGCGGATCAGTCCCTGAACGGCCGTGAGCGATCGCGTCGTCGCCGACAGACTTGCCCAGTGCCGCGCCGGATAGTCCGCGCCGCACCGCTGCAGATCGGGAATGGGCTGCTCGGATAATCGCCGCACGGGCGCATGGCTCGCCACCAGTCGCGCGGCCAGCCGCCGCACACCGGCACCGAAATCCTCCTCCTGCACGACCTCATCGAGCAGCCCCAGCTCGTGCGCGCGCAGCGCATCGATGCTCTCACCGGAGATCATCAGCTCGAGCGCCGCCGCAAGACCGATGGCGCGTGGCAGACGTTGCGTGCCGCCGGATCCCGGAATGAGTCCGAGCTTCACCTCCGGGAGCGCGAGCCTCGCACCCCGCGCCGCGCAGCGATAGTGACTTGCGAGCGCGAGCTCCAGTCCGCCGCCGAACACCGTGCCGTGCACTGCGGCGAGCACCGGCTTGGCGCAGCGCTCGAGCCGCAGCAGCACATCGTTGAGCAGCGGTTCGCCGGCGCCTGCGGTCATCTCCGAGATGTCGGCCCCTGCGCTGAAATGCGCACCGGCGCCCTCGAGCACCAGCAGCTGCACCGCCGGATCGGCCTCGGCTGCCACGATCGCCTCGAGCAGCTGTGCGCGCACCGCTTGCGAGAGCGCATTCACCGGCGGGTGATCGATCGTGATGCGCGCGACGGCACCTTCGACCGAGCGCTGCACCACTTGCGGCATGCGTCAGGACTCAGGTCCCGGTGAAGCGGGCGGCCCGCTTATCGCGAAAGGCGGCGACACCCTCGGCAAAGTCCGCCGTGCGCCCCAGCTCGCGCTGAAAATCCTGCTCGATGAGCAGCTGCTGCTCGAGCGAGTGCTGCGTCGAGCCGTGCAGCGCCTGCTTCGTTCGCGCCAGGCCCCGCGGCGCACCGGCGGCCAGCCGCGCCGCAAGCTCGGTCACGGTCGTGTCGAGCTCCTCATCAGCCACGCAACGCCAGATCAAACCCCAGGCGGCGGCCTCCACCGCGCCGAGCTTATCGCCGAGCAGCGCCAGCCCCATGGCGCGCGCGGGCCCGACGAGGCGCGGCAGGAACCAGGTTCCGCCGCAGTCCGGTACGAGGCCCAATTTGGCGAACGACTGGATGAAGGAGGCCGAACGCGCGGCCACGACCATATCGCAGGCCAGCGCCAGATTTGCGCCGGCGCCGGCCGCCACGCCATTCACCGCTGCGATGACCGGCACCTCCAGCGAACGCAGGCTCAGCACCAGCGGATTGTAGAAGCGCTCGAGCGAGGCGCCGAGATCCAGAGCCGCCCCTTGCGTCTGCGATGCGCGATCCGTCAGATCCTGTCCGGCGCAAAAGCCGCGGCCGGCGCCGGTGAGGATCAGCACGCGCACCGTCCGGTCGGCACGCACGCGCATCAGGGCATCGCCCATCTCCTCGTGCATCGCGACGTTGAAAGCATTGAGCCGCTCGGGCCGGTTCAGGGTGAGACGGGTCACGGCACCGACGCTCTCGACTCGGATGCACTCATATTCAGGTCTCGTCATAGGTGAGCTCCAGCTGCGGCGTCTCGGCGCGGGCCTGGCAGGCGAGGATGTATCCCTGCGCGAGCTCGTCGGGCTCCAGCGCGTAGTTCTCATCCATCCTGACACGGCCACTCAATAGCTTCGTGCGGCAGGTCGAGCACACACCCGCGCAACAGGAAAATGGCAGATCGATTCCGGCCGCACCTGCGGCCTCGAGAATCGTCTGCAATCCGGTACGCATCGCGAAGCTGCGGCGGCGGCCATCGAGCGTCACGGTCACCTGTGTGAGTCCTGCGCCCGGCGCGACCGAAGGCGCGCGAAGCGGGGCTGCCGCCGTGCCCGCAGAGCCCGCCGCCGCGGCCGTGAAATGCTCGACGTGCAGGGGCGCTGCGCTCACGCCCAGCTCGCGCAGCACTCCCGTGAGCGACTCGCCCATGTCGGAGGGGCCGCACATGAAACCCTCTACCACGGCCGCAGGGCTGAACAGGTTGCCGGCGGCGGCGCGCAGCGTCGCCGCATCGATGCGGCCGCCGGGCAGTCCGCACTCCTGAGTTTCGCGGCTGAGAAAGAAATGCGGCGCAAAGCGCGCCATGTGCCGGTCCTTGAGCGCCAGCAGCTCCTCGAGCAGCATGATCCGCTGCAGCGCGCGATTGCCGTACAGGAGCACGACCTGACTCGCGCGGTCGCGCTCGAGCAGCTCGCGGATGATCGCGAACACCGGAGTGATGCCACAGCCGGCAGCGATCGCAAGGTACTGGCCGTGCGTCCCGGCCGCGGTGTGCGCACCAAAGCTGCCGGTGGGAGGCATCGCTTCGAGCCTCGCGCCCGCACGCAGCGCGCGTGCGAGGTACTGCGACATGCGGCCGCCGGGAATGTGCCGCACGATGATCCTGAGCGGCAGCTCTGCGGGCGCACTGACGAGCGAGTAAGTGCGGCGCTGCTCAGCGCCCTCGAGCGGCAGGCGCAGCACGATGTGCTGACCGGCGCGGCAGCGGAAAGTCGCGCGCTCGGCGGCTGGCACCTCGAGCGTCACAGCGGTCGCGTCCTCGGATTCCGGCCGGACTTCGGCGACGGTGAGCGGCACAAACCGGAGCACGGCGCGCGCCTCAGGTGCACTTGAAGCGGTCGAAGGGCTCAAGACACGCCGTGCAGCGGTAGTGTGCCTGACACGGTGTCGCGCCGAATTCGCTCACGAGCTCCGTGGCGTCGCTGTCACAGCGGGGACAGCGCACTGCAGCCCCGGGCTGCGGGGGTGCGATGCCATGGGCTTTGAGTGCGCGATGTGCGGCCGGCGTAAGCCAGGCGCTGCTCCACGGCGGTGACAGCACCGTCTCGATCCGGGCATCGCGGATGCCGGCGGCAGCGAGCTTGGATTGCACCGCGGCGCGGATCGCCTCGGTCGCCGGGCAACCGCAGTACGTCGGAGTGATGCCGATACTCGGACCGCCCGGGCCCGGCCAGCGCACATGGCGGATGATGCCGAGATCCACGACGCTCACCACCGGCAGCTCCGGGTCATGCACTTCGGCCAGCAATCGCCAGATTTCAGCTTCGCGCGATGCATCGGCGGCGACGGTCATGGCTTACCAGCGTGCCCCGGGGTGTGCGCGGTGCAGATGCTGCATTTGTGCAAGCAACGGTCCCAGGTGCTCCGTGTGCACGCCGCACTTGCCGTACCACGGATAGGAGGCGTCGGCCGGCCGCTGCAGCGTAGCGCGCGCCAGGATCGGATCGATGCTGGCGCTCCAGCGGCTCTCGAGTGCGGCAGGGTCGGGTGCAATGGATTGTGCCGCCAGCACCTGCTCGATGGCATCGCACGCGAACAGCTCCGGCGTGAATCGCCATAGTGCCTCGAGCGCCACTTGCATGCGGCGCTGGCTCTCGGGCGTGCCATCGCCCAGGCGCACGGCCCAGCCGGAACTGTAGCGCAGGTGATAGCGCACTTCGGGCAAAGCCTTGGCCGCGATCTGGGCGAGTCGCTCATCGCTCGAGCGCTCGAGCGCTGCATAGAGCTCGAGCTGATACGCATCGATCAGCAGCTGGCGCACGATGGCGAAAGCGAAGTCCGTATTCGGCTGCTCGGCGAGCGCGAGATTGACGAAGGCGCTCTCATCGCGCAGAAAAGCGAAGTCATCCTCCGAGCGATTGCCGCCCTCGAGCTCCGCGGCATAGCCGTAGAACAGGCGCGCCTGCCCGAGATGATCGAGTGCGAGATTCGCAAGTCCCAGGTCCTCCTCCAGCGCCGGGGCATGACCGATCCACTCCCCCAGACGCTGCGCCAACACCAGATTGGTGTCGGCCAGGCGCAGCACGCAGGCCGTTCGCGCCGCCGCGAGAGTGGGAGTGCTCACAGGTTCTTCACTTCCTCGGGAATCTCATAGAAGGTCGGGTGCCGGTAGATCTTGTCGCGCGCGGGCTCGAACAGCGCCTGTGCATCGGCGGGATCCGAGGCCGTGATGTCGCTCGAGCGCACCACCCAGATGCTCACCCCCTCCTGCCGCCGCGTGTAGACATCGCGCGCGTGCTCCAGGGCCATCGCGGCGTCGGCGGCGTGGACGCTGCCGGCGTGCTTGTGCTCCAGGCCTGAGCGCGCCCGAATGAAGACTTCATACAGCGGCCAGTCGTGTTCGCTCTGCGTCATGCGCGTCGCGCCTCCTTCGATGCGTGCTTGGCGGCGTGCGCCGCAGCGGCCTCGCGCACCCAGCGGCCCGCCTCGTGCGCCTGCTGCCGCGCCTCCAGTCGCTCGCGGTTGCAGGGACCGTGGCCTGAGAGCACGCGCTGAAACTCACTCCAGTCGATCGGCCCGATGTGGAAGTGCCCGCTCGCCGCATCCCAACGCAGCTCGGGATCGGGCAGCGCGAGCCCCAGGAACTGCGCCTGCGGCACTGTCACATCGACGAAATGCTGGCGGATCTCATCGTTGCTGAAGCGCTTGATCTTCCAGCGCATCGACTGGGCGGTGTGCTTCGACTGCGCATCGCTCGGGCCCAGCATCATGAGCGCAGGCCACCACCAGCGGTTGAGGGCTTGCTGTGCCATCTGACGCTGCGCAGCGGTGCCGCGCGCGAGCGTGAGCATGATTTCGAAACCCTGCCGCTGGTGGAAGCTCTCCTCCTTGCAGATACGCACCATGGCGCGCGCGTACGGTCCGTAGGAGCAGCGGCACAGCGGGATCTGATTCATGATCGCCGCGCCATCGACCAGCCAGCCGATCGCCCCGACATCCGCCCAGCTCGGCGTCGGGTAGTTGAAGATGCTGGAATATTTCGCAGCACCGGTCAGCAGCTGCGCCGTCATCTCGGCGCGCGAGATGCCCAGAGTCTCGGCGGCGCCATACAGGTACATGCCGTGCCCGCCTTCATCCTGCACCTTGGCGATGAGCACGGCCTTGCGCTTCAGGCTCGGTGCGCGCGAGATCCAGTTGCCTTCGGGCAGCATGCCGACGACTTCGGAATGCGCATGCTGGGAGATCTGGCGGATGAGCGTGTCGCGATAGGCTTGCGGCATCCAGTCCTTGGGCTCGATGCGCTCATCCGCATCGACGCGCGCCAGGAACGCGGCGGTGAGCTCCGCGGGTTCCACCGCTGCCCCGCCCGCACCTTGCGGTGCCGGCGCATTCAGAGCCTGCGTATACACGCAGGGAATGTTACACAAAGGCGGTGTACGATGTTTCGGCCCGGGCGCGCGCCGCCCGCCGGGAGCATTTTGTGAGCGAAGCTGCATCTTTGAGGCTGTCTCGTCGCGCCCTGATGGCCGCGGCGCTGGCGAGCGGCGCCGCAATGCTGTGCCGCAGACCCGCGTTTGCCGCTGGCACCGCCGCGACGGACCTGCCCCTGATCACCAAGCCGATTGCCTCCAGCGGCGAGAAGCTGCCGGTCATCGGCATCGGCACGAACGCCTTCAGCCTGCGCTCAGCCGATGAGCAGGCGGCGCGTGTGGCGCTCATTCAGCGCATGTTGCAGCTTGGCGGTACGGTAATCGACACCGCGGCGATCTACGGCGGCTCCGAAGCGGTCATCGGCGATGCGCTCGCAAGCCTGGGCGTGCGCAGCAAGATGTTCGTCTCGACCAAGGTGATGGCGCGCGATGCCGACGCCGCCAGGTCGCAGATGGAAGAATCCCTCCAGCACCTGAAAACCGATCGCGTCGATCTGATGTCGGTGCACAACCTCGTCGGACTCGATGCCGTGCTGCCGCTGGTGCAGGAGTGGAAGAAGAGCGGCCGCGTACGCTACGTCGGCATCACCACCTCCGAGCCGCGGCAGCATCCGCAGATGATCGAGGCGATGCAGAAGTACACGCTCGATTTCATCCAGGTCGACTACTCGCTCGGCAATCGCGCGGCTGCCGATCAAGTGCTGCCGCTTGCGCAGGAGCGCAAGATCGCGGTGCTGGTCAACGTTCCCTTCGGCGGCCGGCGCGGCGCGAACATGTTCCCGAAAGTCGCCGGCAGGGCACTGCCCGCCTGGGCGGCGGATTTCGATGCGCAAAGCTGGGGACAGCTGTTCCTCAAGTACGTCGTCTCACACCCGGCGGTTGTGTGCGCCATTCCGGGCACAATCGAGACCGCACATCTCGAGGACAACCAGCGCGGCGGCCGCGGGCGTCTGCCCGATGCGGCTCAGAGGATGCGTCTGGAGAGCTTCTGGGACGGGCTCTCCTAGTCCCGCCCGTTCAGCGCGCCGGGTTACCGGCGCCGGGCGCACCAGAAAGCCACGCCCGCCCTTCTGCGTACAACTGCTGCACCTCCGGTCCGGTGAGACCCGGCAGTCCAGTGCGGCGCACGTCATAGCCGATCCGCGTCTGCAGGTACGCGAGGTGGCGATAGCCTGGCGGAAAGCTCGCGAGCAGCGCGCGATCGAGCTTGAGCTGCACCCCCGGCTCGACCGGATCGATGCGATCCTTCTCGTAGATCGGCTGCCGGCGCACCAGGCCCCAGCGTCCCGCCCGCCGCTCGAGGAAATCGTAGAACCGTCCCGTGCACAGCACGTCGCAAAGCACGCCATCGACCGGTGCGCGCTGACTGATGGTCATCTTGGTCTGCGCGATGGCTCGATCGGCAACGACGTCGCAGAAGAATCCGCCGAGAAAATGCAGGATGCTGACGCCGCGCTCGAAGCCCTCGCGCCGGGCGCGGATGAAATCGCGCGCCGGAGCGCGAAACCAGGTCGCACTCATCCACGCATCCTCGTGCCACAGGGTCGCGAAACGCTCCCAGTCGCCGCTGTCGCTGTAGAGCGCCCAGCGTTCGATCAGGTCGCGGATTTCCCGCGCGTCATCCTCAACCGCCATCGCGCCACTGTACACCGCGACGGCGGACCGGCGCGCTAATCGACGCCTTCGCCGCGCATTCGCGCGTTGAGCTCACCGCCAGGGCACGGCGATGCTGGCAGCACGATCCGGGCGTCTCCGGATCGCCTTCAGCGTAAGGAGGAAGCGGCATGGTCAAGCAGGCGACGGCAAGTCATCTCAATGTCTACAGCGTGCGTGAGTTCGAATCCTCGACCGGGCAGAAGGCCAAGAGCTGGACCAAAGTGGGCGTGGCGTTCCCGCACAAGGAACCGCCTGGGTTCAACGTGGAGCTCAATCTGCTGCCGCTCGACGGGCGGCTGGTGGCGCTGCCGCCGGCGGAAGAGGAACGCGAGGGCGCTCCCGGCTGAGCGCTGGCGGGCATTCGTTGCCGATTGTGTCGGGCTCCCCTACAGTCCGCACGATATGCCGAACGCACGCCCGTTCACGGTACTGCTCGCCGCGGTACTCGCCACGGTCTTCGTCCCCGCCGCTCGCGCGCAGGATGCCGATCCGCCCTCGCGCGTCGCACGTCTGAGCTTCGTGCAGGGCGAAGTATCCGTGCAGCCGGCGGGTGTCGAGGACTGGGCCGCTGGCACCATCAACCGGCCCATTACCACGGGCGACAAGGTGTGGGCGGACCAGAACGCGCGCGCGGAACTGCAGCTGGGCTCCATTGCCATCCGCCTGGCGCCGATGACCGGGTTCTCGTTCGTCAATCTCGGCGATCAGATGCTGCAGATGCAGGTGACCGCCGGCACCATTCACGTCCGTGTTGCGCAGCTCGAGCAGCAAGACAGCATCGAGATCGACACACCGACGCTCGCACTGTCGCTGCTCAGCGCCGGGGACTATCGCGTCGAAGTCAACGAAAGTGGCGACACCACCGTCGTCAAAGTGAGCTCGGGTGAAGCCGAAGCAAGCGGGGGCGGGACGAGCTTCCCGATCCACAATCAGCAGAAGGTGACGTTCAGCGCGGCCGGCGAGATCACGGCGGACTCCGCCTCACTCGGAGTACCGGATGACTTCGATGTCTGGTGCATGCAGCGGGACCGCCAGCTCGAACGCGCCCAGGCAGATGCCGAGCAGTACGTCTCGAGCGATGTCACCGGCTACGGCGATCTGGACCAGTACGGTGACTGGCGCACCGTGGAGGATTACGGCCAGGTGTGGGTCCCGAGCGCAGTCAGCGTCGGCTGGGCGCCGTACCGCTACGGCAGCTGGGTGTGGGTGGCGCCCTGGGGCTGGAACTGGGTGGACAGCGCGCCGTGGGGCTTCGCGCCGTTCCACTACGGGCGCTGGGTCTATGCCGGCAACTCCTGGTGCTGGGTGCCGGGACCGCGCCACGTGCGAGCGGTGTATGCGCCGGCGCTGGTGGCCTGGGTCGGCGGAGGCGCAGCGGGGAGCGTCACCTGGATTCCGCTCGGTCCGCGGGATGTCTATCTGCCCAGCTACCACGTGAGCGAAACCTACGTCCGCAACGTCAACGTCACGAACTCAAAGGTCGTGAGCACGGCGAGCATCACCAATGTCTACCGCAACCGCGTGCCGCAGCAGCGCTATGTCAATCTGGGCGTGGCGAACGCGCTCACCTCCGTGCCGGGAAGCGTGCTCACTGCGGCTCAACCCGTGGCAGCGCACGCCGTGCGCATCGTACCGGGGGATGTCGCCCGCCTCACACCCGGCGTCGGGGCGCCCGCTCTCGCGCCCGTACGCAGCAGCTATCTGGGTGCCCCAGCCGCACCGGGGCTGCGAGTCCGCAGGCCGCCGCCAGCCGTCATCAACCGTCCGGTGGTCGTGAGGCCGCCGGTGATCAATGCCACGCCGGCACGGCGTGAGATCCAGCCGTACATTCCGCCACGGTCCAGCGCGCCCCCGCAGCGCGTGGCGCCGCCCCCGCAGGAACGCCTGCCACCCCAGGACCGCGTTGCGCCGCCGCAGGAGCGCCTGGTGCCACCGCAGCAGCGGCCAGTGCCGCCACCCCAGGAGCGCATGGCACCACCACCGCCCCCGGTATTTGCGCCACCCCCGCAGCGACCCGCGCTTGCTCCGCGACCGCAGACATCGGCCCCGCCGCCGCCACCTCCTCCGCCGCCGCCGCCTCCTCCGCCGCCGCCGCCGCGACACGACACCTCACCGCCGAGCAACAACCCCTCGCACGAGCATCACGGGGACACGCACCAGAACTGAGCGCGGACGCAGTCGCCAAAAGAAAAGGCCCGCCAGGTGGCGGGCCTTTTCAGCTCTGCAGACGAGCTGCAGAAATCGACTTCAGGACTTCGGCGCATCCGAAGAAGGAGCGGCCTTCTTCTTGTGCTTGCTGCTCTTCTTGTGCGAGGTCGACGCCTTGGAATCCTTCGAATCCTTGCTTGCCGCAGCGGCCGGGGCAGAGGAAGAAGCGGCGGCGGGCGCATCAGCAGCCAGCACCGGACCTGCCATCAGTAACGCAGTGAGGACGGGAACCAGTTTTCTAAACACAGTCATCTCCAATGGAATGCCAGACGCGGGATTCAGGTTACTCTGGCAGGCACCCCTGACAACTTAATTAATCGTAAGCCAAATCCGCGGTTTGGGCGCTCGCCGGTGAGGCTTGCGGCTGCGGTTTTTGCCCCAACAGCGCCATCAGAACTGACAGATCCACCGGCTTGACGAGGTGATGATCGAAACCGGCTTCGCGCGCCCGGCGCCGGTCCTGCTCCTGGCCCCAGCCGGTGAGCGCGATCACCTGCACCGTCCGCGTGCGGGGGTCGCTGCGGATCCGTCGCGCCACCTCGTAGCCATTCAAACGCGGCAGGCCGATATCGAGCAGCACCGCATCCGCCTGAAACTCCTCCAGCGTCGCGAGCGCCTGCACGCCATCGTGCGCCATGCGGGTCTCATGGCCGAGCGCGCCCACGAGCATCGCGAGGCTGACCGCAACATCGAGGTTGTCATCAACGATGAGCACGCGGCGCGGCTCGCTGCGAATCGCGAGCGGCTCGGGCGGAGGCTCGCTGCGCTGCGGGGTCTCGAGCGAGGGCGGCTCGGCGAGCGGCAGGCGGATGGTGAACGTGCTGCCGCGACCGGTACCCTCGCTGCGTGCCTCGACCGTTCCGCCGTGCATGCGCACCAACCGGTTGACCAGAGTGAGTCCGATTCCCAGGCCCTCCTTGGCCCGCACCGGGGTGCGATCGACCTGCACGAACATGTCGAAGATGCGGGGCAGCATCTCGCGCGGAATCCCGATCCCCGAATCGCTCACCTCAACGATCACCTGCCCGGCGTCGCGCTGCGCGCGCACGTCGATGCGGCCACCGCGCGGGGTGTACTTGGCGGCATTGTTGAGGAGATTGCCGATCATCTGCGCCAGGCGCGTGAGATCGGCCTCGACGTAGAGCGCCTCGGAGGGCAGCTGCACATTGAGGTCGTGCCCCGCATCGATGATGGCCGGCCCGCTCGCCTCGAGTGCGTGGCCGATGGCGACGGCGACGGACACGCGCTGACGCTGCAGCTCGATATGACCCTGGGTCACGCGTGAGAGATCCAGCAGATCATCCACGAGGCGCGTCAGATGCTGCACCTGGCGATCGATGATGTCGCGCGCCCGGGAGAGATTCGGCTCGGGCGGACCGGCAAGCCGCAGGTACTCGGTGGCGCTGCGGATCGGGGCGAGCGGATTGCGCAGCTCGTGGGCGAGCATCGCCAGGAACTCGTCCTTGCGGTGATCGGCCTCGTTCTGCGCAAGCTCCAGATGCTTGCGATGCGTAATGTCGGTGATGACGCCGACCCAGCCGTCCACTGTGCCGTCAGCCGCAAACGTGGGTACGTACACGCAGTTGATCCAGTGCCGACCGGTGCGCAGGAACTCGACTTCCTGCTCCAGCTCAACCCGGGCGCCGGTAAGGACCTGCTGGTAGTACGGCTCGAAGACCTCGTAGGCCTTCGCCCCGATCACATCGCGAATGGGCCGGCCCACGACCTCGCTGGCATCCTCGGCGACCCATTGAGTGAACTGGCGGTTCACCCAGATGTAGCGCAGGTCGCGGCTGCAGCGAGTCATGCCCGCCGGCATCAGGTCCGTCACTGTCTGCAGCTGCGTGCGGGCCTCATTGATGGCGACTTCTGCAAGTCGGCGCTCGGTCACGTCGGCAAACCACACGGCGACGCCATCGCCGAAACGCTTCGCCACGTTGTGGAACCACTCGGGTGCGCCATGCGGGCTCGCGGTGACTTCGATGGTCTGCGGCTCCCCGGTCTCGACGGCCCGGCAGTAGGAGTCGAACAGCCCCGGCACCTTCCAGCTCCACGGGAACACGTCCCCAATGCGCCGGCCGATCAGCTTCTCGGGCTGCTCCCGGATCTCGCGTGAAGCCGCAGCATTGAGATAGGCCCATTCGAAATCGACAATCGCCCCGCTCGGGCCGCGGACCGCCTTCAGGATCGCAAACGGTACCGCTGAGGACTCGATCGCGACGCGAAAGCGCTCCTCGCTGGTGCGCCGGTCCTGGGTATCGAGCTCGGCGCGCCGGCGGGCGCGACGCAAACTGGTCGCAAGCGCGATGATGATCGCGCACGAGAGCGCATAAGAGACGAACCCCAGAAAGCTGCGCTGGCCGACCGACTCGATGGCGAACGAGCCGTGGGGCTCCAGGAACAGGTAGTTGGAGGCGAAGTAGCCAACGAGCGCGGCTGCGGCCCCGGGCCCCACCCCGCCGTAGCGCACCGCGAGCGCCACGGCGCCGTAAAGCATCGTCAGACGGAAGTAGCCGCTCAGCCAGGGCTCAGCCAGCGTGCGCAACAGCAGCGCGAGCGCCGTCGCCCCGGCGGCAAGCGCATAGCCCCGGGCGACGTGGACGTATCTGGTGTTCACCGCGTTGCCCCGAGCCAGCCGCCCCTCAGTGCGGCGGCGGCAGATTAAGCATCTGGCGCAGCTGGGCGCCCGTCAGGAGCTTGACGTAGGGGGGTGAGTCCACGTCGAACAGCCTGGCCTGAGCCAGGCCCCCGACGACGACCGGCTCAAAGCCGCTGTCGCGGACCAGCCGTGAGGCCACCGCGAGAGCCTCCGCCGAATCCCCGGCCAGCGGGATGGCATACAGCTCCCCGGCGTGGTGCGCCTGGCTCTGCAAGTCCGTGTACTTGATCGCGTTGTAGGCGCGCACGAGCCGCACGCCGGGCAGGTATTCGGCCGAGGCAATCCCGGCGCCCTTGCGGCGGGCGTCGTTCGCCATCTCGCCGTCGCGCTGCGGATACGGATTACCGGTATCGAGGACGATCTTGCCCTTGAGCTCCTGCGCCAGATCCTTGCCGAGCTGCGGCAGCGCGCCATAAGGCACCGAGATCACGACCACATCGCCGAAGGTTGCCGCCGCCCGGGGCGTGCCGACTTTCACCTTGGGTCCCAGCGACTTGGCGAGCGTCTTGAGCTCTCCGGGGTGGCGCGAGGAGATCATCAGCTCGTAGCCGGCGTGCGCCCAGTGCGTCGCCAGGGCAGCTCCGATGTGGCCCGTGCCGATGATGCCGACCCTGGGGGGCGGCTTGGAGGCAGTGCTGGCCCCCGCTGTCGCGGCCGGCGCGGCCGGCGACAGCAGTACCCCGACTGCAGCGGCGGTGCACGCGAGCCACGCGCAAGCATTACGTCTGCGGATCGATGTCATGCCAGTCTCCTCGCGGGCGTGGTCAGAATTTGCGCACCTTAACGCAAATCGCTGCAACCGCCGTGAAATGAAATTTTCAAGAGGGGGTTTCCACATACTTATGCACAGTTTTTGTGGATAACTTTGGTCGGCCGGTCCGTCAGCGCCTCTGACCCGCAGATGCATCGGCGCGGTGGCATGCGTCGGGACGTTGTGTGAAACTTCGCTCCCCGCGATTCAAACGAAATGCTCTCCATGAAGCAAGCGGCGCGGACCAGATCGGGGGAACAGAACATGCCGGAACAGACGCAGGAAAAAGAACTGCGCGCGGCCGCCGATCGTGCGCGTCTGCGCGTCGATGTCGCCAAGCAGAGCGTGCGGCTCGCGAAAGAGGAGCTGA
>Ga0335079_10006788_pt1 | contig 13095 bp, 15 predicted proteins | sample Lox_Sample_33_FD_206719 | JGI IMG/M metagenome (GOLD analysis project Ga0335079, IMG submission 206719) | Soil microbial communities from Loxahatchee National Wildlife Refuge, Florida, United States - Lox_Sample_3.3 | ecosystem: Environmental > Terrestrial > Soil > Wetlands | place: USA... | reverse complement strand
TTCCGCCGGGGCAATATTTTCGGTCGTAAATCTGGGCCAAGAAAATGCCCTGTTAGGTTCGGAGCTAGTAGAGGGCAAGGGACGATGTGAGCGACAACTGGTTCTCGGCTGCGCCGCGAGATCAGATGCGGCGACCCTTGCGCGTGCCCGTCAGGAGTTGGCGGATGAGGGGGATCCCCGCGGTGAACGGCATTGAGAGGACATTCTTAAGGAATTCCGAACGTCGCTCGAGGCGCTCTTGAATCAGGTCCGCGCTCTCTTTCTTGGCCGCGACGACAGCCATGACATACTTCAGGAAGTCCACGCCACATTTCTCGCACGTTCCCCCGTGGCGCTGCTCATGATGACACGCGGGGCAATCGTATCTAAGGGTTGCGTGACATCGACGGCAGAACCGCGCGATATCACGCACCTCACTGGCGCACTTAGGGCACTTCATGAATGAATTCTACCGACTAAAACACATGAGGCGCCGGGCTGTACGTCGTGATTGCACCCAGGTCGTCAACACTGTCTGCTTGGACAGGTGGCACGAGTGTAGTGACGACTCGTTTCTTCTAGGGAAGTTTGCTATTTGGCGGGCCGGAATGGCCAGAACCCGAAGACGTTGGATGCACCCGCTTCCGTCCCACCCTGACGGGGTCGCTTCAAACTTCCGGGCCTACGACTGGGGTCCGCCGGCCGCGGGGGAGGGGCATCCAGCTTCGCGGTTGGCAGCGGGGCGAGCAAGCGCACGATGTGGGCGAGGCGCTCCTGTTTATACGGCTTTGCCATACAAACGATGGCGCCAAGCGAGTGAGCGCTCGAATAGTCGCTAGGATAGGCCGAGCTCGTCGTGAGAACAACCGGGACCCGTTTCAGGCGCGGCGTGCCTTTCACGTGCGCGCAGAGTGCGTAACCGGGCAGGTCGTCTCCTTCGATCTCAGCGATTACAAGCGCGGGCGTAAACAAGTTCAAGACTTCCCGAGCGTCTACCGGATTGTTGACGGCGATCACTTCGTATCCTTCGGTTGTCAGATAGGCTTTCAATGACTCGCGGACGCCTGGATCCGCGTCCATCGCGACCACTAACGGGCCTCTCTGATCCGATTGATCGGTGCCCCTTAACCTGGGTGACTCGTCACCTAGCTTTCGTCCGCTAGCGTCGACCAGATCCTCACCGACACCCGCTACGCCAAGGGCAATTGCCACAGCGCGGCGTCCGTCGGGCATTTCGAAGACGCGGGCAACTCGCCCGCGCTGCTCAGCGTGGATCGCGGTCGGCGAACTGCTGTAAGGGAACGTGACCATAACGTCCATGCCGCGACAGTAGGTAGGACGGCGACTCACGAAGAGAACGCCACTCCGGGATACGTCTAAGGTCGTGGAGATCTCGTCTGGACCACCATTTGTAAGATCAACGCTTCGGACACGCAGCGGGGCAGAAATCAGAACGCGCCGCTGGCGACGACGCTCCGATGTGCGTCGGTTCGGCCGTGGTCCCTGGGCCGGCGTTTGAGCGGCACCCATGGTACCTGCTACGTCTACTGGAAGATTCTCACCGAGATTGCTGTTGGGAACCGGACAGCTCGAATCGCCCATTCTCAGAGTCCTCAATGTTAGGTGCTTGCCGAAGGACCAATCTAGCGTAAGCGAGCGAGTACTGCAGTAGAAGGGAAGTCACATTCGACAGGTACCCTAGCGTCAGGCCAAGTCAGTACTTTGGTACTGTCAGCCGTGTCTGACAGGCGTAGATGCGATCTGGGGCGTCAACGGCTAGAACCTGAAGGAGATTCCAGCATACGGTTCTTTAAGTTGCGTCCGGGCGTTTGTGAATTGGCCGGCCTGATTGAAGTCCGGGGCGACAAAGACGAGGCCCCGATATCCAGCACGAAGCGAGAAATGACCGAAGGCCTTCCAGTCGAAGCCACCTCCGTAAAGCAGTGCGGCGCGGTCTTGGGAGAAAGGCCCCCCAACGGAGCCGGAAGAGACCGGCGACCAGAAGAGCCCACCGGTGCCGGCTTCAACGAAGGGCTGAAGTCGGCCATTCATCCGACTGCCGAGTTTTGCGACAAGAGCCATACTCAACTCCTGTGCATTCGCCTGTGTCCACGACGTGATTATGCCGCCCGCACCGGCGTAGAACTGCGTGTAACGACTGCGGGCATAATTCACTTCCACCGCCGCCCAGTCGTTGAAATGAAAACGGTAGTTGACAAGAATCCCGCCGGTATACGTAGGACTGTCCGTCACGTTCTGACCGGCGGATGTCGACTGAAAGTTCCCGCTGAAGTTCGCCGCGACCTCGGAATGCCCGTTTTGGGCTCTCACCGGCAGGCTCGTCAGCAACGCAGTCAGGAGCACAAGAGCGAATTGGATCCTCATGGCTAAGCGGGTTCTCCTCATTCTGGATTTGGTCCAGCAGCTTTTGGGACTCCATGTTGACATACGTTAGACGTCTACCGACATATGGATTTCTCTTGGGTGGGTGATGCCAGCCGAAACTTGGTCGCCGTGGCCGGAGGTCATTGGGAGTCCCGGATGCCTGTCAAAGGCAGCGAGTGCTTTCGATGAGACTTCGGGAACCGGGGTTGCAATCGGCTGACACTGGAGATTCATCAATCGTGCCCTGAGGCCTCCACGCCTGTTCTCGTTCAGAATGATTGGTGACACTCGGTAGAGTGTCGCCATGCAAATACGAAGAGGGAAGGTGCCCAGAGCGCGAGAGCTTTTGCGTTTGGGGTGCGAGCTGAGCCGGGCAGGCCAGCTCCGGTTGGCCTGGGTGAGTCATTATCTGCGTCATGGCCACAATGCGGCTTTTACCTGCCGCCACCTTGGGATCAGCCGGCAGACGTTCTATCGCTGGTGGCGCCGCTACGATCCTCATAACCTCTCCACGCTGGAGGATCGCTCGCATCGTCCGCATCGGCATCGTCAGCCCACCTGGACTCCCTCGCAGAGCGAAGCCGTTCTCGCTCTGCGACGCGAGTATCCCCGCTGGGGGAAGGACAAACTGGTCGTGCTGCTGGGCCGTAAACACATACGGCTTTCCACGTCCATGGTGGGCCGGATCCTGAACGACCTGAAGCGCCGCGGCGTGCTGGTGGAAGCTCCGGCGAAAGTAGTGATCCGCCGCCGCAAGATGCGCGGCCGTCCTTGGGCCCGGCGAAAGCCCCATTTTTGGCCTATTCGAAGGCCGGGTGATCTGGTGCAGCTCGACACCAAAGAGGTGCGACCGGCGCGCGGCGTGGTACTGAAACACTTCTCGGCCCGCGACATGGTCTCTCGTTGGGATGTGCTGGAAGTGCACGAACGCGCCACTTCGCTGGCCGCCGCTCACTTCCTGGACGCGCTGGTCGATCGCATGCCTTTCCCCATCGCTGCTCTGCAGGTGGATGGCGGCAGCGAGTTCGCTGCCGAATTCGAAATCGCTTGCCAGCAACGAAACCTGCCGCTCTTCGTCCTCCCACCGCGCTCGCCCAAGCTCAACGGGCAGGTCGAACGTTCCCATCGCACCCATCACGAGGAGTTCTATCAAGTGATCCCTGATCGCTGGAACGTCGCGCAGCTCAATCCCCAGCTCCGTCGCTGGGAACACATCTACAACACCGTCCGCCCTCACCAGGCGCTCCATTACCTCACTCCGCTCGAATTTCTCGAGCGCTGCAAATCTCACAAACAGAAAGCTGAGTGTCACTAATCATGTGGACGAGTGCAACGCATTGCTTGGCAGGCCCATCCATGCTAAACTGCCGCTGCGTTTGTCGCTCTTGAGTCCCTTTTGACACGTTCGATGAGGCTGTCGGGCAACTGCCCGTCGGCCTTTTTTTGCGACGGGGAGAGGCGAAGCAGAGCGCAAACAGCTTTCAAGGCAGACTCCCAGATGGTCTTACCAACGTCTGACCTATGAATGAATTAGGAGCAGCAGAAGTGAGTAGAGAGCAAGGTACAGTGAAGTGGTTCAATGCGGCCAAGGGCTACGGATTCATCCAACGTCAGTCCGGCGAGGATGTCTTTGTGCACTTCTCGGCCATTGAGGCTGACGGTTACAAGACCCTCAACGAAGGACAGTCGGTTGAGTTCGAAGTGAAGCAAGGACCGAAAGGCCTGCAAGCCGAACGCGTGACGAGCCTCTAATCCCGTTTCGACTTCGCTATTTGGCAAATCACGTAGATAACAAGCCAAAGGGCGGCTAGGCGTCGCCCTTTGGAAGCCGCTTGGACAGCAGGCGAGAGCTGGGTGGCATCCGGGTGCGTAGTTCTTTCGCCTTCATGCAAGGAGGACGTGGTGCAGGTCCTGACAGAGGGGCAGACCGTCCGTCACGAGCAGTACGGAATCGGGACTGTGACGGAGTCTAACCCAGAGCGCACTACGATTGAGTTTGACAATCACGGTCTCAAGAAGTTTGTCACGTCGATCTGGACCGCTGAAGTGATCGGAGATACCCCGACCGACCGTCCGACGCGTCGGCGCGGCCGCCGGAAAACGACGAAAAAGTAGTAATTCTGCACGGATCCATTGTCGTCCCACGCCGGCACGAAAGCTCGGGCAGAGGCCTGGCGGATGTGGTGTTCCGGGTCGCCAGGTTCGAGCGCAGCTCAGGGTTCAACAAGATTGTTCCGGACTGCAAATTTCACGAGATCGCTGAAGCTGGCGAAGTTCATCTTGTGCATGATGTGATTTCGGTGACTTTCAACGGTGCGCGTCGAAACGCCGAGCCTAGCGGCGACCTGCTTGTTGCTCTTGCCCTCAGCCAGTGCCTGCACAACCTCGATTTCCCGTGCCGTCAGTCGCACGCAGGGCTCGTCCGCATGGTCGCCGTTCGCACCGCGGTTCTGGACAAACGTCTGCATCATCGAGGCGGCGAGCTGGCTGGTGAAGTACGGCTGGTGATGGCGCACGTGATCAATCGCAGTCAGGAGTTCGCTCTCCGCGTCAGATTTCAATACGTAACCAAGGGCGCCTGAACGCAGAACCTCTCGGGCCAGTTCTTCCGAGAAGTGTATGGACAGGACCAGGACTTGGGTCTCGGGCGCCTCCTCCCGAATCACTCTTGTCACATCAAGACCGTTCATCTCAGGCATGGTCAGGTCCAGGATGACAAGGTCGGGCTTGTCTTTTCTTACGCGCTCGATCGCCTCCACGCCCGTCGAGGCTTCGGAGCAAACTTCGATTCCCGGCTGCGTCTTGACCACGGTGCGTATGCCAACGCGTGCCACGGCGTGGTCGTCAGCGATGAGAATTCGATACGGCTTAGCTGTATTCGCGCTCATCAGTCAGCTCCTCGAACTCGATCCAATGACGCAACCATGTCGTCGTGCGGCGTCAGCACCGGGAGGACCACGCGGACGGTGGTTCCACGGCCGGGTGTGCTGTTAATTTCGAAAACACCGTTTAGTTCGTGAACCCGTTCACGCATACCGGCGATTCCTACGCCCATCGGTTGGCTCCGCCCATTCGAGTGCGACGGTTGAGGGATGCCGCATCCGTCATCCCCGACCTCCGCCACGACGCGACCAAGCTCTCGGACGATCCGGATTCGCGCAATTCGACTCCCAGAATAGCGATGCACGTTGGTGAGCGCTTCCTGGACGACGCGGAACAATGTCAGTTCTGTTTCCGATGGCAGGCGGCCGAAGTCACGGGGTGCCTCAACATCAACTTGGATGTTGCTTCGCTCGGAAAACCCCTTTGCATACCACCGCAGCGCAGAGCCCAAGCCGGCCTCATTCAGCATGGGTGGGTGCATCAAGTAGGAGACCGTCCGCACTTCCCGAATGGCCTCCTCCGTAAGGTCGACACACGTTCGAAGGAGGGAACTCGCGAGGCCACCCTTCCGAGGGAGTGTTTCGCGGAGGTTTCCGAGCGTCATCTTCAGCGCAGCCAGGCTTTGCCCCGCGGACTCGTGTAATTCGCGAGCCATCTGCCGCCGCTCCTCGTCACGTGTACGCATAAGCTGCTGCGACAGCCTGCGAAGGTCTCCTTCGACGCGTGTTTGGTCGGTTATGTCCTGCACAACGCCGAGCATTCGAGTGGTTTTACCGTCCAGACTGCAAATCGGCACACCGCGTGTATGATGAATACGCCACCTACCATTCGGCAATCGGTACCGGGCAACGTACTCACACTCCTTGGATTCAAGAATTGCCTGTTCGAGTATCTGGCTAACCCGCTCACGGTCGTCTACATGCAGGCTGTCCCAGTAGCTTTGGTTACTGGCTCCATCGGAGAGGGATGTGCCTAGGAGATGAGAACACTGTTCGGACCAGATCACTTGGCGGGTGGTCGCGTCAAGGTGCCAACTTCCCAAACCAGCCATGCGTTTAGCTTGGGCTATGATAGCTTCGCTCGCTAATAGGCGCTCTTTCTCGCGTTTCCGATCGGTGACGTCGCGCACCGCGCCGACAAAGCGCGTGGCCATACCCAACTTGCACTCAACAGGAATCGCGCGCACATGCAGCGTTCTCGCCGCGCCGTCTAATCGCATGTAAAGCACTTCGTGATCAATCGCCTCAAGCGAGTCCCGATGATTGGTAGCCGGCTGCTCGCGACAGCATGAACCTGCGATTGTCCTCAGGAGCCCGCACAACGAAGCTACGTCTCCCGGGGCAACGGCAAGCGTTCTGCGGAGGTGTTCTGACAGCGCGACCTCGCCGGTTTCCAAATCTGCCTCCCAAGTACCGATCTCACCGGCTTCCTCAGCGTGGGCTAACAGGGCCTCCACCCTCTTGAGTTGGCGGTCGGCTTCCTCCCAACGCGTCGCGTCAGTTGCTAAAGGCGAGAAGAGCCGCGAGTCTTTCCTTTTCGGGACGCGCGTCACGAGAATCGAGAACCATCGCCGACCGTCAGGCAGGTCGAAAAGGTATCCGAATTCCTGGGCAGTGTGGGCTTGCAGGAACGTTTGGAGATATGGGGCGAAGACTCGGTACGTTTCCTTACCCAGCACACTTCGAAGTCGGCGGCCAACAAACTCAGTGCAGTCGGGATCCAACGATTTCAAATCTGGCACGACAACCGCCCCGACGGTACCATCAGACTTGAGAATTAGCTCAACCCTTTCATGCAGGCTAAGCAGCTTCTCAAATGCGTTCGCGGCTGAATTCGCTCTTGGTGCGAATAGAGCGCGGCCAGCCGAGCGTCCCCGATTCCGCTTGATCGTTCGCTCCTCGAACGACCGTCGCCCGGGCGCGCCGCTGCACTTCGCCGATTCCCACTTTTCGGATGCCATGAAGGATTGCGCGAGCCGCAAGAACAGACAAAGCCGTCGACGAGATCAGCGGCTCTCTCCACCCCTTTGTTCCCCTTGTGGCCGCATAATCGACAAGCGACCCGAGCCCACCTGGAGAATTGGGCGCAGCCTACTATTCGGTTAATCTGCTGTCAAGTACTACGGGCTGCGTTTGCGTGTTCTGCGGATTCGCATGGGCAGTCAGTTCGATGCGGTGTGGACGTCGCTCCAATTCGCCCTCGGTTTCTACTGATTGCAAGACTGAGTCAGGCTAGGTATAAACCGAAGAGGCCTATCCGTAGTTGTTCCTTAAGACGATCGCCGAGAAAACCGCAATATTGCGAATTGCAACCGGACGGCCAGGCGGCCTATCGTGACGCAGGAGCTGGAAGGGAAGGCAGTTCGCAGTTTGTCTCTAACTCATGAACGCCGCGGCTCCGAAAGGAGCCGCGGCGTTAGTTTCTTCGGTCGCATCAGCCTCTCGGACCCGATTTTGGGAGGAAGATGGGCACACTCCCCGGACCAGCGGCACCCCACCACGCGCAGAGGGACGCTAGGGCTTCAAGGTCCGGTGTGGCCGGTTCTGAATCCGCCAATACAAACCTACTCCAACAACGAGGGAGGCAAGGCTCGCCACTTGGGCGTTGGTCAGGCCCAGGAGCGACCGCGGGTTGATGCGGATGAATTCGACGAGAAACCGTGCGATGCCCGTCAAGACGAGATAAAACGCAAAAACAGATCCTTGCGGGAGCAAGGGCCTCCCTTCCGCAAACGACGCGGGAGGCACAGAACTCGGGGGTTCTCCGATCCCGTGATGCAGTTGGCGACGGCCGAGCCGCCACAACCACCCCGCGATCAGACAAGCCGCCAGGAACTCGTAGATCGGTGTGGGGTGAACGCGCTCGGTCGTCGGCACGATTCCATTTGGAAAGCTCATTCCCCACGGCAACGAAGTCGGAACGCCGTAGTCGCCGTCGCCTGAGAGCAAGCACCCGATTCGTCCAATCCCGTAGCCCAGTGCCGCAGCGGCGGAGCCTGCGTCGAGCGCACCAAGCAGGCGGATACTGTTCTTTCTGGCGAGCCACACAAAGGCAGCAGCTCCGGCGACCAATCCGCCAAACCATGCGAATCCGTACGGACTAAGAATCTGTCCCAGAGGATCTGCGAATAGGTCGCGGGGTGTTTGGAGAATGTGATACACCTTCGCTCCGACAATTCCTGCGAGGCAGGGCAATGCAACGAACGCCTCCGCGAGTCCGGATCTTGCGGTTGCGATGCCACGCCGCGCCAAGTCCGCGCGCAATACGTAGAACCCGGCGAGCATCGCCGCCGCGACCATTAGCCCGAACGTCGGAACGGAAAAGCGCCAAAGGTGTAGGAAAGGAATCATCGGACGCCAGTATAGCGGAATTCATTCAGTCCCCCGGGCCCGGGTAACCAACGCCCTTGCCACACCGATCCGCGAAGCTCTCCGCGTCCTCCATTTTCTGCAACTGACCCAGTTCCGTTTGCGTCCAAGAGAGTAGAATGAGGCTCGTGCGCCCTCGGTCGTCCCCGATTGGAGGGTTGTGATGACAGGCTTGGCGAGCTGGCGCTCATGCGAAATAACGGCAAGCAATCTCACGATTGACGCCAAGAACATCCCGCATAAACGTTTTCGTCCGACCGCTCGACTGCTGCAGACAATGATAGCCTTGGTGGCACTGTCTCTGGCGCCCAGTGTGGCGCTTGCGCAGCGAGGGGGCGGAAGCGCACATGTGGGCGTCTCGGGGGCTCATGTCGGGCACGTCAGTAGCAGCAATTCCCAAGCGCGCAGCGTTCCGAGACCGAACTTTGCCGGCCGCCGAACCGCTTCGCGAGCTGCTTCTTCCACCAGGATGACAAGCGTCAGCGCGGGAGCCCTACCATCAGGCTCGTCTTTCCGCTCGTCCGCGGCGCCGGCGGTTGGGGCTCCCAGGGGCTCAACGGTCGGTTCGAGCGAGGCAGGTCGTGGTGTCGAAGCGGACGGCCGACCCCACAACGTCACGATTGGCTTTCCTCCGCGGCCTTCGGTCGATGCGAATGCGGCGCCGGCGATCCGCGCCGGAACGCACGCGGTATTTTCGGGAGATGGGGATCAAGTTTGGGAGGAGCCGACAGGACACAGAGCAGAAACACGATATTCTCAGCGGACCAGCGCGCCGATGAAGGTGCCCACAGAACCTCCGACGTCTCAAGTAGGTCCGGTCGCCGCGCTTTCAGCATCGCGGAGCGGGGCCGAGAATCATGTGAAGGCACCTGCATCGCGTTCGCTGGTAGCCGACCAACGTGACGCGTCCGGTCCTCCACGCGTGTGGCGGCATGGGCCGAGGAGCCGTGGGCTTGGAATATTCGGCGCCTCGCCGCTTGGATTCGCGTACCCGCCTGTGAGCTTCTGGCTCGAGGCGCAGTGCGACGAATTCTCGGGTTGGTCCGGAATGTTTAGTTGCGCCCCCTTCGGCTACTGGGAAGGTGAGTCCGCAGAATACATGGGCAACGCCATGGAAGAGACCCAGGAAGAGCAAGGGGCGGAACAGCCATCACAAGAGGTGGCTCCGTTCACCTACGTCCCTCCGCCAGAATATCCTCAGAAAGAGAGCGAGGTCGCGAAGACTCCGGCCGTGCTTTATATGAGGGACGGACGGGCCTATGCGGTCACGAACTATTGGCTTGAGGGTGGCAGATTGCATTACCGGACTTCCTACGGCGGTGAAAACGCGATCGATATGGACGATTTGGACTTGCAAGAGACGGTCGACGTCAACGCCAAGAGCGGCGTCGCGTTCACGCTGAAGCCGGCGTCAAATCCCAATCCTGGCAACGCTCCGCAGCCACAAGAACAGTGAAAGCTCGGGAATCCACGAAAAGGGCGGCGGGATGCACGAGATTTCGGACTGGCTAGGGCGGAAACTGATGTAACCTGCAAGTGCCGGATTGCGTCACAGGCAGTAGAGAGTAGGCCCCCAGATCTTTCGGGACGGAGGGCTTATGACCAAAGCAAGACTAACGCTGCATGCACTGCCTCCACTCTGTCCCCGCTCGAGTTTTCGCTCCAGCCAAGGAGCAGCTACTTGGCCGCGGCTCCGGACGATATCTCCTTATGTCTTCTCATTGGTCCTTGCGGTCGCCCCGGTGCCGGCGTTCGCCCAGCGCGGCGGCGGAGGTGGCGGGGGCGGAGGTGGCGGACATGCCTCCTCCGGCGGTGGCGGTGGGCACTTCGGAGGCTCAAGCGCTGGTGGGTCGTCGCACGCAATCGGTGGCGGCGGCAGCCGGAACGCGGGAGGTCGTTCGGGCGGTACGGGGAATGGGCGTGGATCCAGCGGCTCCCGGAGCTCCCACGGCGGTCATACGAAGGTCGGGTCCGGCGTGGGCTCGGCATCTTCGTCGTCGGCTGCGTCCCGAGGGAGGACATCCGCGCAAGGGCGTCAATCGGGATTCGCTGCCGCGATGCGTCGTTTCTTCGGGTTCTCGCATGCGCCTTCGATTTCGAAATCAGGCCTGGGGACTGACGTTGGAGGTTCTGGATCGCCGTCAGGGCAAGCCTCGGTTAGCCGGGCGTTCGTGGCTGCGAGCCTTCCCCCTGCTTTTAGTCACATCCAGCTGGCGCCAACTCTAGCGCTGAGTAGCGAGCGTTCCCGGCCCTTGCACCAAACCGGCATTTTGTCGCCTCGGGCGTCCATCAGTGTGGCACCGCGACCCATCCGGCCGCACCCCCGTCACTTTCGTCCAATCGTGTACGGCGGCTACGAATTCAACGACTTCGGGCTCGTGTTCGGCTTTGGATTCTGGGATCTAGCGTATTGGGACTGGAATCCTTCGTCCTGGAGGGCTACCCCAGGTACATCCCAGCCAATCCTGATGCTCTACTTGACCGACGGCTCGGCCTACGAGGTCACAGACTACTGGGTCGATGGTGACACGATGAACTACGAAACCGAGGACGGCACCGTTGGAGCTATCAGCCTGGGCTCCTTGGACTTACAGAGAACAACGGATGCGAATGCAAGGCTGGGCTTCCAATTCCGCCTCGATCGGGCGAAGCGTGGCCTTCCCTTTGAGAAAATCTCGTCGGAGGCGGGCGGTGTAGGAGCAACCTCATGAGCCGTAAGGACATGACCCGTTCAGGGCGGGGAATTTCGCTCAGCAGAATGAACGTGCTCCGATTACTACCTTGGGTTGGTTTCATTTAGTGAAAAAAAGTACTTGCAAAAGATTTCGAATTGGTGTATAATGCTTTTCGTTATCCTGGGATTGTGCGCAGACGGACCGAGTAAATTGCCGAGGGTCCGGCGCCGATCTCGCCAGCAATCTGACCTTCGTTAGTCTCCCTTTCGTTATCGTTTCCGCTCTGATTTCTGTGTGTCCGTCTGCAGATTGTCAGATCTCTTCGGAGGCAACATGCCCAATTACAACGCGCAGGTACCACCGTATTCGATCTTTGCCGGTGATGTCGCCCTGGCCTTTAACGGCGAAGTGCCCGGAAACGGCCAGGCCAGCCAGCAATTCGCTCTGCCCAGTTACACGGGGTTTCCCGAAAATGGACGAACGATCCGCTGGCAAACGATTTTCGGTTCCGCTCCCTCCGCAATCAGCGTCGTCCTGCAGACCGCATTGAACGACGCTGACTCCCAATACACCACGATTGACACGTCGACCGCGACGGCTGGCGAGGCGCGGACGGTCACGGGCGTCCGAGGGAATTTCGTTCGGGCAAAGGTGAGCTCGATCACGGGCGGCAGCGGAATCAGCATCCAGATCCTCGCGTAGTTGGTCTGCCAACTACACTTGCAATTGGCTTGTCCGGCCAGAAGGGAATACGACATGCCGACCGACCGTAACGTGGACTCAGATCCGGAAGCAAAAGAATCGGTAGCGGAAGCAGCCGGCAATTCACCCGCCGCAACTGGAATTGCATCAGGCACAGCAAAAGCGTCTAAACCGGGAAGACTCGCTCCGGGACGGCGCGCCTCAGGTACCGTCGAGCCAACCGAAGTATCGCCGGAAGTTGAGGTGCTCGGACCCGGCCCGCGTGAGCGGGTGCGTTTGGGAGAGGCCTTGCGCGAGCAGGGGATCGACGAACACGCGGTTGCCGAGACCTATGCCGACGTCGTGGACAAACTGAAAGGCAAGACACAGGAAAACGACAGCGTTGAGAAACTTCTTGTCGATATCTTGAAGGAGTGCAGCAAGCATCTCGAAGAAGACGCTAAAGCAGCCGGAAACTCGGCGGTCCGCGTCACGCTGGTTCACAATGTTGCACGCCCCCAACGCGGGGCACTCGCTCCGGAGGCACCTGCGTCGGCGCCAGACATTCCGGTAAACCCCGACATCGTTCAGTCATAGACAGTTTTCGTGCAACCAATCATTACAGCGCACCTTCGGGCCCGGGTTTCGAGGTCCAGAAGCCGCCGAAGATTCTGGGGTCGAGCGTTTCTCCTAATCTCCTTCGGCCTGTTCGCAATCCGATGAACATGACAATTTCTGGCACCGAGCGCTGGATCGCCGATTCGCAACGCAGCGGGACGTCTCGAAAGGGAACGGAGAACGGAATCGCGGTCGCTCTCGGCTACGAACCGTTTCCCCGTCAGAATGTCTTCCACGGTTCGTCGGCCAAGTACCGATTGTTCGGTGGGGCAGCGGGTCCCGGGAAATCAAAGGCCCTGTTGATGGAAGCAATCCTCCAGGCAGAGGCGCATCCAGGCGCGAATACACTCGTTCTCCGACGAACCTTTCCCGAGCTCGAGCAGTCTCTTCTGCTGTATTTCCGCCGGGACGTGCCGCGCGAGGTCTACAAGTCGTTCCACGAGTCGAAGCACGTGGTCACGCTATGGAATGGCTCCACGGTACGTTTCGGGTACTGCCAGCGCGAA
>Ga0335079_10006786_pt1 | contig 13097 bp, 4 predicted proteins | sample Lox_Sample_33_FD_206719 | JGI IMG/M metagenome (GOLD analysis project Ga0335079, IMG submission 206719) | Soil microbial communities from Loxahatchee National Wildlife Refuge, Florida, United States - Lox_Sample_3.3 | ecosystem: Environmental > Terrestrial > Soil > Wetlands | place: USA: Florida... | reverse complement strand
CGAAGCCATCGCCTGCCCTCAGGGCCCCTGCATGACGCAGCCGAGGTGGCAAGATCCGGCATTCCGGCCGTGATGATGTTCGTGCAGTCGCTCCGAGGCATCAGCCACAACAAGATTGAAGATACGCTCGAGGAGCACCTCGAGTTATCCGTGATCGCACTGGACCGCCTGGCCACCAAGACCGCGCAGTGGATCCAGCGTCAGGGTGGATGATCCGCCTTAGTGTGCGGGAGCCAATCTCGTGCCGCCAGGCAGCGCGAATGAATTCTGCTGGATCGCCGCGGGACTGGTTTCCGTGCTTCTGCGAGCGCTTGCGAACAGCTCGCGGTCGATGCTCGAGAAGAACTCGCGATGCAGCCGCTCCACCGACGCACGCAGCGCGCTTTCCGGCACGGCGAAGCAGACTGTCAGGAGCGAGGAGCCTTGGGCGCTCATCGAGACATTGATCCCGCTCAATGCGTTTAGTGCGCGAGACATCAGTACGGGCGTCGACCCAACGCCTTCACCCACAAGGCCGATCACGGCTCGTTCCTCTTCCACGCGAACCTGTACCGACCGGTCCACCTTGCGCAGCAACTCCGGCAGCAGGGTGGAATTCTCAATAGCGAACGAAACCCCGGCCGGCCGCGCCTCGACAAGTTCGACGGTGATGTGGTTGCGCGCAAACAAGCTGCCCAATCCTTCCGTGATGCTGGGCAAACCGCCTACGTGCCGCACGTCGAGGTGCACAACGGTCATACCGGTCTTGCAGGCGATGGACTTGACCGTGACGCCGGAACCGTTCGGCTGGGCGACGATTTGTGTGCCTTCGATCTCGGGGCGGCGGCTATTGCGAATCGTGATGGGGATCCTCTGCCGGACCGCCGGCGCTACGCTGGCTGGATGAAGCACCTTCGCACCCAGCCGCGCCATCTCTTCGGCTTCGCCGTAAGTAATCGTGCGCACGCGATGCCCCGAGTCCAGAACTCGCGGATCACAGGTAAGCATGCCATCCACATCGGTCCAAATTTGAATTTCGTCCGCGCAGATTCCTGCGCCAATAATGGATGCGGTCAAGTCGGAGCCCCCGCGGCCCAGTGTCGTGGTTACGCCGTCTTCCGTTGCCCCGATGAATCCGCCCAGCACCGCTATCGTTTCGCCCAGGTAAGGAATGGTGCGCCGCAGTTTCGCATACGTTTCCCAGTACAACGGCGTGGCGCGCGTGCACTGGTTGTCCGTCACAATGAACTTGCGCGCGTCCAGATGAATAGTCTTGATCCCGAAACGATGAAACGCTGCGGCGACGATCTCGCTCGATAGCCGCTCTCCGTAACTCAGGATCTCGTCTCGCAATTCCGGCGTAAGCTGCCGCTCGCCCTCAGCCAACTCGTTCAGCAACACGTGCAGCTCGCGAAATTTCGGAGCGACGCTCTGATCGATAAAGCTTTGCGCCTGGCTGCGAAGAAGCCGCTGGGTCTCCTGAATATGAAAGGTGCGCAGCTCGCCTAATTGCCTCCAGGCAGGGTACGAGTTGCCGCGTAATGCGTAATCCGCTGCAGTCACCAGCCCATCGGTGGTCTTTCCCATGGCGGAAACCACAACCACCGGCCGCTGCTCCCGATGGGCTTTGACGATCGACGCGACTCTTTCTACGGCGCTCGCAGACTCCAGCGAAGTTCCGCCGAATTTCATGACAATCATTTTTTAGTTTTCTCCTCGATTTGCCGCCTGAAAGCACAAAAGCGGGACATGCGTCCCGCTTCCTGATTCAAATTGACTGGAAGGTTTTGTCAGATGCAGCCCGCGGAGGAAATCTACCTCGGGCTGCTCACATTGGTGTGGGCGATTACCCATTGCTTAAGCGGCTCGCAACGCCACCATTGGCGCCGTCGCGATTGCCTCATCCCATAACTTACGGGACGACAGATAAATAAGGCATAAGGGAGTTCTAAAGATTTCGTAAAGGGTCCATCATATTGATCAGCCGGGATTTCAATCATTTGGTGGGCTCCCGGATACCGGCGTTAGAGCGCCTGGCCGCGCGTTTTCGCGGGCTGCTGTTCGTACCGTTGCGGGGAAGCTCGCTCGACTTTGCCGTAATCCATCTGCAACACGCGGTCCCCGAGGTGGAAATAACGGTCATCATGCGACACCACCACCACCGTCTTGCCGGCACTCTTTAGATCCGCTAGCAGCGTTTCATAGAAGTAGCGGCGAAAATGCGGGTCCTGGTCGGCTGCCACTTCGTCGAAAATATACACGGGCTTGTCTTCCAAATAGGACACCACCAAGGCCAGGCGCTTGCGCTGTCCGGTTGACAGGTGGGTGTTGGTAAACCGCCCGCCGCCAAACGCGGTCTTGTCGGATATATCCATCAGCCGCAGCAACTCGTTGACGCGCTCGGGCGCCGCGTCGCGCAGCCCATGCAGTTTGTCGAACAGGTGGAAATCCGAGAAGATGGCCGAAAACAGGTTTCGGTAAGATTGGATGTTCGATGGCCCGATCTCCACGTCGTCGACGCGGATGCCCCCTTGTGCCGGCCAATACAAGGCCGTGAACAGCTTAAGGAAGCTCGTCTTGCCGCTCCCGTTGCCGCCCACCAGGAACAGCACTTCACCCCGCCGGACTTCGCCATCGATGGGGCCGACCTGGAACGTGGCATTGCCTTCGGAATCCCGATAGGTAAACGAGACTCTCTCGAACCGGATCGAGGTGAAAGAACTCAGGTCGGCCTGCGGGGTTGTTTCGTGTTCGGCGGTTTTCGCCAGGGCTTCGTCCAACGCCGCTTCCAGGCGCTGAAGGTTGTCCACTGTCACGTTCACCTGCGCCAGCACGGGGATCATCGTGACCACGTTGCTCAGAGGTCCGAAAAAGAACAGGATGGCGGCGACGATCTTGGTCGCCGATCCTGAAAATGATGTGGCGAGAACGGGAAGAACAAAGGCGACAGCCCCCAGCAGCAGAACGAAAAACATTTCGATGAAGATAATATTGTTCGAGAACAGAATCATGACTCGGCTGCGCACTTCACGGACGCGCGTGGCCGTCGACTGGAATTCCTCGAATACGTCATCGCTTTTGCGTTTGTTGATGCGGAGTTCCTTGAACCCTTTCAACAGGCCGTTGAGAGAGTTGGCCAGTTCGTCTTCCTGCTTCGACGCGTCCTGTAAGCCCTGGTCATAGGCTTCGCGGTCCCTGAAATACTTGACGCCACCGCCCGCGATGATGATGAGGCAAAGCAGCAGGGCAACCGGCGACACCAAGGCGATATAGCCCATGGTGAAGAGAATCATGACGGCGCCTTGCGCGGCGGCAAACAGCGGCCGTGCCGCCTGAGCGATGGCTGCCGTGTCCCGGCTTATCCGGGCGTGAATGTCGGCCTCGCCGATAAATTCCAACGCCAGCAGATCGCTGCGGCGGATCTTGTCGGCCAGCCGCAGCCGCACGCTGCAAATCGCGTCCTCGGTGATCCTGGTGGATTCATAGAGGATGTAACGCAGGGAATAGACGAACAGCCCAATCGACAGACCGAACCAAACAAAGTGCTGCCAGGACGGCCCACCTCCCCGCAATGCGTCAACCGCCGCATTGATCACCGCCAGGTTCATCGCATTGGCAATTCCGGAAGCCGCCGTCAGTACCATCAGCTTCCGGTCCAGAGCGTGGGTTTCCCGTTGCAGAAAAGCAAAAATGCCGAACCGCGTTAAGTAGTTCGTCATGAGGTATGGGTGCCGGTGATGTTGCCAGTCACGTACCTTGGCATGGTGCGCCCCACGTTCGCTCCACACTTTTCACTCTCTAGCGAAAACACCCGGACCGCTCCCTGCGGCCGCGGCTCGGCCAGGCGCATTCTGAGCCGCGCGCGGAGCAAGCCGTTTTCATGGCTCGTTGTGGTCCGTAGGACCATAGCTGCCTCATGCGCAACCGTCATCGACAAAGGATCCTGGCAAACGGCGCCGTGAGACCGGCCGCCGGCGCCGTCACCCGCATTCTCACCTGTACGTCTGGTTAAGGTGCGCCATCACCGCACCCTTGAGCCGGAAATACTCTCGGAACGTCTCGCCTGCGACCTGAAGGTCGATGGCTGCGCCGCTGCCTTGCAGGTAGTGCGCGAGGGACGCACAAGAGTGTGCGAAGTGTGCTTTCTCGGTGCCGCCGGTGTGGACCGTGATCCACGCCAGCGCCCGGCGTGCGTCGTGATCCGAAAGCCCCATGTGAGTGGTCGCCCAGGTGTAAAACGGTTGTGCGATCGTCTCGTGCTCGGCGTGGGTGTAGCCCTCGTGCACCAGCAACGAATAGAGGCCGATCATGACCGGTGAGCGCAAACGCATCGTGTCGAGCCAGGATTTGAACTCCACCGCCGCCGGCAAGCAGTACTGGCGGCACTGCCACTCGTCGTCCCGGCCGGCAAATTCGGTCGCCATGCGATAGTACAGCTCGAAGTGGAGCGCCTGGCCGCCGACGCCCAGGTCTTCATCTGCCACGCGGTTCATTCGGCCCGCGGCGCGAAACAGCGAGAGGGCGCGGTCTGGTTCGGAACCGACTCTGGCTTCACCCTCGGCCGTCATGCGATTCGCCAGGCCTTCCACCGACATCGCGGAGTTGTTGGTCCTCTGGTAAGAAGAAAAAAACCGCCTGCGAACTTCGAGCGGCTGGGTGCCGGCCAGAAAGCCGGCAAAACTTCGCGCAATCGCCTGCACGGACTCTTTTTCCGCGGCCAGGCTATCCAGCAGCACTTGGCGCAGTGGCTCGTGCTCGAGCTGGCTGAATGCGTCCTGCATCCCCAAGAACAGCGCAGCATCGCCGTTCGACGCAATATCCAAAACTGGTCCGGACAACCCCGGAATTGGTTTCGCAACGCTAGACATGATGATCTCCTTCGCGGAATGAACCCGCCATGAACCTCGCAGTCCCTGCGTGAACCTTCAACGCCACAACAGGCTGCTCACGCCAGAACCCATACAACATCTCGGGATGTATCTCTACACGCGTCCTCCTCTGGCCGCTTTCGCTAGCGGCAGCCGGGAGAAAAGCTGGGCGGCCTGGCGCAGCATCTCAGCCTGGCGTGCCGCCATTGGCGGCGGCCACACAAGCCCCAGCCGGGCCAGCAGACTCTGGGTACGCGCGGAAACAATTTCCAGCCGGCGCGCTCGCGCCTGCGGTGACACACCGCGATACAGCTTGAAGTTTTCCAGCGTCTCAGCCAGCGCGGCGTCCATCTCCGCTTCGTCCACTGCCTTTTCCAACCGCTCCAGGAAGGCGTCGAACCGGCAGGCGCGGACTCCCTCCGCCGCCGTAACGAAGGTGGCCAGCGTATCCCTTCGGGCATTTTCCAGATGATGGGTTTCGTTGGTCAGATCGGCGGCACTCGCCAGCAGCACCAGTCCGCGCGCCACCACATCCACATGGCAAAGCCACAGGTGCGAATCGTCGGGCGCCACTCCCAGGCGCAGAAAAGCTGCAATCTGCCGCAAGAAAGCGTTGTCTCCGATGTTGAATTGAAGCGGCCCGCCCTCGGCCGCGAACACCAGGTTGCCGGCACGATGGATGCAGGCATTGGCGAGGTCTCGCCGGGCCGCGACCACCAGCCGCTCGGCCTCCTGCTTGCTGCGAATATAGTAATTCTCGTCTAAATCTTCCGGCACGGCGTCATATTCCGTAAAGAGACGGAAACCTTTTTCGGGGGCCTTGCCGCACACCGAGAGGGTCGAAACAAAGTGGAAATCCGTCGGGTTCGCAGCGCGATGGGCTGCCAGTTTCAGCAATCGGCCGGTGGCGGCCACATTGTCGGCATGGAATTCCAGATAGTGGCCGTAGTGCTTCACGTTGGCGGCGCAGTGGAAAACTGCCTGCAGACTGTTCGCCAGAAGATCGTAGGTTTGAGACGAAAGGCCCAGATCGTCCCGGCGCAGGTCACCCGCCAGTACCGCAAGGCGAGGATTGTCTCGCAAAGCAGCGCCCTTCTCTGTGCCGAAATAGTGGCACAGCATATCGCCCAGGCGATTGCGAGCCATCTGGTCGTCGCCGCCGCGCACCAGCACGCTGACCTGGCGGTCCCGGTGGGCCAGCAGTTCGCGCAGAAGATAGCTGCCCAGATAGCCGGTGGCGCCGGTCAGCAGCACGCGTGCGTAATCCCGGCGTTCGCCGGCGCCGCGCAGCGCATAGGCCCGGTTCCGCGACTCATAGACGCGCCGCTCGGCGGAAAAGGCCTCTTCGCGCTCCTCCTCATAGGCAGCAAGTCCTTGCCGGTAGTCTCGCCAATGCCGGACGGCGGATTGGATCACCGTTCGCAGATGGTCCGGCCGCTCGCGGCAAATGCCGGCAAATTCCGCCAGCCGGGGATGTTCGTAGAGATCGTTGATGGTGCACTCGAACGCACGCCGAAGCTGGTTGACCACCGCGATGGCGCGCAGACTGTCGCCCCCGAGATCGAAAAAATTGTCCTCGCGCGCGATGAACCGGCACTCGAGATGCTCCGCCCACACTTCTGCAATGCGCTGTTCGATGCCGTTGCGGGGCTGCGTGCCGCAGCCCGCTTCGGAGTTGCCGTATCCCTGCTCAGAGGCCGTTCGCAATAGCGCAGCCCGATCCACCTTGCCGGCGATGTTCATCGGGATAGCCGGCACCCGGAGCACGGTCGAGGGCACCATGTAGGAGGGCAGCATCCTGGAAAGGTAATCGTGCCATTCTGCCTGAGTCGGTTCGATGGCTCCGGAATGCAGGCAGACGAAAGCGCGCAAGGTCTGCGTGCCGCCGCCATGAGTTTCCACCGCGGCGACTCCCTGCCGCACCCCGGGATGCGTTCCCAGCCGATGCTCGATTTCGCCCAGCTCCACTCGTTGCCCGCGCACTTTTACCTGGCCGTCTGAGCGGCCCAGGATTTGCAGCTCGCCGGTGCGCGTCCAACGTCCCAAATCACCGGTCCGATAAAGCCGGCCGCCGGATGTCTCCACGAAGCTGGCGGCCGTGAGATCGGGACGGTTCAGATACCCTAAGGCGAGCCCCATGCCGCCCAGCCACACTTCTCCCACCGCGCCGGGCGGAACCGGCTCTCCCTGACCGCCGCGGATATGGACCGACGTGTTGGCCAACGGCTTGCCCGCCGTTATGCATCGCGACTGGGCCACGATGTGCCCGAAGCTGACGGCGGCGGTGTTCTCGGTCGGGCCGTAGCCGTTGAAGTAGCGCAGGCGCGCGCCATAGTGCATGGCATCTGCAAGATAGGGCGGCTCGCCCACAGTGATCAGAACGCGCAGAGCGGAAAAGTCTGCTTGCTCGAAAAGGCGGAGATAGGATGGCGTCATCGTGGCGACGCTGACTCCCAGACGGGCCATCTTGTCTCGCATGCCCGCAATGTCGTTCAGCTCCGCGCGCAGCACGGGAACCACTGCGGCTCCTGCTGTCCACGCCATCACCAGGTCGGCAATCCACGCGTCGAAAGCAGGCGACGCCATCAGCATGGCTCTGTCGGCGGAGCGGATATCCATCGCGGCGACCATTCCCATGCCGAGATTGTTCAGTCCCTGGTGGTGCAACATAACTCCCTTGGGCAGTCCCGTGGACCCGGAAGTATAAATAATGTAGGCAAGCTGCAGCCCGCCGACGCCTTCCCCAGCGAGTTGTACCGGATGGCTGTGGCTCGAAAGAAACGCCTCTGAGAGGCTTTCCGGCCGGAAGACCTTGCAGCCGTTCAGCGAGGCAGGCGGCTCATGCCCGTCGAGCACGACTAAAACCCGGATGCCGGCATCGCGGCCGATGAAAGCCAGACGGTCAGCCGGCAGGTCGCTGACCAGTGGCAGATAGCATGCGCCGGCCTTCCAGATGGCCAGCACGGTTTCAGGCAGGGCGATGGAGCGGCCGGTGAGAACCCCGACCAGCTCGTGCCGGGCCACGCCCTGAGCCAGGAGCGCATGGGCCAGGGCGTTGGATCTGGCGTTCAGCACAGCATAGCTTTGAGTCCCTTGTTCGGTGACCAAAGCGGGGCGTTCCGGCTGAATGCGCGCCCAACGCTCGAACTGAGCGGGCAAGCTCGGAGCCGGATGCGGCATGGTGGAACCTCGCTCCCAGCCAGCCAGCAGGGTCTTCTCTTCAGGCAGTAACGCGGGCACAGGTGACCCGGAAACCCGCTTACCATCCGCCAGCACACGCGCCCATCCGGCCAGGGAGTCGATCCAGGCCTCGGCAGTCTCTTTCTCGTAAATCGCGGCGTTGACGAACCATTGCAGCATCAGGCTGCCGTCCGCTTGGGCTTCATGCACCAGGACCATATCCTGGGCGGGTGCATTCACGCGAAGCTCGTAGTGGCCGGCGCCGCTGCTCAGGAAGACGACGCCTTTCCCACCTGAGATGCCCGGGTTCTCCGCTACCGCGAAATCGAACAGCGGATAGCGTGCCGGATGTGGCGCCAGGTTGTGATCCCGGCGGAAGTCGCGATAGATTCGGGCGAATGGATAGCGCGCGCGCTGTAATCCCTCCACCAGGTTCCGCTGCATGGTTTCAAGCGACTGTTCCACCGAATCGCCGCCCTGAACCCGGCATGGTACAGGCAGCATGTTGACGTAGTAGCCGACAATCCGCGCTTCGCTCGCCGAGTCGCGCGTGGAAGCCGCAGTGCCGAGCAGGAATGCACACCGCCCGGTTCGCCGCCGCACCTCCCGGGACATGATCGTCAGCATCAGAGCGTGCAAGCTGGCGCCGTTCCGTCGAGCCAGATCGCGCAGTCCGCGGGCGGTGGCGGCATCCAACCGGACACGGAAGCAGTGCGATCCATGCGCACTGTGCGCCGTGCGTGCCGGCGGACGGGGGAAATCCAGCGGCCATTCATCGAAAGGTTGTAGGGTGTCCAGAGAGCCGTCCGGTGAGCCCTCGCCAAGGCCGCCCAAAATCTTCTGCCAATATTGCGCGTCGTCCTGGCAAGCATGTCCGCCGAGGTAGTCTTCCTCCCAACCGGCTGACTGATCGAAATGACCGTCGAGCGGGCCCAAGATTCCCCCTCCGAGTAAAACCGACAGCTCCTCCGTCAGGACTCCGAGCGAGACGCCGTCTCCCACCGAGTGATGCAGGGCCAGCCAGAACACAGGCTGGTCCGCATCGGAGACGTCGACCAGACCGGCGCGCCACAGCGGAGGCCTCGACATCACAAACGGATCCTTCTGGCGCTCCCGGACATAAGCCAGGGCGGTCGTCATGTCCGGCTTGGCGGAAATCTCCAAATCCGCGTCGAGCCGCGGCAGGACGGAGCGCCGCAACACTCCGTCCCCATCCTCGTAAAAGCTGGTGCGAAGAGCATCGTGGCGTTCCACCAACGCCGCCCATGCTCGCCTCCACTGCGCGACGGATCGGAGTTCGTCCTGTGCGGTCAGCGTCACGGCGATGATGAAGCCGCGAGTGTCGAGGCCGGCCTGCTCAGCGACCCAGAATTCGCGCTGGCCCTCGGTCGCCCGGTTCGAAGGAACCTGGGCCGGAGATGTCAACTTGCTCAATTCGGCGACCCTTCGAGCGAAGCCACGCAAAGTCGGCTCCGCAAACAGTTCGCGCGCCGGAACAGAGTAGCCGAGAGTTTTTTCGAGCCGGTGGGCCACGCCGATAGCGAGCAAGCTGTGGCCGCCGAGGGCAAAGAAGTTATCGTCGCGATGAATGACGCCGGCGCCGAGAACTTCGCTCCACACACGGCCGACCTCCGCTTCCAGGCCGTCTTCGGGAAGCAACTCCTCGCCGCGCCGCAAACGTCCCGCCAGCAGGTTCTTCAAGGCAGCCCTGTCCACCTTGCCGGAATTCAACAGCGGGATCTCGGGAACGGCGACGACCGCTGACGGAATCATGTACGCCGGCAAATGGCCGGCCAGAAAATCGTGCCAGCTCTCTTCCGCCGGGGCTTCCTTTCCCGGCAGAGGCCGGACCAGGGCCCAAAGTCGGTGGCTTCGTTCCGCATCGCCATCCACCAGGGCTACCGCCTGCGCGATATTGGGGTGGCTGGCGAGAGCGTGTTCGATTTCTCCTAACTCGACGCGCATGCCGTTCAGCTTCACCTGATCGTCGACACGGCCCAGAATTTCTATCTCGCCCGTGTCGCTCCAGCGGCCGAGATCGCCGGACCGGTAGCGCCGCCCGCGAACCGTTTCCACAAACGCCGTAGCCGTCAGGTCCGGCCGTCCCACATAGCCGCGAGCCACGCCGGCGCCGCCGAGCCACAGTTCGCCGACCACACCGGGCGGGACGGGATTTCCTTGAGAGTCGCAGACATGAACACTGGTATTGGGCAGGGGCCGTCCAGCGAGCATGCCCTTGCCACCGGGACACAGCTTGCACATCGTGCTGGTGATGGTGTTCTCCGTGGGGCCATAGGCGTTGAAATAATCGAGTCGGCTGGCATGGGTCTCAACATCCTGCGGAAACGGCGGTTCGCCTCCGGTGACCAGGATGCGCAGCGAAGGCAATTCCTCTCCATCGAAAAGCCGCAGATAAGTGGGCGTAACGTCGGCCACCGTGACATGCAAAGAGGCCAGGAATGCGCGGAAACGGTTGGGCGAACTCAGAACATCGTGCGACACGGGGCATAGCGCCGCACCGAACGCCAGTGGCATCCCGATATCCGATAAGGAAACGTCAAACGACGGCGACGCGAACATCAGGCAGCGGTCGTCGCGGGTGAGGCCGATCGTCTCACCGGCGCCCAGCACCGCGTTGACATAGGCATCGTGGGCGATCAGCGTGCCCTTGGGCCGGCCGGTTGAGCCTGACGTGTAGATGATATAAGCGGCATCGGCGGGGCCGCCGGACGCCTGCGAGCGATGTGCATGCGCGCGGCGGAAATCGGCGTCAAGCTCTTCCGGACGAAGCGGTCCGGGCATGCGGTGCGCCAGCGCAGGCGGGACAGCGAGACCATCTAGAGCAACCAGGTGAGCCATCCCGGCATCGCGGGCCATGAAGTCCAGGCGTTCCTGCGGCAGATCGGCGGCCAGCGGCAGATAGGTCGCGCCGGCTTTCCAGATGCCCAGGACCGCCGCCGGCAGATTGGCGGACCGGCCAGTCAGAACACCAACCACGGTGCCCCGGCCGGCGCCGCGCGTCAGCAGACTATGAGCGACAGCGTTGGCCTCCCGCTCCAGCGCCGCATAGGTCGTGATGCCGGCTTCTGTGACGATGGCCGCACGTTCACCTTGTTCCGCGCCCGAGGTGTCCAGCACGCGTTCGAAAAGCTCATGGAAGCGCAGAGGCGGACGGTCCGCTTTCGCGCCTTGCTCCCAGCTCTCCAGGAGCGCCGCCTCTCGCGGGAGAAGAGATGGCAACGCTTCCGGGGCTCGCTGAATATCCTCGGCCAGCCACGCGGCCCAACCGCGCAATGCCGCGAACCAGTTCTCCGCCGTCTCCCGCGCGTAGACAGCGGCGTTGACATTCCATTTCAGCAGCAGGGTGCCATCGGCCAGGTTTTCGTGGATCAGGACCATGTCCTCTCCGGGCGAAGCATCAGTAAGTTCGTAGGCGATGGCTCCGGAGCTACCCTCAGACAGTGCGGAGACTCGGTTGAGTCGAAGCGGCGCGAAGGCCGGATGCGCTTCCGGGTTCTCGGTGACCGCCAGGTCGAAGAGCGGATAACGGGCGGGATGGCGATCGAGCGAGCGTCTGCTCCAGAAGTCGTGATACATGCGTGCGAAGGGATAGCGGGCGTGCTGCAACCCCGCAGCCAGTGTTTGCTGGGTCTGTCGCAGCGCTTCTCCGAATGCAACCTGGCGCGGCACGTGGCATGGCACCGGCAGCATGTTGACGTAGTAACCGGCGATCTGCGCTTCCGCGGCAGTCTCTCGGGTAGAAGCGGCGGTGCCGATGACAATGTCCTCGCGTCCCATGCGCCGCCGGGCTTCCAGCGCCAGCAGGGTCAGCATCACCGCATGCAGGCTGGCCTCATGTTGCCGGGCGAGAGCTCTCAGCCTCCGGCTGACGGCGGCGTCGAGACACGTCTCGAAACGATGGGTTCCCGTTTTTGCGGTGCTGGAGCGCGGGAAATCAAGGGGCGCTTCGCCGAAGGCCCGGTCGGGCTGGCGGGCCAGCAGGTCGCGCCAATAGTCGGCATCCTCGGTGCAGGCCGGTCCCGCCAGGTAAGCTTCTTCGCGCGCGGCCGATTCCGCGAAATCGCTGGTCAGTGGGGGCAGTTTCTCCCCACGCAGCAGCGCGCCTAACTCCTCCACAATGATCCCGAGAGTTTGTCCATCGCCCGCCGAGTGATGCAGGGCCAGCCAGAACAGGTGTTCGCCGCAATCCATTACCTGCACCAGTCCCGCCCGCCACAGCGGCAGCATGCCCATGGCCAAGGCCTCATCCTGGCGCTGGCGCACATAGTCGCGAGCCGCGGACCTGTCGGGCTGGGTCGCCGTTTCCAGCGTCGCCATCAGGGCCGGCACCGCCGCGCGCCGAAGGCGGCCTTCCGCGTCTTCGTAGAACCACGTTCGCAAGGCCTGGTGCCGCGCCACCACGGCCGCCCATGCCTTGTTCCAGCGTTCGAGCGGCGCCATCTCGCCCTCGACGATTCGCATCAGGGGTATCGTGAAGGTGCGTGTATCCAGTCCGGCCGCTTCAGCCACCCAGAATTCGCGCTGGCCCTCGGTAGCCAGATCGCTTTTGACGCGAACCGTGGCCCGAGCATCACGGGCGGGGAGGGCGGTGCGCAGCAGCTCCGCCACTCTTTGCGCAAAGCCGGCCAGCGTCGGCGCAGCGAACAGTTCGCGAGCCGGAACTTGCCGCCCAATTTCGAGCGACAGCCGATGGGCCATGGTGACCGCCAACAGGCTGTTGCCGCCCAGAGCGAAGAAATTGTCCTCGCGCGAGATGTCCTCTCCGAGCAAGTCTCCCCACAGGGCGGCGACGCGCGTTTCCATTTCGCCGCTCGGCGGGTTTTTGGCGGCGCCGTCATCCCGCTTCCTCGCAGAAAGCAACAAGGCGTCCCGGTCGATCTTTCCGGCAGAGGTCAGTGGGATGGCAGCAACGGAAATCACCGAAGCCGGAACCATGTATTGAGGCAAACGATCGCCAAGATAGGCGCGCCATTCGTCCTCCGCCGGCAGCGCGGCGGCGGTGCGAAGCCGGACGAATGCGCGCAAGGCCTTCGTCTCGTTCGTCGCCGC
>Ga0335079_10006785_pt1 | contig 13098 bp, 8 predicted proteins | sample Lox_Sample_33_FD_206719 | JGI IMG/M metagenome (GOLD analysis project Ga0335079, IMG submission 206719) | Soil microbial communities from Loxahatchee National Wildlife Refuge, Florida, United States - Lox_Sample_3.3 | ecosystem: Environmental > Terrestrial > Soil > Wetlands | place: USA: Florida... | reverse complement strand
AATACAGCTCTGAGCCTGCAGGAAACGCAAAAGAACGTGAAGGATGCCATGGAGAGCCCCTTGGCGATTCACTACAAGGGCGTCACGATTACTCCTGGCGGCTTCCTGGCGGCTGAAACCGTTTGGCGCGGTCATGCTCTTGGATCGGACATCAACACTCCCTTCAACTCCATTCCCTTCGACGGCGCTTCGCAAGCCCACATGTCCGAGTTCTTTGGATCGGGCCGCCAGTCACGCGCCGCCATGCTCGTGGAGGGCAAGCTCAGCCACGCTAAGCTCACCGGTTACTACGAGGCAGATTTCCTGACCGTGGGCGTCACTTCCAACAACAACGAAAGCAACAGTTACGGCCTGCGCCAGCGGCAAGTCTGGGGCCAGGCAGCCCTGGATAACGGTTGGTCCTTCACCGGTGGGCAGATGTGGAGCCTCATCACCGAAACCAAGAACGGTGTGAATAATCGGACGGAAGCGCTGCCGATGACGATCGACCCGCAATATACCGTCGGCTTCAGCTGGGCGCGCCAGTATGGCTTCCGCGTGTCCAAGAGCCTCGGCAACAAAACGTGGATCGCTTTCTCGATTGAAAATCCGCAAACCACTCTTGGCGGCCACGGCAGCAGCACTAACTTCCTCATCGGTTCGCAGGGAACGGGTGGCGGTCTCTACAACGCGACGACGAACTACTCGTTCAATGCCACGCCAGATTTTGTCGGAAAGCTAGTGTTCCAGCCGGCCAACGTTCACTTTGAAGTCTTCGGCGTGTTCAGCGACTTCCGCGACCGGATCTTCCCGCAGGGAGCTGCCTCCACGCCCTCCGCTACCGGCGCTTACAACAACAGCAGCATCGGCGGTGGCGCTGGCGCGAATATCCGGGTCTCGCTACTTAACAAGCACCTGGACGCCGGCCTGCACTTCCTGGGCGGCGATGGAATTGGTCGCTACGGAACTGCGACCTTGGCTGACGTAGTGGCAAGGCCGGACGGAGTGCTGGTACCGGTTCGCAGCTACCAGAGTCTGGCGACGTTAGAAGCACACGGCAAGAAGCTTGACGTGTATTTCAACGGCGGCGCCGAATATGCGGGCCGCACCGCGTTCCTTTCGGGAACCAAGGGTGTTGGCTACGGCTCCCCTCTATTCAACGACTCCGGTTGCGATACGGAGATAGCGCCGCTTTCCTCGAGCAACAGCACCACCGGAATTCCCAACGTGGGTGCGGTGGGCACGCCGATCGGCAACGGGTTCAACCCTGGACCGCTGTCCAACTGCTCGGGCGATACGCGCAACATCATCGAGGGCACAGTTGGCTTCTGGTACCGGTTCTACAAAGGGCCAAAGGGCACACTCCAGTGGGGACCGCAGTACTCCTACATCGTGCGCAATACGTGGTCCGACAAGAACTCAATCAATCCGAGCGCAACCGAAAACATGTTCCTTACTTCGTTCCGCTATTACCTGCCGTAAACGGCAGGGAGAATGGCCGGCGCCAGCTCATAGGGCTGGCGCCTCTTTTTTTGCAATTCACGGCGCCCTTGATGCAAGCTGCCTGCCTTGGTCTATACTGAATCTCCGGAATGAGGGTTCCGAGACCGGTTGTTAGCCCCGCAACCTTAAGCGGTGGGTTTCCCGTCGTCCTCCGGGAAATAGCCCGTCCGGGTATCGACCTCGCGCCGATCCAGAAGACTTGAAGTATGGCCAGGTATGCGCTCGACAATTCGGCGTATTACATCAACCGCGAGGCCTCCTGGCTGGCGTTCAACCGGCGCGTTCTGGAAGAAGCCCAGGATGAGGCTAACCCTCCGCTGGAGCGCCTGAAGTTCCTTGCCATCACGGCCAGCAATCTGGACGAATTCTTCGAGGTCCGAGTCGCAGGTCTGGTGCAACAGATAGAAGATGGCTACACGGAAGCTGGCCCCGATGGCCTCCTGTTGCTGCAGGAACGAGATGTTTTATCGCAGGCAACTCACCAGTTTGTGGATGACCAATACAGCTGCTGGAACGAGAACCTGCGTCCGTTGCTGTCGGAAAACGGAATCCGGGTGCTGGGCATTCATGAGCTGGATTCCAGGGCCAGGGTATTTGTCGAAGAATACTGCGAGCGGGAACTGGACCTGCTCTTGACCCCGGTGACCGTCGATCCAGCTCACCCATTCCCCCGGGTCATCAACAAGGCCTTGTGTGTTGCTTTCCTCTTGCGGCGCCGCCGGCGTTCCTCCATGACCTACACCGGCGTGGTCACGGTGCCCCGCGCCCTGCCGCGCCTGATCCGCTTGCCGTCGGAAGGGACCACCGACTTTATCTTCCTTGCGGACCTGGTCGCTTTCCACGCCTCCCGCATGTATCACGGTTACGACATCGTGTCCTCGGCTGCGTTCCGCGTAACTCGCAACAGCAATCTCTATCTTGCGGAAGAGGAATCTCGCAGCTTGCTGGAATCGGTGCGGACGGAACTGCACAATCGGCGAAAGGGCGATGCCGTGCGACTGGAGATCGAGTCTGACGCGGACCCGGAGATCATCGAGCGCCTGCGAACTAACTTCGAACTCGATCCCTGGCAGGTATTTTCGGTGAACGGTCCTGTGAACCTTTCACGCCTATTCAACATCTACGAACAGACGGAACACCCGGAACTGAAGTTCAAACCTTTTGCTCCGCGGGAACTTCGCCTCACCGCCAAGTCGCAGGATCTCTTCGAGGAGCTTCGCCGCCACGACGTTCTTTTGCATCATCCCTTTGATTCATATGACGCCGTGGTTTCCTTCATTGAGTCCGCCGTGCAAGACCCGCGCGTACTTTCCATCAAACAGACCCTATATCGAACCAGCGAGCATTCGCTGATTGTTCCTTCTCTCATTGCGGCCGCGGAAAAAAAAGAAGTGACCGCCGTTGTGGAACTCAAGGCCCGTTTTGACGAAGCCTCGAACATACGCTGGGCCCGTGATCTCGAAGACGCCGGCGTGCAGGTTTTTCACGGCTTGGTCGGGCTCAAGACACATTGCAAATTGTCGCTGCTGGTTCGACATGATCCCGACGGTGTTACTCGCCGTTATGCGCACCTGGGAACGGGTAATTACAACGCCACGACTGCCCGAATCTATACCGACCTCAGCCTCCTGACCGCAGACCCGGAGATCACCGCTGCGGTGCACGATGTGTTCAGCTTCCTCACGGCTTATGCGGAACATCCGAATTATGATCCGCTGCTGGTTTCGCCGCTCAACCTCGCCGAACACTGCCTGGCTCTGATTGCGCGCGAGGCCGAGCACGCTCGGCACGGCCGGCCGGCGCACATTGTCGCCAAGATGAACGCTCTTCTCGATAAGAACATCATCATGGCCCTGTACCGGGCTTCGCAGGCGGGAGTGGAAATCGATCTGATTGTCCGCGGAATATGTGCCCTGCGTCCCGGCGTGCGGGGTGTGAGCGACCGCATCCGGGTTCGCAGCATTGTCGGCCGGTTCCTGGAGCACAGCCGCATTTACTACTTTGCAAATGGCGGCCAGGAAGAAGTCTACCTCGGAAGTGCAGATTGGATGCCGCGCAATCTTTACGAACGAGTGGAAGTCATCTTTCCCGTCAGGGACGCACTGCTGCGCGAACGCGTCCGGCATGAGATCCTGGCGGCCTACCTCTCGGACAACCTGAAATCCCGCGTGCTGCAGAAGGACGGCACTTATATCCGTTCCTGGCAGGCGCAGGGCAAACGCAAGCCGCCGGCGGGTGCAAACGGGCTGAACTCGCAGGAATTTCTCATCAACCTTGCTGAGGGTAAGACCGGCCCGGAATCTATTCCGGCCGTCCCCGAACGCAAGACCAGAAAGTTGCCAATCGGAAGGGAACGTTAACCGCCGATGATCATATATTTCCTTCGCCACGCAAACGCGGGCGAACGACTGACCAATCCGAAGAAAGATGAAAAGCGCGCTCTTGATGATGCGGGAGTGGAGCAATGCGGAATTGTGGGACGGGCTTTGGCTGCCCTCGACGTCCAGGTCGACGCGATTCTTTCCAGCCCGTTGAAACGTTCCGCTCAGACCGCGTCGCTGGTGGGCAACGAGATCAGCTACGAAGGCAAACTGATGCTGGAAACGGCGCTCCGGCCCGGAGCTTCCTTCGCGGATTTTCGTCGTATGCTCGAGAAGTATGCGAAGCAGGAAGCCATCATGGTTGTGGGGCACAATCCCAACCTGAGCGAATTCCTGGGGCGGTCCATCAGCGAGCGTGGTTCCGAGGCAGGAGTGGAGTTGAAAAAAGGAGCTGTCGCAAAAGTCGAGATGGGACGCAACTCAGCGTTTCTGCACTGGTACTTGACGCCCAAGCTTCTGCGCTCTCTCTACGCCGCTGCGGCTGAAAGCTCTCGCCCGAAAATTTCGCGGAAGTAGGCCTTTTCCTTCGTCACGGCCCACAACTCCAGGTCGATGCTGCGGCGTTGCTTGGCCAGCAGAGTGAATATCACTTCTCCGTCGCGCACACGGATGCGAGCGGCCCGCACTGCCCCAGTGCGACTGAGGTTTAGAGCACGCGCCAGCCTCAGGAGCAGCGACGCCTTCGGCACGGACTCCAGGTCTGCGGATAGCAGTGCCTTCATGGGGGCGTCCGTCGGTGTCGGCCGCGACTTGCCCAGATAGCGGGCAATCGCCGCGATGATCTTCCGCTGTTCAGGCGTGTACCCCAGGATCTCGGAATGCGAAATGATGTAGTACGTGTGGCGGTGCCGCCCGTTGCGGTTTACGTAATCGCCTACCTCATACAACATAGCTGCTGCAGATAACCATTCCTCGTACTCCTGCGGAAGCCGATGAACCGGCTTCAACGCGGCAAATACGGACATCGCGGCAGCCCGCACCGCCAGCGCATGGCTCAAGTCCACATGGTAGTGCTCGACCGCCGCGCGGATGGAATCCCATCGCTCGGACTCGATCTGCCGGCCTGAACGTGTGCTGCGATCGTAATCGGCCGCCATCTGTGCCAGCAGTCCGTCTCGCAGGCCGAGAGGCGAATAACGAAATCCTCCTAAGCGGCAGCGCTCCAGAAGTTCCGCATAAACCGCCGCCCCCGACACGATGATTTCCGCCCGGCGAGGACCGACGCCCGGGAGCTTCCGGCGTTCGGCAAGTGGCAGGCGTGCCAGGGTCTTGGCGAGACGGCGCATCTGCTCTCGAGAAACCGCCGCCGGGCGCGCCTGCTTCCCTCCCAGCCCCTTGCCGGCCGCGGCCAGTGATTCCGCGGTTCCCGAGGTCGCGATCACCACCTTGGGCCGGGCACGCGCAATGCGGTCGCCAGTGCGCGCGATCTCGCGCGCAATGAACCCCTGGAGTTGGCGCATTTCTGCTTTCCGCGGGGGATCGTGATGTAGAAATTCATTCGTGAGTCGAACTGCGCCGAGCGGAAGGCTGACCGTGCTGCGGATATGCCCGTTCGCGGAAATGGTGAGTTCGCAACTTCCACCTCCCAGGTCAATCATCAGCACACTGGCCGAACTGACCCGCAAGCTGGAAACCAGGCCGAGGTGGATCAGGCGCGCTTCTTCCAGTCCCGAGATAATCTCAAGCGTCCATCCGGTTGCCGACCGCACCCATTCCATGAACGCCTGGGAATTGCGGGCGTCGCGCAATGCGCTGGTGGCTACAACCCGCACGGGATCCGCACCGGCGTTCTGCACGGCACGATGAAAACGCCGCAGTACTTTTACGGTGTTGGCAATGGCATCGGGGGAAAGGAAGCCGCTGCGATAAACCGACTCACCCAGGCGCGTGACTTCACGGTCTTCGTGAATCTCCTGAAGACGTCCGCGGCTCAACCGCGCAATCTTCAAGCGAACCGAGTTAGACCCAATATCGACAGCCGCAAAGGTCGGCATGGCGCAAGCCAGACAGTTTACAGTGGATGCACTCCGTCCGGCGCATCAGTTTTCACGTGAGATAGGAGCGCGGTGCAGAGGCTCGGCTGCGCTACGCGGCGGCCGCTTTGGTTGCGCGGCCCGGAGCACGAGCCGCAGAAGCGGGCTTGCGTGAGGGCCGGCCATTCCGCAATTCTGCCAGAGCATCTGCTCCCTGGCGAAACTTCGCGTGGGTCACGTTGCGGAGCATGACCAGAAGAGCTGAATCCTGGACGTCGGCGAACAGTTCCTCGCCCTTTTGCAGCAGCTTCAGCCAATCGTGCCAATCGCCAATCACGTCCTGCATGCGCTTGAGCTGTTCGACCACGCGCTTCGCTTCCGGGTCGTCGGCAGCGAGTTCGGCCACATAGCGCGCCCGCTTCCCCGCAATTCGGTATCGGTGAAGGAGCTTTTCCGTAAGCGGTGCCCCATCGCGCCCCAGCCCGGACATGATCCGCGCCGTTAGAATCAGAGGCTCGACCGCTTTGCCAATCTCCAGACCGGCTTGTGCCCGCTTCAACCGCCTGCGCCCTTCGGTCAACTGCTTCTTGCCATATGCCTTCGCAAGTTTCTTTTCGCTGATGGTCCGTTCTTCCACCAGCGTTTCCAGCAAATGCGACTTGTGCGCGTTGCCTTCCGGAATCTTCAGGTTGCGCAACAGTGAAATCTGAATGTCCAGATCCCGCACTCGCCCGGCCTTCTTCCGCAAGCGGCTCAACAGTTTCAGCAGTTTTTGATCATTGCGGCTGGGCTTGGCCACCAGTTCACTGAGGATGGCTTCGACTCTCCGGCCGCTCGTTCGAAAGCGGTGGATGTCGTCTTGGCTAGGTTCATGCGCAAGCCGCGTAAACTGGCGGTTCAACTTGCGAAGGGCGGCACGGCACTTTTCTTGATCAACCGGCATAATGCAATTTCGATGGGTAAGGCAAAATACAGTGGAATCCCGGGAAATGCAAGCCGAAGCTTCCGCTTGGAATCGCCTGCAAGGCGGCTGTCTCAAGTGCAAAAGCGGCGGGCCATTTTAACACTCCTTTAACAAGAGTCTGTTAGCTTGCCGGTGATGGCCAATCAAGCGTTAGGAGCGCCCATTTTGCCAGGACCGCAACCGGTTGAAAAGCCAGAACTTGCGGTTGCCGCCAAGGCCGGTGCTGAGCCCCTCATCAAGGCTCACAGCAGCGAAGTCCCCGACCGCATTTTCGGATTTGGCATGCTGGCCTGTGGATTGAGTGTGCTGGCGCTCGTGTGCCTGATCGTCTACGAACTCATCACGAAATCAAATCTTTCATGGCACGCGTTCGGATGGAAGTTCTTCGTCCAGAGCGAATGGGATCCGGTCAACGAACAATTCGGTGCTCTGCCTTTTGTTTATGGCACGATCGTGTCTTCCATTCTGGCATTGATCCTCGCCGTTCCCCTGGCAGTCGGCGTCGGCGTCTTCATCACCGAGATGTGTCCTCGATGGCTCAAAGGTCCACTCGCCTTTACCACGGAACTGCTCGCGGCGATTCCCAGTGTGATTTACGGATTGTGGGCGATTTTCGTGCTCGTCCCCCTTCTGCGTGAATATGTGCAGCCATTCCTGGCCCGGTACCTTGGGTGGACCGGCCTGTTCGAGGGTCCGCCGTACGGCATTGGGATGCTGGCGGCGGGCATCATCCTGGCCATTATGGTAGTGCCCATCGTTTCCGCTATCACACGCGAAGTGATGACCGCCGTTCCTCAGCAGCAGCGTGAAGCAGTTCTGGCGCTGGGAGCCACCCGCTGGGAAATGATCCGCACCGGCGTCCTGCGGAATGCCCGCGCCGGCATTCTCGGTGGTGTGATCCTCGGCCTGGGCCGCGCGCTGGGCGAGACCATGGCGGTCACCATGGTCATTGGCAATCGCCCGGAAATCGCGCGATCGTTATTCGCTCCCGGCTACACCATGGCCAGCGTAATCGCCAATGAATTCACGGAAGCAACCGGAGACGTCTATCTCAGCGCGCTGGTTGAGGTGGGCTTGGCACTTTTTATCCTGACCATCATTGTCAACATCCTCGCCCAGATACTGGTGTGGACGGTCACCCGAGGAACACCCGCGAGGAGCCATGCCTGATATGAATTCCACGCATGGATCCACCGTCACGGTTATACCCATCAGTTTGTGGCGACGAACCATGAATCTCGTGGTGACGTGCGCAGCTGCGGGTTCGGTGATTCTGGTGCTGTTGCCGCTTGGGGCGATTTTCGGCTACCTCCTCTATCGCGGTTTTGGTTCCATCAATTGGGCCTTTCTCACCCAGACCCCTAAGCCGGTCGGCGAACCGGGTGGCGGCATGGCCAATGCGATTGCAGGTTCGGTTTACATCTTGCTCATCGCCAGCAGCATGGGCGTTCCTGTTGGTATCGGGGCTGGCATTTTTCTTGCCGAATACGGCCAGAACCGCCTCGGAAACCTGATCCGGTTTACCGCTGACGTGCTGAACGGCGTGCCTTCCATCATCGTGGGTATTGTCGCTTACGGGCTGGTGGTGTTGTCGCAGGGACATTTTTCCGCCTTGGCTGGCGGTGTCGCCCTGGCGATCATGATGATTCCAACTATTACCCGTACCACCGAAGAAATGCTTCTGCTGGTGCCTAATGCGGTGCGGGAAGCGGCTTATGGTTTGGGTGTATCTCGCTGGCGTACGACGCTTTCGATCACGCTGCGGACCGCCACCTCCGGCGTGATCACTGGTGTGATGCTGGCTTTCGCCCGGGTTGCCGGTGAAACCGCGCCGCTGCTCTTCACCGCTTTCGGCAACCAGTATTGGAATTGGAAATTGAATCAGCCGACGGCTGCCCTGTCTTTGCAGGTGTTTACCTATGCCATATCGCCATTCGATGAGTGGCATCGCCAGGCATGGGCCGGGGCCTTGATACTGATTGTCCTGATCGTCTTCTCGGTCAGCGCTGTCCGCCTCGCCGCCAGCCGCGGCATGCTCAAAGGAGCGAACTGACTTATGGGTGTTGGCATTCGTGTCGAAAAATTGAACGCCTGGTTCGGCAAAACCCAGGCTCTGCATGAGATAAGCATGGAAGCCCCCGCAAACCATGCCACAGCCGTAATCGGTCCCTCGGGTTGCGGCAAGTCTACGTTCGTCCGTTGCTTGAACCGCATGCATGAGACCATCCCAGATGCTCGTGCTGCAGGGCAGGTCCTCATTGGAGACCTCAACGTCTATAACGGCACCTCCGCAGTCCAAATCCGGCGGCGCATCGGCATGGTTTTCCAGAAGCCCAATCCGTTCCCCACCATGTCGATCTATGACAACGTCGCGGCAGGGCTCAAGCTCAACGGATTCCGTGATCATCGGCGGCTGGATGAGATTGTCGAGCGCTCCCTGCGGTTTTCCGCCCTCTGGGACGAAGTCAAAGACACTCTCCGTAAGAAGTCGGGAGCCAGCCTGTCGGGTGGACAGCAACAGCGTCTTTGCATCGCGCGCGCCCTGGCCGTCGAACCCGAAGTCCTGCTCATGGATGAGCCCTGCTCCGCGCTCGATCCCATTTCTACCGGGAAGATCGAAGAACTTATTTTTCAGCTTAAGGAACGGTTTACCATCGTGATTGTGACGCATAATATGCAACAGGCGTCGCGTGTAGCTGAATTTACGGGTTTCTTTCTTCTCGGCAAGTTGATTGAATTCGACAAGACCGAGAAGATCTTTACCAACCCGTCCGATAAGCGGACGGAAGACTATGTGACAGGCAGGTTTGGATGATGCGCACCCGCTTTCAGCAGGGACTTGAAGAACTTCGGGCACGGCTGCTCCGCATGGGCGGACTGGCCGAGCAGGCGGTTGATCGCGCTTGCCAAGCCTACATTGACCGCGATCTGTCTCGCTGCAACATGGTGTTGGAAGGGGAATCGCAGGTCAACGCCACCGAACGCGAAATCGACGAACTGGCCTTCGATCTGCTGGCCTTGCAACAGCCCGCGGCGGTCGATCTGCGGTTCATCCTCGCAGTTACCAAGATCAACTCCGACCTGGAACGCGTCGGAGATCAAGCTGTAAATATCGCTGAACGTGTCATGGATCTGGTGGAACTGCCCAAGGCCGATCTGCCGGTAGACATTCCGCGCATGGCGGCGGCGGTGTCCGCTATGGTCCGGAGAGCCCTTGAGTCGTTCATTGAAGGAAAGGCCGAACTGGCTCAGGCTGTGCTGGAAATGGATAGCGTAGTGGACCGCATGAAGGACGAGGCCTTCATCACGCTGGTTAAGACCATGAACGAGCGCCCGGACGTCACTCGCCAGGCCCTTGATGCACTACTGATTGCCCGCAACCTGGAGCGTGTCGCCGACCACGCCACCAACATCGCTGAGGACGTCATCTTCTGGGTGCGCGGCGCCGATGTTCGTCACAATGTCGCACCAGAAGCCACTGTGCATCAAGAAGTTACTGACACACGTTGATGTTTTGCTGGAAGCTGTATGCGCTTGCGCCGGTCAGCCTTGGCTGACCGGTTTCCTTTTTCCTGGCAAATCGGTTAGAAATCTCTTTACCGACCTCCGGAGGCCATTCGTGCGTAACTTCGCTTGCCTGCTTGCTGGGCTGCTCGCGGTAGCTGCGATCGGACTTCTTTTCGCGCAGGACTCTGGTAAGGCACGGCAGATTTCTCTGCCTACCACCAAGGTGCTGACGGTGCCCGCCCCGGGCCGCGTAGCCGCCACCAACAGCTTTCCTTCAACCGTCGCCCTCAGCCCGGACGGCCGCTATGCAGCGCTTCTGAATGGAGGCTTCGGCACCCAGGAAGCCTTGGGCCGCCAGTCCATCGCAATTCTGGATTTGAAGAGCAACCAACTGTCAGATTTCCCCGACGATCGCCTGGGCGAAGAATCTCACCAGAGTTACTTCCTCGGCTTGGCTTTCGGTAGCGATGGCCAGCATCTCTATGCCTCCATCGGATCATTGACTGACCCGGCCGGTGAGAAGCCCGGAAATCTGGGAAATGGCATCGCCGTTTATGGTTTCAAGGAAGGTAAGGTAGCGCCCGAGCGCTTTCTCCGCATCCCGCAGCAAAAGCTCGCAGCAGGGAAGCGAGTTGCCTATGCTTTGCGCCATGGCGGGCCGGGGGATGCTATTCCGTACCCTGCCGGCCTGGCAGTGATTGCCGGACAGGGCACTGACCGGTTGCTGGTCGCCGACAATCTCTCTGACGATGTCGTGCTGCTCGATTCCTCCACCGGAAACATCCTGCAGCGCTTCGACGTGAGCACGCACGACATCGTTCCATCTTCTTTCCCCTACACCGTGGTTGCGTCGCGCGAGGGGCGGCGCGCCTGGTGCAGCCTGTGGAATTCCTCCGCTGTGGTGGAACTCGATTTGGTTCATGGAACGGTAATGCGCTCGATCAGCTTGCTGGAGCCAAAAGATGCAATCGCGCCAGGCTCCCATCCGACGGCTCTGTTGCTCAGTCCGGATGAGCAGTTTCTTTATGTTGCTCTTTCCAACACCGACTGGGTTGCCATTGTTTCGGTGGATCGCGGACAAACCGTGCGCCTGTTGAATGCTGCCCTCCCAGGCCAAAACTATGCCGGAACCTACCCGAATGCTCTGGCGCAGTCCGCGGATGGAAAACTGCTTTTCGTCGCTGACGCTTCACTGAACGCAGTCGCCGTGTTCGACATGTCGGCCCACTCCGATAATCGAGGCGGTCCTTCCGCGCCGCAGCTTGCCATGGGTTTCATTCCTTCCGAGTGGTACCCAAGTGCACTGGCTGTCGCGGGCGACGATCTGATGATCGCCAGTGCCAAGGGCGAGGGAACTGGCCCCAACAACTTCCCCGGCAAGTTGCAGTGGGAGCGAAAGCACCGCGAGACTGCCTACATTCCATCTCTGCTTACTGGTTCGGTTGCGCGTGTCTATCTCCCTCAAGCCTTGTCTCGCCTGGAAGGTCTTACCCAGCAGGTGGAACAGGACAACTTGCTTTCTGGAAATTCGCGAGAGATCAAGTTCACACGCGGTGCTAACCCGATTCGGCACGTGATCTACATCATCAAGGAAAACCGCACCTTCGACCAGGTACTTGGAGATCTCAAGGTCGGCGATGGAGATCCCCGTCTCACCATGTACGGAACCGACATCACGCCCAACCTGCACAAGCTGGCTTTGCAGTTCGGCGTGCTCGACAACTTCTATGACAGCGGGGAAGTCTCAGGCGACGGACATGAGTGGTCCACCGCCGCCATCACCAGCGACTACAACGAGAAGACGTGGCAAATCGCTTACCGCAGCAAGGAACGAACGTACGACTTCGGAGGCATGGTGGCCGACGAGTTTCCGCTGGATTTGGGGGAACCTGATGTGGACGCGCCCGCAAGCGGCTACCTGTGGGACAACGTAGCCAGCCACGGACTCACATACCGCGATTACGGAGAATTCATCGCGGCTATCTGGTGCAGGTCGGTCAAAGAGAAATCAGCATCCCCCAAAGGAGGCACGCCGTCGCCCGTGCAAGCCGACTGCGAACGGCCTGCAGTCAATCGTGGCGAGAGGCTAACCGCGAACGTCGGAATGCCGCACGGGGGGCCAAGTCCCTGGCCCTGGCCCGTCCCCTTGATGAGTCGAATGAAAGCGACTAAAAGCGTCCTGCGAGAGCACTTCGATCCGAGATTTCCCGATTTCAACGTACAGTATCCCGACCAGTTGCGGGCGGACGAGTTCCTCAACGAGTTCGGCGAGTTTGTAGCGGCCCGCGATCAACACAAAGGCGCCGAACTGCCCGCCTTCGTTCTGCTCTATCTTCCCAACGACCACACAAATGGCAAGCAGCCCGGCAAACCCACCCCTGCCGCTTCCGTGGCCGATAATGACCTCGCCGTCGGCCGGGTGGTCGAAGCTGTTTCCCATAGCCCGTACTGGGATGACACCGCCATCTTCATCGTGGAAGATGATGCCCAGGACGGTGCTGACCACGTGGATGCCCACCGTTCTATCGCGTTTGTGATCAGCAAGTATTCGCCAGGCTCCGCAGCCCAGCCTTTTGTGGATCACCACTTTTACACCACAGTAAACATGATCCACACGCTCGAAGCTCTGCTGAACCTCCCGCCCATGAATCAGAATGACGGGTACGCGCCGCTGATGGCGCCGCTCTTCTCCGGGTCCGGCAATCAACCGGCGTTCATCGCCGACTGGAGTAATCGCGACAACCGGCGTCTTTACGAGATGAATCCTCCTAAGGGCCCCGATGCCGACGCT
>Ga0335079_10006784_pt1 | contig 13099 bp, 13 predicted proteins | sample Lox_Sample_33_FD_206719 | JGI IMG/M metagenome (GOLD analysis project Ga0335079, IMG submission 206719) | Soil microbial communities from Loxahatchee National Wildlife Refuge, Florida, United States - Lox_Sample_3.3 | ecosystem: Environmental > Terrestrial > Soil > Wetlands | place: USA... | reverse complement strand
AAGTCGAGCAGACGGCGGAACTCGGGGCTCTGGCCGATGAAGGAGTTGCCAAGATCAGGCGGTGTTAACCCACGCTCGAGAATAGTTGCTCTCTGGCGGAGGCAGCGCCGCTCAATTGCCCGTTGGATGCGAACCTGAAGTTCATCGAGTGGGCAAGGCTTAACGACATAATCGCAGGCGCCAATGCGGATCGAATCAATGGCCGAATCGATCGACCCGTGCCCGGTCAACATGATTACCTCGGTCGCGGGCACAGCGGCCTGGATCGCTTTTAACGTCTCTAACCCGCTCATACCAGGCAAACGCAGGTCGAGCAGCACGACTTCGGGTTCCATTGCTGCCACTCGCTGGACTGCCTCCTCCCCTGTGCTCGCCGCACTGACCTCGTACCCGAGACGACCTAGCTCACCCGCCATCACCTGCCGGAATGCCGAATCGTCATCCACCAGAAGCAATGAGGGGTGTTTCATTACCTGTCCTTTGCGTGCGCGTTGGCATGGATCGTCGGGATCACGACCTTGAATACCGATCCCTTTCCAAGCTCACTCTCAACGGTGATGTTTCCTCCCCAACTCCTGGCCGCATTCAGACACAGAAAAAGAACAAGCCCTGTGCCTCCTTGGCGAAGACTAAAGAAGGGTTCGAAAATCTTCTGCTGGTATTCTGGCGCTATCCCGCAACCTTCATCGCTCACGCGGATGTTGACGACCTCCCCGTCTTGCGCGGCCACGAGAACCTGGCCTCCTGCCTTCGAGGCTTGAATCGCGTTGAGCAAAAGATTGACAAGCAGGTTTTGCAACTCGGCTTCAACCGCCCTGACGTGGACGGTTGTTGCCAACGGCTGCACCGCGACTCTCACAGAACATGCGCGCGCAGTCGGCTCGACAAGCCTCTGGGCCGCCGCGATGGCGGCATTGAGGTCAACGATTTCCCCGGTCTCGTTCCGCTGTCCCCGAGCGAGGCGCAAGAAGTGCTGGGTTATGCCACGGCAGCGGAGAATCTGCTCGCGCGCAATCGATGCATTCTCCCGAATTCTCGACTGATCCATCTGCTCGTCACGGTCGACCGGAGTATCGCGCAGAATTCCTTCCACGCACATCAAAGTTGTTGCTAATGGAGTGTTCATTTCGTGGGAGAACCCGGAGGCAAGGACTCCGACGGACGCTAGACGATACGATTCCGCCAGCTTCGCCTCAGCCGCGCGCCGCTCAGAAATATCGCGCCAGACTTCCACCACCTGAGCCAACTGGCCGGTGTCATCGAGAATCGGGCAAGCGTGGATTTCCTCCAACGCTACAGTGTTGTTGTCTCTCTTGCGCTCGCAGATGCGCACCTGCCTTTCCCCAGAACGGAGGCAGGCGAGAGTGGGGCAGTCGGAGAGGTTGCAGGGCCCGGGCTCGAGCTGATAGCAGCACGAGCCCAGAATCTCCTCGCGCGAGTTTCTTGCACGCTGCAGAAAAGCATCATTGGCTGCGATAATTCTTCGTTCTGGATCCAGCACCACGATGCCATCATCGATACTGTTGATTACCGTTTCCAGTCGTTCCCTCTGAGTGCGGACTTCTCCGACCAGTCCCGAGACTGAATCGGCCATTTCATTGAACTCCTTCGCCATCCATGCCAGCGTGTCGGACCCCTCCTCCGGCACACGGCGTTGCAGATCGCCCTGAGAGATCAGGCGTGCCGTGTTTTCGAAGCGCCGCAAACGGCGCAAGACCGAAATCCGGATTACCAAAGCGATCGCGCCGACAATGACGAACGTCAAGGCACCCGTTCCCGCGACCATCCATCGAAGGTCCTTCGTCATCGCGGCCCGAACCTCTCCCGCGTTGTAGTCCAGAATCAGGATGCCGTTGATCTTCTGGCGGGGATCGTGGCAGCGCTGGCATTCATCGTGATTGCGAATGGGCACGACGGTTCGCAGGATGGTTCCACCTCGAGTCTCGATGACGCGACTAGATCCGCGACGTTCCGGCGGATCACGGTGGCAGGCCTGGCAGGTCGGCGAGCCAATCTGGAAATCATTCGCGGTGAGCCCAGGTTTACTCGAATACCGCGGCACGCCATGGCGGTCCAGCACCACAAGTTGTTCGACACGCGTCTGTTTCCCGAACGCTTCGATCATCTGCGAGATTAGGGTTCGGTCGTTCGCCATCATCTGGTGCTCGAGGGCAGTGCGGATTAGTTCGCCTTCCGCGAGGGCACTACCGTGTGCCGTTTCCAGGAGGCTCTGAAAATGGCGGGCCGAAAATACGTAGGCAGCGACCGTACAAGCTACGACCACCGCCGCTGTGACACCCAGCGCAAGGCCCACCGTCATGCTGGCGAAGCGCAGCTTCATGATGACGGCACCAGAACGGCGGGATCATGGCACATACACCCGCCGACGTCAACGACTGACAAATCGTCAGGCTCTCCTGACATTGTGGCAGTCGCGGTTATAAGTCCGCGAACATCTTGTCGGCAAAATAAGGAGTTACAGGTCGACCACTGCTGGCATAGCAATTGCGATGCAAAATCGCGAAAAGGAGGCTCAGCCGTGGAAATGCTCTTAATGGGTTTGTGTGTGGCAGTCTTCGGAACGGGAGTCGCTGCGGCCGCGTTCGGAGCCGCAACACGATCGGAATCACCCAGTTCAGCGGTGCAGCCCAAGCTTCCATTGGTCAAAGCAGCAACGGCGACCCGCTTCTTCTCGGACAGTATTGATACACCTCCTGCCATCCCGACGCAGCAGGTGCCGATCGAGGTCCTGCTACTGCAGATTGAGAACCACGTCCGCATGGAGCAGGCTGCGGCGGAATGCTTTCTGGCCCTCCCCAGCCATGCTCAGTTGCACAGCAAAAGCAATTCGCCCTTTGTGAACTGAAAAGGGAAGCGCATGACTCACGAGCTGGTAAACGGGCTCTCCTCGGCTGAAGCTGAGCAGGTACTGGGATTAGGCACTCGGGTGATCGTTCCGAGTGGAACTTCTCTGTTCCAGCTGGGAGAGCGAGCCGATCGTCTTTTGCTGGTTGAGCGCGGCCGAATCAAGCTCACGCTTCCAATGCAAGTCCGAGGTCGGGAAGAAGATGTCTTCGTCGAAGAAAGAGGCCCGGGTCAGGCCGTGGGGTGGTCAGCGCTGATCCCACCCTACCGATTCACCCTGACGGCAACTGCAGTGCACGCCTCGGAAGTGATCACTCTGCCCCGGGAGGCGCTCCTCAAGTACTTCAGCGCGAATCCGGTCGCCGGGCACAAGATCGCTCTAAATCTAGCGGTAGTCGTAGGACACCGTTTGCAACTTTTTCAGACTATGTGGCTGCGCGAGATGCAGCGTACGGTGGAGGTGCGTTCTGCCTGAGCCAAGGATTTCTCTATGACGACAGTGAATACTCGGTGCCCCAGAGAACGCGCGGATATGACCACACATCAGAGTTTTCAGCCAGGCAACACGCGCCGCCAATGGATCGGGGCCCTTCTTGGCGGAGGCGTGCTCGCTTCTCTTGCTTCCTTTCTCTATCCCGTGCTGCGGTATCTGATTCCTCCTGTGATTCCGGACCTTGGCGGCGACGAAATTGTCGCCGCCAAGCTCGCGGAGTTGAGGCCGAATTCTGCGAAGATTTTTCGCTTCGGCAGCCGTCCCGGCCTGTTGATCATGAATGCCGACAGTAGCTATCGTGCGCTCTCGGCCACTTGCACCCACCTCGGATGCACGGTGCAGTATCGCAGCGATCTCAGGCAGATCTGGTGCGCCTGCCACAACGGCATCTACGACCTCAATGGCCGTAACATTTCCGGTCCTCCGCCGAGGCCGCTTGATGTATTCGATGTCCATTCACGAGGCGACGAAATTGTGGTCAGCCGAAAGCGAGACGCGTGACCATGCTTGCTGCGCTCCGCCATTGGCTGGACGACCGCTTTGACTGGGATGATCTGACTGCGCCTCTCCGCCATAAGAGTGTTCCTGTGCATCGCTTGTCCTATTGGTACTTCCTGGGAGGGATCACTCTTTTTCTCTTTGGAATTCAGGTAGCGACGGGAATTCTGCTGCTTCTGTACTACCGGCCTGGAGCCAACGACGCCTTCGAGAGCGTGCAGTACATCATGACGCGGGTGCGGTATGGCTGGCTGATCCGGTCGATTCACTCCTGGTCGGCGAACTTGATGATCTTCACTGCCTTCGCGCACATGTTCAGCGTTCTGTTCCTGAAGGCCTACCGTAAGCCGCGTGAGCTGACCTGGGTCAGCGGAGTGGTACTGCTGTTTCTCGCTATGGGATTCGGATTCAGCGGGTATTTACTCCCCTGGAATACTCTCGCTTTCTTTGCCACCAAGGTCGGCACCGAGATTACCGGTCAAATTCCGATCGTGGGCAAGCCGATGATGATCTTCCTCCGGGGCGGCGAAGAGGTGACCGGAGCCACACTCACCAGATTCTTTGGATTCCATGTCGCCGTTCTGCCAGGTTTGGCGACCGTGCTGCTCCTAGTTCATCTGTTGCTGGTGCAGCGCCTCGGCATTAGTGTCCCACCCAAACTAGAAGTGCGGTGGACAGCGAATCCGTCCGCGAAGCACGAAATGCGATTTTTTCCCAACTTCCTCTTGCGAGAAATAATGGCTTGGTACGTCGCCTTGGGAGTACTGGGCGCACTGGCAGCGATCTTTCCGTGGAATCTGGGCGTGAAGGCCGACCCTTTTGTGCCTGCGCCAGCAGGAATTAAACCCGAGTGGTATTTCCTCTTCATGTTTCAGACATTGAAACTGATCCCTTCCAAGGTCTGGTTCATCGACGGAGAGGTTCTGGGTGTGATCGGCTTCGGCCTGGTCGGCTTGCTGTGGAGCCTGTTGCCCTTTTTCGAAAACGATCAGCCTTCAAGTACGAAGCGGTGGATTAGTGGGCTTGGGGTCTTCGCGATCGCCTATGTGGCGGGCATGAGTGTTTATGGCCATCTTGCGAAATAGACTCACATCGCGCGCTGCGACTCGGCTCTGCGTCGTCGCCTGCATCTCGGTGGCGGCATCTGTGGGCAACGGGCAAACCAAGAATTCCTGCCTCGACTGCCATGCCGCCTTGCCTGACCCTCTCGGCGTCACGCAGGAGAAGTTTAGCCAGGATATTCACGCACAAAAGGGTCTCACCTGCGTCAGTTGCCATGGTGGCGATCAGGCCAGCGACGAGCCCGATAAGGCGATGAGCACGAAAGCTGGGTGGAAGGGCAAGATTGAACGCAAGCAGATACCGCAATTGTGCGGGAGTTGCCATTCCGATCCTGTCTTGATTCGGCAGTTCAATCCCAGTTTGCGCACCGACCAGTTGGCCCAGTACAACACCAGCGTGCACGGCAAGCGTCTGGCAGCGGGGGACACCAAAGTCGCGGTGTGCACGGATTGCCATAGTGTTCATGACGTGAGGGCGCCCAGCGATCCGCGCTCGACCGTGAACCCTGTCAACGTGGCAAACACCTGTGCTCGCTGCCACGCAGACCCGAACTACATGACTGAATATTCCATTCCCACTGATCAGTTCGCGAAGTACAGCGGCAGCGTTCATCAGCAGGCGCTAATGGTGCGCGGGGACTTGAGCGCCCCGACCTGCCCAACTTGCCACGGAAATCACGGAGCGGCGCCCCCGGGCGTGGATAAAGTTCAGAATGTCTGTTCGAACTGTCACGCCTTCCAGGATCAGATGTACGAAAAGAGTACGCACAAAAAGGCGTTTCAGGAGGCGTCTCTCCCCGGATGCGTGGTTTGCCATGGAAATCACGGCATCACTTATCCAACCGACGCAAAACTTGGCACGGGACCCGACGCTGTCTGCATGCGTTGTCATACTCCAGGCGATAAATGTGACCAGGCCCGGGCCGGACTCCAGGCCAGCCTAATCCGACTCGAGCAGGCGATTCAGAATGCGGACCAGGCCCTTGGTCTCGCCGAGCGCTCTGGGATGGAGGTGAGCGAAGCCCGGTTGGCCCAAGATCAAGCCCGAGATTCACTGACCAAAGCCCGGGTCACAATTCATAGCTTCCGTACGGATTTGGTGGATCAAGATGTTCAAGCTGGCCTAAGAACCGCCGCACAGAATCTGCGGGCTGGCCAGGAAGCCATGGTCGAACGAAACCGCCGCCGAGCCGGCTTGGGAGTGTCCCTTGTTGCCATCGGCATGGTGTTGGTCGGCCTACGGCAGTACCTCAAGAAGATTGAAGGTTGAAGTCAGATAATCCCATTCGGGCTCGCAAGTGACCGGAAGACGCGAGGTCCGAATCGTCATCTCTTGTCTCCAAAGGTTGAATATTGTGCTAGTTATTTTGTGACAACCACTAAGGCGCCGTCAAGAAGCGTCTCTCGCTTCGGTAGGTAGCTGAACGCTGGATGGTTTGTATCAAACTTTCTATCCGCCAGAATTTGTTTCCAGTCCACAGTGCGTACCAGAACCCATGTCCATTCGCCGAGCGCATCCATCGGATATCGAGCCTGAGCTTTTCTCAAGACGACGGTAGCGGCCTGGCACTCCTGCGGCGTGTACCCCGTATTGCAGACGAAGTGTTGCTTGGGGGCTTGCTTCTGGGTTTGCGAATTACCCTTCGTCTGCGCTAGCCCGGATGCGGACAATAGAAAGGACATCAACGACAGTATGCCCATTAGCAGAGTCAGCCTTGATCGGCAGCCCGCACAAGTTGAGTCGCAAGCGGCGCATGATTCACCATTTCCGTATGCTCTTGTCACGTTGTCCTCTCTCGCGGAGTGCCGCGATGGGGGACAACGTCTGCCGAGAGTCCCGCTACCTCAGCGTCAACAGGAACGTCAACGCGATCAGCGTGCCCACGCCCTTGATCTGCTGCAGCAACTCCACTTGCGGATAACTCGCTTGCGCCAACGCTTCGATCCGGTCGTTGTACTCGCAAATCCGTTCGCTCACTTCTTCGATCGTTGCCAGCAACGGTTCCAGAGCGCGTTGCAACTCCGGACTCAGGTTCTCAGCTTTCTCCGGATCCATGTCGCGCACGTTGCAGCCGCGCCAACGTTCGCCGTAGCTCTTGGCCAACCCGCGGGCCGTGTTGACCAGGCCCGTTCGCACCCGTACCAGTCCGGCACGTGCCCGGATCATCATCAGATCCGCCTGTGCCTGCGCACTGCGATGCTTCACCGGATACAGCAACTCGGGATCGATCCTGGCCAGCCGCGCCAAGGTCTGCGCATCCAGCCGATCGTCTTTCTTGCGGCTCTCTCCGATCAGCCCTACCTTGCGCGCATTCGCCACGATCACTTCGTGCCCCAGTTCACTCAACAGACGGCTGATCCACGGCGAATGCCTCCCGATTTCCAGCGCGATCCGGCTGCGCGGCATGGCGCCGAACACTTCCTGCAACGCTTTCGCGGTCGTACGCACTCGCTGCTCTACCTGAATCGTGCCCGCTTCGTCCAGCACGCAGTACCAGCTGTTGCGATCGCCCAGATCCAGTCCGATGGTGAGTGTCTGCCGAGAAATATTCCTGCCCTGCTTCGTCACTGCGGTGCTAACCTTCTTCATTGCCGGTCTTCTTTTTATCTGTGCTTCGAGCACATCGATAACTTGGGAGCGTACACCGCATCCCGCCCGGAGACCGGCCTTCTCATCTCATCTGTGGGTGTTGAAAAAGTCACTGAGATTAGCAGGTGAGATTTCGCGAGAGCATGCTAGAAGGGAACAATCCTTCTCATGCTGCGCTGGATTTCGATAGTCGGAGGCCTGCTGATCATGATGGGGCACCACTCCCGCTCAGAAGCTCTGTTCTATTACTTCCGTCTGGAAGACCAGATTCCTGAAACTCATCTGCTGCGGCTGATCGACAAGCATGTCAGTTTCGAATTCGTCCGGCAGCAGCTGAAAGAGAGCTACAGCGAGACGGGTCGGCCCTCGATTGATCCTGAGTTGCTGCTGCGCATTCTTCTGATCGGCTATCTGTACGGCATCAGTAGCGAGCGCAAGCTGGTGGCGGAACTGCGCATGCATCTGGCTTGGCGCTGGTTCACTGGGCTGGGGTTTGATCAGGAGATTCCGCATCACTCCACCTTCTCCAAGAACCGCCATGGACGTTTTCAGGAGTCGCAGCTGTTCGAACAGTTGTTTGAGCGGATTGTGCGGCAGTGCGTGGAAGTGGGCCTGGTGCAGGGTAAGGATTTATCGGTCGACGGCAGCTTCGTAGAAGCCAATGCCGCGAAAGAAAGCCGCGTTCCACGGGAGCAGTTGGCGGAGGCGGCCCAAGTTCATCACAGCGTGCGTCAGTATCTGCGGGAAGTGGAAGAGCAGAACCCGGTGGAAGAACCGGTGCATGAGCAGGATCAGGTTTCCACCACTGATCCTGATTCCACCTACGCGACCAAGGGCGGCACGCCAGCTCGGCTGGGTTACTCGACAACTATCTGGTGGACAACGATAGCTGCGTGATCGTGGGGGTGCAGGCAACGGCGGCACGCATGAGTCAGGAGACGGTGGCCGCGCAAGATATGCTGACCCGTTTTGTCCAGCAGCAAGGACGAGAACCAGCCTCGATCGCAGCCGATGCGACCTATGGCAACGGGGAGTTTCTGCAATGGTTGCTGGATCGTGGCATCACACCTTACATGCGCACGCGAGACAGTGCGCTGAGAAAGAACAATCCCGGCTACGGCCCGGAGCGATTTACCTATCAGCCCGAGAGCAACACCTACCGTTGTCCGGCAGGCGAGCAACTGAATTATGTCGGCTTGAACGTTCGCAATCGCGCCCCCGCCTATATCGGCAGCGCGAAACGTTGTGGAGCCTGCTCACAAAAAGCGCAATGCACGACGGGACGCTACAAGTATCTCGCCATTCACATCTACGAGTCGGCACGACAACGCACACGGGAGTTGGCCAACACACCAGAGTTTTCCAATGCACAACGACAGCGCAAGAAAGTCGAGGCCCTGTTTGCGGAACTGAAGAATCAAATCGGATTGCGCCGCTTGCGATTACGTCGCTTGAAGTTCGTTCGAGAGCAGTTCTTCCTGGCTGCGGCTGCGCAGAACATCAAGCGACTCGTGCGCTTTCTCACTCAGATGACAACACCTGCTCTGGCAGCCAACGCTTAGCGAGACGATAAGAATAACGCAGGCGGCGGCGCTGAAAGATCACTCCAATTACGGAGTTTTTCAACCACGCCTGTTAACAACACTTAATCTCCAGTCCGTCATCTCGCCGCACTGGCTTCGTGCACTTCTTTTGCTGCCCGAAGTCCGGATTGCAGGGCACCTTGCATCCAGTAAGGCCATGCGGAGATGTGTTCGCCAGCAAAATGAACGCGGCCTTCGGGTTGTTCAAGTCCCACACACAACGTAGTGATCTGACCGGGAGAGGGATTAGAGCCTGCCCCGCCAGCCCAAGGGTCTGCCGTCCAGACTTTTGTGAAGGATCCTTCGAGATTGTCGAGCAATCCGGGATGCACCTTTTCAACTTCCTGGGAAACGAAAGCGATCCGCGACTCGGAGTCCATGGCGGCTGCGCGTAGTCCGACACTCGTCAGCATATACGCAGCCAGCAAACCTCGGGTCCCCGGCTGGCCGTAGGTTAGATGAAAGATTTCCTGCGGAAGATCGGAGGCGCCAAATCCGTTGCAACCATCCTTTTCCCAAAACCGCGAACGACACTGCAGGATGACTCGGGTTACGGAGTCATAGCGCAATTCCGTGATGGCTTTCCGCCTGAGGTCGGAGAAAGCGGGTTGTACCTCAACCCTCCTCAAAGGAGGAAACGGGATCGCACAGATCATATAATCGCCGTCAAAGTTCTGATGCGTTTCCGATCGAACCGCGATCGCACGAACTCGGTTGGAGTCCTGTTCGATTCGTACCACGGGCGTTCCGTAGTGAATTCTCTCTTTGAGCTTTTCTGCAAACGCCCTCGGTAGCAGGTCATTCCCGCCTACGATTCGATATCGCGTGGTTTCGTGCATCGGATACCAGTAATCGCGAAGATTCCACAGCATCGAAACCGGATCATTTTCGGCACTAGCGTAGGGATATTCAAAGAGTTCGATCGCACCATGAGAAGCTCCTCGCTCTTTCAGAAATTCTGCCATCGTTACGCTGTCATATTTCTTCGCGGAGGTGCCGGGCCATCCGGATGTAGTAGGATCGCCAATTTCATTGAGAGCATCGCCTAAATATTTCGTCTGAAGACCCGCCATCCCAAGCCGGCGCTCTTCCGGAGTCAGGTCAAGGGGCACCTCCGAGAGCGCGACGCTTGTCCAAGACTTGCATTTGATTCGCTTCCCTCCGATCAAATAGACCATGTCCAGCTGGTCGGGAAAGAATGGAGCCAGAGTCAGGCCAAAATGCTTTGCGTAGTGAAGAGTCAGGTCGTGGTTGTCAGGAATGCGTGCGGCTCCGGCTTCGGCGTAAAGCCCGTCAGAAAAAGTTTCCCGCACAGTCTGAACGCGTCCTCCCGGACGTAGCTGGGCTTCGAGAATGGTCACATCATGTCCTGCTTGAGTAAGCTCGTATCCGGCAACGAGTCCAGCCAAACCAGCTCCCACGATTAAGACCTTTTTGGGAGACGAGGTGTGCCGCAGTGCTTGCGGCCTAAGACTCCAGCTGTGCAGCGACGTCAACTGCGCCGACGCCGCTGCGAAAAGTCCCACCCTAAGGAACTCTCTGCGATCGATTGGTATAGACATGCGCCCCCCCAAGAGACGCGATAGTTCCAGAATTTGGCCCGAATTGTACACTGACTGAGTGGTGAGGTGTAGTCGGCCCTATCCAATTGGTGAAAAAGTGCGCCGTGAAAGGCGCTGGACTTCAGCCCGCCACCGGGAGGCTAACGCCACTGCGCCTGTTCTCGACTCTACTCCCGATTTCACTCAAAATTCATCCGTACGGGTTTTGCGTGCGGATCGCCTGATGCCAGCGGTCATCGCAACGTGTCCGCAAGGCCAGCAGCCAGAAGTAACGCATCCCCGAATCCCCAAGAAGCTGATGCCCGGAAGGCACGAGACGACGTTGCAGGACAAAGATCTGCAATGAGAGCGAGCGGCAACTCTTCCGGCAGGCATTGAACGAAATCGCACCTTTCCTTCAGGCTCAGTCGTCAGCGGGAAGTTACTTTGGCAGTACTGATGATTTGTGCCTCGGCATTCTTTGGCGCCCGAGCAAGAACTGGCGAAAGAGTTCACTTCCGTCCTAGCCATCAGGGCTACGAGGGCAATTGTCCTGGAGGCACGGGAGTATCGAGGTCGGCTAGGCTCGCAGGCCGCAGCTTTTGGAATCCGGTGAAGACCAGGTGAAATAGCAGGTTCGTGGGCACCATCAGCGATAGATAGACTATCGGGACCATAAAAACGTTGCTGGCCGGGAAGCAGTACCTTCCTATATACAGGACGACAATCACGCTGCGCATGCCGGTGGTAGTCGCCAGAATCCGCCGCGTCTCGCGGTCGGGACCACCGATCAACCAGCCGATCAACATGGAGAGAAGCAGCAACAGGAACATCGCCAGCACGGTCCCGTGGCCGCGGATTGCATCGAAGGTTTGGCGACGAAGCAGGCGAGTCTCCCACATCAGAAACAGGAAAGCGGCGGTGGCGATAAGGCTCAGTGGCACGACCAGCCTGGGCGCAACTTTCGGCATTCCTCGCGCCACCCATACACCAGCGCACAGTGGCAGGGCGATATACAGGGCAATGGTGGCAATCAGGATCAGCGCCGGCCTCTCATTCCGCTGTGCTATCTGCGGAATTGCCTCGATGGCAAGCGGAGTCATGGCAATGCTGACTAGCGAAAGGACAAAGGTCATGGCAGCGGCGAAGGCGAGCCTGGCTTTGGCCATGCGCGTAAATTGCAGAGCGATGGGCGTTCCTGGGATCGCAGCCAGCAGCAGTATCCCGATTGTTACATCGGGGCTAAGCGGGAAGATATAAACAAGCAGGAAGCCCAGTGCCGGGATAACGAGGCAATTCGCCAGCAACGCGCGGGCTAACAGGGCGCGCCCGCGTACGACATTCAGAAGTTCGTTGCCACTGGTACGCAGCCCGATTGAGAACATCACGACCGCAACGAAAAAGTTCAGCAACGGCAAGGGCTTGATCAGCAAGCGTCCTCCGCATACAAGAGGAGTTTAGACATTGCGAGCCTGGTGCTTGAACTGTCACTTTTAGTAGCACTGGGCATGATTCGGGAAGGCCCCTAAGCGCACCAACCTGGGGGCGAGGGGGTGCCACGGCACAAACGACTTAGCTGAACGTCGGCAGCTTTACGAGATCGTTCTTTGGCACAGACTCCAGGTGCCCGCCGGTCTTGCGCCAGGCAGCCAGGCCGCCGACGATCACGAACGTGTTGAATCCTTTGTCCCGCAGTAAGTGCGCCACCCGGGCGCTCGAGGCTTCGCGCGCTCAAGTGCAGTAGAGGTAAATGTCCTTATTTCTTGGGAGATTCTTGATCTCTTCCTCGAGGTTGTTGGGCTCGATGCGGATGGAGCCGAAGATGCGCTCCGCTCCCATGTCGTAGTAGCCGTGGCTGCGGACGTCGACAATCTGCAGGCGATCGCTTTCTCCGGCGGCCAGACGCGCGTTCAGGTCTTCGGCATGCACGCGCGGGACGAACTCGTATTCGCGATACTTCTGGTACTGCACGATGCGATAGATGATGTAAGCAATCAGCGCGGCGATGATTGCGCCTTCCATTACGCGCCCCGCCACGTAAAAACTGTTCAGCACGGCAGCGAGAAAGTCGCGCGACACATATCCGATAAGCACGTAGGTGAGGATGTATAGCAGACATCCGGCAAGATCGAGACGCAGGAACTGGAGGAAGGGCATTTTCATACTGCCCGCCAGCGGAGCCGCCATGGTGTTCACGCCCGGAACGAACTTGGCAACCAGCAGCGTGGTCTTGCCACGCTTGTAGAACGATTCCGCCGAGCGCAGGATGCAGGTCTCAGGATTCATCGACAACCGGCAAAGAAAGCCGAGCAATGCCCACCCGGTATAGCGCCCCAGCCAGAATTGCCAGATGTCCCCAAGGATAAGACCCGCAAGCGCTGCCACAACGACGCCGGTCGCCGAAAGGGTATGAGACGCAATCGCCGCGCCAGCGGCAACCAGCGCAATCGACGCAGGAAGCGGCAGCC
>Ga0335079_10006781_pt1 | contig 13100 bp, 12 predicted proteins | sample Lox_Sample_33_FD_206719 | JGI IMG/M metagenome (GOLD analysis project Ga0335079, IMG submission 206719) | Soil microbial communities from Loxahatchee National Wildlife Refuge, Florida, United States - Lox_Sample_3.3 | ecosystem: Environmental > Terrestrial > Soil > Wetlands | place: USA... | reverse complement strand
CGGACTACAAGGCGGACGAGGAGCCGGTGCAGGGCATGGGGCCGTTCATCATGAATCCGGAGGGCGTCGCGCGCTTCTTCGCGCGCGCCGGCATGGCCGAGGGCCCGTTCCCGGAGCACTACGAGCCCTTCGAGTCGCCGCTCGACCACAACCCGCTGAACCCGAAGGAACCGCGCGCCGTGCAGAACCCGGCGGCGCGCATCTTCAAGAAGGACCGCGAGGCGCTCGGCAAGGCCGACGCGTTCCCGTGCGTGGCGACGACCTACCGGCTGACCGAGCACTTCCACTTCTGGACCAAGCACGTGCGGCTGAACGCGATCACCCAACCCGAGCAGTTCGTCGAGATCGGCGAGGTGCACGCCAAGGAGCTCGGCGTCAAGGCCGGCGATCGCGTCAAGGTGAGCTCGAACCGCGGCTTCATCCGCGCGGTCGCCGTGGTCACGAAGCGCATCAAGCCGCTGTCGATCGAGGGCAAGCCCGTGCACACGGTCGGCATCCCGATCCACTGGGGCTTCACCGGCGCCGCGAAGCCGGGCTTCCTCGCCAACACGCTGACCCCGGTCGTCGGCGACGGCAATTCGCAGACGCCCGAGTTCAAGGCGTTCCTCGTCAAGGTCGAGCGGGTCTAGGGGGCGGCCATGCCACTGCAATCACTGGACATCGTGCGCCGCTCCGCGACCACCACCGCCTCGCCGATGGCGCGGCGCTCGGCGAGCCCGGAGGTCGCGAAGCTGATCGACACCTCCAAGTGCATCGGCTGCAAGGCCTGCCAGACCGCGTGCATGGAATGGAACGACCTGCGCGACGAGATCGGCACGACGACGGGCACTTACGACAACCCGCGCGACCTCACCGACCAGTCGTGGACCGTGATGCGGTTCGCCGAGTACGAGAATCCGAAGGGCGACCTCGAGTGGCTGATCCGCAAGGACGGCTGCATGCACTGCGCCGACCCCGGCTGCCTGAAGGCCTGCCCGGCGCCCGGCGCGATCGTGCAGTACGCCAACGGCATCGTCGACTTCCACGAGGAGCAGTGCATCGGCTGCGGCTACTGCATCGCCGGCTGCCCGTTCGACATCCCGCGGATCTCGAAGAAGGACCACAAGGCCTACAAGTGCACGCTGTGCTCGGACCGCGTCGCGGTCGGCCTCGAGCCCGCCTGCGTCAAGACCTGCCCGACCGGGGCGATCACCTTCGGCACCAAGGAGCAGATGACGCACGACGCCGCCGAGCGCATCGAGGACCTGAAATCGCGGGGCTTCGAGCACGCGGGCCTCTACGACCCGGCCGGAGTCGGCGGCACGCACGTGATGTACGTTCTGCACCACGCCGACCAGCCGCGGCTCTACAACGGCCTGCCGCCCGAGCCGCGCGTCAGCCCGGTCGTGCGCCTGTGGAAAGGCGCGACCAAGCCGCTCGCGCTCGGCGTCATCGCGATCGCGGCGCTCGCGGGCTTGCTGAACTACGTGCGCGTCGGGCCGAAGGAGACCGGGCCCGACGACGAGCGCGCGGCCGAGCGCGAGAAGGAGAAGCTCCATGGCTGAGAGCGCCGATCGCCCCGATCTGCTCGAGCGCCACGACGCCCGCGACCGGATGCTGCACTGGCTGATCGCCGTCGCCTTCCTGTTCGCCGGCGCCTCGGGGCTCGCGTTGTTCCACCCGTCGCTGTACTGGCTCGGCAACCTGCTGGGCGGCGGCACGTGGAGCGTGGTGCTGCATCCCTTCGTCGGGCTCGCGATGCTGCTCGCGTTCTACGCCTTCGCGCGCCCGCTGTGGGCCGTCAACAGGCTGAGCGACGCGGACCGGACCTGGCTGCGCAGCATGCGCGACATCGTCGACGGGCACGACGAGCGCCTGCCCGAGGTCGGCAAGTACAACGCCGGGCAGAAGGTGCTGTACTTCGTGATGGTCGGCGCGCTGCTCGTCCTGACCTTGACGGGCATCGTGGTCTGGCGGCGCTACTTCGCGGGTTACTTCCCGGTGCGCCTGATCCGGCTGTCGGCGCTGCTGCACGCCTTCGCCGCGTTCGTGCTCGTGCTCGGGATCGTGGTCCACGTCGCCGCGGCGCTGTGGGTCAAGGGGTCGATCGACGCGATGATCCGCGGCACCGTGACGCTCGGCTGGGCGTACAAGCACCACCGCGCCTGGTTCCGCGACATGATCCGTCCGAGCGGCGGCCGCTAGCCAGGCCGGGGCCGCCGCCGGCGGCGCTATACTCGCGCCTGCGCACCATCGCGCGTGTCGCGGGTGACCCCTCGTGCAGCGAATCCTCGACCCCGGCCAGATCGAGGCCTCGTCCTCGCGGACGGCTCCGCGCCTCGTGCTGCCGGACCGCGCGTCGCTTTTCGCGGCGCGCGCCGCGCGCCTGACGACCCTCGCCGCGCACGACAGCCTCGGCGGCTACCTGTCGCTCGCGGCGGCGCTGTGTGCCGCGCAGCAGCAGGCGCTCGATGCGCTCGAGATTCCCGCCCCCGATGCCGCGGCGACCGCCCCGGCGCGTGCGCACGGCATGCCGCCCATCCCGGCGCGCGGCTGGCGCCGCGGCCCCGAATGGGCCTCGGCGCTCGATAGGATCCGCGCCGCGCTCGCGGCGGATCGGCGCTTCCCGCCCGCGGTCGCGGCGGTCTGCGCGAAGCTCGGCGCCGCGGGCGCGGCCGAGCGCGAGGCCTGGGCCGAGCGGCTGCTGGCCGCGGACGGGCGCGACGCGGATCCGGCGGCCGCGCCGATCGTGATCGCGGCGCTGCAGGTCTACTGGGTCGGGCTCGCCGCGGGCCTCGCGGCGGGCGACATCGCGGTGGCGGAGCACTGCGCGCTGTGCCCGGTCTGCGGCACGGCGCCGGTCGCGAGCATCGTGCGCACGCAGGCGCCGTTCGCGGGCCAGCGCTACCTGCGGTGCGGGCTGTGCGCGAGCGAGTGGCACCGCGTGCGCGTCGAGTGCACGGTCTGCAACGCGACGCGCGGCATCGCCTACCAGTCGATCGAAGGCGGCTCGCCGGCGATCCGTGCCGAGACCTGCGACGCCTGCCACGCTTACCGCAAGATCTTCTACCAGGAGCACGAGCCCTCGGTTGAGCCGCTCGCCGACGACCTCGCGAGCGTCGCGCTCGACCTGCTGCTCGGCGAGGCCGGTTTCCATCGCGCGAGCCCGAATCCGCTGCTGTGGCAGTCGGGGAGCTGAGGCGTGCGGGTGGCCGCTGAGGGCGCGGCGGCGCCGTCGGAGCTGCCGTCGGTCGACCGGGTGCTGGGGCACGCCGCGCTCGCCGCCCTTGCGGCGGAGCACGGCCGCGCCGCGGTGCTCGCGGCGGTGCGCGCCGAGCTCGAGGAGCGCCGCGCCCGGGCACTTCACGGGGCGCTTGCGCGCGCGGCGCTCGGACTCGATGCGATCGCAACCGCCGCGGCGGCGCGCGTCGCGGCCGCGGCCCGGCCGCACCTGCGGCCGCTCTTCAACCTGACGGGCACGGTGTTGCACACGAACTTCGGGCGCGCGCTGCTGCCCGAGGCCGCAGTCGGGGCCGTCCTGGCCGCGATGCGCATGCCGCTCAACCTCGAGTTCGACCTCGCGAGCGGGCGACGCGGCGAGCGCGATACGGCGATCCGGGGCCTCCTGCACGCGCTCACCGGCGCCGAGGCCGCGACGGTCGTCAACAACAACGCCGCAGCGCTCGTGCTCGCGCTCAACGCGCTTGCGGCGCGCCGCGAGGTGCTGGTGTCGCGCGGCGAGCTGATCGAGATCGGCGGCTCGTTCCGGCTGCCCGACCTGATGCGCGCCGCCGGGGTGCGGCTCGTCGAGGTCGGCACGACGAACCGCACGCACGCCGCCGACTACGAGGAGGCGATCAGCCCGCGCACCGCGCTGATCCTGCGGGTGCATCCGAGCAACTACGTGATCAGCGGCTTCACCGCGAGCGTCCCGACGGCGAAGCTCGCCGCGCTCGCACACCGCCACTCGCTGCCGCTGGTCGTCGACCTCGGCAGCGGGGCACTCGTCGATCTCGCTGCGCTCGGGCTCCCGTCCGAGCCCGTGGTCAGCGACACGGTCGCCGAGGGTGCCGACCTCGTGACCTTCAGCGGCGACAAGCTGCTGGGCGGCCCGCAGGCGGGGCTGATCGTCGGCCGCGCGGAGCTCGTGAAGCGCCTCAACCGCAACCCGCTCAAGCGCGCGCTGCGCGTCGGCAAGATCACGCTTGCCGCGCTCGAGGCGGTGCTGCGCCTCTATCAGGCGCCCGAATACCTGCCCGAGCGGCTGACGACGCTGCGGCTGCTCGGCCGCCGGGCGCCCGACATCGAGCGGCAGGCGCGGCGGCTCGTGGCGCCGGTCGGCGCCGCGCTGGGCGCGGACTGGGTCGTCACGGTCGCCGCGGTCGACAGCCAGGTCGGCAGCGGCGCGCAGCCGGGCGCGACGTTGCCGAGCGCCGCCCTGTGCGTGCGCCGGGCGGAGCGCGCGCGGCGCGGGAGCGTCGAGGGACTGGCGCGGGCGCTGCGCGCCCTGCCGAGGCCGGTCGTCGGCCGCGTCGCCGACGATGCGCTGCTGCTCGACCTGCGCGTGCTCGAGGAGGCGGAGGAGCCTGCGTTGCTCGCCGAGCTCGGCCGGCTCGACGCATGATCATTGGAACGGCCGGCCACATCGACCACGGCAAGACGACGCTGGTCCGCCGCCTGACCGGGGTCGACACCGATCGCCTGAAGGAGGAGAAGGCGCGCGGCATCTCGATCGAGCTCGGCTACGCCTACACGCCGCTGGCGGGCGGCGGCGTCCTCGGCTTCATCGACGTACCCGGACACGAGCGGCTGGTGCACACGATGCTGGCGGGGGCCTGCGGCATCGACTACGCGCTCGTGGTCGTCGCCGCCGACGACGGGGTGATGCCGCAGACGCGCGAGCACGTCGCGATCCTGGACCTGCTCGGGGTCGCCGCCGGCGCCGTCGCGCTGACGAAGACCGATCGCGTGCCGGCGGAGCGCGTCGCGACCGTCGCCGAAGAGGTCCGCCGGCTGCTCGCGCCGACCGCGCTGGCGCCGGCCGCGTGCCACGCGCTCAATGCCACCGACCCGGCCGATCCCGGCGTCACGGCGCTCGACCAGGCGCTGCGCGCCGCGGCCGCCGCGGCGGCGCCGCGGGGCACGGCGGGGCTCTTCAGGCTCGCGGTCGATCGCGCGTTCTCGCTCGCCGGCCACGGCACGGTGGTCACCGGGACGGTGTTCTCCGGTCGCGCCGAGGTCGGCGCGGCGCTGTCGCTGCTGCCGTCGGGCATCCCGGTGCGCGTGCGCGCGATCCACGCCCAGAACCGCGCCGCGACCGAGGGCCTCGCGGGCGAGCGCTGCGCGCTCAACCTCAGCGGCGTCGAGCCCGCGGCGATCGCGCGCGGCGACTGGCTCGCCGATCCCCGCGGCGTCGCCGTCACCGACCGCATCGACGCGCGGCTCACCTTGCTGGCCGGCGAGGCGCCGCTCCCGGCCTACGCGCCGGTGCACGTGCACTACGGAGCGACGCATGTGACCGGGCACGTGCTCGGCCTCGGCGCGGCGCCGCTCGCGCCCGGGCGCAGCGGATGGGTGCAGCTCGTGCTCGAGCGGCCGGTCGCCGCGGCGGTCGGCGAGCGCTTCATCGTGCGCAACGCGCAGGCCAGCCGGACGCTCGGCGGCGGGCGCTTCCTCGACGTCGAGGCGCCGGCGCGGCGCAGGCGCAGTCCCGCGCGCCGTGCGCTGCTCGAGGCGCGCGAGCGGCTGCTCGCGACCGGCGAGCTCACGCCGCTGCTCGAGGTCGCCCCGTGGGGGCTGAGCGCCGCGGCGCTGATGCGAGCGAGCGGCGCGCCGCTCGCGCCCGCGCCGCCGGCGGGCGTCGCCGAGGTCGTCGCCGGCAGCGGCGACGAGGGGCGCTACTGGATCGAGTCCGCGCGCTGGGTGGCGCAGGGCGAGGCGGCGTGCGGCGCGCTCGCGGACTTCCACGCCGCGCACCCGGCGGAACCCGGGCCGGACCTCGGGCGGCTGCGGCGCATCGCGGCGCCGGCGGCGCCGCAGGCGCTGTGGCGCGCGCTGATCGAGGCGGCCATCGGCGCGGGGCGCATCGTGCGCAGCGGCGCGTGGCTGCAGCTGCCCGATCACGCAGCCGCGCTCTCGGCCCGCGACGCCGAGGCCGCCGAGCGCCTCGTGCCGCTGCTCGCGGCCGGGCGCTACAGCCCGCCGTGGGTGCGCGAGCTCGCGACCAGAACGCGCGAGCCCGAGAACCGCATCCGGCAGCTGCTCGCCGGGCTCGGGCGCGCGGGGCGGGCCTATGCGATCGTTCCCGACCTTTACTACGAGAGCGAGGTCGTCGCCGAGCTCGCCCAGGTGCTCGCCGCGCTCGCGGCCGAGCGCGGCGCGGTCGAGGCCGCGGCGTTTCGCGATGCGCTCGGCCTCGGTCGCAAGCGCGCGATCCAGATCCTCGAGTTCTTCGATCGCGTCGGTTACACGCGCCGGGTCGGCGACACGCACGTGCTGCGCGGCGAAGCTGGCTGGCGCGGCGCGCGATAGGCTAGGATCCGGGGATTCGGAAGGTACACGTATCCGGCGATGCGGCTGGGCTTCAAACCCAGCAGGGGGCGTCAGCCGCTTCCTGGTAGGTTCGACTCCTGCTGCCTTCCGCCACTCCTGAGGCCTCGCGTGGCGCTGAACCCGCTCCAAACGCTGCCGCGACTGACGACGCTGTCGCACGGCGGCGGCTGCGGCTGCAAGATCGCCCCCGGCGTGCTGGCGGAGCTGCTGCACGAGACCGCGGCGGCGACGCCGTACGCGGCGCTGCTGGTCGGCCGCGAGACGGGCGATGATGCGGCGGTCTATCGCTTGAACGACACGCAGGCGATCGTCGCGACCACTGATTTCTTCATGCCGATCGTCGACGACCCGTACGACTTCGGCCGCATCGCGGCGACCAACGCGCTGTCCGACGTCTATGCGATGGGCGGCACGCCGCTCTTTGCGCTCGCGATCGTCGGCATGCCGCTCAAGGTGCTCCCGGCCGCCGCGATCCGCGAGATCCTGCGCGGCGGCGAGGCGGTGTGCGCGGCGGCCGGCATTCCGGTCGCCGGCGGGCACAGCATCGACTCGCTGGAGCCGATCTACGGGCTCGCGGCGATCGGTCTGGTCCGGCCCGACGCCGTCAAGCGCAACCGCGACGCGCGGCCGGGTGATGCGCTCGTGCTCGGCAAGCCCCTCGGGGTCGGCATTCTCTCGGCGGCCTTCAAGAAGGACCTGCTGGATGCGGCCGGCTATCGGGCGCTGATCGAGACGACGACGCGGCTCAACCTCGCGGGACCCGCGCTCGCGGCGACCGACGGCGTCCACGCGCTGACCGACGTGACGGGCTTCGGCCTGCTCGGGCACCTGATGGGACTCTGCCGCGGCTCGGGCGTCGGCGCGCGACTCGACGACGCTTCGCTGCCGGTGCTGCCGGGCGTCATGCGCCTCGCCGCCGACGGCATCGTCACCGGCGCCTCGGCGCGCAACTGGGCAGCCTACGGCGAGTCCGTCGACCTCGCGCCATCGATCAGCGCGGCGCGGCGCGCGCTGCTCACCGACCCGCAGACCTCGGGCGGACTGCTCGTCAGCTGCGATCCGGCCGCGGTGTCGGCGGTGCTCGCGGCGTTCCGCCAGCACGGCGCCGAGGGCACCGTCATCGGCGCGACCTCGGAAGGTGCGCCGCGGATCGCGGTCGCATGAGCCGCACGATGGCCGATCGCCCGACCGCCGCGGCACCACCCGTCGTCAGCGTCACGATCGACCGCTGGCGCGCCGGCCACCTCGAGCACGCGCACGACGAGGTCGCCGACGAGCGGCCGGTCCAGTTCCGCTACAAGGGCGTCGCGCACGTCGTGATGCTGGCGACGCCGGCCGACCTCGAGGATCTGGCCGTCGGCTTCACGCGGAGCGAGGCGATCGTCAATGCGCCGGATGAAATCCGGTCCGTCGCGCTCAAGACGGACGGCGAGGCGCTCGAGGTCGACCTCGACATCGCGCCCGGGCGCTTCGCGGCGCTGCTGCAGCGCCACCGCAACCTCACCGGGCGCACCGGCTGCGGGATGTGCGGCGCGGAGACGCTCGCCGATGCGATCCGCGAGCCGCCCGCGATCGGCGCTGGCCTCGTGGTCTCGTCGGCGGAGCTGCAGGCGGCGCTCGCGGCGCTCGCGCCGCGCCAGGTGCTGAACGCCCGCACCGGCAGCATTCACGCGGCCGCGTGGGTCGTGCCGGGCGCGGGCGTGATGTTGCTGCGCGAGGACGTCGGCCGGCACAACGCGCTCGACAAGCTGATCGGCGCGCTGGTGCGCCGCGGCGAGGACCTGAAGCGCGGCTACGTCATCGTCACGAGCCGTGCGAGCTACGAGATCGTGCAGAAGGCCGCGACGGTCGGGATCCAGGCGGTGGTCGCGGTCTCGGCGCCGACCGCGTTCGCGATCCGCTCCGCCGAGGCCTTTGGACTGACGCTGGTCGGCTTCGCACGGCCCGACCGGCACGTGATCTACGCGCACGGCGAACGGCTCAGGCCGTAGCCCCGAGGGCAACGATGAAACTCAGAATTCGCGGTGACTCGATCCGGCTGCGGTTGACGCGCGGCGAGGTTGCGGACCTGGTCGCGAAGGGACGCGTCGCCGAGCACACGCACCTGCCGGCGGGCGCGGGCTTTCGCTACGAATTGAAGATCGACCCCGGCGCGCGCGCGGTCAGCGCGACCTTCGACGCCGGCGTCCTCGGCATCCTGGTGCCGAAGGCGGCCGCCGAGGCCTGGGCGCAGTCCGAGGAGGTCGGCATCCGCGCCGAGGTGCCGCTCGCCGAAGGCGCGCTCGCGGTCCTCGTCGAGAAGGACTACCCGTGCCTGACGGTGCGCGCGGGCGAGGACGACAGCGACGCGTTTGCGCGGGATCGCCTGAGCGTTCGCTGAAGGCCGCGGCCCGCAGGTGCGGGCCGCGGCGCTGGGCTCACTTCACCGGCGCCATCAGGTGCTGGTAGGGCGTTCCGGCCCACATCACGTACGGGACGCTGGTGTCGGGGTCCGCGGCCTTCGGATACTGGTCGTAGAAGCCCTTGTCGCCACCGACGATCATCACGTGGGGGCCGGTGTTGACCCAGTGATTCTCCTTGGTCGGCTTCTCGGCATACGGGTCGGTGTTGCTGGCATCGGTTCCGCCCGAAAGCATGTACATGAGCCCGACCTTGCCCGCCGGCGGCGGCTTGTGCCCGACCCAGGCGTGAATCCATTCCATCGCGCTGCCGTCCGCGCACATCGGGTCTGGGCCCGGCGTCGCCGGATTGTCCGGCATGCAGGTGAAGCCGTTAGTGCCCTTGCGCACGGTCCTCATCGAGCCGTCGGCTTCCATCGTGACGATCGTTGCGTGCTTGCCGACCGCGGCCGGCGCCGCGCTCATGGCACTTTTGATGATGTCGGCATCGCTGGGCGCCTTGGCCGCAGGCTTTGCCGCCGCCGGCTTGGCCGCATCGGCGCCCGCGACGCTGGCGAGCCCGAGACCCAGAATCAACACTACCGCACAGCTGGTCGCGCGCATCGTTGGATCCCCCTCGAATCGTTCGTGGTTGATCGCCGACCAGGCGCAATTCTGACGCTCGGACGGCGTCGAGCGTTACACGCTCAATGGTGCCTAGCAGAGCGCGCGCCGGCGCCGCCGTCAAGAAGTATCAAGATTGCTGCGGCGCAGCTGCGCCGCGGCGCCCCGTCAGGCGCTGTGCGCGGCGCGGCGCGGGAATCCGACCCAGCGGCGCTGCTCGAAGTCGAACAGCTTGCACTCGCGCACCGACCGCCAGTAGGTGCGGAAGGAGAGTTCGACCACCGGGATGTCCGGAACGAGGCGCGCGAGCGCGCCCTGCGCGGCGCGCAGCCGGTAGAGCGGGATCCGCGGGTCCAGGTGATGCGCGGCGTGCTCCATGATGTTGTGCAGGAGCCAGTTCCACCACGGCCGCACCTTGTAGCGCACCGTGCCGTGCAGCATCCCCTGGGCCTTGAGCCACGCCGTCTTGTCGGCGTACCAGACGACGTCCGGATGCGTGTGGTGCAGGTACACGACGAAGCCGACGACCCATGTCCAGACGAGGAACGGGATCGCGAAGCCGAGCGTGACCGCGAGCAGCGGCGCCTTCCCGGCGGCGACCAGCGCGCCGATCCACGCGATCGCGAACACCGTCACCGCGAGCGAGTCGCCCTTGAACTCCGCGCGGTCGGCGGGCGCGTACTGGCGCGACGGGAAGTACAGGCGGCGCCACCAGATCTCGACGAGGTAGTACGGCAGCGGGCCGAACGCGCTGCGATAGACGCGTTCGAGCAGCCGCCGTGCGGGGCCGAGCGTGCGCCACTCGGCGGGGTCGAGCGGCTGCCAGACGAAGTCCCTGCCGCGCAGGTTGTTGAAGCCGTGGTGCACGACGTTGTGGCCGACGCGCCAGAGCGAGAACGGCGTCAGCGAGGGCAGGAACGCGATGCGGCCGAGCAGCTTGTTGAGCCCGGCGTGGTCGGTGAGGCTGCCGTGGCAGGCGTCGTGACCGATGATGAAGAGCCGCACGATCGCGAGCGTCGCGAGCGCGGCGCCAGCGAGGTTCCAGGCGATCGAGCCGCCGCGCGCGACCAGCCACTCCCCGCAGGCGAACAGCACGAGGTCGGCGACGAGCAGCGTCAGCGCGAGCAGCGTCGAGCGCTCGTAGTACGCCGACAGCACCTCGCGCAGGCGGGTCATGCTGTACGGGGCGGCGGCGACCGGGGACGGCGTGCTCATGGGAACGGGCTCGCGTGACCGTAAAGCGCGGCATTATGGCGTCATCCGGACCCGGTGCCCAGCAGTCATAATGGCGACTGCACCCTCGGAGGACCCGATGTACACGTTGTATTACATGCCGGGTGCAGCCAGCCTCGTCGTGCACTGGCTGCTGATCGAGACCGGCACGGCGTACGACCTCAAGCGCGTCGATGGCGATGCGCGCGAGCACAAGCGCCCCGAATACCTGAAGCTGAACCCGAACGGCGTCGTGCCGGTGATGCTGATCGACGGCGAGCCGGTTTACGAGTCGGCAGCGCTCGCGCTGCTGCTCGCCGAGCGTCACCCGGAGGCCGGCCTCGCGCCCGCCCCAGGCACGCATGCGCGGGCGCTCTACCTGCAGTGGATGCTGCATCTCGCAAACACCTTGCAGCCCGCGTTCCGGGCGTGGTTCTACCCGAACGAGCCGGCCGGCGAGGCGCACGCCGCGGCGGTCGCCGAGTGCGCGCGCGCACGCATCGAAAGTGCCTGGGACCGGCTCGAGGCGCACCTCGCCGCGCACGGGCCGTGGATCACCGGATCGCGCCCGAGCGCGGTCGACTTCCATGCCGGCATGCTCGCGCGCTGGTCACGCAACATGCCGCGCCCGGCGACCGAGTGGCCGTCGATCGCCGCGCTCGTGTCGCGGCTGCGCGCGCGCCCGTCGTTTCGCGTGCTCAACGAGCGCGAGGGCCTGACCGAGTGGCTGTGAGGCGGGGCCAGCGGCGGCGCGAGGCAGGCCCGCGACTCGAGACCGAGCGGCTGATCCTGCGCCCGACGCGCGCCGAGGACTTCGATGCCTGGGCCGAGTTCGCGGCGCACCCGGTGACGATGCGCTTTCTCGGCGGCCCGCAGCCGCGCGCCGCCGCGTGGCGGGCCTTCGTCTCGATGGCGGGCTCGTGGGCGCTGTACGGCTTCGGCATGTTCTCGGTGATCGAGAAGGCGACCGGCCGCTGGCTCGGGCGCCTCGGGCCGTGGCGCCCCGAGGGCTGGCCGGGCAACGAGATCGGCTGGGGGCTGGTACACGACGTCGCCGGGCAGGGCTTCGCCTACGAGGGGGCGGTCGCCGCGATCGACTGGGCCTTCGACACGCTCGACTGGGACGAGATGATCCATTGCATCGACGATGGCAACGAGCGCTCGATCGCGCTCGCGACCCGGCTCGGCTCGACGTGGCAGAGGCGCACCGTGCTGCCGCCGCCGCTTGCGGTCGAGCTCAGCGTCTACGGCCAGTCGCGCGCCGCCTGGCGCGCTCAGCCACGCGGCCGCCCGAGGTAGAAGCGCAGCGTCAGGCGCTGCACCCACGTGCCGTACGGCGGATAGAACAGCGCAACCGGGAAGTACCGGTGGCGCTTGAACACGGCCTTGGCGTGCGACAGCTCGCGAAAGCCCTCCTCGCCGTGGTAGCTGCCCATGCCCGAGGTGCCCGAGCCGCCGAACGGCAGGTCGTGGTTGAAGACGTGCCAGCCCCAGTCGTTGACGGTCACGCCGCCCGAGTGCGTGGCCGACAGGAGCGCCGCGAGTGCGGGCCCGTCGAAGCCGAACGGGTAAAGCGCGAGCGGCCGCGGCCTCGCGGCGACGTACTCGAGCGCCTGCTCGAGCGTGTCGTAGCCGACGACGGGCAGGATCGGGCCGAAGATCTCCTCGCGCGCGATGCGCATGTCGTCGCGCACGCCGGTGACGACGTGCAGCGGCAGGCGCCGGTCGGGCCCGACGTTGCCGGCGGCAACCACGGTCGCGCCGCGGGCCCGCGCATCGGCGATCAGGTCCAGGAGCCGGGAGTGCTGGCGGTCGTTGACGACGCTCGTGTAGTCGGCGTTGCCGCGGACCTCGGCGTGGAAGCCGCGGAACACCGCGCCGACGGCCGCGGCGAACTCCTCGACGCGCGCGCTCGGCACGAGCGCGTAGTCGGGCGAGACGCAGATCTGGCCGCAATTGAAGGTCTTGCCGTGGGCAACGGCGCGCGCCGCGGCGCCGATGTCGGCGCCCGGCGCGACGATCGCCGGCGACTTGCCGCCGAGCTCGAGCGTCACCGGCGTCAGGTTCGCGGCCGCGGCGCGCATCACGTGCGGCGCGATGGCCGGCGAGCCGGTGAACACCAGGTGATCGAAGGGGAGCGCCGCGAAGGCCTGCGCCGCCTCGACGGCGCCACCGAACACGGCGACCTCGTCCTCGTCGAAGCACTCGGCGATCAGCGCGCGCACCGCCCCGGTGGTGCGCGGCGTGAATTCGCTCATCTTGATCATCGCGCGGTTGCCCGCCGCGAGCGCCGCAATCAGCGGCCCGAGCGCGAGGTACACCGGGAAGTTCCACGGCGCGATGATGCCGACCACG
>Ga0335079_10006778_pt1 | contig 13104 bp, 8 predicted proteins | sample Lox_Sample_33_FD_206719 | JGI IMG/M metagenome (GOLD analysis project Ga0335079, IMG submission 206719) | Soil microbial communities from Loxahatchee National Wildlife Refuge, Florida, United States - Lox_Sample_3.3 | ecosystem: Environmental > Terrestrial > Soil > Wetlands | place: USA: Florida... | reverse complement strand
CTTCGCCGAGAAGCGCCGCACCATCGACGCCTGGCTCGCGGGAAGGGCCGACGTCGGCGCCCTCCGGAGCGCCGAGGCCCGCATCCAGGAGCTCCGGAAGGAGACCGGGGCGCTGGTGGCGCGAACGCGCCCCGGCGCGGACCCGAAGGACGCGGACTTCATCTTCCTCCGCTTCGTGCTGGACCATTTCCCCCGCGGGCTGATCGGCCTCCTGGTGGCGGTCATCCTCTCCGCCGCGATGTCCGCCAACTCGGCGGCGCTGTCGTCCCTGGGGGCGACGACGGTGGTGGACTTCTACCGGCCCCGCCATCCGGATGCGCCTGACACCCGGACGCTGGCCGTGGCTCGCTGGTCGACCGCGGCCTGGGGCCTGGTGGCGGTGGGATTCGCCAGCTTCGCCTCGTTGCTGGACAACCTCATCCAGGCGGTGAACGTCCTCGGCTCGCTGTTCTACGGGCCCATGCTGGGCGTGTTCCTGGTCGGCTTCTTCCTCTCCAGGGTCGGCGGCCGGGCTGCCTTCTGGGCCACGGTGACGGGCGAGATTGCGGTGCTCGCTGCAGCGGCGTTCGGCAGCCTGGGGTACCTCTGGTACAACGTCCTCGGATGCGCGGTGGTGGTGGGGCTGGCTCCCCTGCTACAGCGCGTCCGGTTCCACGCCTCGCCCACCCTTCCTGGAGCCCCCACATGACTCAGATGCGAAACGTCGTGCTCGCCTCCTGTCTCGCCCTCTCGCTTGCTGCCCTCGCCCAAGCTCCCGCACCCGCTCCCGCCGCCGCGCCGAGCTCCAGCTTCCAGTCGGACGCGGTGGGGGTGATGGGCCACACCCAGAAGGAGATGGTGTCGCTCGAGCAGGCCATGCCGCAGAACAAGTTCTCCTGGCGCCCGGCGAAGGGGGTCCGCTCGGTCTCCGAGGTCTACCTGCACGCAGCAGGGTCGGCGTACTTCTTCGGGAAGATGCTGGGGTTCACGGTCCCCGCGGACGTCGAGGCGAAGATGAAGGACTTCGAGAAGTCCACCACCGACAAGGCGAAGATCGAGAAGGCCCTCACCGAGGCGTTCGACTGGTTCGGCGGTCAGGTGAAGGCGATGCCGGATTCCGAGCTGACGAAGACGGTGAACTTCTTCGGCCGCGACCTGACCAAGCGCGCGCTGGTGATGATCACCCTCGGCCACTTCCAGGAGCACCTCGGCCAGTCGATCGCCTACGCCCGGTCGAACGGCGTCGTGCCTCCCTGGAGCAAGAGCGACAAGTCGTAGCCGCGCGCCGTCCCGGTCGCGGCGCCGCCGGGCTGCCGCCGCTCGCTCGCTGCAGTCGTCACGCTGACGGGTGGAGCCGCCCGGAGTAGGGAGGCTTCACCCGCCACGGCGTTGCGACCGGACCGGGCGCTCCGCGCGCTAGCGTCGCGCCTCCCATTCCCCTGCCGGAGGTCGCGCCGATGTCCGTCTCGCGAAGAGCCCTGCTCGGAACCGGAGTCGTCCTCGCCGCCGTCCGCTCCGGCGCGGCCCCGAAGGACGGAGGAACGACGAATCCTGCGCCGGCGGCCTGCGGCGATCGGATGCCGGACATCCCAGCCGACCGGCAGACCGAGGCGCAGCGCAAGGCCTCGGCGGAGTTCTTCGCCGGGCGCAAGGTCGCGGTGTTCGGCCCCTTCGTGCCGCTGCTCCGGAGCCCCGAGGTCATGCTCCGCACCAAGGCGATGGGCGACTACCTGCGCTACCAGAGCTCGCTCCCGCCGAAGCTCAACGAGCTGATCATCCTCCTCACCGCCCGGCACTGGACCCAGCGCTACGAGTGGGCGGTGCACCAGCCCATCGCCCTCAAGGCCGGGCTTCCGCCGGAGGTGGCGGCGGCGGTGGCCGACGGGCGCCGGCCGGAGAAGGTCGACGCGGACGAGCAGCTGGTCATCGACCTCGTCCACGAGCTGCTCGACAACCAGGCGATCTCCGATCCCACCTACGCCGCCGGGGTGCGGCGCTTCGGCGAGCAGGGGCTCATCGACCTGGTGAGCGTCTGCGGCTACTACACGTTCCTGGCGATGGTGCTGAACGTGGCCCGCACCCCCGTTCCGGCCGGTGCCCCGACACTCGCCCCGTTCGTCTGCGGGCACTGACGCCGGAGCCAACCGCCAAGGCGCGAGCTGAGGTAGGGTGCCGGGCCTTTCGTCTCCCGAGGGCCCGATGAAGCACTGGTCGACCATCGCCCCCCTGCTGGCCATCGTGCTGCTCGGGTTGGCCGCCGCCTTCCCTCCCAACGGTGTGTTCGGGCTGGTGTGCGGGCTCGCCCTGGTGGGCGCGGTGCTGGCCGCAGTTCATCACGCGGAGGTCGTGGCCCACAAGGTGGGCGAGCCGATGGGGACGCTGATCCTCGCGCTCGCGGTGACGGTCATCGAGACCTCGCTCATCGTCTCGATGATGCTCACCGGCGGTCCGGAGACCTCGGTGCTGGCCCGGGACACCGTCTACGCCGCGGTGATGATCATCGCCAACGGCGTCATCGGGCTGACCATCCTGTTCGGCGGCCTGCGGCACCGCGAGCAGTCGTTCCGGGTGGAGGGCGCGGGACCGGCGTTCGCCGCGCTGGTCACGCTCACGTCGCTGGCCCTGGTGCTCCCGGGATTCACCACCAGCGTCCCGGGACCGGGCAGCACCATCGCGCAGCTGGACTTCGCCGGGCTGGAATCGCTGGTCCTCTGGGGTGTCTTCGTCTTCGTCCAGACAGTCCGCCACCGCGACTACTTCCTTTCGCCCGACCCCGACGACGACGGGCACCTTCCGCCGCCCAGCGCCCAGGCCGCGTGGATCAGCGTCGGCCTGCTCCTCGTGGCACTGGTGGGGGTGGTCGGGCTGGCCAAGGTGCTGTCCCCCACCATCGAGGCCGCGGTGAAGTCGGTGGGCGCCCCCGACTCCGTCATCGGCATCGCCATCGCGATCGTGGTCCTCCTGCCGGAGACGGTGGCGGCAGTGCGCGCGGCCCAGGCCAACCGGCTCCAGACGAGCATGAACCTCGCGCTGGGCTCGGCACTGGCGACCATCGGTCTGACCATCCCGGCGGTCGTCGTCGCCGCGCAGCTCTTCCACCTCCCGCTGGTGCTGGGGCTGGCCGGGAAGGAGATGGTCCTCCTCGGCATCACCTTCGTGGTCGGCGCGATCACCCTGGGCACGGGGCGGACCAGCATCATGCAGGGCGCGGTGCACCTGGTCCTGTTCGCGGCCTTTCTCTTCCTCTCGTTCGTCCCCTGAGGCGGTCGAGCCCGGGGCATTCGCACTCCGCCCTTGTGAGCGCCACCTCGCACTGCGAGATTCGGCGCGGGGAGGAGGTCAGGGTGAACGAGCTCACCGAGAAGCCCGGGGACACCACGGTCGCGGGGACCATCGCCGGACCGAGGCTCGACAGCACCTCTCCCCTTCCCCCGCCGTCCCTGCAGCCCGACCGCCGGGTGGGCCCCTACCGGTTGATCCGCGAGCTGGGCCACGGCGGGATGGGCACGGTGTTCCTCGCCGTCCGCGCGGACGAGCAGTTCGAGAAGCGCGTGGCGCTGAAGGTCGTGCGCTCCTCGGACAGCCAGGAGGTGGTCCGCTACTTCCGGCGCGAGCGGCAGATCCTCGCCGGGCTGGAGCACCCCAACATCGCGCGGCTGCTGGACGGAGGCTCCACCGAGGATGGGCTGCCCTTCTTCGTCATGGAGCACGTGGAGGGGGTGCCCATCGACCGCTACTGCGACGAGCACCAGCTCGCCGTGCCCGAGCGGCTGCGGCTGTTCGAGGGCGTGTGCTCGGCGGTGCAGTACGCCCACCGCAGCCTGGTGGTGCACCGCGACCTCAAGCCGGGGAACATCCTGGTCACCGAGGACGGCGTTCCCAAGCTGCTCGACTTCGGGATCGCCAAGCTGCTCAATCCCGGCGTCGCCGGCGGGGGCGCGCTGGAGACCGTCGTCGCGATGACGCCGGACTACGCCAGCCCCGAGCAGGTGCGAGGCAAGTCGATCACCACGGCGACCGACGTCTACTCGCTGGGGGTCATCCTCTACGAGCTGCTCACCGGCCACCGACCCTACCGGGTCAAGAGCCGCGAGCACGTCGAGGTACTGAAGGCCGTCTGCGAGGAGGAGCCCGAGCGCCCCAGCACCGCCGTCGGCCGCACCGAGGAGCGACGCCAGCCCGACGGGACGACCTCCATCACCACTCCCGAGGAGGCGGGCCGGCTCCGTCACGATACGCCCCAGCGGCTGAAGAAGCGTCTCCAGGGTGACCTCGACGCGATCGTGCTCGCCGCGCTGCAGAAGGACCCCGCGCAGCGCTACTCCTCGGTGGAGGCGCTCTCCCGGGACATCCACCGGTACCTGGACGGGCTGCCGATCACCGCCCGCAAGGCCAGCAACCTCTACCGGCTGCGGAAGCTCGCCGGCCGCCACAAGCTGGGCGTGGCCGCGGGCGCCGCCATCCTCGGACTCCTCGTGGCTCTCGCGGTGACGATGACCCTCCAGGCCAGCCGGGTCCGGAAGGAGCGCGACCGGGCGACTGCCGAGGCCACCAAGGTCCGGGCGATGAACGCCTTCCTCCAGGATGCGCTCGGCGCTGCCGACCCCTGGTCCAAGGGATCGAAGAACGTCTCGCTCCTCGACGCGCTCCGGCAGGCCCAGACGAAGGCGCAGAGCACCCTCCAGGGGCAGCCGCTGGTCGAGGCGGCGATGCTCCAGACCATCGGGACGACGCTGGGGAACCTGGCCGAGTTCACCGAGGCGGAGAGGGCACTCCGCTCGGCGTACGACCTGAGCGTCTCCGCGGCGGGGCCGCGGAGCGCGGAGGCCGCCGAGTCGCTGGTGCGGCTGACGTCGCTCTACGGCGACTGGCACAAGTTCGACGAAGCAGAGAAAACCGGGCGCGAGGCGGTGGACATCTCCCGCGAGGTGTATGGGCCGCGGAGCCTCGAGGTCGCGGCGGCGCTGTACCCGCTCGGCGAGGTCTTCCACCGGAAGACGGACCCCAAGGCCCTCAGGCCGATCGCCGAGGAGATGCTCTCCATCGCCCGCTCGCCGTCGAAGCCCGGCGGCAAGCCCACGGCCCCGGGGCTGGATCGGCCGAGCCTCGAGACCGATGCCCTGAGCCTGCTCGCGGCGGTGGCCCTCCAGACCGAGGACTACAAGACGATGGAGGCGCTCAATCGCGAGCGGCTGACGAAGCTGCGCGCGCAGCATCCCGACGGACAACATCCGGACATCGGCGCGGCGCTGAACGACCTGGCCACCGCGAAGATGATGAACGGCGACCTCGTGGCCGCCGAGGCCAGCTACAAGGAGGCGCTGGCGATCGACATCGCCTACCTCGGCGAGGACCATCCGGAGGTGGCGAGCGCCCGGGAGAACCTGGGCAACGTTTACTTCCGCAGCGGCCGGTACGACGAGACGCTCCGGAGCCTCGACGCGGTGCTCGCCGCACGCAGGAAGGCGCTGGGGAGCGACTCGGAGGCGGTGGCCCGCACCCAGGCCAACATGGCGACGGTCTACAGGAAGGCGGGGAAGCTCCAGGATGCCGACCGGCTCTACCGGGAGGCGCTGCCGGTTCTCACCGTGAAGAGTGGAACGGAGAGCCTCGACGTCGCCTCGGTCAACGCCAACCTCGGAGAGAACTTGAGGCAGGAGGGCAAGCTGGACGAGGCGGAGCCGTTCATGCGGCGCGCGCTGGAGATCCGCGCCAAGGTGCTCGGCGAGACCCATCCCGCGACCCAGCGGACCCTGAAGATGCTGGCCGACCTCGCCACCACCCGGGGGAAGAAGGACGAGGCGGCGGCATACGGCGCGCGGATCGTGCCCGCGAAGTGAAAGCCGGGTAGAGCTGCGCTCCGCCGGATTTCGGGGCAGCTCGACGAGCCCCCGGCCGAGGAATGTGGCAAGCGGGAAACGATGGGCCCCGGAGTCTCCCGGACACCGGCAATCCGGCCATCACTCCCGGTTGACTTCGACCGCGGATCGATGACGGATCGCGTCGGACAGGAGGCTGTCGGCCGTGGGCACCCCCAGCGTGAGCATCCCCGAACCGGCGCCCCCGAAGCCCGCGCCGTCGCCGCCGCAGAGCCTCCGCCAGCGCCCGGTCGACGTCGTCCGGCGCCGGCGCCGGCTGCTCATCGTCCTCGCTTCGCTCCTGGTCCTCTACACCGTCTTCGGATTCCTGATCCTTCCCTGGATCCTCCACCGCCAGCTCGAGAAGCGGCTCACCGCGGCCCTCCACCGCGACACCACCATCGCCAGGGTTCGAACCAATCCGTACGCGTTCTCGGTGACCCTCGACGGGTTCCTCGTCAAGGATCGGGACGGGACGCCCTTCATCTCCTGGGACCGGCTGTACGTGAAGCACACGCTGTGGCGCATCGTCCTTCGCGAGCTCACGCTCGAGAAGGTCGCGCTGGTGCGCTTCCACGGCCGGGTGGCGATGAACGAGAGCGGACGGCTGAACTTCCAGGACCTCCTGGACGAGAGCGCCTCCTCTCCGTCCGAGCCTTCCCCCCCGCCGGAGAAGAAGAGCTCGCTGGTCTTCGCGGTTCAGGAGCTGGACATCGAGCAAGCCCAGCTCGACTTCTCCGACCGCACGCATCGAAGCCCCTTCGAGACGACCATCGGGCCCTTCGACATCCGGCTCCAGGGGTTCCGGACCGTTCCCGATTCGACCAGCCCCTACTCCTTCGCCGGCACGACCGAGTCCGGGGAGACCTTCTCCTGGGCGGGCAGCCTCCTCACCGAGCCGCTCCGCTCCTCGGGAAACATCTCCTTCGACGGCCTGCGCCTGAAGAAGTACAGCCCCTACTACGAGCAGGAGGTGGGGTTCGAGATCCGCGACGGCCGCCTCGGGGTGAAGACCGGCTACACCGTCGAGTGGGGACCGGATCACCACGTCCTCCGGATCGCCGATGGGACGGTCGCGATCCGCACCCTGGTCCTGGGCGTCCCGGGCATCGCCCAGAACAAGGTGGAGCTCCCGGAGGCGGACGCCACCGGCATCTCGGTCGACGCGCTCGGGCGTACCGCGCGCGTCGAGGCGGTGGTCCTCAGGAACGGCGTGGTGCGCGCCCACCGGAATCCCGACGGGCAGACCGACCTCGAGCTGATGAGGCCGCCGAGGAAGGCCGCTTCACCTCCGTCGAAGGAGAAGAGCGAGCCCTTCCACTGGGCGCTCGGAGCGTTCGCGCTCGCCGGCTGGCGGGTGGAGCTCGTCGACGACCTGCCGGCCCGGCCGGCGAACCTGGTGCTGGCTCCGCTCGACGTCCGGCTGGAGAAGCTGGCCGACTCGGCGGAGCAGGCCTCGCAGCTGACGGCCAGCATCGGCTGGGGCGGCAAGGGGAAGGTGGACATCGGCGGCTCGGTGCGCTTGCTCCGGCCCGCGGCGGACCTGTCGATCACCGTCGACGCGCTCGACCTCGCGCAGTTCGATCCCTACCTCGACCTCTACGGCGATCTCGCCGCGCGCCTCGGGAGCGGTCGTCTCGGCCTCAAGGGCCAGGCTCGGTTCGACGCGGGCGTCGAGCCGGCGACCTGGGCCTTCGAGGGCGACACCCGCGTGGACTCCCTCACCCTGCTCGACGCCGAGCGGAACCAGGAGCTCGCCCGCTGGAAGGAGCTGCAGATCTCGGGGATCAAGACCTCCTCCACCCCGCTCGGGCTCTCGGTGCGTTCGGTTCGCTGGGTCCAGCCCCGGTTCCGGGTCGCGCTCGCCGAGGACGGCTCGTCGAACCTGCGCCGCCTGCTGAAGAGCCCCCCTCCGCCTCCCGAGAAGGAGAAGGCCGAGGCCGAGAAGGAGAAATCCGAGGCAACGGCGAAACCACCGCCGCGCGCGGACCGCCCCCAGCCGCCGGTCTCGATCGGGAACTTCCAGATCGTGCGGGGCACCGCGACCTTCGTGGATCGCTCGGTGACCCCGGCCGTGACGCTGTCGGTGACCGATCTGGACGTGCGCCTGCGCGGCCTCTCCAACGCGCTCAACGCGCGCGCGCAGGTCTCGATCAAGGGCCTGGTCTCCGGCGGCCCGCTCGAGGTGACGGGGATCCTCAGCCCCCGGATGGTGAACGACGCGACGGACGTGAAGGTGAGCTCGAAGGGCATCGACCTCACGCCGCTCAGCCCCTACTGCGGAAAGTACGCGGGGTACGTCCTCGACAAGGGCAAGCTCGATCTCGACCTCGACTACAAGGTCGTGAAGCGGAAGCTGGCCGCGACGAACCTGATCAAGGTGGACCAGTTCACCTTCGGCGAGGCCACCAACAGCAAGGACGCCACCAAGCTGCCGGTGAAGCTCGGGCTGGCGGTGCTCCAGGATCCGAACGGCCTCATCGAGCTGGACGTCCCGGTGGAGGGCAACGTCGACGACCCCGACTTCCGCCTCTCCCGCGTCGTCTGGCACGCGGTCGGCAACGTGCTGCTGAAGGCGGTCATCTCGCCCTTCTCACTGCTCGGGAAGCTCTTCGGCGGGGGCGCGGCCGAGAAGCTGGACGTCATCGACTTCCAGGCCGGCGCCCGGGAGCTGACCCCCAGCGCGGACAAGACGCTCCAGAACCTGTCCAAGGCTCTCGCCAGCCGCCCCGCCCTGCGCATGGACATCGAGGGGACGACCGATCCGGCCACGGACGGGAAGACCCTCAGGCTCCGGGAGCTCCGGAGGCAGGCCCAGGTGGAGAAGGGCGGCGGCAAGGCGAAGGGGGCCGAGCTGACCGACGAGGAATATCAACGCTTCCTCGAGAAGCGGTACCGCGCCCTCACTCCTCCGGGATCCAGCGGCGGTCCCCCCGACCCCACGGCGATGGAGAACGCGGTTCTCGCCGCGGTGCAGCTCCCGCCCGAGTCGCTGGGGGCCCTTCGCCAGGAACGCTCCGAGGCGGCCCGCGCCCGGCTGGTGGCGCTGGGAGTCGACGCCGGTCGTCTCTTCGTCACCCAGGGGGGAGAGCGGGCGACGAAGGAGGCGGGAGCGCGCGTCTACTTCACGCTCAAGTAGCTCACCATGGGTAGTAGCGGGCGTCGAACGCGACCCGCAGGTAGATCATCCAGCTCGTGCCGAGGTCGGGGCCCGGCGCCCCCGGCGGGTTGGTCAGGTGCGCGTTGTTGGGGAAGTCCGCTCCGAATCCCAGCTGCAGCGCGACGGTCAGCGCCTGGTTCGTCGCGAAGGTGCGGAACGGCCGGTACTCGACGACGGGGATGTCGAGCTGCCACGACCGGTAGGTGTACTGGGTGATCGTCCCGTTGCTTCCGGAGTAGCCGTAGATCCCGTGGCTCCCGTACCCGAAGAGCGCCACGCCCACCTCACGTCCGAGCACGAACTGGAAGGCGCCGATACCCGAGTTCAGCGTTCGCTGCCAGGGAATGAGGCCACCGCTGGCGGCGATGATGCCCATCTGCTTCAGCGCTTGCTTGTCGACGAGAAAGACGATTGGCCCGGCGATCAGGAGATCTCCGGGGATGAGCCAGAACGGGAGGTGGATCTTGGTCCCCAGGCCGTTGCGTGCTCCGACGCGCGGGATGCCGGAGTTGGAGAGCGTGGGATCGCATCCGCTGGTGCAGACCTCGCCCTGGTCGCTCTGGTAGACGACGCCCACCTGCAGGAAGGCGAGGCCGGCGCCCGAGGATCCGATGACCGCATCGAGGCCCACGCCGAAGCGAAAGCCGATCTCCGCCTGACCGAAACCTCGCCCGACCTCGCCCGAGGACTGGTAGCCACCACGTGCGCCCCCGCCCGAAAGGCCCGCGGCGAAGCCGATGAAGGGACCGACCTCCTGCCGGAAGTGCGGAAGGTGTATGTCGTCCGACGGCCGGGTCGGCACCGGAGTCTGCTTCACCACCTCGTCGCGCAGCAGATTCGACTCCGCGGGGACCACCGTCACCGGCTGCTTCGTGGCGGTGCAGATGTCGACGGTCGGCGCGGTGTCGGCCATGGTCGGGTCGACCGCCTTGCCCACCTTGCTGGCGCCGCCCTTGCCGAGCGCCGCGTCGGCGAACTGAGCCCAGGCGTCGGACACCATCTGCGCGGTGCGCTCGAGGTCCTGGGGGCGCATGTGCGCGTCGCCCTTGAGCGTCTGCAGCGTACCGGCCCAGGTCGAGCCGTCCAGGCCGAACTCGCAGTAGTAGTCGTGGGTGCCCTTCCGCTCGGCGACGCTGCCCCAGCTGCCGGCGACGTGGCCGGCGCTGAAGGAATCCTCGATGAAGTGGAGCGCGAAGGCCTCGGTGGCCAGGGCCCGAGCGGCGAGCACGCTGTCGTCGGGGTTGTCCTTCCACCGGGCGGCGAGCCCGAGCGCGGAGAAGTGGTAGTGCAGGAAGAGCCCCATCGCGTTGGGCTCGGTCGCGGTGGAGATCGTGCGGCTCAGGTAGACTTGGAGGTCATCCTCGGTTCGCGGGAGCAGGAAGTGGGCGCTGTTGGCCGCCGCGCGCGTCGAGTAGTCGCGGTCGACGGCCTCCAGCCGGAGGTTGGAGAGGGCCCAGGCGTCGAGCCGGAGGTTCTCGTTCCGGGCCGACGCCAGATCACGCCGCAGGTCGGCGGCCACCCGAGACACGTCCATCACCCACTTGCTGGTCACCACGTCCTTGCGGAGGTTCTCGGGCGAGCAGGAGTGGTCGCCGGCGATCGCGGGCCAGCTGGCGAGGTCGAGGCAGCTGCCGTCGTATCCCCCGAGCGTGCTGGTGCAAGCGTTCTTCATCGGCTGCGAGCCCCCGGTGGCGGAGGCCCACATGCGGGCCATCGCCTCCTGGCGGGGCGGGCTCAGCCGCTCGAGCGCGGCCGCGGAGATGTCCCGGTGCTCGGGGTAGGTCCAGGCGCAGAGGAGGAGCACGCTCAGGGCGGCCGCCGCCCGCTGGAACCACCCCGCGGCGCGCACGGTGTCCACGCGGGCGGCGATGCTATGCGATTTCGAGTGCCCGGGTGTCCAGAACAGGACAGGAGTGGCCGCCCCCCGGGCCGCCCGCGCAGGAGCGGTGGCCGGGGCCAGGCAAAAAAACGCCCGCACGCGGTGGGGGGGCATCACCGTGGCGGGCGTCTCGACGGAGGCTGCTTTCCCACCGTCCTGGCGCGAAAGAACCCGAGGCCGGGGAAAGGGTTAAGGCCCTTTCTTGCGTGGGCGGGACGCGCAGCGAGATGGCCGGTGTCGGCGCTCAGCCCCCCGGACCGAGGGGACGCCTGCGGAAGGCGCGGGGGGGCGCGCCAGCATCGGGCTCAGCGCCCGGCGGTCCCGGCATCGGCGTCGGCTCCGTGCGGAACACGCCCCGGATGCTGCTGGTCGTAGAGCGCCTCGCGGAAGCGGGTGGCGATCTCCTCGGCCCGTGGATGCTGGGCCTCGGTGAGGACCTGCTGCTCCACCTCGAGGAACGCCCGGGTATCGTTGTCGTCGAGCTGGGTGAGCGGATCCGGCGGGCGCTTCTGGTCGGGCGGGCGCTGCGCGGAATGGTGTCCGCCGTGGCCCCCCCGCGAGCCCTGGAAGCCGGAGGCGGAGCTGGAGGCCGGCGTCTGGGAGCCCGCCGCGATGCGCTTCCGGAGCGCCTCGTCCTCGCGGGCGAGCGCGTCGTCCCGCCGCTGCAGCAGCGTGACCTGGTCCGGGGTGAGCCCCAGCTCCTCCCGGTGGGCCAGGATCGCCGCGATGGACGACCGCGGCAGCTCCCCGGCCGGAGCGACCGGGGGCGTCGCCGGAGCGGCCACCGGCGCGGGCGGCGGCGCCGAGGCGCAGGCAACCGCCAGGGAGGTCAGGAGCCAGGCAGAACGCACGGTGGCCTGGAGGAACACCCGGATGCTGCCCGAGGTTGTGCGCGCGCCGACTGCCGGTGGCGCCGCCGGGCCGGAGGGAGTAGGTCCCTCTCGCCGATGGGTCGAGCGCTCCGTGCCGTCGCCTCCGGGTGTGCCCTGGCCCTGCTCTGGCCTGCACCGCCGGCAAGAGCCTGAGGCGTCGCTCCGCCCGTGGGTCTCACGGGCACCTGCGGCGCGGCGCTGGACGAGGAGCGGCAATTCCAGATCGCCATCACCGGGGGAGGAGTGCGGACCGATCTGAGCTTCGACGGGAACCGCCAGCGCCTCGAGGACGCCAGCGCTGCCGTCGCGTTCACCTACCGTCCCTCGGCCCTCTCCTTCCAGGTCTCGCTGGGGGCAATCCTCACCGGGAGCCTGGAGGGCCCGCTCGGCAACTACGACCTGCAGCCCGGAGTCGTGGCCAGCGCCTCGGTCGGCTACACGCTGCTCGATGGGATCGGTCCCCGGCCCTACCTCGCCTTCAGCGGCACGGTGGGGGTCGCCACGACGGTCACGCACTCGAGGACGGACCCCGCCGATCGGCCTCGCTTCACGGCGCTGGATCTCCGGGCGTCGGTGGTGCTGGGCAAGCGGCTGTTCGACGTCTGGCTCCCTTACGTCGGCGCCGCGGTGTTCGGCGGGCCGGCCTGGTTCTCGCCCGGTGGACAGTCCCACACCGGAAGCGACGTGTACCACTACCGCCTCAGCGCCGGGTCGAGCTTCAGCCTGCCGGCGCATCTGGAGCTGTTCGTCGAGGTGGGCTTCCTCGGAGAGCAGGCGCTGCTCGGTGGCCTCGGATACGCGTTCTGAGTCGGCGCTGAGGCATCCGTTCGATTCGCGGCCATGGCCAGACGGGCTCAGCGGCCGCGGATCTCATCGACCAGACGGCCGGCGCCGTACACCTTGCCGAGCCCCTCGAGGATGGCCTGTCCGTGCAGCGCGACGGCACGGTTGGTCGCGCCCTCGTAGCCGTAGTCGCCTCCCAGCGACGGGCGGTTCCCGTCGAAGATCAGCGCCACCACCTCGCCAGCGCGGTTGATGACCGGCGAGCCCGAGTTCCCCCCGATGATGTCGTTGGTGGTCGCGATGTCGAACGGCATCTGCGGGTCCAGCTTCGGACGGGCGGCGAGCCACGTCGGAGCGACGGCGAAGGGAAACACGCCGGTGTTCCGCGCATAGAGCCCCTCCAGGCGGGTCATCGCCGGAACGTCGCGACCGTCCTGCTTCCACCCGGAGATGGTCCCCCAGGAGATCCTGAGGGTGAACGTGGCGTCCGGGTAGCTCGAGGTTCCCCGCACCGCGACCGCCGCCTGGAAGAGCAGCTCCCCGTTCCTGGCCACCGCCCCCTGGACCCGGTTC
>Ga0335079_10006776_pt1 | contig 13107 bp, 7 predicted proteins | sample Lox_Sample_33_FD_206719 | JGI IMG/M metagenome (GOLD analysis project Ga0335079, IMG submission 206719) | Soil microbial communities from Loxahatchee National Wildlife Refuge, Florida, United States - Lox_Sample_3.3 | ecosystem: Environmental > Terrestrial > Soil > Wetlands | place: USA: Florida... | reverse complement strand
GAGCTAATCTCGCGCTACGCCCTCACCGAGGAAAAACGCAAGCAGATAGCGCAGCTCATCAATTCCGAATCCAAGCGCCTGGCGCGCATGGTGGAAGTGTTTCTCAGTGTGGAGCGGCTTTCCGTCGGCCAGATGGAGCTCAAGCGCGAAAGCATCGATGTGAAGCGGATGATGGAGATCTGCCTCGAGCGCGTGGGTCCGCTGGCCGACCGCAAACACATTGCGGTGGCGCTTCTGCCTATCTCCGACGATCTGGAAATCACCGGAGACCGCGAGCTGATGGAGTACGCCTGCTACAATCTACTTACCAACGCCGTCAAATATTCGCCGCAGCGTACCGAGGTCACCGTTTCCGCCCGCAAGGACGACCACCACGTGCGCATGGCCGTTCAGGACCAGGGCATCGGCATGGACCAGAAGGAAGTGAAGCAGATTTTTAAGAAATTCTACCGGACAAAAAAGGCCGAGGAATCGGGCGAAGCGGGCACCGGAATCGGCCTCTCCATCGTCCAACAAATCGTGGAACAGCACGGGGGGCAGATCGAAGTCACCAGCCGTCCGGGGGAAGGTTCCTGTTTCACGCTGGTAATGCCGGCCGCCATCCGCGCGCAGGGGGATGGGCAGCCCGAAGGTGCGCCTCACAGTTCGACATTGGCGGAACGCAACTGATGCAGAAGTTACTGTTAGTCGAAGACGATCCGGCGCTGCAGTTTACCATTCAGGTGGCGCTGGAAGAAAAAGGCTACGCCGTGGACGCCGTATCCACCACCGGCGAAGCTATCGAGCGGCTGGGCGACAGCGCGTATCCCATCGTGATCTCCGATATCTATGTGGACGAGCGTACCGGCCTGGACGTGCTCGACGCCGCCAAGCGCAAGGACCCGCACTGTTCGGTGATCCTCATGACCGGCCGTGGCACGGTGGAAACCGTAATGGCGGCCACGCGCGGCGGAGCTTTCGATTACATCGCCAAGCCGTTCGAGCTGGACGTGATGCTGGATGCCATCGAGCGCGCCGAGGCCGCCCGCAACCAGGAAGACGAGGCTACCGAAGAAGAGGAGCTGCCGGAAACCGAAATGATCGGCAGCTCGCCGGTGATGATTGAGATCTACAAGACCGTGGTGCGGGTGGCGCCCACCGATGTGACGGTGGTGATCGAAGGTGAGACCGGAACCGGCAAGGACCTGGCGGCACGCATGATCCACCGCCTGAGTGCGCGCGCGAACCAGCCGTTCGTGGCGGTGGACTGCGGCTCGGTGCAGCCCACGCTGCTCGAAAGCGAACTGTTCGGCGCCATGCGCGGCGCTTTCACCGGAGCCGACCGCGACCGGGTGGGCGTGTTCGAATCGGCCAACCGCGGCACGGTTTTTTTGGACGAGATCGGCGATATCGACCTTAATTTCCAACTGGCGCTGCTGCGTTTCCTGGAGACGCACGAAATCCGCCCGGTGGGCGCGGCGCGCTCCAAGACGGTGGACGTGCGCGTGCTGGCCGCCACCAATCGCGACCTGCAGCGCATGGTGGAAGACGATAAGTTTCGCGAAGACCTCTGGCACCGGCTCAACGTGGTTCGCATCGTCATGCCGCCGCTGCGCGAGCGCCGCAGCGACATTCGCGACCTGGCGCGTTTTTTCCTCAACAAGTACAACGGCCGCTACCACCGCGATGTGAAGCTGACCGAATCCGGCATCAAGGCCCTCCAGGACTATACCTGGGACGGCAACGTACGCCAGTTGCAGCATGTGATCGAACGGCTGAGCGTACTGGCCGACCGCATCGATGCCACCGCCGTGAACCAGGCGTTGACCGTAATGGAGTCGCGCGAAAAACCGGTGGAAACGCTGGCGGACGCGGAGGAGGATCAGATCCGCCGCGTGCTGGCCGCCACCGGCGGCAACAAAAGCAAAGCCGCGCAGATTCTGGGCATCGAGCGCAAGACGCTGTACCGCAAGCTGGAAAAGATGAAGCCGTAGCCGGCGCTTGCCTGGCTTGGCAGCCCGTGGCGGAAGGCGCTACCAGCGTTGATGGACGGCGGCACGGATGCGGGCATCGTAGATGCGGCGGACAGCTTCCATGGCTTCCGTTGAGAGGGACGGCAGATCGGAGGCAGCGCAGTTTTCGACAACCTGCGCGGGGCGCTTGCCTCCGGGGATGGCGCAACTGACTGCTTCAAACATCAAGATCCAGCGCAAGGCGAACTGAGCCATGGAGACGCCGGGAGGCAGGAGGGCGCGAATCTCTTCGACGGCGGCGAGAGCGGTGTCGTAATCGACGCCGGAGAAGGTCTCACCAATGTCGAAAGCTTCGCCGCGGCGGTTGAAGTTGCGGTGGTCATCGGGGGCGAACTGCGACTGCGCGGTCAACTTGCCGGTGAGCAGACCGCTGGCGAGCGGGACGCGGGCGAGAATACCGACCTGTTTCCGCAGGGCTTCCTGGAAGAAAAGATACGCGGGACGCTGGCGGAAGCAGTTGAAGATAATCTGGACCGTCTCGACGTTCGGATATTCGATGGCCTTGAGGGCTTCCTCGACGCGTTCGACACTGACGCCGTAGTAGCGGATTTTGCCCTCCTCAACCAGGCGGTCGAGAAAACCGAAGAACTCGGGACGGTAGTAGACGTCGGTGGGCGGGCAATGCAGTTGAACAAGGTCGAGAGCGTCGGCGGCCAGGTTATGCAGGCTGTCTTCGATGAAGGCGCGAATGTTCGCTTCGTTGTAACCCTCCGCGGTGTGGGGCGAGAGGCGGCGTCCGGCTTTCGTGGCTACCACGATTGGCTCTTTGCGCTCGCGCCTGAGCCGGGCGATGAGGTGCTCGCTGCGGCCCATGCCGTATACGTCGGCGGTGTCGATGAAGTTGACCCCACAGTCGATGGCGCTGTGGAGGGCGGCGAGGGATTCGGTGTCATCGACGTTCCCCCACGCGCCGCCGATGGCCCATGCCCCGAAGCTGACCTCGGAGACTCTCCAGGGTGTACGTCCCAGTTGGCGATATCGCATAAAAGATCAGGGTACGACAGCGAGCCGGCGCTTACTTCCCTCTGGCATCCACCACGGCGATTTTCTCCTTTTCGGCGGCGTGGTTGAAGGCGGGAACATCGCGGCTCAGCACCTGGTCCCAGGCGTTGAGCTGCTGCTGCAACTGGGCGCTTAACTGGGAGAAGAGCTGCTGCTGGCCTTCGGTGGGCGCGGCGTCCGATCCGTCCACGCTCCAGTTCAGATAGATCAATTGCTCGTCGATCATGGTGGGATAGCGCAGGTCGCCCTCGGTGCTCTTCATACGGGTCTGGATTACCTTTTCTTCCATGGCCGTGAGTTTCTGCAGCAGGTCGTCCGCCTGCGAATGCAGAGACTGCCACGCCGGCGAGCTGCGGTAGCGCTCTTGCAAATGCGTGATCTGCGCCCGCAGGTCGCGAATGCCGTTTACGGCATTGTGCAGCGCGGTGAGCCGGCGGGCGACCTGCCTCTCGAGGTCGAATTGCTTTTCCAGGTCGGGGCGCGAGATCCGGATGCGCGGATCCTGGCGCAGTTCCAGGACGGCCGACTGGTTCTGGCCGCCCACCGTCAGCCTTACCGTATATTTACCCGGCAGCGCCATCGGTCCTTTGGGCGGAATGTCCGTTTCGTAAAACGTCCCGGGCACCTTTACCGGGTCTTCATAGCGCAGGTTCCAACTGAAGCGGTTCAAGCCTGCTTCGGCCGGGAGCGTTTCGCTGAGATGCTGCACATCCGGCCATTCCGCCGGTCCGGCATCCTGCTCTTTTTTGGCGCTGGAATAAGTTTTAACGGTATTGCCTTCCGCATCCAGAATTTCCAGCCTCGCCTCCTCTTTGGGGGCCGACTTGAAGTAATAGTAGATCATCGCACCCGGCGGTGGGTTTTCTCCCGCGGGCACGCGCCGGTCAATGGAATCGGGCATGCGCAGACGGTAGGCGGGACGCGGCGGCAAGAGTTTGGCGGCGGGGCCGGCGTTGAGGGCGGAAATCTCACGCAGCGGCGTCACGTCGTCGAGAATCCAGAACGCCCGCCCGTGCGTGGCCACCACCAGGTCGTCGTCCTTGATCGCGAGGTCGTGCACCGGCACCACCGGAAGATTTAATTGCAGCTTCTGCCAGTGTTGGCCGGCATCGATAGAGAAATACACGCCCGTTTCGGTGCCCGCATACAGGAGGCCTTTGCCCTTCGGGTCCTCGCGCACCGCGTGGACGTAGGAGCCGTCCGGAATGCCCGATACGATTTCCGTCCACGTTTTGCCGTAATCGCTGGTTTTGAAGATGTACGGTTTGAAATCGTCCAGCTTGTGGCGATCTACCGCAACATAGGCTGTACCCTGCAAATACGCCGAGCAATCGATCAGGCTTACCGTGCCCCATTCCGGCATGGCGGCGGGTGTTACATTCTGCCACGTGCCGCCGCCGTTGCGCGAGACGTGAACCAGGCCATCGTCGCTGCCCGCCCACAGCAGCCCTTTCTCCAGCGGCGATTCCGCCAGCGCAAAGATGGTGTCATAGTATTCCACGCTGGTGTTGTCTTCGGTGATAGGGCCGCCCGATGCTTTCTGCTTCGCCTTGTCGTTGCGTGTGAGATCGGGGCTGATGACGGTCCAGCTCTTGCCTTCATTGGTGGTTTTGAAGACCACTTCGCCGGCGGTGTAGATCACGTTGGGATCGTGCGGCGAAAACAGAATGGGCTCGGTCCACTGAAAGCGGTGGGGAAAATCGCCGACGCCGTGGCCGGCGGAATCGACGGGCCAGGGCGAAATGTCGAGCCCCTGCTCGGTGTGTTTGTCGAAGCGTGCCACGCCCTGGCCGGCGGAGTAAACGATGTTGCCGTCGCGCGGATCGGCGGCCATGAAAGCACTTTCCGAGCCCGCGACTTCGTACCAGTTGCGGATGCCGATGATCCCGAAGTCACTCCAGGCGGCGGTGGCGACGGGCGTGTTGTCCTGCTGCGCGCCGAACAGGTAATAAGGGAAACGGTTGTCGGTAACGACGTGATAGAACTGGGCCGTTGGCTGATTCAACTGCGGGGTCCAGTTCCTGCCGCCATCGATGGAGATGGTGGCGCCGCCATCGTCGCCATTGATCATGCGCAGCGGATTGGTAGGGTCGATCCACAGTCCGTGATGATCGCCGTGGGGAGCGGGCAGGAGGGTGAAGTTCTTGCCGCCATCGGTGGAGCGGAACATGCCGGTGTTGAGCGCATAAACTGTGTCGGCATTTCTGGGATCGGCAAAGATATGGCTGAAATACCAGGCGCGCTGGCGGTAGCGCTCGTCGTCGTTGACGCGCTCCCATTTTTCGCCGCCATCGTCGGAGCGGAACAGGCCGCCCTTTTCGGCTTCAATCAGCGCATAGACGCGGTCCGGATCGGCGCCGGAAACGGAAACTCCGATCTTCCCCAGTACGCCTTCGGGCAGGCCGTTGCCGGTAAGCTTCTTCCAGGTGACCCCGCCATCGCCGGAGCGGTAGAGACCGCTGCCGGGGCCGCCGCTCACAAAGCTCCACGGCTTGCGTTCCACCTGGTACATGGCGGCGAACACGATGCTGGGATTGGAAGGCGCGTAAGAGATGTCGGTAGCGCCGGTGCGATCGTCGACGTACAGCACCTTGGCCCAGGTCTTGCCGCCGTCGGTGGTGCGGAAGACGCCGCGCTCCGCGTTGGGCGCAAACGCGTGGCCGAGTGCGGCCACCAGCACGATATCGGGATTGCGCGGGTCTATCGCCAGCTTGGGGATGTGCCGGGTATCGCGCAGTCCGAGGTTCTTCCAGGTTTTGCCCCCGTCGTTCGAGCGGTAGACGCCGTCGCCATAGGAGATGTTGCCGCGCAGGCAGCCCTCACCGGTGCCGACGTAGACGATATTCGGATCGGAGGGCGCGACGGCGATGCTGCCGATGGAAGCGGTGTCCTGCTTGTCGAATTGCGGATTCCAATGCGCGCCGCCGTCAACACTCTTCCAGACGCCTCCCGAAGCGGCGCCGAAATAATACGTCTGGGGGTCGGCGGGAACTCCGGCCACGGCCAGCACGCGGCCGCCGCGGAAGGGCCCGACCAGCCTGTATTGCATGCCCTTGAGCAAATTTTCAGGAACCTGCGGGTAACCCGCTTGCGCGCAAAGAAGCGCGAGTAGGAAATAGCGTGGGCGCATTGTCGAATCCAGGCTCGCATTATAGCGGACCCGGGGGGAACGCTGTCGCCCTGGTTGGGGAAGGCGCCGGCTATGCCAGCGCCAGGTTGAGGTTTTCGATGGCTTCGTCGATCTCCGCCGTATTCTTGTAACCGACGGTGACGGAATCTACCCCGGCATTATTGAACGCGAACTTCATGGCAGCCTGCCGGTCTTCGCGATTGGTGAACCGCCCCTCTCCCACCAGCTTCATGCTGATCACGCCCATGCCCTCGGTCTTAACCTCTTTCACATGTGACACCACTTCAGGCACGTTGCCCGCTTCCCAGGAGTTGTAATCCTCCGCGTCCATGATGGTGCCCTTGTGATTCATCCGGATCATCGCGATCTGCAGCCACTTGTTCCCCGGGAACCGGCGCAGCGCCGGCAACCCATGCACGGATGCGCCATAGCCGACCAATGCGTGCTTCGATTTCGCTTCCAGAATTCCGTCCTGCCATCGCACGGTGTCGGTAGGCCATGTGGCGGTGTGCTGCCAATGCATCAGCATCACGTCGAAGTAATCGGTATTGGCCAGCTTGCGCAACTCATCGATCTTCTCTTGCGGATCGATGCCCGGGCGCGTGGTCACCTTGGACATCAACCGGTAGCTGTCGCGCGGAAGGCCCTTGAGAGCCACGCCCAGCATTTTGTGCATTTCGCCGTAGGTCTCGGAAGTTTCGAAGAAGCGAATGCCGCGGTCATAGGCGTGGCGCACCAGCCGCGTGAACTCTTCCTGGCCGAGTTCGCGCTGTACCCGCCCACTCATGGTGCCGGTGCCGAAAGCGAGTCGCGTTACCTTGACGCCGGACTTTCCGAGCGTTACCCAATCGGTGGCTGTTCCGCGCGCCGCCCGCAAGGGGAGGCTGCCGAGCACACCGGCGGCGAGTCCGGTCTTGAGGAAATTGCGTCTGGAACAATGAGCCATTTGTCGCCCTCCAACTGGGAATATCGTATCAGAGTCACAGGCCGCCGGCAGCAAGACTGCCGGCGTTACCGGGTGCGCACGGCATACAGCGAAGTGCGCGCCGGGATGAAAAGCGTCTTTCCGTCTTTGGCGCCGAATACGAGTTGCAGGGGGCGTTCGGGGACTTCGATGGTGTCGATCGGCTTGCCGCCGGCGTTGTAGACATAGACCTGGCCGGCGGCGATATAGACATTGCCCCGCGCATCAGCCGCGACACCCTCGCCACCCTGTTCGGCAAACACCTTGAGATTGCCGAGGCTGCCATCGGCCGCCACCGCGGCGGAGTAGGTTCGCAGCTCGGATTCATCGGTGAGGTAGAACGGGGCGCCCGGGACCGCCGGCGCTAAACCGAAACTGCGCAGAAGGTCGGCGCTCTTGATGCCCCAGCTCATCGAGCCGCCGGCAAAATCCTGACCAGCCGAAATGAAGGTTGTGCCGTCCGGCGAGACATATTGGTAAGGCCGGGGGTGGGGCGCCGGGCTGAGATGATAATCGCCGACGGCCAGCACGGGCGTCATGCCTGGGCGCGGCACGGCGGCTTCGGCTTTCATCATCGCGATCTCATCATAAGTCGAGCCGGGCTTAAACGTATAGACCGTGCCATTGCCGGAATACGAGACTACCAGCAGGTTGCCGGCTTTATCGAAGGCCAGGTTGACGGGGTCGAGTGGCGCATCGGCGACAGCGGAAAGTTCACGCGTGCCCACGGACCAGCGGTAGATGCGCTGCCAGTGCGCATCGACAAAGTAGAAATCGCCCGCCGGAGAGACGGCGCCGCCGGAAATATTGAAGAAGCCACCAGCCAGTTTCTCAACAGCGGCTCCGGCGGCCAGCACCGGCGATGGCGCCTTCGGCCGCGCGCGCGGTGCGGTCCCCGAAAGATTCAGCCAGGCGAATTCACGCTGGCGGATTTCGGCGTGGTTCGTCTGGTCGTAAACCGCTGCGTCGAAAGAAACCTTACTGTTGCTGTAGCAGTGAATGTTGCGGAAACGGATGTTGCTGGAGTCGCTGACCTTGATCGCCCAGGGAAACGGCTGGAAGCTGCTGATGACCCGGTAGATGTGGAAGTTAGCGAGGGTAATGTTGCGCGAGCTTTCGACTTCCAGCGGCAGCGCGAAGCCGCCTTCGCCGCGTTCCTCCTCCGTTTGCAGGGCATAAATCTGCCAGTTGGCGGCGTTGCGCAGTTGCACTTCGTGGCGCACATGGTGTTCGCTCGACATTTCGTAGACGCGCCCTTCGGTGGATGTGTTAGAAACCAGCATGCCTGCCTGGGCGAAGGTACTGGGGGTCCAGATATCGAGGAACGTTCCGCCGCCGCCATCGGTCACCCAGAGGCTGGGGTATTGGCCGTCCCAGCGCCGGTTCAGGTCGGGATCAGCGGTGTGGGTGTTGTTGTAAGGGTTCTCGCGAGTGCCGTCAATGCGGTTGGTGCCGTGGCCGCCCAGCAGGCGGACGTCGTTCATCATGGAATCCTTACCGGACCTCCATTTCACGGCTACGGCGCGCGGATTGATGCCGTTGGTGTAGAGACCGATGCCGATGACGATGTTGGTGCCGCCCGGCGGTGTTTCGATCAATGGTTTGGGAGAGCCGACGCCCTGGAAAGCGGGGGTTGAATCGAGCAGATCGATTTGGGTGGCGCTGGGGTGCAGACCGATGAGGACGGTGTCGGGCCGCAACGCTAGCGTGTCGCTGACCACATACCTGCCGGAAGGAAGATAGATGGCGCGATGCCCGGCGATGGCTCTTCGGAAGGCGGCTGTGTCATCGGCGGAGCCATCGCCCTTGGCCCCCAGCGAGCGGATGTTCACCCAGGTGCTGCGGTCAGGCAGGTCGGGAAGGTCGGACTTGACGGGCTCCGGCATCGCTGCCAGCGGGGAGGATTCGAACAGGTCTTTCATTTCGGGCAGCGCGCCGATATCGGCGTAGTTCATGCCATGGGAAAAAACCTTGACTTCATAGGCGCCGGGGGCGGCCACTTTTTTGCCGCTCTCGCGAAAGGCGGCGAAAACAGGCACGCGCCGGCACACCACGTTTTCCATGTTGATTTCGTTGCGCGCGCTGGTCTCGGCGCCAATCAGCACCGCGGGGCCGGAGATGTCCTCCATGCGGCCGTTCTTGACCCACAGCTCGTCGGGAAAGTTCGGCTCCAGCGCGATGGCCGTGGGAACGTTCTTGAATTGTGGGCGGATGAGCGTCAGGCCGGCTTCCTGGTCGCGGATGGCGGCTTCGCGCTGGCCTTCGAACGTGGCGTCCACCAGGGTGAACTGCCAGCCAGGCGAGGGCCGGTGGGTCCATATGCCATACTGGCCGCCGTAGAAGTGGACGTCTTCCACCACGTTGCCGCCGTCATGAATGCCGGCGAGGCCGGAGCCGATGCGGAAGTCCATGTGGGCCAGGAAGCAGTGCTGCGCATAGTGAGCGCGCACGCCCACCGCGCCGGGATTGCCGTCCTGGATTTCGATATCAATATTGCTGATGGCGGAATAGAAGGTGCCGGCCCCGGCATCCGGTGGGCCGCTGTTGGCGCCACCGCGGCCGCGGCCGGCGCCCCGACGCCCACCGGCGAAGAAGAGCATGTACTTCAGGTTGTCCTTATCCCGATATCCCGGCGCGTTGGCAGCCAGCACGAAAACGGGCCGCGTTGCGCCATAGCCGATCAGCCGGATACCCGGCCAGATGTAGACCGTATTGGTGAACCGGTAGCGGCCTTCGGGAACGAAGACAATGCCTTGGCCGGTGGTTTCCTGAACCTTGTCTATGGCCTGCTGGATGGCCTCCGTGTCATCGGCGAGACCGTCGCCGTGAACGGAGAATCGGTCGTGCGTCAGATAGACCGCTTGCGCATCGTCCAGACGGACGGAATAATAGGACGCTCCGGACAGGCGAGCGGCCGCGGCAAGGGTTGCGAAGAGAACAAGGGTAAGTTTTGTCATCGCATTCCAGCCATTAGTGTATTCGATGGACACGGTCATCCGGCCTGGGCGCGCCAGGTGTTCCACAGGGTAGCGGAGAGAATCAGCGCGCCGCCCACCACTGCCCAGGCTCCCGGCACTTCGCCATGCACCAGCCACGTCCACACGGGATTGAGGGCGGGTTCGACCATCAGGAACGCAGTCGCCTCGACAGCCGGAACGTGACGAATGCCGCGCGCGAGGCAGAGGTAGGCCACGCCGATCTGAATGGTGCCGAGGTACAGCAGAATGGTCCAGTCCTTGGCGGTGATGGCGGGCGCGGGGAGGGCCAAGGGCAGCGCTGCAACACAAGCGATAACATTGCCCATCACAACCGTGGAGATGGCGGCGCCTCCCGCATGCTTGCGCGAGAGCCACCGCAGACCGACCAGCATCAGGGCATACGTCAGGCCGCTCGCGACCGCGAAGAGGTTGCCGCGCCAGGGGTCGGGCGCGGTGGCGCCGGCATGGGGCGAACCGATGAAGAAACACGCGATGCCGCAGAGCACCACCGCTACAAAACCTACGTCGCGGCGGTGGATGGGCTCGTGGAGGAGAAGCGGCCCGAGCAGAAGAACATAGAGGGGCGCGGCGGATTGCAGGAAGATGGTGTTGGCAGCCGTCGTGAGTCGATTGGCCAGAACGAAGCACACCAGCGTGGCCGCGTAGCACGCCGCCACCGGCAGCATGCGCCATCGCCACAAGCGCCGCGATTCGGGAATCGCCACCAGAAGAAACAGCGCCGCGATGCCCGAACGGAAGCTCGCGATCTGCCATCCGCCGATGGTGATGGCTTTGATCGCGGCGCCGCCGGTGGAAAACAGGGCGGCCGCGGCGATCATCAGGAGGCGGGAACGGAGAGGGGTGTTCGACATCGAAGAACTATATTACGAAGCCCTATTGCGAAGCCGCCATGCGTCGGCAAGAGTGCCGACGCGGCCCGCACGAAGTGCGGGCGCCACATCAGATCGCGCGGTCCAGAGTGGCGATGTCCACCAGGCCGTTGGCGCCGTAGAGGGCCGGAAGGATTTTGGCTGCGGGATAAGCGCGGCGCAGCGCGGCCACCTTGCGGGTGCCGGCGCGATAGGCGGGCAGGTACATGCGGCCCAGCAGCGGATGCCGGCCCCAGGCGCCCGACAGCTTATCGGCGCGTTCCGGCGTGACCAGGAAATCGCGGCGCAGAACCTTTGCCACTTCCGCCTGCGCCGCGCCTTCGCCCCAGGTCAGAAACGAAGACTGGTTCTTGGCATCGTCCTGCAGCAACGCCAGCAGAACTCCGATTTGCAAATCGGGGTCGGGCAACTGTTCCACCTCGGTGACGCCATAAGCCATCAGGATGGCATTGTTGGCAATGCCTTCAAACAGCGCCGCCGCGCGCGTGTTCATGGTGAGCACGGAAGCCTCGAACCCCACCGCGCCGCGCCAGTAGAGATTTTGCAGGTAGGCAAAGGTGGTGACGTGCCCGGGCACCACTTCGTGACTTACGAGTTGCAGGAATTCCGGCAGCGAGATATCGAGCGATGCGTTGATCTCATAAGTGGCTTCGTATTCCGGGCTGCCGTCGGGTTTGCGTTTGCGACCCAGGTAGTTCATGGAGCCGGAGAACCACGCGTCGCGAATAGGCAGGAATTCGATATTCGCACGCGGCACCGGCTGCCATCCCGCCGGCAGGTGCGGCAGGACATTGGCCGCGGTCAGTCGATCGAAATGCCCGATTACCGCCGCTCCCAGAAGGCGGATCGACGCCATGGGTACGCGGTGGCTGGCGCGCCATGCGTCCACCGCCGCCAATAAGTCGGCCGGCGAGCCGAGCAGCTCCGCCACGCGCTCGCGTTTCGGCCGTGGGTCGGAAGGCTCGGGCGCATGCGCGCAGGAAGCCTGCACGCACCGGTCATACGGGACCTGCGGACCGCGGCCGAGCATTTCCATGGCAAGGTCCCACATAGTCTCGAAAGACAGCGTCAGGCCGGCGATATATTCGCCGCGCAAGCCGCCAATCTGTTGGGCCGCGCGCTTCAGTCCCTCGATGGCACCGGGAATATCCACTTTCGCCAGGTAGGCGCCGATGGCGGCCGCGTCCGGAGACTTGGCGGAAACGCCGCCCGCCTGGCGCACCGGCGCAGCTTCCGGCGCCGCATAAGCGGCGGGCAAAGGCTCGTCGCTGAACCACGAATCGGCGATGAAGCGCCCCGTGCCCGAGGCGCACATCACATCTCCGCCCCACAAGGTATCGATGCCGAGAATGGCGTTGCCAACCAGTTCTTCCAAGCGCGTGCTCATATGTCACTTTCCTTTTTGCGGCGGACGGATCCGAGCCAGAGATATACGCACAGGCCCACGAACATCAGCGTCGAGACTGATTGCGAAATGAGCTCGCTGCCATAGAACGGCGTGCGGATCCACTCTTCTTTATATCCCGGTATGAGGCGGCACGCGGCTCCGAGCACGCCGCCCAGCGCGCCTCCGGCCATGAGCCCGCTGGCGATCACCACGCCGCGCTCGCGCACCCCGGCGCCGCTCTCGCCGCCGAGTTTTTCGCTGCGCTTGCCCACGTAGTGCGCCAGAAATCCGCCCACCAGCGCGGGAGTATTCAGTTCCAGCGGCAGATACATTCCGAGGGCGAACGTCAGCGGCGGGATGCCGAGCATCTCCATGACGACCGCGATGGCGGCTCCTGCGCCGAACAAAATATAGGCCACCGGCTGGCGGCTCATGAAGCCTTCCACCAACGCTTTCATGATGGAGGCCTGCGGCGAGGGCAGCACGACCCGCAGGTCGCCGGGCGCCGCTTCGCCGAATTGGAAGGTCCGGGCGAGCATGACGATGGTGAGCCCTACCGCCAGCGAGGCCGCGACAACTCCCAGAAACTTCACCTTCTGCTGCGCCGCCGGCGTGGAGCCCAGCCAGTAGCCGGTCTTGAAATCGGTCACCGCCTGTCCCGACACCGATAGCGCCGTGCACACCATGCCCGCCAGCGCCATGACGAAGAACATTCCGGTGGTGCCCGAAAGGCCGAAGCGCAGC
>Ga0335079_10006775_pt1 | contig 13111 bp, 10 predicted proteins | sample Lox_Sample_33_FD_206719 | JGI IMG/M metagenome (GOLD analysis project Ga0335079, IMG submission 206719) | Soil microbial communities from Loxahatchee National Wildlife Refuge, Florida, United States - Lox_Sample_3.3 | ecosystem: Environmental > Terrestrial > Soil > Wetlands | place: USA... | reverse complement strand
AAAAGCGGAAATGATATTGTAGTGTTCTTCTCCTCCTTTGTCGTACTTAATATTCCTCCGTTGAAATGCTTCTTCGATCGCAGCACCCGTCAACGACCCTGAGGCGCCCGGCGAGGGAGAAAGAAGGAGAATCGCGGTTTCGAGGCCGTTGAGGACAATTCTTGCATCGCCGCCTGAGAGCAAGACGAGGAGCTCACGTTCCTTCTGGCCGATGCGGATGTTCTTCGCGCGTATCGCCTCATCCTGTTCAAGTGCCCGGTCGATAAGGGTGTCGAGATCCTTCGCTGCAAGTGGTTCCAGGATATAGACAAGACATCGGGAAAGAAGCGGGGAGATCACCTCGAACGAGGGATTTTCCGTTGTTGCTCCGATAAGTGTGATGATGCCGTCCTCGACGCTATGAAGGAGAGCATCTTGCTGTGCTTTGTTGAAGCGGTGGATTTCGTCGATGAAGAGGATGGTGCGCTTGTGAAGCTTTGTGCGGTTTACGGAGGCACGGTCAATGACTTTTCGGACTTCTGCCACACCGGACGACACCGCATTAAGCTGGAAGAAATCCGCTTTGCTCTGTTCGGCAAGAATGCGGGCAAGTGTAGTCTTGCCGCATCCGGGTGGCCCCCAGAAAATAATTGACGGCAGGGAATCATGCTCGACGAGTACGCGAAGGGGTTTTCCTGCGGCGAGAAGATGCTGCTGCCCGACAACCTGATCGAGGGTGTGGGGGCGCATCCGCTCTGCCAGAGGGGCATCGGAGCGCCGGCGGACGGCCTTTGGGTTCGCACTTCCTTCCGGAAACAATTCCATACGTTCGGGTGTGAAGAAGTCCTTGCCTTGTGCTCCGCTGCCGTACTGCCTATTTCTCTTTTCTTACTTTGTACACGGTTTCTCCCTCTCTTGCCATCCCGTATTTTTCTCGCGCTACTTTTTCGATCGCTTTTGGATCATTCTCAAGCGCCTTGGATTGGGCCTGCAGCCGTTGTTGCTCTTCCTGCTCCTTCATGATTTTTTCCTGCATTTCGTGTTTGCGCGATTCCAGAGCAAGGTGCTGGATAATACCCTTGTTACTGAAAGTGACGAACGAGAAAACGGGGACTGCAACGAGAAGAGTGAGGAGGAAATTTCTGTTCTTGATCGATTTCTTCAGCCAGCTGCCCACGTTCGGCTGAACTTTCCGGTAGTACTGATTGTCCATACCGGTCAATGTACCATAATTTTGCCGAATATCAAAGCTCAGTCAGATCGCGGCACGGGTTCCGAGCCGATTATTCCAAAATGGCGCGGGTGTCTTCGTACACAACAATCTGCAGTCGCCGGTTCTTCACGATTTCCTGTACCAGCTTGATTTCGGCCGATAGGCCGTCCGGAGTCTGCTGGCATTCCTGTGTCGTTCGAGGGCGAGATGAATCAGCTTGTCCAGCAACCGGGGAAACGAAATGCCCGATACATGCCAGAGTTTCGGGTACATGCTGATCGAGGTGAAGCCGGGAATTGTGTTGATCTCGTTGAAAAAGATCGTGTTCGATTTTTTCTTCACGAGGAAGTCGACACGGGCCATGCCGGAGCAGTCGATCGCGCGAAATGCGGAAAGCGCAAATTTCTGGAGTGATTTCACCGTGTGTGCCGGAAACTTGGCAGGGATGTGCGCCACCGATTTTCCATCCACATACTTTGCATCGTAATCGTAAAACTCGTTCGATGCGACAATCTCTCCCGGAACCGATGCGATCGGTTCATCATTCCCTAACACGCTCAGTTCAATTTCCCGCGCGTTTTCAATCCCTTGTTCGACCAGAATCTTTCTGTCGTATTTCAGCGCCAGGGAGATTGCGGCACGAAGTTCTTTTCTGGAATGCGCCTTGGAGATTCCCACGCTCGATCCGGAATTGGCGGGCTTCACGAAACAAGGATAACCAAGTTTTCGCTCAACGAGTTCGATCGTCTGCGAAGGACCCTTCGAAAAATCCCGCGAGAGAAACCAGAGATACGGGGTTACGGGAATGCCGGCATATTCACAGAGCTGTTTCGTGATAATCTTGTCCATGCCGACGGATGAACCAAGTACGCCGGCTCCGACATACGGAATTCCCGCGAGCTCGAACAATCCCTGAATCGTCCCATCCTCACCGAGTTTTCCATGGAGGACAGGAAAGATGACATCGAGTTTCCGGAGCTCACCGGACCCGCTGCCAATCTGCTGTAAACCGTGATGTCTCGGATCAGGGGTAAGGATACGGTCAGGGACGCGGGAAAGGGAATTCCCCGACTTTAGCAGTCGCAGGGCGTCGGGTGTGCTGAGCCACTTGCCATCCGGGCTGATGCCGATAGGTACGACCCGGTACTTTCGCCTGTCGAGACCATTGATGACGGAAGTTGCGGATACGAGGGATACTTCGTGTTCCGCGGAGCGGCCGCCGAAAATGACGCCGACAACAATTCTGGAATGCTTCTTCGTCATGAGTTCTTTCTTATCATTTCCCGCACGAGATTGCGGATTTCTTCATCATGGGGAATTTCTTCCGCCGGCTCGATCGAAGTTTTGCACTGCGGCTTATTGGAAAAATCCTTCCCGTACGATTCCTGGCTGATATTCCGGAGTTTGTCGAGTTGTTCAGGTGTGAGTGATCGCTGACCGCCCAGCATGCGCGCCACAAACTCGATATGTGCGGCATGCTCCACTTTCTCCATCTTGAAGTAGGCGTCCCAGAGATCCGGTCCGTATGTGACAACCCCATGATTTGCCAGGAGAATCGCATTTGCTGTTCCGACGTACGGTGAGATCGAATCTGCGACCTCTGAGGTTGAAGGAGTCGCGTAGGTGGCGAGCGGGACTGCTCCGAGTCCCACGATCACCTCGGGGAAAATGCATCTGTCGAGAGCGAGACCTGCGGCTGCAAAACCTGTGGCATGAATGGGATGAGCGTGGACCACGGCTCCGACATCCGATCGTTGCCTGTAAATAAACAGGTGCATCCCGAATTCCGTCGATGGGGCCTGGCCGGAATTTCGGGGTGTGCCGTTGGCATCCACTTCAACAAGGTCGCTGGTCTCCACCATTCCCTTGTTCACACCGGTGCGTGTCGTGAGAAACCCGCCGTCCTCCAGACGGGTACTCACATTGCCGTCGGTGGCAGTGACAAATCCGTGCGCCGACAGGCGGTGACATATCTCGACGAGCTCACGTGCGGTTATCTCATTCATCCTTCACCGAATTCAGAAATTCCAGAAACGCTCAGATGTCGAGCGGGATCAATATAACTCTCGCTGCATCCAGAATCAAACTGCAATACGCCGTAACGCATTGCATCGTAAGGCATAACCTTGCTTCTCACTCAACTTCTTCAGATATTGATTCGGCTATGGATCTCCCGGGCGAACATCCGCAGAATCGCTTTCTGCGCCTCCTTTCCGTAGAGGCCTTCCAGAATCATTTTGTCTATAAATTTCTCCTCGGCATTCTCCTCGTTGCCGCAATCATCCTGATGTTTCCGCATCCCGAAGAGATCCAGTATGATTTCAATGTCGGGACCGTCTGGACGGACAACGATCTCATCTCGCCGTTCGCATTCCCGATCTTTAAGAATGATCAGCAATACGAGAAGGAAAAGGATGATGCTGTCCGTACCATCGATCCGGTATTCGACCGCATGGATTCCGTGCCGCAAAGCGCGGTGGCACAGTTGCGGAACATTTTCCAGACACTGCAAGCGGCAGCGGGAGCACGTGTCCGGTTGCAGAAGACACGAAAGAGTGATGATTCGCTGGCGTTTATCCAGCTTGCCCGGCTTCTTCCGTTTTCATTGACGGATCCGGAGTGGGATTTCCTGCTGAAGCAGAACTCCGTCCGTCGCCAGATGTTCGGGTCGCTGCGTGAACTGCTCGCCGGTAATCTTGATGATATCTATCGTTCCGGTCTGATCGATGAGACCAAATCAAAGCTCTCCCGACCTGAAATTGCGGTGCGAAGGGGATCCGTTGAAGACATCATCCCAACGGGAAGGATTTACGACCAGACGGAGGCGAACGGTTTGCTCGCTGGCAAACTTGACCGGTTCTTTGGCGGGGGAAATTCCGGCACGTTCAATGTGAAATTAGCGGGATCAGTTCTCACCCCGGATCTCGTGCTCGACAAGGCCGCCACAACGCTGGCAGCAGAGGCGGCGCTCGAAGATGTTCCGAGAACGGTCGGCTACGTTCTCGAAAACGAACGGATCATCGGGAAGAATGAACGCATCACGCCTGACGTAAAACTCAAGCTCGAATCGTTCCTTAAGGCGAAGGCCGAACGCGGGTCGCCGCTCAACGAGTCGAAACACTCCGTCGGGATTATCCTGCAGGTCCTGGTCATCCTGAGTCTCTTCACCATGTACCTTTTCCTGTTCCGGAAGAGGATCTTCTCGGACAACAGCCGGCTCGCGATCATCGCCCTCCTCATCGTGATGGAGACGGTCTGCGCGTATCTGTCAGTTCAATGGGGAGTTTCGGAACCTGCACAATATCTCATTTTCGTTCCGGCTGCGTCGATGTTGCTGACGATCATTTTCGACTCCCGTGTCGGGTTCTACGGCACCGTGACGATTGCGTGGCTCGTAGCGGGTATTCATGGTAACGACTACACGATTGCACTCACGTCGCTCGTTGCCGGAGCGCTCAGCGCGTACACCGTGCGCGACTTGCGCAAGAGAACACAGATCTTCCAGTCGATGATTTTTATTTTCATCGGGTATGCCATTCCCATGGTGGCATTCTCGCTTGAGCAGTTCGACGGATTCAGGACCGTGGCGATGATGCTGACATTTGCCGCAGTGAATGCGATCGTTTCGCCCGTGCTGACGTACGGTCTCCTGATATTCTTCGAGCGGGTATTTCATGTCACGACGGACCTCACGCTGGAAGAACTGGCCGACGTGAATCATCCGTTGCTGCAGGAGCTTTCCGAGAAGGCACCGGGCACATTTCACCATAGCCAGACGATCGGCAGTCTTGCCGAAGCGGCTGCAGAGGCGATCGGGGCAAATACGATCCTCGCACGTGTGGGTGGATATTATCACGATATCGGCAAGATGCTGAAACCGGAATATTTTGTCGAGAATCAGGTCGGAGCATCGAGCCGGCATAACCGCCTCCGGCCCCGGATGAGCGCCCTCATCATCCAATCACATGTGAAAGAAGGGATCGACCTGGCGCGACAGAACGGACTGCCGGAGAGCGTCGTTGCCTTCATTCCACAGCACCACGGCACGACAAGGATTTCGTACTTTTATGACAAGGCGCTGAAACAGGCGGCGAAGAGGCCACAAAAAGAGAACATCAAGGAAGAGGATTTTCTTTATCCGGGACCGAAACCTCAAACGCGGGAAACCGCAATCGTGATGCTCGCAGATTCCGTCGAGGCATCTACCCGTTCGATCACCGAGATGACCATCCAGCGTCTCGAACAGTCGATCGACAATATGATCAAGCATCGCTTCATTGAAGGTCAGCTTGATGAATGTGAGCTGACGCTCCGTGATCTTACCAATATCAAGGACGCATTCCTGAAAATCCTCATCGGCATCCACCATCAGCGCATAACCTATCCGGAACCGGAGCCGCTGCCGCCTGTTGTGGAACTGCCGCCGGAGGCGGTTGAGCCGACCGTTCAGCCACCACCCGAAATTGTCCCGCAGCAACCTGCGTCCCAGATCCCGTCGAATGAAGCCGGAGCAAACCAAAACTCTTCCTCTGGTATCGCGCGTCCTGATGATCTGCCTCAGCAGCCGTCGGGTGAGCAATCGTCTCCCACATGAAAAACCATCTTCGATCGTATCTCCATTATCTTCAGCTGGAAAAGAATGCAGCACGGAATACGATCGCATCATACGCCCTCGACCTGACCCGATACCTTGATGTGCTGGAGCAGAACAACGTCTCGGCGCCGGATGCGGTCCGTCCGAAGCATGTCACCGGATACCTCGCGATGCTCCACAAGATGGGGTTGTCGCCCCGGAGCATTTCGCGGAATCTCTCCTCTGTGAAAATGTTCCATAAGTTTCTTGTGGGAGAAGGAATCACGACGAACGATCCGACACAGCAGATTGACCCGCCGAAGCGGTCGCGGGAACTGCCCGATGTCCTGAGCCAGCACGAGATTGAGCTGATTCTTCGCCAACCCGATGTTGCAACACCGTTAGGTATTCGTGATAAGGCGATACTCGAGACGATGTACGCAACCGGAATGAGAGTTGCGGAAGTGACCGGTCTCCACCAGTCAGATGTCCTTCGCGATGACGGCGTCGTGCGGGTATTCGGGAAGGGATCGAAGGAACGCCTTGTGCCGATCGGGCGGTCGGCGCTGGAGTGGATTGCGAGATACTCCTCCCAGGTTCGCTCATCGCTTTCGGGTAAGAGAAAAGGACACGATGTGCTTTTTCTGAATGCCAGAGGAGCGCCGCTCTCGCGCATGGCAGTGTGGAATATCGTCCGTGCAAGTGTTACAAAAGCAGGGATCAAGAAAGAAGTTCACCCACACACGTTCCGCCATTCGTTTGCAACACACCTCCTTGAGGGCGGGGCAGACCTGCGAGCTGTGCAGGAAATGCTCGGACATGCGGATATCACGACGACGCAAATTTATACGCACATCGACAGAGAGTACTTGAAAGAGGTGCACAGGACGTTTCATCCGCGCGGTTAGATTCAGCGAGTTATCAGAATGGAAGAATTCAAATACAAACATGACGAGCTCTGGTGTGAGAGCACAAGCCTGCGTGAAATCGCGCGGGCTGTGGGGACACCGGCATACATCTACAGCAGACGTTCCATCCTCGACCATTACAGGTGGATCGAACGCGCCCTTTCCGGATTCGATCATCTTTCATGTTACGCGGTGAAAGCGAACGCCAACGAAACCATACTCCGCCTTCTTGCCTCAGAGGGCATAGGCGCCGATGTCGGATCGATAGGCGAGATGAAACTTGCCCTGCATGCCGGTTTTCCGCCGGACAAGATCACGTTCAGCGGTGTCGGTAAACGGGATGACGAGATTGCATTTGCCCTGAGCCGGAATATCATGTCTCTGAACGTCGAATCTGAGCATGAGCTTGCCGTCGTCCACAGGATCGCCTCGGAGAACGGTCAGGTGGCTCGTGTGCTCTTGCGGGTAAATTTTGATATTATGTCCGAAACGCATCCGTATATCACAACAGGACGCAAGCACAACAAATTTGGGCTCGATCCGGTGAAAGCGCGCGAGCTGATTCGCGGGATGAAGCAATTTCCGTCAGTCAGATTCCTCGGCGTACACAGTCATATCGGATCGCAGATCACCAGAAGTGATACCTTTGTTTCCGCCGCGAGGGCGATGGTAGAGTTCATCCGAGAACTTCGGTCTGAGGGAATAGAGACCCGTGAGCTTAATTTTGGCGGCGGTTTCGGTGTTCAGTATCGTGGTTTTGTCTCCCATCCGCTTCTTCCTCCGGAACCGGAAGGAGGCGAGATGCATCTCTCCACCGTCAAACTGCTCGAAGCGGTTCTGCCGGAGCTCCGGAAGGCCGAATGCCGGATCCTGATTCAGCCGGGTCGCTCGATCATCGCCCATGCTGGAATTTTATTGACGAAAATCTTATATAGAAAGGTCAGCGACTCCCGCACGTTTCTCATTGTCGATGCCGGGATGAACGATCTGATCCGGCCGAGCTTGTATCAGTCGTATCATCAGATTGTTCCCCTCGAGCTGCGGGACGCACGGCATGAAACAGTCGACATTGTCGGCCCGCTCTGCGAAAGCGGAGATTTCTTTGCTCTGGACCGTCCGATGCCGGTTTGCGAGAGGGACGAGATTCTTGCACTGCTCTGCACCGGCGCGTACGGTTATGTGCTCAGCTCGAATTATAACGGAAGACCCCGGCCGGTCGAGGTGCTTGTCAATGACGACCGGTTTGAAACTATCAGACCTCGCGAAGTGATTATCCAATAGGATCCTGAAATGACCATGAAGACGTATGATGTTGCGGTTGTCGGTGCCACAGGACTCGTCGGTCGAAAGATGCTCGACGTGCTCGCCGAGCGCAAGTTTCCTGTTAAATCGCTTCGGCTTCTTGCCTCCGCACGATCTGCAGGCAAGAAGATCACGTATGCCGGCAGGGAGTATATTGTCGAGGAACTGAATTCAGGGAGCTTTTCCGGCATCGACATTGCACTCTTCTCTGCGGGAGCGACAGTAAGCAAGACGTATGCACCGATTGCGGCCGGCAACAAGGTGCTGGTTATTGATAACAGCAGTGGGTTCCGGATGGATCCGGAGGTCCCACTCGTCGTGCCGGAGGTGAATCCGGAGAAAGTTACCTCTCATAAAGGAATTATCGCCAATCCGAACTGTTCGACAATACAAATGGTCGTGGCGTTGAAGCCGCTCCACGATAAATGGAAGATCAGGCGCATCGTCGTTTCGACATACCAGTCGGTAACCGGTGCAGGAAAACGCGCGGTGGAGCAGCTTGAAGCCGAAATCGCCAGACACCCGCACCCTGAGCGGAAATTTCCGCATCCGATTGCCTATAACGTCCTCCCGCAGATTGATGTGTTCATGGATGGCGGCCATTCGAAGGAAGAGTGGAAAATGGTCAATGAGACCGCCAAGATTATGGGCGACGAAACGATCAAAGTTACGGCAACCTGCGTTCGCGTGCCCGTGTACGGAGGTCACAGCGAATCGGTCAATGTGGAATTTGAACGCCCCTTTACACTCGACGAAGTCCGGGAAACTTTTTCCCACGCTCCCGGTGTTTGTTTACAAGATGATGTAAGCCAGAATATTTATCCCATGCCTACGTGGGCACACAACCGGGATGAAGTATTTGTTGGACGGCTCCGGCGCGACGAAACGGTTCCGAACGGGCTGAACCTTTGGATCGTATCGGATAACCTGCGGAAGGGAGCTGCCACAAATGCCGTGCAGATCGCCGAAGTTTGGATACATCGGAAGCAATAATCTTAACATTGTCCCAAGGAGAGTTGGTATGAAATTCTTTGCAACGCTTGTCCTGGCATATTCAATCACCGCATTTGCCGGAGAGATGAAACCGCTGAACGTGGGTGAGTCCGCCCCGTCGTTTTCGCTCAAGAATTATGACGGAAGGGAAATCGATCTGAAGAGTACGCTGAAGGATCACAAATTTGCCGTGGTGATGTTCATCTCCACGCAGTGCCCTGTGTCGAATGGCTACAATGACCGGATGGAAAAGCTCTACGAAACGTATTCAGGGAAAGGGATCGCCTTCATTGCCGTGAACGCGAACAAGGCGGAGGACATTCAGGCCATTGCCGATCACGCCAAGGAACACGGGTTCAAATTTCCGGTCGTGAAGGACGTAGCCAATAAGATTGCCGACCAGTACGACGCACAGGTGACTCCGGAGATCTTTGTCCTCAACCCGGAAGGCAAGCTCGTCTACCATGGCAGAATTGATGACAGCAGAAACCCCGACAAAGTCACGTCTCATGACCTTGCAGATGCACTCGACAAGCTGATCGCGGGGAAAGAGCTTTCCGTAACGACGACAAAAGCATTCGGCTGTTCCATTAAGCGAATGACTCCTTGATGCGGTTCATTCTCATACCGGTTTTCCTCACACTGGTATTGGCCGGATCGTCTGTCTGCCGCCCTGGTTCTGCCGGGGACTCGTCAGGCATGGTGAAGCCGGTGAGTGTTGCCGAGCTCAAATCGATCATCCACGCAGATTCAGGACACGTGGTTCTCGTCAATGTATGGGCGACCTGGTGCAAATGGTGCAAGGAGGAGATGCCGGATATCCTCAAACTCCGGAGCAAATTGGAGAAGAAAGGGTTCCGGCTGATTCTTGTTTCTGCCGATGATCTCGATATCCTGGATCATGATGTGAAACCGACCCTTCGCAAGCTCGGCGTGAGATTTTCATCCTTCATCGTGAATGAACCAAAAGAGGACGAGTTCATCAATGGCATGAGCCCCGATTGGAACGGAGCTCTTCCGACATCATTTATCTATAACAGAAACGGCGTGCTCTCCGAAACTCTGGTCGGTGAAAAATCGATTGGAGAGTTCGAAAAAGCAGTGAATAAATATCTTGCCCACTGATTTCCGGATCTGTTTGGAATTCAGGGTCTGATTTGGTATACTGATCCCGTCATCCCGCTCTCCCTCAAAGGGATGCGGGATTTTTGTTTTACGGAAACCATGAAGAAACCATTTAAAGAACGTCTTAAAGCCGGTCCGATCATCTGTGATGGGGCGATGGGGACATTGCTCGATCTGTATGAATATCCGGAACTCCCTCATGAAATCCAGAACATCAAAAACCCGGATATCATCGAACGGCTCCACAAAGAGTACATTGCCGCGGGCTCGGAGATCATCGAGACGAATACATTCTCCGCAAACCGTTTCCGTCTCACACAGTTTCACCTTCAGGAAAAGCTGCGCGAAATCAATGTGAAAGGTGTGGAAATTGCCCGCAGGGCGGCGGGAGAAACTGTCTACGTTGCCGGTGCTATGGGACCGACCGGCATGCTCCTCGAACCGATCGGGAAGGTCAAGCACAGCCAGGCGCGTGATGCGTTCAAGGAACAGCTTGAAACTCTTCTCGAGGCAGGCGTCGATCTGATCATGCTGGAAACGTTCGTCAGCGTGCAGGAACTGGATATTGCCCTTGGTGTTGCGAAAGAACTTACCAAACTCCCCATTGTCGCACAGAAAGCATTCGCAGAGGATGGTGCGATCCTGAGCGGCTCATTTCCGATCGATGTCATCGAGCATCTCATCGAACAGGGTGCGGATGTCGTGGGGGCGAACTGCACGGTCGGGCCGCAGCGGATGTTTTCCATAATCCGGAGTGCCTACAAGGACGGGGTTATCCTCTCTGCACAGCCTGCTGCTGGAATCCCGACACTCCTGAACGGCCGGTCGATCTACCACACGACTCCCGAGTATCTTGCTGCCTATGCCAAGGAGCTTGTGGAATCCGGTGTAACGCTCGTTGGTGCCTGCTGTGGCTCGACGCCCGCGCATATCCGGGCGATGGCAGCCGCCGTGAAGGGACTCAAGGTCGGAAAACCCGCACCGAAGATTTCTGTAAAAGCCGAAGCTCCTGCCCGGGAAGAGCCCCAGCCCCAGTATTACGTCGAACCCTCGCGGTGGTCGAAGTTCGCGCACAATGTCGGCAAGAAATTCATGACAACCGTGGAGCTCGACGTTCCCCGAGGGCTGGATATGTCGACGGTCTTCGAAGGCGCGCAGTTCTGTTACGAGCGTCGTATCGATGCCGTCAATATCACGGATGGCGCACGGGCACGCCTGCGCATCAGCTCGATTGCTCTGTCGCTGCAGATTCAGCAGCGCGTCGGGATCGAGGCGATGACCCATCTCGCAACCCGCGACCGCAACCTGATCGGATTACAGGCAGAACTTCTCGGTGCCTACTCTCTTGGTATCCGAAACGTCCTCTGCATTACGGGTGATCCAGCCGGGATTGGTGATTACCCCCATGCAAATTCAGTGTATGATGTGGATGCGGTTGGCTTGATCCGGGCTGTGCATTCGATGAACCAGGGAACAGACATCATGGGGAATTCGATCGGGACGCCAACGTCATTCTATATCGCAGCTGCGGCAAACCCTTCGGCGGATAATCTCGATGCGGAAATCGAAAAAACGGCAAAGAAGGTCGAATCTGGTGTGAACATACTCTTCACACAGCCGCTCTTTGAAATGAAAACGCTCGAAACGTTCCTCAGGCGGATCGAACAATTCAAAATCCCTCTCATGGTCGGTATCATTCCGCTCAGAAGTTTCAAGCATGCGGATTTCCTGCACAATGAGATTCCCGGCATGCGGATTCCCGAACAGTTCCGTGAGCTGATGCGGAGTGCCGGCAAAGACGGGATGAAGGTCGGTGTGAAGCTGGCGATGGATTTTCTCAAAGAGGCAAAACCGACTGTGGCAGGAGTCTACATGATGCCTCCCTTCCAAAAATATCATGTCATCGAAGATCTGCTCAGTGTGATCTGAGCTCCTGAACCCAGTCAGCAATCAGTTCGAAGGATACCAGACGTACTTACCGTGGGGGTCGATATATCCGCGCTTGTCGCCAATGACCACCATCGCCCTCTGATGATCGAATCCTGAAGCGTAATCGAACTGAGGTGAGATGACCAGTGTCCCGTTCCGGTCGATGTAGCCCCATTTGTCATCAAGGCAGACCGGTGCAAGTCCCTCTGAAAATGACGAGACCGCGGAATATTCCTCACGGATAATTATTTTTCCTGCGGAGTCGATAAATCCCCAGTGCCCGGAGCTTTTTACGGGTGCGAGTCCATCATGAAATGATCTCGTGTCATCATACGCAGGTGGAACGACCATCGTTCCTGTGGTATTGATGAACCCCCATTTCCCTTCGACCTCAACTGCCGCCAGTCCCGACGAGAAGGGGCGGACACTTTCGAACCGGGGTTGTATGATCATCTTCCCGGTATGATCAATGAAGCCCTTCTTTCCGGCCAGCGCGATGTTGGCAAGCCCTTCGGAAAAATCCCCCGCCTGGTCGAATTCGTACGGGATCACGAGTCTGCCGGCATGATCAACATATCCGAACGAATCTGAAATCACGACCCAGAGAAACATGCGAAGATGCTCGACGCAGGCAAGCCCCTCCGAGAAATCCGCCGCTCCATCGAAGAGCGGCTTGATCGAAATTCTTCCGTTGGTGTCGATGTACCCCCACTTGGTATTACTCACCGCTCCGACTCCCGGGTGCCGCACACGAGCGAGTCCTTCTTTGAACGATCCAATCTTGTCGAAGCCCCGAACTTCCCGAAAATCTCCCGCCCGATCCGTGAATCCGACTTCCTGGATATCATACGTTCCGTTGCTCAGCTTCTCGCCTTTCTTCACAAATGCGAAGCCTTCCGAAAACCGGTCTGCTTCGAGGTACTGCGGAGCAATGCTCACTGATCCGGCAGTGTCGATAAAACCGCAGAGCTCATTGATGATGACCGGCAGGAGCGGCTGACAGGTTGCGGATGTGCATAATGAGATGGATACCAGCAGGAATACACTAAGAGACAATACCGGAATCTTCACACAAACGGAATGCATAAA
>Ga0335079_10006774_pt1 | contig 13111 bp, 10 predicted proteins | sample Lox_Sample_33_FD_206719 | JGI IMG/M metagenome (GOLD analysis project Ga0335079, IMG submission 206719) | Soil microbial communities from Loxahatchee National Wildlife Refuge, Florida, United States - Lox_Sample_3.3 | ecosystem: Environmental > Terrestrial > Soil > Wetlands | place: USA... | reverse complement strand
CCTTCTTCCGCAGGTTTATCGGCAGCGTATACTCATGGGCGCCACGCCCGGAGCAATAACAGGACTAATAGGCAGGTCGGAGGCGTAGTTCTAGGACCAGAGAACTAATTGACGGACCGGCGGAATCGTGATAAATCGGGCCAGAGCAATTCGATGTCCTGCCTGAAGAAACGATTACCGCTCCCGAGTCACTAACCGCAAAGTGAGGGAGAACAAGAGGACCACATGGCAAAAGAAAGCGTCCAGAAGAAGCTCGAACGGGTACGTCCGCCTCGAGTGCACATAACCTATGACGTGGAAGTCGGCGACGCCATTGAAGTTAAGGAGCTGCCGTTCGTGATGGGCATATTTGCCGATCTGAGCGGGCAGCCCACAGACCCGCTGCCCAAGCTGAAAGACCGCCGCTTTGTGGAAATCACCCCAGACAACTTCGACGGCGTGCTGGACAGCTTCAAGCCGCACCTGTCGCTGGAGGTGGATAACAAACTGAGCGAGGAAGCCGACGCCGGAAAGATCAAGGTGGACCTGGACTTCAAGAGCATGGACGACTTTGAGCCCGGCAATGTGGCCAAAAACGTCAAACCGCTGAAGCAGCTTCTCGACCTGCGCCAGAAGCTGGGCGACCTGCGCGGCGCATTGCAAGGGAATACCAAGCTCGACGATCTGTTGATGGAAGCCGTGGGCAATACGCAGAAGTCGGATCAGCTGAAGAAGGAACTGGAGAAGGAAAAGGGCGAGGGAGGCTCAAATGAGTAAGCCGGAGAAGGCGGCGGCTCAGGCAGCGGAAGCGAAAACGACCGAGGGAAGCCTGCTCGATCAAATCGTAGAGCAGGGGCGATTTGGGAAAGAAGAAAGCGCGCGCGAGCGCGGGCGCGACATGATCAAGGAGTTCGTGGCCCAGGTAATCGAAGGCGAGATGAAACTCTCGCGCGACGCCGATGCCACCATCAACGCGCGTATCGCTCAAATCGACCACCTGATTTCGTTGCAGTTGAATGAGGTTCTTCATCATCCTGCTTTCCAGAAGCTCGAAGCGACCTGGCGCGGTATCAAGTACCTGATGGATCAGAGCGAAACGGGCACGATGCTCAAGCTGCGCGTGTTCAACGCCAACAAAAAAGAACTGCTGCGTGACATGCAGCGCGCACCGGAGTTCGACCAGAGCGCGGTGTTTAAGAAGGTCTACGAGGATGAATTCGGCATCTTCGGCGGCGAGCCGTTCTCGGCGCTCATCGGAGACTATGAATTCAGCAAACATCCCGAGGATATGGAATTTCTGGAGCGCATTTCGCAGGTGGCGGCGGGCGCGCACGCACCTTTCCTGACCAGCGCCTCTCCGGAACTCTTGAATCTCGAGAGCTTCTCGCAATTGGGCGATCCGCGGGACATCGGCAAAATCTTCGACAGCACGGAATACGCGAAGTGGAAGGCGTTCCGCGCCAGTGACGATTCCCGTTACGTCGGTTTGGCGATGCCACGCGTGCTGATGCGTCTGCCGTATGGCAAGGAAACGAAGGCCATCGAAGACTTTAATTTCGAAGAGGGCGTGGACGGGACGGACCATTCCAAATACTTGTGGGGGAACGCGGCGTACGCACTCGGCGCGCGCTTGACGCAGGCGTTTGCGAAATACGGCTGGTGCGCTGCCATTCGCGGTGTGGAGGGCGGTGGCCTGGTCGAGGGTCTTCCCGCGCACACATTCCGGACCGACGAGGGCGACGTGGCTTTGAAGTGCCCCACGGAAATCGCCATCACCGACCGGCGCGAAAAGGAGCTTGCCGACCAGGGTCTGATCCCGCTGGTGCACTGCAAGGGAACGGACTATGCGGCGTTCTTCAGTGTGCAATCCGCCAACAGACCCAAGAAGTACGACAAGCCCGAAGCGAACGCCAATGCACGGTTGTCCGCGCAGATGCCGTACATCCTGGCGGTTTCGCGGTTCGCGCATTTCCTGAAGGCCATCATGCGGGACAAAATCGGCAGCTTCATGTCCCGCAAGGATTGCGAACAGTTCCTGAACCGGTGGATCAGCCAATACGTTGTGTTGGATGACACAGCAAGCGCGGCTGCGAAAGCTCAGTACCCGCTGCGAGAAGCCCGCGTGGACGTGGAAGAAGTGGCCGGCAAGCCTGGCGTGTATCGGGCCATTGCGTTCCTGCGGCCGCACTTCCAGCTCGACGAACTCACGGTTTCCCTGCGGCTCGTCGCTGAGCTCCCGAAGTCGGCTCGCGGTTAGATTGGAGTGGCAGGGCTTTCGCCGGCTGAGCGGCGATTGGCTCGGCTTCGAGGTTTTGAATATCAAAAGAGGAGGAAAGAAAATCCATGGCATTCGATTCATATCTGAAGCTCGATGGAGTAGAAGGCGAGTCGCAAAAAGAAGGGCACACGAAAGAGATCGAACTCTTGAGCTGGTCCTGGGGTGGAAGCAACAGCGGCAGCTTCGCTCACGGCAGCGGCGGCGGCACGGGCAAGTATTCGACCAACGATCTGTCCATGTCCGCTTACGTCAGCAATGCGTCTGCGAAGCTCTTCCAGGCCTGCACCAAGGGCACGCACATTGACAAGGGCGTAGTGGCTGTGCGCAAGTCCGGTGGCGACACCAAGCCGTACGACTTTCTCAAGATCACCCTCGAGCACTGTCTGGTTTCTTCTCACCAAATTGGTGGAGCCTCGGGTTCCGATGACATGGGCACGGAATCCTTCAGCCTGAACTTCTCGAAGGTCACCTTCGAGTACTTCGTTCAGGACGCTTCCAAGGGCACTGTGTCTTCGACCGGCGCCGTCAGCTACGATCTGGCGAAAGCCGTCGCTGCGTAAACGCCGAAGAGTCCATCGAGTACGATTGGGCTGCGCCCGGCTCTCGCCAGAGGGTCCGGGCGCTGCTCCTTCGCGTTTCCTTGCGCTTGCCTCGCAGGCGCTTGAGAGGAACCGCCCATGACGCCTCAGCAGTTGTTGCAAGCCGGCAAGCTCGACGAAGCCATACAAGCGGTGACCGCGGAAGTGCGCGACAACCCTCAGGACGTGCGCCGGCGAACTTTCCTGTTTGAACTGCTCTGTTTTGCGGGTGACTTCGACCGCGCGGAAAAGCACCTCGACCTTGCCGCTCAGGGGACTCAGCAGGGCGAGATGGGCGCGCTGCTCTATCATGCGGCGCTCCACGCAGAGCGCACGCGGCACGATCTTTTCAGCAAGCAGCAGTATCCCATGCCCCAGGGCACTGCCGGACTGGGCGAAATCTCCGTAACTATCAATGGGAAAAACTACCATTCGTTGAGCGATGCCGACCCGCGCATCGGCGCGAACCTCGAAGTCTTCGCGGCGGGAAGCTACATGTGGATTCCCTTCGCGCTGCTGGAGTCGATCGAGATTGCCCCTCCCAAACGGCTCAGAGATTTGCTGTGGTTGCCTGCCAAAGTACGCACCTCGAATAAGTATGAGGAACGCGAATTGGGAGAAGTCCTGCTGCCGGTGCTGACGCCTTTTGCAGCGAAGCACGCTGACGCGAATGTCCGGTTAGGCCGCGCGACGCTGTGGGAAGAGACCGCCGGAGGAGAAGTTGTTCCCGTTGGTCAGAAGATGCTCCTGGCCGATGAAGAGGAGCTGCCCATCCTCGAAATACGCAACATTCAAATTGCGATGGCCCAGACCGCCTCGTAAAAGCCCATGCCCCTTCCCGAAGGTCTCCTGAACCCCATCCCCGGCGAGAATCCGAGCGGCAAAAATCTTCGGTACGATCCTGTTTACGACAAAATCCGGGAAGCCCGCCGCGAAGAAGAAGCGGGGCCTCTCGGCGAATTGCACGACGTCAAAAAGGCCGATTATCCGCTGGTCATCAAGTTGGCCACGGACGTCCTTTCCACAAAGAGCAAGGATCTGCAAATCGCGGCCTGGTTGACCGAGGCCGTGCTCGTCCGCGAGCACATTGCCGGACTGCGCGAGTCCCTCGATCTTTTGAAAGGCTTGCTGGAGAAATTTTGGGACTCGCTCTATCCCGAGATCGAGGACGACGACGTGGAGATTCGCGCCGCCCCGCTCGGGTGGGTGGGTTCCAAGCTGGCCTTCACGGTGCGCCGCCTGCCTCTCACCAAAAGCAAACTCGATCTGTTCAAGTTCCAGGAATCGCGGCAAGTTGGCTACGAGAAAGACTGCGAGGGCAACGACGCCAAGACGGCCGCGCGCAATGCCGCTATCAACGACGACAAAAAGTGCAGCGCCGAGGAATTTGATGATGCGGTGCGCGCCACGGGCGATGCGTACTACGAGAAACTTGGCGGAAGTCTTACCGCTGCGCTGGAGTCTCTCGACGCACTCGGGACGCTGAGCGACGAGAAATTCGGGCGCGACGCTCCCAATTTCGCCGGCCTGCGCACGGCTCTGGAAGAGATGCAGGAAATGGTCCAGCATTACTACAAACCGGTGGTGGAGGAGCCGGAAACGCCTGCCGAAGAGCCCGCCGAGGAAGTTCAAGAAGAGTCGTCAGCTGCCGTAGCTTCGGGGACAGCCCCTGCAAAGAGGCGAGCGGTCAGCGCCGAGCCGGTGGATCGCGACGATGCCATGCAGCGCGTCGCCGCCGTCGCTGGTTTCTTGCGGCGCGAGAGCCCGCAGAATCCCGTACCGTATCTGCTTTTGCGCGCCGCTCGCTGGGGTGAACTCCGCGCTTCCGGCACTTCGCTCGATCCCGCCATCCTGGAAGCGCCGCCGACCGAAAAGCGCACGCACATCAAGAAAATGGCCATGGAAGGGAAGTGGGCCGAGGTTTTGGAGGGCGCCGAAAGCGCCATGGGCCTCCCCTGCGGCCGCGGCTGGCTCGACCTCCAGCGTTATGCCGTGCGCGCTTGCGAATCTCTCGGCTCGGAGTACGAGCCGGTGGCCGCTGCGATTCGCGCGGACCTGCGCGCCTTGCTGGCGGATTATCCCGATTTGCTGAATGCTTCGATGATGGACGACACACCGGCGGCCAATGCTGAGACGCAGGCGTGGCTCAGAGAAAGCATTTTGCCGCCGCCACCTGCGCCGCCCAGCGAGCTGGCGCCCGCACCCGAGCCGGAACCGGTTCCGATCGTTGCGGCATCGCCAAACGCGGATGGAGAGAAACGTCCGGACGTTGTGGAATTGGCGATGAAAGCCGCACGCGCCGGAAAAGTGCAGGAAGCCATCGGTATGCTTACGCAGGAAATCGGCAACGAGCGCACCGGCCGCGGTCGCTTCCAGAAGCACATTCAACTAGCCAACATTTTCCTGGCCACCAAGCACGAAGCCATCGCCTTCCCCATCCTCGTGGAGCTGGCTGAAGAGATTGAGCGCCGCAAGCTCGAAGAGTGGGAAGACCCGGCGTTGGTGGCCCAGCCGCTGGCGCTGCTTTATCGCTGCTCGGAAAAACTCGGACGCAATGATGCAGAGAAGGAAAAAATCTATCAGAAGCTGTGCCGTCTCGATCCCGGGCAGGCGCTGGCCCTGAGGTAAGACATGCCCACCCAAGATTCCAATGCGCCTCTGCGGTTGCCGCTTTTGGATCGCCTGCTGGATGACGAGCCCAAGGTGAAATCGGAAGGGCCCATGACGCGCAGCACCTCGCTGGCCAAGCTGAAAATCGCGGTGCGGCGCGATCTGGAGAGTCTTCTGAACACCCGCAGCACGCCCGATACGATTCCCGAGGGCTCGGTCGAAATACAGCGCTCCGTTTACTGCTACGGGCTGCCGGACATCACGTCTCTGCCGGCGAATTTTTTGTATGACCAAGCCAGGCTGCTTCAAGCCATCGAATCGGCGGTGCGCACGTTCGAGCCGAGGCTCGATGGCGTCCGCGTTTCTCTCGTTCCCGTGGCGGGAATGTCGCGTGTTCTGCGCTTCGTCATCGATGGCATGTTGCGCATCGACCCGCTTCCCGAGCATGTGGTTTATGATGCCTCCATCGAATTAACCAGCCTGGAAGTCTCGGTTTCCGGAGAAGACCGTGCGTGACGAGCTGCTCGAATATTACGAACGCGAGCTGACGTACATCCGCCAGCTGGGCGCGGAGTTTTCGGAGAAATATCCGAAGGTGGCGTCGCGTTTGTTGCTCGAGCCCAACCGTTGCGAAGACCCGCACGTGGAGCGCCTCATCGAATCCTTCGCGTTCCTGGCGGCGCGCGTCCATCTGAAGATTGACGACGAATTCCCCGAAATCACCGAAGCCCTGCTGAGTGTCCTCTATCCTCACTACATCCGGCCGATTCCGTCTTCGACCATCGTGCAATTTCACCTTGACCCCGAACAAGGCAAGCTGACCACAGGGCTGCCCATTCCGCGCGGCTCGATGCTCTACTCCCAGCCCGTCGACGGCTACCCGTGCAAATTCAAGACCTGCTACGACGCCACGCTCTGGCCCCTCAAGATTGCCGCCGCGCAATGGCTGACGCCCGACCGCCTGCGCCCGGCAGTGAAGTCGCAGGACGCCGCCGCCGCCCTGCGCCTCGAGATCGAGTGCTTTCCCGACGTTACCTTCGACAAACTGGAAATGAGCTCGCTCCGCTTCTACCTGAACGGCGAAAGCAGCCTGGTTCACAGTCTGTACGAGTTGCTCGGCAACAACTGCACACAGATCCTGCTGCGCGATCGCACGCCGCAGACGCGCAAGGGACCGTTGACGCTGCCGGGAAACAAGCTCCAACCCGTCGGCTTTAGCGACTCTGAATCTTTGCTGCCGTATCCGCGCCGCTCCTTTTCGGGCTACCGGCTGCTGCAGGAGTATTTCCACTTTCCGGAGAAGTTCTTTTTCTTCGAACTGAACGGCCTCGAACAGCTCCGCACGTCCGGTTTTGGCCCGCGCGCGGAAATTGTCTTTCTCATTTCGCGCTTCGAACGCGGCGAGCGTCAGCAAGCCTTGGAGCTGAACGTTTCGGAAAGCACGCTCCGGCTGGGCTGTGCCCCAGCGGTCAATCTCTTCCCGCACACCGCCGAGCCGATTCGCCTCGATCAAACCCGCACCGAATATTTGGTCATTCCGGAAGCGCGCCGCCGCCGGGCCATGGAGATTTTCTCCGTCGAGGAAGTTATCTCCCCGAATCCACAGACGCACGAAGTGATGAAGTTCGAGCCGTTCTATCGCTTCCGCCACACGTCTTCGCATCATCGTGAGCGTCCCAAAGGCTTCTGGCATTCCCGCCGTCAGCCCTCCACCCGCCGCGACGATGAAGGCACGGACCTTTACATTTCCTTCCTCGATCTCAGCGGCCGCCCGCTCCATCCGGATTCCGACACGGCAACCGTGCACTGCACCTGCTCGAACCGTGACCTGCCTCATCGGTTGCCGATGGGCAACGAGCGGGGCGATTTCGAGCTTGAAGGCGTCTCTTCCATCAAGCGCGTTGTGGCTCTGCGCAAGCCTTCCGCCTCCGTGCGTCCGCCGACCGGCAAAGGCATGCTGTGGCGCCTCATTTCGCATCTTTCGCTCAACTATCTTTCGATCGTCGAAGACGGCCGGGAAGCGCTGCAGGAAATACTTCGCCTCTACAGCTTCGGCGAATCCGGCTACAATGAGCGGCAAATCGCGGGACTCACGAAAGTCTCCAGCACGCGCAATTTCGCGCGCGTCATCTCGGAAAACGGCATCGGCTTCGTACGCGGTCACCGCGTGGAGATGGAATTCGACGAGGAACAATTCGTGGGCGGGGGCGTGTTTCTTTTCGCCAGCGTGCTCGAATACTTTCTGGGGCACTACGCTTCGCTGAACAGCTTTAGCCAGCTCGCCGTACGCACCCAACAAAGAAAGGAGGTTCTCCGCCAATGGCCACCGAGAGCGGGAGAAGTGATCCTCCTGTAGGTCTACCGCCCGCAGATTTGTCGGAAGTCGAAGAGCGCCTTCGCTCGGAGCCGTACCGCTTCGAATTTTTCCAGGCGATTCGTTTGCTTGAGCGCCTCCTGCCCGACCGCGAGCCCGTGGGGCGCTTCACGAACCCGTCCGACGAAGTCGCGCGCCTCGGCGCTCATCCTTCTCTCAGTTTCCCCGCCAGCGAAATTCAGGCCATGGAATGGCCGGAAGGCAAAACGCCTTTCATGGCCGTGAACTTCATGGGAACCACCGGTCCGCAAGGGCCGTTGCCGCATGGCTACACCACCATGATTCTGGGCCGCCTGCGCTCTGGCGACACTACGCTGCGCGATTTTCTCGATCTCTTTCACCATCGCATGCTGTCGTTTTTTTACCAGGCGTGGGAGAAATACCGTTTTGCCGTTTCCTACGAACGCGGAGAGCGCGACCGTTTCTCGCATCACCTGCTCGACCTGATTGGTCTGGGTACCACTGGATTGCAGGAGCGCCTGGCGGTTCCCGACGATGCTTTCCTCTTTTTCGCCGGCATTCTCGGCCAGCGGCCGCACTCCGCGCACGCTCTTGAGCTTCTTTTGAACGACTACTTCGAAGTACCCGTCAAAGTGGTACAGTTGGTCGGCGGCTGGTTTCGCCTGGACGAAACGACGGAGTGTTGCATCGGCCAGCGCGACACGGCTTCGGAACAATTGGGCCTCGGTGCCGTGGTGGGCGACGAGGTTTGGAACCAGCAGGCGCGCGCTCTGATCCGCATCGGGCCTCTCGATCTCCAGCAATACCTCGATTTCCTCCCGAACGGTTCCGCCTATCAGCCGCTGCGCGCGCTTTTGCGTTTTTGGACGAATGAAGAGATTGATTTCGAGGTGCAACTCGTCCTCAAACGCGACGAAGTGCCGCGCTGCCAGTTGGGTGGTGAAGGCGAAGGCGCGCCGCAGCTTGGCTGGGTTACCTGGATGAAGTCCAAGGAAATGGAACGCAATCCCGACGAAGCAATTTTCAATGTTTAGTGAAGCGAGGCGCTTATGACTACGAATCTCAAGGGGCTAATCGGAAAACTAAACGACACCTCCCGGAACGTTCTGGAGGCGGCCGCCGGCTTTTGTCTTGCGCGCACCCACTATGACATCGAGCTCGAGCACTTCCTTCTCAAGTTGCTCGATGTCACCGACAGCGACTTGCCGCGCATCCTCAAGCAATTTGGCGTCGACAAGTCCCGTCTCACTAGCGACCTCACGCGCAGTCTCGACAAACTAAAGTCCGGCAACGCGCGTACGCCGGCCTTCAGCCCGACGCTGACGCAAATGCTTTCCGATGCCTGGACCATCGGCTCGCTCGATTTCGGCGCCGCGCAAGTGCGCACGGGCTTCTGCATTCTGGCTATCGCCAATTCCGGCGACCTCTCGCGCCTCATGCGCGAAGTCACCCGCGAGTTTCAGAAAATCAGCGCCGAGGCCTTGCAGAAGGACTTCTGGAATATCGTCGCCGGCTCGCAGGAAGACCAGGAAACTGCGCAGGCCGTGCCCATCGGTATGGAAGGAATGCCCCAGGCCGGCGGAATTCCCGCTGCCGGCAAAATGCAGAACCTCAACCAGTTCACCATCGACCTCACGGCCAACGCCAAAGCCGGCAAAATTGACGCCGTGCTTGGCCGCGACCACGAGATTCGCCAGATTATTGACATTCTTACGCGCCGCCGCCAAAACAATCCCATTCTTACCGGCGAAGCGGGCGTGGGCAAGACCGCCGTCGTGGAAGGGTTCGCTTTGCGCGTTGTTGCCGGGGACGTTCCTCCTCCTCTCAAGAATGTGACCATCCGTTCGCTCGATCTTGCGCTGCTGCAGGCTGGCGCTGGCGTCAAGGGCGAATTCGAGAACCGCTTGAAGGGCCTCATCGAAGAGGTCAAATCTTCACCTGCTCCGATTATCTTGTTCATCGACGAAGCGCACACTTTGATCGGCGCCGGCGGTCAGGCCGGGCAAGGTGATGCCGCCAACTTGCTGAAACCCGCGCTGGCGCGCGGCGAACTTCGCACCATCGCCGCGACCACCTGGTCGGAGTACAAGAAGTTCTTTGAGAAGGACGCCGCCCTCGCTCGCCGCTTCCAGGTCGTGAAAGTGGAAGAGCCCAGCGAAGCCCAGTGTATGGTCATGCTGCGGGGCATCGTCGGCTCGCTCGAAAAGCACCACAGCGTGCGCATCCTCGACGAAGCCGTGCAGGCCGCAACCAAGTTTTCGCATCGCTACCTTGCCGGCCGCCAGTTGCCCGACAAAGCGGTCAGCGTCATGGACACCGCCTGTGCGCGCCTTTCGCTCGGGCAAAACGCAACTCCCCCGCTCATCGAAGATGCCACCCGGCAGTTGGACGATCTCGAAGTACAGCAGCGCGTCCTGGAACGCGAAGTGGCCGTTGGCGTGGACCACTCCGAAAGGCTCGCCGCGATCGCCACGCAACGAACGAATGTTTCCGCTCGCCTCGCCTCGTTGCAGGCGCGGCGCGAAAAGGAAGGGGCCCTTGTTTCTCGCATTCGCGACGTCCGCGGACAGCTCGAAGCCTCGGTTGCGCCGAGGGCGTCCGCAAGCGACGGCGGCGGTACCGCCGCTCAACCGGCCACCGACACCGCTGCTCTGCGCGCGGAACTAGAAAAACTCAACGCCGAACTGAACGCCTTGCAGGGTGACGCTCCCCTCATGCGCGTCTGTGTGGATACGCAAATCGTCGGTGAGGTCATCTCCGCCTGGACCGGTATTCCTGTCGGCAAGATGCAGCAGGACGAAATCAACACGATCTTGAGGCTGAGAGATCTCTTGGCCGCCCGCGTCATCGGACAGAATCACGCCCTCGAAGCCATTGCTCAGCGCATCTCCACCTCGCGCGCCGGCATGGACGATCCCGGCAAGCCTGTTGGCGTTTTCATGCTTGTCGGACCCAGCGGCGTCGGCAAAACGGAAACCGCTCTTGCGCTGGCCGATCTACTCTATGGCGGCGAGCGCAACGTCGTCACGATCAATATGTCCGAGTATCAGGAAGCTCATACCGTATCGAGCCTCAAAGGCTCGCCTCCAGGATACGTGGGCTATGGCGAAGGCGGCGTGCTCACCGAAGCCGTCCGCCGCCGTCCCTACTCCGTCGTGCTGCTGGACGAATGCGAGAAGGCCCACCCCGACGTGCTCGAGCTCTTCTACCAGGTGTTCGACAAGGGCATGATGGAAGACGGCGAAGGCCGGGAAATCGATTTCAAGAACACCATCATCATTCTCACCTCCAATGCCTGCACCGACACGCTCATGAAGCTCACCGCCGATCCGGAAACGACGCCTAGCCCGGAAGGCTTGGCCAAGGCCCTCAAGCCCGAGCTGAACAAAATCTTCAAGCCCGCGTTCATGGGCCGCCTGGTTACCGTCCCCTATTTCCCGCTGCGCGACGAAGCCATGCGCAACATCGTGACCCTCAAACTCGGCAAGATTCAGCGGCGCATCCGCGAAAATCACAAAATCGAGTTGAGCTACGATCCTGCGGTTGTGGCCGAAGTGGCCAAGCGCTGCACCGAAGTGGAGTCCGGCGCGCGCAACGTCGACAACATCTTGACCAACACCATGCTCCCGGACATCTCGCGCTATCTCCTGTCCAGCATGGCCGAAGGCAAAAAGCCTTCTGCGATCCGCGTCTCCGTCGGCGAAACGGGCGCCTTTGTGTATGCCTAGCCCTAGCAGCAAAAGTCGCCCGCTCGGGGGTTTGGCTGTAGCCGCGGCCCGCCGGCCACTTTGCGGCCAGACCGCCGTTTGACGGTGCACTGCGAAATGGCCACGTCACGCTCGCCAAAGCAGTTTTATCGAGTCCATCGCCCGGGGGCGATCCCGGCGCGAACTCCCCATTCTCTTGGCCGCTACGACGCGGGCGACCCAACCGTTCCTCTGAGCCTGAAGGGTGACACACCCGGATCGCTTGGTATCGGCCACGATTCTGGTGATCCCTCCAGAACCGGAAGCGTGGGGCTTCGCGCACCGATCTTTGTTGTGCTGTTTGACCCGAAACCGGTACTCAGGTTTCTGCGCTCGGTAGCCCTCGCTCGCGCACATCAGGAACGCGTGAAGCTCCGCTGGGTCGAAGACAAGAGCGGATTCATGCGTGGCCTGTATTCCGTCATGTTTTGGAAGGGCCGGCCCGGCTGGGCCGAAGTTGATCCCGGTGACGCGCGCGAAATCGAGCGCCTCGCGGACAACTACATGCCGGGGTACATCGAGGGTTTCGTCAAACACGCCTGCCAGGGTCCCAAGGAAGTCAAGCAATATATGGAAGGACTGGCGGAGTTGCGCCAATATAGTCTCGACGCGATTCAGGATGTCTATCGCGACGCCGCCGAATTGAACGTCGAGGTTCGCCGGGAGGCGGCCCGCGGCATCGAAATACTGGCTTCTTACAAACTAACCGCCGATCTTTTTGTGAAGACTGCTTCTCTGCTCGCGCCGGGTGCTGCGCAATTTGCGGCTTCGGTTGTTGACACGGGCTATGATTTCTCGCTCATCTTGGTGAAGACCTTCGACGAAACGCCGAAAGCGAGCGCTATCGCGGTGGCCGAAAAGACTGGCGAGATTCTGACCGACAAGGCGGGCGAGAAAGCCGCCGAAAAAGGCGAAGAAAAACTTGTCGAAGGCCTGAAATTCTCCGACCATATCAAGGAACTCGAAGCCGTCATCGAGAAAAACAAGAAATGGATCGCCAGAGGCAGCCGTAAAGCGAGCCGAATGTTGCGCCGGATCGGCGAGAAGGAACTGGAAAAGGAGGCTGCCGAGAAGAGCGCGCGCGCGGCTTTCCGGGCTTCCAGCGCTCTTAAACTGTTTGGCCCTACCATGAAAGTCTTGTTTTACGTGCACGATGTTGTCGAGAGTCTGAACGAATACAATGAAACCGTGAAAAAAGCTCAGGAAGGTATCGAGTGACGCGGTCGCCGTACGGCTCGTTCATCGAGCGGCGCCACGGGGAGCCCTGACCTATGCCATACACGCAAGACCACCGACTTCTGGCGATCCAAACCCCTTTGGGGAAAGACGTTCTTCTGCTGCGCAGCCTCAAAGGGCACGAGGGAATCTCCCAGCTTTTCCATTTCGACGCCGAGTTTCTTTCGGAAAATCACAGCATCGCTTTCAAAGACATTGTTGGTAAGCAGGTGACCATCACTCTTGCTCACGCCGGCAGCGACAAGCGCTACTGGAACGGTTACGTCAGTCGCTTCGTGTGTGCGAGCCGCGACGACAATTTCAGCTACTACCACGCGGAAATCGTCCCCTGGCTCTGGTTTTTGACCCG
>Ga0335079_10006773_pt1 | contig 13112 bp, 12 predicted proteins | sample Lox_Sample_33_FD_206719 | JGI IMG/M metagenome (GOLD analysis project Ga0335079, IMG submission 206719) | Soil microbial communities from Loxahatchee National Wildlife Refuge, Florida, United States - Lox_Sample_3.3 | ecosystem: Environmental > Terrestrial > Soil > Wetlands | place: USA... | reverse complement strand
ACGAGCGTGACATCTCGAGAGTGTGCTATACTTTCGGCCCAACCAACCCAGGGGCGTTTTTCCAGCAGTTCACAATTCACGCGCTGAGAAAGAAAGCGGCAGCCATTCGAGAGAACGTGATTCTCGGGGTGCATCGCTTCTTCGAGGAGATTTCCATGGCACAGTCCATTGAGCAACTGAAAGCAGCCATTCGCGGACAGCTCATCCAGCCAGCCGACACTACCTATGACGCGGCGCGGCGAGTCTACAACGGCATGATCGATAAGCGGCCGGCGCTGATCGTGCGCGCTGTCGATGTGGCAGATGTGATCGCTGCGGTGCGCTACGGACAAGACAACAGCCTGCTCACCGCGATCCGCGGCGGCGGACACAATGGGGCCGGGCTCGGGACCTGCGAGGGCGGACTGGTGATCGATCTTTCGTTGATGAAGGGCGTGCATGTTGACCCCGCAGCGCGGACTGTACGGGTTGCCGCTGGATGCCTCTGGGGCGATGTGGATCACGCCACGCATGCTTTCGGCATGGCTACGCCCTGCGGTTTCATCTCGACTACCGGAGTTGCGGGACTAACGCTGGGAGGCGGTATCGGGTACCTGAGCCGCCGCTATGGACTGACCATCGACAATCTTCTCTCGGTGGACATGGTTCTCGCCGATGGAAAATTCGTCACCGCAAATGCAAAAGAGAATCAGGACCTGTTTTGGGCGGTGCGCGGTGGTGGCGGAAATTTCGGCGTTGTTACGTCGTTCGAGTTCCGCTTGCACCCGGTAAGCATGGTCCAGTTCGGACCGACATTTTGGCCGCCTGACCAGGCCGGTGACGTTCTAAAGGCTTATCGCGAATTCATTGTGAAGGCTCCCGAGGATGTCAACGGATTCTTTGCCTTTCTCGTGGTGCCACCCGCCCCGATGTTCCCCGAAAGCCTCCACTTGAAGACCGTGTGTGCCATCGTATGGTGCGGCCTCGGAACCGCTGAAGAGATGGAGAAGGCGACCAGGTCGATGCGCAGCGTGGGAACGCCTTTGCTCGATGCGGTTCATCCCGCTCCGTTTCCGGTCGTGCAAAGCGCTTTCGACGGTTTGTTCGTTCCGGGAATGCAGTGGTACTGGCGTGCCGACAACTTCACAGAACTGACCGATGCCGCCATCGCAAAGCACGTCGAGCACGGGTCGAAGCTGCCAACCATGCTTTCCACGATGCATCTCTACCCCGTCAATGGCGCAGCGCAACGTGTGGGCAAGAATGATACAGCCTACAGTTTCCGGGAAGCCTTGTTCGCGGAGGTTATTGTCGGAGTAGACCCAGACCCGGCAAACGCCGGAAAAATCACGGACTGGTGCAAAAGGTACTACGAAGCACTGCATCCGTATTCAGCCGGAGGCGCGTATGTCAACTTCATGATGGATGAAGGACAGGAGCGGGTTCAGGCATCGTTCCGCGATAATTACGCACGCCTTGCCACCATTAAGAAGAAGTACGACCCAACAAACTTCTTCCGTGTGAACCAGAACATCAAGCCTGCGGTGTAGCAGCCAACGGAAAGGTCTCCGGGATCGGCCCGAGAGGGCCCCAATGCTGCAAACAAGATCTGACTCCCAGAATTTATTGGCTATCGAAAGCGACCTGTCAGTTGGCGAAAAATCCCCATTACACTCATTTACGTTTCGGGGGGGCGGTTTCGATGGTTACCGTGAAAGAGCGAATCACGGTCCTACTGGGCAGACAGAATGTAAATGCCGCGAAGGAACCCTGCCATCGCGCAAACACCGAATAAAAGCGCCACGACAGCTTGAGGTTTTTTGAAGTAGGAAATCAGGCTTTCACCTCGCTGTCTGTCAACAAGAAGCAAGAACATAACACCCAAGCAAACTAACGGTCCCCACTCGAGCAATCCCTTCCGCAGGTTCACGACCGCAGACAAGAACATCAGAGCAGCAAGGCTGATTCGTAACCATCGTGGCATCTCCATAGCAAACTCTTTGGCTTCAGAGTATACTCGGCCATCGCTCCAAGATTGGCGAAACATCCCCATTACACTCATCGCGATGTGTGCGTCCTCAGCAGCATTTTGGACAGTGATTCCTCGCTGCCTCGCGCTCACGTGAGAATGCGGAGTAGGATTCCATCGACGGCTGCAGCTTGGCCCGCTTGAGGAATCGCTCGTAGGCGGACTCGTCGAAGATTTCCCGCAGCATCGCTACGATGATCTGGGCGGCTCGCTTTAGGCGGCTCATACTCTCTCCTCCGCCAACCGCGTCGTCACGAATGGCGCTTCTTTTACCCGCGCCTCTTCCCTGCCCGTCAGAACGCCGATCCATTGGCGAGCGGATTCGAACAAGACCAGCGTCACCATCACTACAAGCACCGCAGTCACGGCGGCGTCCAGGCGGTTGTTGAAGATCAGACGGGCGGTCGCTGCCGTGGCCGGGCCTGCTGTTAACGCGCTGGCTTGCGACAAGAATCCGATGCGGGGGTTGCGGTCGAGGATTTTGTGCCACGACGCCGTGAATGTTGCGGCGACCAACCACGCTAGCGGAACGAGCGTCACCAAGGCATATTTCGCGCGGTGCATTTTGATGATGATCGTCGTTGCTACGCACAGTGCTACTGTCGCCAGCAACTGATTGGCGATGCCGAACAGCGGCCAGAGTGAATTGATTCCGCCGAGAGGATCCTTCACGCCTTGCCAGAGGAAGTATCCCCAGGCGGCGACAATGAGGGCGCTGGTGGCGAGGATGGACGGATACCAACTGGTGCGGCCGAGCGGCTTATAGAGATGGCCGAGGGCGTCTTGGATCATGAATCGAGCAACGCGGGTGCCCGCATCGAGGATCGTCAGAATGAAGAGCGCTTCGAACATCACGGCAAAGTGATACCAGAGCGCCATCACGGTGGATCCGCCGAGGCTTTGCGAAAAGATGTGGGCCATGCCGACGGCGAAGGCGGGCGCACCTCCGGTGCGGTTGAAGAGCGTCTGTTCGCCGACAGCGTGCGCGAGGGCTTGCATGTCGGCGGCGGTGACGGGGAATCCCCAGCTTGAAATGGTGGCGGTCGCCGCAGCGGCGCCTTGGCCGACGATGCCCGCCGGACTGTTGATCGCGAAGTAAACGCCGGGTTCGAGGACACAGGCGGCGATGATTGCCATGACCGCAACTGCGGACTCGGCCATCATGGCCCCGTATCCGACCATGCGCGTCTCGGTCTCGCGGGCGATCAACTTCGGCGTGGTACCGCTGGAGATCAGGGAGTGGAATCCGCTGATGGCGCCGCAGGCGATCGTGATGAAGGCGAAGGGGAAGATTTTTCCGGCGAACACGGGCCCTGTGCCGTCGACGAAGCGCGTGAGCGCGGGCATGTGCAGCGTAGGATGCAGCGCTACGATGCCTATGCCGAGGAGACCGATCGTTCCCAGCTTGACGAATGTGCTCAGATAGTCGCGCGGCGCGAGCAGCAGCCATACCGGGACGACGGAGGCAGCGAATGCATAAATGATGATTGAGATCGCGAGAGTCTGCGCGCGGAGGGTGAAGATCGGCGCCAGAGTGGCGTTCTGCGAGACCCACTGGCCTCCCCAGATCGCGAGCAGTACGAGCACGAAGCCGAGAACTGAAACTTCCAGTACCTTCCCGGGCCTGATGCGGCGGAGGTAGACGCCCATCAGCAGCGCGATGGGGATGGTCATCGCGATGGTGAATGTTCCCCAGGGGCTGTCCTTGAGGGCATTGACGACGACGAGCGCGATGACGGCGAGCAAGATGATCAGGATCGCGATGACGGCGGCGTAGGCAACGAATCCGCCGACGGCTCCGGTTTCCTCCTTCGCCATTTCCGTGAGCGATTTGCCGTCACGGCGAACCGAGAAGAGAAGAATCACGAAGTCCTGCACGCATCCGGCGAACACGGCGCCGACGATCACCCAGAGCGTCCCGGGAAGATATCCGAACTGCGCCGCGAGCACTGGGCCAACCAGCGGTCCGGGGCCGGCGATGGCGGCGAAGTGATGCCCGAAGACGACCCACTTGTTGGTGACCAGGAAATCGCGTCCATTCTCGAGGCGTTCGGCCGGAGTGGCGCGAAGAGCGTCCACCGCGAGAATCTTGGCGGCAATGAATTTCGCGTAGAAGCGGTATCCGAGAGCGTAGCAGCACGTTGCCGCGACAACGAGCCATAGCGCATTGATGGGCTCGCCGCGATGGATAGCGACAACCGTGAGCGCACCGACGCCCACAATGCCGACGAGTATCCAGACAAGAAACCACAGACCGTTGTTCATTCCGTCGAGCATTGTGGCGAATCTGCCGACGAAGCGCAATGGTTGAAGGTGCCGGTGAGCTCTAAAGGTCGAGAGGAGTTCCGTTCTTTGTATTGGCGCTCGCGAAGATTATCCCATTCCGAAATCGGAGCTGATCAATACTTTCGGGTGGGGCACAAGATGCGCAACAGTAACGTTATTCTAGATTCCAGCTGGCCCGTTTGGTGTTACTCTAGGTGTTCCGAACGATTGTCACCCCCTAAGTTTGGGCCATTTCGTCGAGCCCCTGCAGCCGGGGTGCATTCCGAGGATTCATCCCGAACTCATACGAGGAGCAACTGATGAAGATTGGCATACTAACTGGCGGGGGAGATTGCCCTGGATTGAACGCGGTCATTCGCGCGGTCGTCCGCAAAGGGATCTTTCACTATCAAGATCAATTCGTGGGTTTTCTGGAAGGATGGAGGGGGCTCGTCGAGAACCAGAGCATGCCGCTTGATCTGGACGCGGTAAGCGGCATTCTGCCCCGCGGCGGAACGATTCTGCGGACTTCGAGAACGAATCCGTCGAAGCGGCCGGATGGATTCGATCGGTGCATGGCGACGATTGCCGCCCATAAGATTGATGCCCTGGTGGCCATTGGCGGGGATGACACTCTCTCGGTCGCGCAAAAACTCCATGAGAAGGGCATCAAAGTGGTCGGCGTACCCAAGACCATCGACAACGATCTTGGCGGCACCGATTACACGTTCGGATTCGATACCGCGTGCAACATTGTGTGCGAAGCCATTGATCGCGTTCATACAACCGCGGAAGCTCACAATCGCGTGATGGTCGTGGAGGTGATGGGCCGCGATGCGGGCTGGATTGCACTCTACAGCGGGATTGCGGGTGGCGCTGATGTCATCCTGATTCCAGAGCGGCCGTTCGATGTCGACAAGGTGGCGGAGTCGATTCGCCAGCGGCACGAGCGTGGACGGTACTTCTCGATCGTGGTCGTCGCGGAGGGCGCGAAGTTCGCGACGGGCGCGGGCGCTCCCGTAGTGCAAGACATGGGCAAGGATGAGTTTGGCCACGCGAAGCTGGGTGGGATCGCCAATATTCTGGCTCGCGAGATTGAGAGCCGCACCAAGTTCGAGACGCGCGCCGTTGTGTTGGGCCACATTCAGCGCGGAGGATCACCCAGCGCATTTGACCGCGTGCTGGCGACGCGCTACGGACTCGGCGCAATCGACATGGTGCATCGCGGCGAATTCGGCTGCATGGCTGCACTACGGGCCAACAAGATTGTGGCCGTGACTCTGAAAGAAGCCATCTCGAAGAATCGCGTCGTAGACGATGAGATGATTCGCATCGTCGATGGGCTCTTTGAAGAGGTTGCGGAAAGAGTGGCGGGCAAGTAATGGGTTGAGATCGGGCCTCCCCCGCCGGTGCGGGTGGAGGCCTTTTCTTGTTTCAGAATGACTGTGAACTCAACTTCGAAGAATCTGCTTTGGCTGGCACTTGGCGTGGCTGCATTCGTTGTGAGTTGGACCTACATGCATCGCGTGCTGCTGCCATGGGAGCACTACGTAAATGTCACGCGCGGGAAGGTCAAATCCCAGATGGGAGATTTGTATCCGCGGTGGGTTGGCGCCCGCGAATTACTGTTGCACGGAAAGAATCCGTATGGCGAGGAAGTGAGCCATGAGATCCAGATCGCGTTCTACGGACATCCCATCACGCAGAGTTACGATCAGCCCGCGTCCGAAATAGTTGACGAGCAGCGATTTGTTTATCCCGTGTATGTGGTCTTCTTACTGGCTCCAGCTGTGCATACCGACTTCGACAAGTTGCAGCGATGGGCTCCGCTGCTCCTTGGCGCGCTTGTGGTAGCCAGCGTCTGGCTTTGGATGGGCGTACTGCGTTGGAAGCCGACCTTTTTATTGACGACCGCGATCGTGCTCTTCGTGGTCAGCAGCCCGCAGATTGCGCAAGGACTGCGCTTGCGGCAGTTTGGCCTGCTGGTTGCGTTTCTTCTGGCACTCGCTGTCTGGTGCGTGGTTCGCGGGCGCCACTTTCTTGCCGGCGTTCTGCTGGCGATCGCGACGATTAAGCCGCAGATGGTGTCTTTGTGTTTGATCTGGTTTTTGATTTGGTCGGTCGGCGGCTGGAGGAAGAAATGGCCGCTGTCCGCAGGCTTCTGCATTTCTCTGGGAGCGCTGACTGCGGCGGGAGCGTGGCTGGTGCCCGGTTGGCCAAAGTATTTCTTCGAAGGGCTCGAGGCTTACCGGAAATACTTTCCAACAACTTCGATATTGCGGTTGATCCTGGGGAACTGGATCGGAGGAGGCTTGTCGTTGGCGCTTGTGGGTGGACTGCTCATTTATGCATGGAGCAAACGAAGAATCGGAGCAGACTCACCGGAATTCCTGCAAGTCCTGGCATGGTTTTTCGTGGCAACGACCCTGCTCATGCCTTTGCTGACCCCCTATAACCAGGTGTTGTTGCTCCTGCCGATTTTGATGCTCATTCGAGAATGGAGCATTGCGTCGCGATGGGAGCGCTTTGTGTTCGCCGCTCTTGTTTCCTGGCCGACATTAGTCTCCTTTGTGCTGCTCGTGCATTCCCCGGAAACGCAGTCTATAAATCGGACTCCGTTGCTGCCTTCGACTTTGCTGCTGCTGTTCCCTTTCTTCTCGGCGTGGTTCTTGTTCCGGCGGCGTGTGCTATCCTCTCCGCTCGCGGTGAGCCCGTAGATTCGTGGGACGTAGCACTCATTCGATATCATGAATCCCCTCATGAATGTCGACGGATGGCTGACCTCTAAGCGATTGCGAGCCCACGGACTTTTGCTCGGGATCGCAGTCTGGTCGGTTTATATCTGGACCCTGTCGACTCCGACGCTGCGCGATCGCAACGGCAATCTGAAAGGCACCGATTTCTTACACTTCTACACGCTCGGAACTCCCGCTCTCGAGCGGCGGGGCGGAGATTTGTACGACATGAATGCGCAGGCGGCGCTGGCAGCACGGCGGGTTCCGAATGCGGCCGGGATTCGGTACCTTCCGCTCTATCCGCCTCAGGTGTCGATCCTGTTCGCGCCGTTCGCTCACCTGTCGTATGCGTGGGCACTCGCACTATGGTGGGTATGTACTGGTTCTATTTACCGGTTGTGCTGCTACAGGATTTGGCGCGCATGCCCGAATTTGCATGATTACGGCGGAACAGTCGCGATCCTGGCGGCCGCTTCTCCTGCATTCTTTCATCTCATCGCGTGGGGACAAACCTCGGCCCTTGCCCTGGGATGTTTCACTCTGGCCTTCTTTTTTCTTCGCGATCGCCGGGAGTTCCTTGCTGGACTTGTGCTCGGGTGCCTGATCTTCAAGCCGCAACTTGGGCTGGCATGCGCCATTGTTCTTGTCGCCGTTGGCGCCTGGAAAATTATCGCTGGGGCTCTTCTTTCTTCGGCGGCCCAAATTCTGGCTGCAATTCTCTACTACGGAACAGGGCCGCTTCGAGTGTGGATCCAGACCATCCTGAACGTGCGGATGCAACTTCCCTATTTCGAGCCGCGGGTTTATCAGACATACTGCCTACGTACGTTCTGGGCGATGATCATTCCCTGGAGCGGAGTGTCGTTCGCGTTGTACTTGATCAGCGCAGCGCTCATCTTGGGACTGACGATTGCGGTCTGGAGGAGTAGCGAACGCGATTCTCTTCCGTTGAAGTATGCAGTTTTGCTTTTCGCGACCGTACTGATCTCACCTCATCTCACGGTATATGACTTGGTGATCCTCGCGCCGGCCTTTTTGTTTCTGGCCGACTGGTTACTCAGCGGGCAAGTTCGCGGCGGCCGAGGTATGGGAACTCTTCTCTATCTTGCCTACATGTTGCCCCTATTCGTCCCACTCACTCGATGGACGCATGTGCAACTCACGGTTGTAGTGATGGTCGTCCTGGTGTGGATGATCTGGAAAGTGGCGCGCCCTGCGCGTAGTAGTCCGCTACCGCAACTTGCCGAACAAGAACGATAGCGCTTCCGGGAAGCGGCGAGCCCACGCGGATTCGTGATGCGTCGCACCTTCTTCGACGGTCACCTTCAGGCGCTTTTGGTCGAGCCCGGCGCGACGAAAGATCGCGGCGAATTCGCGAACGTCGTCGACGGTGCTCTGATCGCGGTCTTTCCGCCCTGCTTCCGCTGTGCCGATTGCCATGAATATGCGGTCGGGCCATACCCGGATTTGGCGGCTGTCCTTGATCAGTTGACGGGAAGCCCACAAAGACGGGCTTTCCAGAAGCAGCCGGCCGATCACTCCGGGACGAACCGACGCGGTGTATAGAGAAATCAGCGCGCCCAGGGATGATCCGCCGAGCGCCGTATTTTCTGGGCCCGTGGCCACTCGATAGTTCCGGGCCACGAATGGCATAACCTCTTTGATCAGAAAGCTCGGGTAGCGGCTGCCCTGAACACGGAGGATCATCGGTTGCAGGGAGCGGTACGGCATGTATTCGCGAATACGGTCTCGACCTGTGTTATCGATGCCTACGATGATCATCGGCGGAATGACGCCGTCGCGAATGAGACGGTCGGCAGCCTCGTCGACCTGCCAGTCCACTCCTGTAAACGATGTCGATGGCTCGAAAAGATTCTGGCCGTCGTTCAAGTACAGCACGGGATAGCGGCGGGCCGCGTTGTGGGAATCGTCATATCCCGGCGGCAGCCAGACACGGAGGTAGCGCGTATTACGGAAAATGCGGCTGTGGAATTCGTGCAGGCGCAGGTCCCCGGTCGCCGATTCCACGCGAACAACGCCAGGAATAGTCCGCGAAGACTGGGTTTCAGTTGGTTGGGTTTCTTCCATCTGTGGACAGTGCGTTTTCTTAGAATACAACGCCAAGTCGTGTCACGCCCTGCGGGTTCTCAGTCTCACTACCACTGCCAGCACTGTAACCAAGAAGATTACGAACTGGGAAACAAGGCACAGGATGCACCACGTCATCAATCGGTAGGCCTCTACGTAGGTGAGATAGAGCGCGAAGGCAAGTCCTGCGAGTGCCGCTGCCAGAAGGCGGTTGGGCGTGTCGGACCGCGACCTCCACAGAGTCGCCAAGAAGAACAATACCGCATATCCAGCCACGCCGATCGCTGCGACTGGGATGTCGGCGACCGTGGAGTATTCGCTGCGGTTGACAATGTCACAGCTGAATTTCTGGCTGATCTCGCAGAAGTCGGTCGTCGACTTCGCATAGTGCCGCTGGAGGGAGATCGCTGAGACGATCACTCCCACAATCGACAGGCAAGCAATCGCGAGGAAAAGCCCAGGCGTGCGCGCGGGCTCGGTCACGGCAGTCGGCATCCGGTCTTGGCGCTCAACTCTTCGAGCGACAGCACGCCTTCTTTAGGCTGCTCGGTGCCAAACTGCCAACTCGGAAACAGCTTGATGCCCGCGGCCTGGCACACGGGGGCAAGTCCTCCCTTGCCGGGCGCTCCGACTGCGCACTCGATGTAGGGCACATTGCGAAACGCGTCGCCGAACATTCGCTTCTGGTCGGCGCAGTGTGGGCACCAGTAGAGGCCGTACATCTTGGCTTGCTTGCTGGCCAGGCATTTCGCGAAGGAATCGTACTTGTGATTCTTGTAGTAGCGGCCGGCGAGAAAAGAACCGGCCAGCAGGATCACGATGGCGCCATAGATCAGCGTCTGTTTCTTGCCTTGGCTTGAGGCGCTTGGGTCGCGTTCCTGTTGTCGTAGTCGCCGCTCTTCAGACATGACTCATTTCTTATATCACGGCGATTCAGGCCACGACGTTGAGTGCTCCCGGGAGCACATCGAGCATCTCGCAGTGGAGGGACAACACTTCCCCATCGACCATGACGTCGACCGGGCCATCCAGATTGAACTCGATGCGCTTCGCAGCTTTGTGCTCCGCGAGCGGGTGACTGATGTGAGTACCGTCATAGAGTGTCGGCAAGTTTCGGATGAGCCCAAGTCTGCCGATTGGCCCCCAGCGAACGTATTCGATGAGACCGTCGCTGACGTCGGCCTTCGGGGCGATCATCATGGTGCCGCCGGTGAATTTGCTGTTGTTGAACGTGAGGAATAGGCAGCGGCGAGCGTCGAAACCGTTATCGTTTTCGGTGCGCAACGGAAATGGACGGCGGTTGAAGCGCGCCAGCGTCAGGAATATCGACGCGAGATATCCGGGTTCTCCCCACCCGCTGAAGCGTTTCGCTCGAAGAGTTGCAACGTCCGCAGTAAATCCTACGCTGAGCAGGTTGATGTAGTGGATGACGCCTTGGCGATGACGCATGCGCAGGACGTCGCAGGGGCGGCTGCGATGCGCGAGTAACGACTCGATCGCGTACTCAACGCCCTTGTCGCTGAAATCTCGCAGAAAGGAGTTCCCGGTGCCGAGAGGAAGAAATGCCAAGGTTGGAGTCTCGCCGCCGACGGCTTGGGGATACAGGCCGTTCACGATTTCGTAAGACGTGCCGTCGCCACCGACCGCAATGAAATTGCGAACACCGCGGCCGTATGCCTCTTTTGCAACCGCGGTCGCATGGCCGGCGGATCGCGTCTCGGCAATTTCGATTTCGATTCCTCCGGCACGCAGGCGTTCGAGCGCTGGCACGAGCAGCTTGATGCTGCGTCCGCCCCCAGCGGCCGGATTCACGATTGCGAGATATGTCTTCCCCAAAGCTCTTCTCTTGCTGCGGTTCCTGGGCGAAGCCGAAGCAATGGCGGCGCTACATCTGCACGACTGCCGACTTTTCTAGTGCCTTCCCCATGGCATCGGCCAGCTCCTGACGCTTGATCTTCATCGACGCGGTACGGGGAAAGTCTTTCTCCCAGATCACGTATCCGCTGACTCGCTTGAAATCGGGCAGGCGGCGATTGCGAGTCGCTATATCTTCCAGCAATTGGTTGTCGAACTTCTGGTTCTGATCGAAGCGAATCACCAGAACCAGCGACTCCTTCCCCAGTTCCTTCTTTGGCCAGATGTAGTTCGACGCAAAGATCGCATATTCTTTCACCGCCAGTCCGTCAAACACGTTCTCGATATCTTCGGGATAGATGTTTTTACCGCCCTCGGTGACGATCATGTTCTTCTTGCGCCCGAAGAGTTGAAGATGTCCGTGGCGCTCGAAGCGGCCCAGATCGCCCGTCAGAAGCCAGCCATCGACGATCGTGTCGAGCGTCAGTTCGGGATCATCGAGGTAGTGAGACATGACAGTCTTGCTGCGAACCGCAACCTCGCCGATGCCATCGGCATCAGGATTTAGAATGCGTAACTCGACTCCGGGGAGCGGCTTCCCTACTGTGTCGGCGCGAAATGGCCTCAGATCGTTGAGGGTGAGCGCCGTTCCCGCTTCCGTGAGTCCATAGCCATTCACCACCGGAACTCCGAGGTCGTAAAAGAACTGCATGGTCGAGGGCTCGATGAATGCCCCGCCAGTAATCAGAGCGAGCAATTCGCCCCCAAAACCACGATGGACACTCCCGAGGAGCAAACGACTCAGTTTGACTCGCGGGTGCCTGCGTGTGAGAGCGCGGTTGATCGCGATCATTGCGTTCAGCAATCCGCGCTTCCAGGACCGGAGTTCATCAAACTTGGCACGCAAGCCTCGTTCCAGGTTCTTTACGATCATCGGAACCAGGGAGACGTAGGTGATCCGGTAGCGAACAAAGGCGTCGCGGACAAATTCCGGCCGGAGCGTCCGCAGATGGACGACACAGGCTCCGCAGACGAACGGGCCGATGAAGCCGACCATAAAGTCGATAGCGTGATTCGTCGGGAGAATGCTCAGGTATCGCACGCCCGGCCAGAACGGATACCACGCGGTGAGCGAACGGCATTGCTCCAGATAGTTTTCGTGCGTGAGGACGCATCCCTTTGGACGGCCGCCCGTGCCCGAGGAATACACTATGCAGGCGACATCGTCTTTCTGCTGCATCACGAAATCAGGCGAACCTTTACGCTTGAAATCCTCCCAGCGGAAGGCGCCGGCCAGATCCGCGCCTAGAGGGGCCTCGGTCACCAGGACAATCTTCGTACCAATATGCTGGAACTCGGGCGACTGCATGATGGCGCGCCAGAGGTGATATTCGACGACGAGAATCTTCGCTTTTGAGTGACCTAACAGTTGCAGGTGCTCGGCCGGAGTGAGCTTGTAGTCGAGGGGAACCAGCACGCCGCCACAATAGAAGATCGCATAGGCCGAGATCAGCCACTTCGACTGATTGGTCATGATAATCGCGGCGCGCTCGCCGGGATCGAAGTCGGCATCTTCGAGTGCACGGGCCAGGGGCAGCGCGATTTCCTTGAAGTCCGAGTAAGTCAGGCGCTGTTTTTCGCGATCGCGTTCCGCCTCGATCAGACACACTTCCGAAGAAAAGTGGTCGAGCGCGTCCTTCAGCGCCGCACCCAGACATGTGTATTGCGTGAGGTCGAGCATTAAACAGCTATTTCACCACAGAGGCACAAAGACACAGAGAAAGCTCGTTAACCATGTGATTACCCGGTAAATCGTGAAGTTGGATTCGAGAGCCGAGACGAAAACGAATCTTCTTGACCGTATCCGAGCCTTCCTTACAGCCGCGCCTGAATTTTACTCGCCAGCGTACGGAAGTCGCTCACCCCCTGCAGTTCGTAGTCTGGTAGTTCGACGCGGAAGTGATTCTCCAGCTTGGTCAGCAGATCGAGTGTCTGCAGGCTGTCGATCCCCAACGCCTTGAAGAAATCATCGTCGGGAGAAAGCTTTTCCCGCGGCACTTTGAAGTGGGTCGCGGCCAGAGTGAGGATTTCATCCAGTGTCTGTTCAGCAGTTGGCATAAGCAGTCATTTTAATTCAGCTTCAACTATGGCAAATACGGCTG